>Ga0070735_10004629_pt1 | contig 11544 bp, 11 predicted proteins | sample Coa_R1_FD_66443 | JGI IMG/M metagenome (GOLD analysis project Ga0070735, IMG submission 66443) | Surface soil microbial communities from Centralia Pennsylvania, which are recovering from an underground coalmine fire - Coalmine... | ecosystem: Environmental > Terrestrial > Soil > Unclassified ... | reverse complement strand
GGATATCCATCATGGCCCGGAGTCAGTGACTCCACTCAAGGCCGAATACATTGGCGCAGACCAACTGCCATTGATCATTTTTCGCTTGCAACTCTGAGGCGGACCATACATTCCGATAAGCCCGTTTCTCAGGACTTGGAGCTTGCGTTATCTAAATCTCTATAAGATGTCACCCCGCAGTAAGAGAGACCTCGCTGGAATGTCCGGCTCGCCGATCCTGAACGACTCCGGACGGGCGATTGGCGTGATAACCCGGCGTCGGCCCCTTGGTTCCTGGCAAACGCGAAAAGGAAAATCTGGGGAAAATGTTCGCCCCTCGGCTCTTGCCTTCATCGAAAAACTGCGTTTTTAAAGGGAAAATGGTGCGCCCGGAGAGATTCGAACTCCCGGCCTTCTGGTTCGTAGCTAGGCAAGAGAGTGCTTACAAAAATCACATCTCGTTTGCTTGGCGTCGCATACGAGCTTCACTTCCCTGCTTCAGTTGCACCCAACGTTGCACCCAAGTCGGAACGTCTATCACAGTTTTTCTCAAACGAATCATTTCCGAGATCATGCTAGAATCTTGCCGTTATAACGAGTCTTGGTATTGACGTTAAAGGTTAATGGGAGAACCAGACGTTGGCGGAACCAAAGAATTTTGAAGGTCACGCGACAGCAAGGTTTGGCAGTGTCTGCCCCACGTGCTCCCATACTATGCCGTCGTTGGAATCGCACTCCGAGCTGTATTTCGAAGGAAAAGAAATTTTGTGCTACAACTCCGATTGCAAAGCACCGGTGGATTATTGGAGCACAACACATAAGTTATTGGGTGAGGAATCGGCTGTTGTTTTTGCACTACTCCTACTTGGAGCGATGTACTCAGAGTTTTCAGTTGATTTGATGCCTGAGGAAACCGTCAATCTGGATTTGTCGAATCACGGTATTCCTTCAAATGCGACTGTGCTGACTTTAGACTTTCAAACCGCAGAATCAGAGCCAGACTGCTATCCTCAGATGTTGGCCCCGCAACTTCCGGTTTCGCTGAAGACAAAATTCGCCGTTTACGGAATCCCGCTCAGGGCCGCACAGACTAAAATATCTGTATGCGTAATAGTGACATGGGTTCGAAATGACGATGAAACGTTCAGTTGGTCTCACCTGGTCGAAGCACTTCAAGCTCTAGCAGAAGGAAGATATAGAGCCGTGATTCTACCCGCGTATATGGCTTTTGAACTAAGACTTACCTCATTAGTTGAAGAAGCAATAAAAAATAGCATTTCGACTGTTGCTGCTACGATATTTAGGAACGAGCAACATTCTTCTTCATTGTCATTAAATGTCATCGTACCGCTTTTGGCCGATCTAGCGAGAGCCAAGCAGATGCCCGCGGAGATACGCGGTAAAATCAACTCTCTTCGTAAGCTGCGAAACTACATCATACATGAGGGTGTGGCTCACACCGCAGTCTCAAAAGACACTGCACAACAATTTCTCTGTGCCTCAGTCTTTGGACTGGAATATCTGAGGTATCTGCGGAAGCGTCTTTTTGCAACACCGATGCGATGAGGCGAATACAAAGCGAATACTTTGTGCTATGCTTTTCGTGTGGACGAAGGCCGAAAACGCGTGCTGCTTATCGCCGCGACGATTCTAGCCGCTCGTAAACTGGCACAGTATGACGCGCCTTGCCCCGCCATAGAGAGCGCGATTGCGAACGGCATTGCGATGGCAGAGAAAATAATGGAAAAGATAGACCGAAAGTTTCCTGCAAAACAGAAGGACAAGCCTCCGTACAATTACTGAGCCACTATGTCATTTCGCAGCTTTAACGGCTGTCCCTATTATCTCGGCAGTCTGTTTAAGAGCCTTTTCCGTTATGCCTGACCTGGGTACAGTGTCAAATACTTTGTCAGTAGGCGGCGTGAAAACATTCCTTACCGCATCGACGACAAAATCCGAATACTTGCTCTGGTCAACAGCCCCGTCCTTTTCCAAGATGGAGTGGATCAAGTCCCGATACGGGTTCAACGATACCGAGATGCTGGCCTTGAACGCATACTCTTCTTCCAATCGACGCTCTCTGTTGTATTGAACCGTACAGAAACCTAGCGCGAATCCGAGCGGCACAGTAATTGAAAGCTTCACCCAAAAGGCGAGGCTGTTTGTATTGTAATGCTGCGCTTCACGTGCAATCCAAATTGTCACGCAAGCGGAGATACCGATTAAGATAAAGATGGCGTAAACCCAAAATTGTTTTGATTTTGCGATTTCATTCTGTCTCGACTGGAATGCGCCGAACAACTGAAACCCTGTGGCCTGCTGTATCTGTTCCTTTATTTGGTCCTTTAATTTCGACAAGTCGTCAACTAATTGTCCCGTATGTTTCTGGTTTGCTTCAATTGTCTGATCGGAGCGCTGATTTAACTGCTCGGACAAACTTTCAAGTCTTGCCTGCGCGTCGGTTAGAAACTTATCAGAAGATGTGTCCACTTGAGTTAAGGCCGCCTGTAGTTTCGCTTCGACAGTTCCTTGAAAACCAGTAATTCCAGTCCGAAGTTCGAGATTGAGCTTGGACAATGCTTCTTTTGTTTCTAACGCGTTAGAATCAATTCTGTTCGTTAGCCCATCGGTAACTGACTTTTCATTCTTGTGGAGTAACTCAATCGCGGAATCTACCTTGGTGGTAGATTCTTCAACCATCTTCTTCATACTGCCTTCGGATGTCCTAATCAAATTCGCAGCATCTTCCCCTGCTTGAGTGATCTTTCTCCTATGATCCTCTACTTCGGAGTAAAATTTTCTGATGCTGGCGTCGGCGGCGAGTAATTCATTATTCGCAGTTTTGATGCTAGAAGAAAGCTCCCCGCTCTGTTTCTCTTGCTGTTGTATTGTTGCGTAAAAAGCGGTCACTTTAGTCCCAGCATCCTTGATCTGTTCCAAGAGGTTTACGGCTGCGGAGCTATTATGTTGGATTTGTTCCAACGAAGCTGTAGCTGTGACTTTTCTCTGCTCGACCTCATTAGCTCCAACCGTCGCGGTCTCCGCTGCCTTTTGCGCCGTTGCGAGTTCGGCAATTATCTTAGAAATCTCCACCTCTTGAACTTTGATCTGATTCAGTTTTTTCTGATACCCGAGGACCTCATCGGACAAATTGTGTAAGCCATATTTCCAAATGGAAGTATTCAGAACTTCAATGGAGTTAACCAGATTGATGATTTCGTCTGTCCCCTCAATCAACCCTTGAAGCGATTTAGAGATAACCTGAAGATTTGCCAGAATTTCCTTCTGGACTGTGATCGGAAGCTGCACCAACTTCTGCTTGTCTATGGCATCTTCAAGCACACCGCGGGCAGAAGAGAGGTTAATGAAACTCTCCCGAAGGCTAACTATTCCACGATTCTGGTCAAAACCTAATTCCTTGGATTTACTCGACGCCGCAGCCATCGCTTCTTCAGTGAGCGTGCTTGAAAGCGACCAAATCTGCTTCAGGAAATCATCTTTGAGGGGCGCAGTTTCGTCCGGGCGCAACGGTGATTCTTGATCTTCGGGCATGGGCGTCTCCGCGTCGGATAGTAACCCATAACTTTTGACAGAGCAATAAAGGTACACATTCGTTTATCTCCAGAACGTGAAAAAGTGTTTGGTTTACCTCGATCAGTGTTGGCTAACGCTTAGCTGCCAAAAACCCTTCCAAAACTGCCTCTTCTGTACACAGTTTGTACACAAAATTCCGTCTCGCCAGCACACCTGATTTTTGCCCCGTTTTAATGTAAAGTCTTCGCACTATGCTCCAGTATATTTTGGCAGGAGATGCTCAAAAAGCTCTGCTAACCTGGCTCGGTACGAAGGCCGCCGAAGAACTCAAAGTGTTGCTCGAAACCAAACATCTTTATCAAAAAGTGGAATTGAATCTCGATAAGATTATAGAAGCGCTGTACCAACAGATTATTTCCAACCACCACCGGACTTTTGCGGAATGGTTGACTGAGCTACCGAAGAAAGAGTTTGTGCTAGAACCTCATTTGAATGCAGCAGCAAAAATTGCCGCGCAGATTAACTCTTCAATACTTCTTATGCTTCCTCATCTGAGCCTATTTTGTAAAATTTGTGGACGGCGAGAGGCGTTTGCTCCTGTATGGCACACGGAGCTTATCGGCGAGATTCGTGCGGCAATGACTGCGGGTATGCTAAAGAAGATCGCTCTCCCTGATGGCTTCCAAATGTTCTCATTGGTCTACCAGTGTCAACGGTGTCTGGGAATCCCTGAAAGTTTTCTCGTGCGGCGGGATGGATGGATTCTGAGCCTACAAGGCCGTTCGCCGATGGAGCAGATAGAAGTTCCTAATTATCTGCCCAAGTCCGAATCTCGCTTTTACCGTGATGCTGTAATTGCTTTCAATAGTGGAAAAACGCTGGCAGCGCTTTTTTACTTGCGGACTTTTGTCGAGCAGTTTGGGCGACGAGTGACAGGAAAAACAGGAAAGGCCACTGGTGACGAAATCTTTGACGCCTATTACGAAATGTTGGAACCAAAACAAGCAGACCAGATGCCATCGTTGCGAGAGTGGTACGACAAACTAAGTGAGGCTGTTCATTCAGCAAACGAGGATGCCGCTCTGTTTGAAAGCGCGAAGTCTGAAATAGAAAAGCACTTTGATTTTCGCCGTATCTTCGGAATACCGGAACCAAAGCTAACCGTCGGCGCTGCCTCCAAAAAACCATAGGCGAATCCAAACGAATACTTTGTGCGATGCTTTCCACGTGGACGAAGGCCGCAAACGTTCTGTGGAGTGTGGCCCGGCAAAGACAGAAACAGCGAGGTATCGTGACTAAATTGAGTTCGAGAAATCAACGGTTACGTCAACGTTCGGGGCGTATAATGCCTGCCAATGATTACCGATATTTCCACATTTCTGGCCGCCGTATTTGGTCGGTGGCAAGGGTGGGCAAGTGGCGGGGGGTTCGGTGGAGCTATACTTCTTTGCTTATACCTTTACGAACGTCTAAGCAGCAAAATTATACCTAACCGCGTATACGTAAGCTTGGTTATAGTAGCGTTCTTTTTTGCTGCATCTTTCATGGCGTGGCGGGACCAATATCACGCCTACCAAGGCGCAAGTGCGGCGACCGAGGCGGTACAAGCGAAACTCAATGCCTTATCGAAGCCGATCCTCGCTGGAAACATTGTTCCTATGGCGGGAGCCTATAGCGGCGAAAAGCAGGAAAACACGCTCTTAACTCTTGCAGTTCATATCAGCAATTCAGGTGCCCCGACTGGGATTGAAAGCCCGTCGCTGGAGGTCGCTAAGGATGGCAAAACATTGAGAACTGATCTCTTGCCTCCCGCAGACGGCGATTTATATGCCGGAAGTACGAATACCGGTCCAAGAATCCCACTCCGGATTGGAAGTCACTTATTTGAGAGAGCGATGCGGAATCCGATCCCAACGAACGTCGCAATAGACACATGGTTGCAAGCTGTCGTTTATGGCTTGACTAAAACTGAGTTTGGTACTCAGGGAACAAATATTTCTCTTTCTTTTGTCGATGTAGCAACTGGTACGAGGCACACACTAAGCACTGTTACAACCGGCGCGAGAGCCGTGATGCCAGATTTAGATAAACTAAGACGGGAAACTCGCCCCTAAATTCCAAACTGAACATCCTACGGAGCAAACGAAAATCGTCGAAGAAACAGACGGCGACAGCACACTTTTCCTTGGACATTGAAAACGAGAAAAAACTTGTGCGACAGTGACGCCAGTCTGCCGGTTGCTCATCTGCCCTACCATCACTTTGTTTTCAGCAACTTGCACACCGTAGAGCCACACGTAGGTTCTCGCGGACACCTTTACCATACTGCACTTTAACTCTTGTGTTATCAATGCGGCTCTAAGTATTGGCCTCTCTATGCGATGCGCCCATCACATTGAAAGGAAACGACTAGCAAAACAGATAGGGTTACGAATCCACGCGGTTGTGTAGCGATGCTCATTGGGGCCAATGAGCATCCCTGCTACGAACGAAGGCGCTGCTACGTTTTCAGGGTGTGCGGATCACGCTAGGTATTTCGTCCCGCGCAGGACGAAATTAGGTTACTGCCGCCAGCGGCAGAAACTAGGCGAACACCGCACAGTGAACTCCCGACCATCGAAACGCGACATTACTTCGACGCTGTGTAGTTTTCGCCCATAGAATTTTCAATCAGATACGAACGCGAATTCTCGAATAACGCGACACTTCTAATAGTTTGTCTCGTTCGCGGCTAGGCACGTTTGGACAAAAAAATATGCGCGGAGGCGTCTCCGCGCATAGTGGTAAGGACGTGCCGTGACGCCACGGCACGTTGCCTGACGCCGGGTAACGTGCGCTCCGTGGCTCGCACGTCCTAGAAGATGCTAGCAAGAGCGCTGACGACTGCCTTACCCGCAGATTCGTCGCTCGGCTGCGTGTACACCGCTGTGCTGGCAATGCTGCGGTGTCCTAGAGCCTGTTTGATGTTCGCTAGGTTCACGTTCGCACCGACCAGCGTCACGCCAAGTGTGTGCTTCAACATGTGGAAGTGACGCCTGCCAGCCGGTAAACCAGCCTGTTCAGCAAGGTCCGAGAACATCCGGTGCAATTGACTCCTGCTAATGCGACCAGATTTCTGCGATACGAACACATGCTTGGAAGGATGCTCTCCGCGTTCTTTCAGCCATGCACGCAGAACACGGCGCTCTGACAGCAACGGTGAACCTTGAACGTCCGCAAGGGGCTGCGTAGTGGTCAGGCTTCCCTTCAATCGTCGAATCGTGATCTGCCAGTTCTTTTGGTCCACGTCTTTCAATTCGAGATTGCTGATTTCACTGGCTCGCATTCCGTGGCGAAAAGCTAAAAGGACAATCGCGTGGTCGCGTGGATTCTTCTCTGCCAGCCGCAGCACCTTGAGAAGTTCATCATGTGTAAGGGATTTCATCGGGTCGCCTCTGGCAAGGGACATTACTTAACTAATGTGCCGTTGTCAATGGCTGTTTTCAACTATTTTCAACCTTCCCAGACCTCCGGGCGCGTCCTAGACAACTCTGCCGGTTGCGATGCAAGCAATTAGGTTATATAGTTAGTTATTTCACTTCTACGTTCACTTTTATCTCTTGACATGCAGTAAAAACCTGATTATCCTGCCGCCCGTAAATTCATCCCCGTACCCAGACGGAGGTAAGAATGTATTCGGATGCGGACCCAGAACTGCCCAGCCATCTCCCATGCTCGAAGTGTGGGGAAGTGTTCCAGAGTTCGGAAATTCTCGTCAACACAAGCGGGCCGCCCACTCTTTTATGCCGGGGATGTGCAGAGGCCAACTACCCCAGCAGGCCAGCGGAGGGCATCTGCTTTACATGCAAAGAACCATTCTTCACAGATGATCTCAACCTATGTACCGAATGCGGCGCTCAATTCTGCTGCTACGATGAAATTGTAGGATGTGATTGCATTGTCGCGGAGTATATCAATCAGCTTGAGAACACTGAAGGCTAGCTAACTGACAACGCTGCTAGAAATCCTAGAAACGCGCTAGGCTTCGTCGGCTAGCGCGTTTTGCTTTGTATGGCGTCGAACGGAATGGTGCTCACCGACAACGTGAGAGGGATGCGCAGGCCGGGTGGTGGTGCGCAGTTAAAGTCGCCGCCGACCTTAACTCGGGTGATGGCGTGGTACGGCGTAGTGGCGTGGCGGTGCGATGTTTGGGGAAGGTTATTCGCGTCCCTAAGCGCATCAAACCAACTCCACGCGGTCACGTCACCGTAAAGCTCTAACCTAGGCTCTACCATGTGGAACTAACGCTAGGCACGTTCTCAAGTTGAACGACCAAGCAGTACGCAATAGCTTCCAGAATCTTTCCGGCTTCCGGCACGTTTGGGTCTTCCACCCCCCTGCGCTGCCCGTTGCTGTGGACTGATCGCATAACCTCTAAAGACGCACATGTGCAGACGGCCTTACCTGCCTACCCTAGAAGTGTGCGCTGGGCTGAACAGATTCGTCTTGGGTCGGGCAACCTATTTGTGCTCGGAAGCATCAAAGTTGATAGAGCCGTAGGCATGGATAATTATGGCTTGACTTTGGCCAAAAAGTATGAGACACTAGTTTTGTAGAGATGTATCCGCCGGACTTCTGCTGAGTCTTCTTCCTCTCCTAGAATTCTAGCAAGCAATCCCAAATGTTGTTGGTTTCACCCGCAGGCCCCAGCTTGCGTATTTTCAGAAATGGAGCACCAGTTTATTTATGACTACCGTAGACAACGAACCGTTTATAAAAAAATCGGATGTCGCTTTGATGTCCGGCGGTTTCAGTGAGACATGGGTACACGATCACGCTACAGGCAGGAAGTTACCAATTCTCCCCTCCTACAGGCTTGGAAACCGACTGCGTTTCAAGCGCTCTGAGGTTTTGGCCTTTCTTGCTGACTACGCAAAGAAACTGCCGACAACCAAGGACTAGCGCCGTGCTTCCGAAAACTTTCACCGACTCCGATATAGAAGAATTATTCAAGGGTGATCCGTACCGGCTCCATCAGTTGAGACGAACAAGGCCGAATTTGTACGCGGAACTTGAACTCCGGGCTTTCAAATTAGGTCTCGTGCTTCAAACCCAATCAGGCTCACCGGAGGCACGATTCCAACGATAGGCTCTGACGCAGTACCGACCAAAAGAACCCCGGCAAGAGTCCCACTTACGAATGATCGTGTGGACTTGGGCCAAACTCCTCTCAAGTCTCACGGGGAGTCGTTCGCTCGTGGACTCTGGCAGGACTCTAGCGGTCTGTGTTTTTGGTCTGCGTCAACCGCGTTGCTGCGTTCCACTGTTGCGATTCAGTGTGGTGCAGCAAACAACCTGTACGGCACACCGTTTCGGTCTCGATTCCGGTGTGCCGTGCAAATTTTTATAGAAAGAAGTGATTAACGAAAAATGGCAACACTCAAGTATGGCGTTTTATCAGGATTCGCAGCAAAGGATTATCTCTTCGGCAAGAAATTCATATCGGATGATCCTGCAATTCAGCTTTGCTGGGGCAGCGGCTATCGAAAAGTCCGGCCTCAGTCGTTCGATGAAGTATTCAAAGCGCCGCGATGTAGTGAAGCCGAAGATGTCGCGGCACCAGCGACACCAGTAACACCGGCAGTTCATCGTGGCAGACCGCGTAAAACTGAACAGGAAAAACGCGCAGTTAACGCGGCTAGGCAGCGTCAATTCCGAGCACTAGCGGCGTAACGCTTTAATCGGGAATGCCTCTTACCACCATAGGCCGAATAAAGCGTTACATCTGCCCTTTAGAATCAATAAATTACAGACACGAAAAAGCATGGTTAGGACTATCTACAAACTCGCAGTGAAACCGATTTAGGAGAAATTGAAATGTCAGAACGACTAGAAAAAATCGCAGCATCGAAACTACTGGCTAAGGAATATCAGTCATACTCGGCTACGGAGTTGAGCAGGTTGGCCCAGAACAATCGCCCGCGCTACTTGGAATTGCGGCAGGGTATGGTTGACACGGGCAAGTTGTCACCGAAATCCGGTTATCAAACTCCCGGCCTGCGAATCAATCACCGCGTCGAAACACCGACTGAACCGCTGAGTGACCAAGAATTTTCGTTGATGCTCAAATATCCGAAGGCAGAGATAGCGAAGTTCTACGTTACGAACGGCGACAAGCGCAATCCCGACTTCACGCACATCCTCGCAAAGAAAGTTTCGGATAGTCCAGACGCGGTTGATGGATTTGTTCCACGACCTGCCGCTGAGCAACTGGAAATTAGAAACGCCGCGATCCTTCACGGGATCATTCAAGGCACTGTTCGATTCCCAGAGCCAGAAGTTAAACCCACTGTCGTGGACGATGAACGGGTCAATGCTGGCGAACTCGGAAAGTTGGCAGGACTCCCGCCAGACGCGAGAGTGACCCCAAAACAGTATAACGATTTGCTCGCTGCAGACGCCCGACGCCTAGCTGCCAGAAGCCCCAGCGAAGTCGCGCAAGATCGCATAACTGCCCTGCGCCTTGAGGCAGACCGCGTGCAAGCCTCGCTCGACAAGGCGAAGGAATCCAAGTGACCGAACAGCGCTTCCAATGCCCACGGTGCGGCCACGCTGTCGTTGACCGCAATCGCATCAAGACTGGTTCGGTTGCAATCGTTTGTCCCCGGTGCGGTGAGTTGCTAGGTTTCGCTGGCCCCGCACCAGTGCCGACGCCGAAGCCGCCGATCCCGGCACCGAAGAGTCCAGCGATGGAGGTTCAATATGCCTGAGAAAACCTACTGCCCGAACTGCCCGCGATGCCATCACTCTATGACCTGGCTGTCTGCCAAGACAGCTTGGCGTTGCCCCTATTGCCTCACGGGTGAGCCGTCACAGCGCACCGACAGTGAAATTAAAATCAAAGTAGTACCAGTGGAACCGGAAGCACCTTCGCATACACGGAGTAAACGACCAATTGGAATGTAGGAACGCAGGAAACCGGGTCAGGTCACACTGGCCCGGTTGCTCTCTTAAAATAAAAATAGATTCACGAAAGGTTGTTCCAGATGTCGAATGTATTCCCATCGAAGGGTGTACCCTACGCTCAGTTCCCACGACACATAGAGCAATTGTTGCCGGAAATGAAGGGCAACGACGCCATTGTATATTTTTATTTCCTGGGTAAAGCGCACACCCACACCAAGATTGAGTTGGACCTTAATCTCAGCACAATTTCGGAAGCAACCGGCTTGGCTCTTAACACCGTGTCTGCCGCAATCGAAAATCTGATTCGCTTAGGTCTTGTTATCAAGAAACCGGGTAGTCACCGGGGCTTCTGCTATTTCTTATGTGATCCCGCAACTAGACAACCTCTGCCGGACCCGCGCATGGAACATGATGCACAGCCCGTTGAACCTGCACCGACTGGTCGCCCTAGATTACGAGCGCATGACTTGTTCGATCTCACGCCAGAACAGTACACGCAGTTTTACGCTGCCATGCTGCCGGAGAATGAATTCAAAGAAAGCGGCACGGAGTACCTTGCCACGACATGCCCATTTTGCGAAAGCACACGGACACCGTTCTCAATTCACCTTACGGATGGTAGCTGGACGTGCTTTAGATGCCCGGACTCGGGGTCAATCTTCAAGTTCACTTCGCTCAGGTCAAAGAACTGCGATAACAAGAAAGCACACAACATCATCTGCCGGATTGTGGGACTTCCCCATTCAAGGCTTCCGCGTAATACATTTCGTCTGGGTGAAGAGTTGGCGGTCTACGACTACGTAGATGAAGACGGTAATTTCCTCTGCCGCAAGTCTCGTTACGCCGGTAAGGAATTTCCGTGGAGTCGCTGTACTGCGAACGGTGACGTGATTAACAACAGAGATGGTATCCGCGTCCCTCTCTATCGTCTCCCGCAAGTTGACGCTGCCTCACTGGTGGTCGTTGTTGACCTGACCGGGGATTTTTGTACCAGGTGAAATGAGAGAGAATTCACCTGGAGGAAGACCGGTCATGCCGATGAAGAGATACAAGCCGGAGCAGATCGTGAATTTGCTGCGGCAGATT
>Ga0070735_10004627_pt1 | contig 11549 bp, 15 predicted proteins | sample Coa_R1_FD_66443 | JGI IMG/M metagenome (GOLD analysis project Ga0070735, IMG submission 66443) | Surface soil microbial communities from Centralia Pennsylvania, which are recovering from an underground coalmine fire - Coalmine... | ecosystem: Environmental > Terrestrial > Soil > Unclassified ... | reverse complement strand
TGAGTCATGAGGTTGGGTTCTGGTTCGGTAATGGTCCGACAGCGTGCCAGTTTCTATACTCGGACTACAAACCTCTATGTCGATTCTCAATCGACCTCGCCATTTCGGCGTTGGCGTGCTGCTTGCCCTTCGGACCCGTGGGCGTTCTGGGGCTGGCAAGCATCGGTGTCTGGATCGCACCGCTGCGTCCCTGGCTACTCGGAGCTGCCGTTTTACTGCTCATCCTGGGTTTTTGGCAGCTTTATCGCCGAGGCAAGCAGTGCAGTACCCAGCGTAGTCGCGTCAGCGTGGCATTGTTCTGGATTGCAGTCGCTGTGGTGATCCTGGTCACCATATTTCCTCAACTCATCGCTAATTGGCTTGCAGGATAGATACCGATGACACGAAAAGGAGCGTTCTGGTTGGTTGCAATTGCGGTTCTAGCGGTCGGATTCTACCTGTGAGGAGCGAGTTCCACTCCGCCCGGTCAGCCGCCTCTCGTGTCGCTGAACGAAGCCAATGTTTTGTAATTTCAGCAATGCTTCAACGCTGCGGCTTCGAACACCCGCATTGTGTTGCTTTTGTCCCCGACTTGACCAAAGTGTCTGCAGGGGGCCTCTGCAATCGAAAGCATTCTGAAGCAAACTCAATCCCAACCGGTGCGACTGTTTGTGGTTTGGGAGCCGATGCTTCCGACCGACTGGTATCGTCCCACGCGGCCAACACTGAAACGTGTATCCGATTCACGTGCGGCGCAGTTTTGGGACAAGAACCATTTGATTGCCGCACAAGTGAAGCAGCAGTTACGGCGATTTCATGGAAGTGATCCAAATTGCTGCGAGAATGGTGGGCACTTGTGGGACATGGCCGCCATCTATCGACCGGGCGTCAAACGGGAAGAAGCCGCGCCCGCATTTGATGACGGTCCGGTTTATCGAACAGCCCCCGCTTTGAAAGAGAAGCTGTCAGGACTTGCCGTTAAAACATCATCAGTTAAATAGCTCAACGAGAGGTGGTCAGCCCAGGTGCACGATTGTGACGGTTAGGTCCCGTCCGTTGCTGAATCTGTACCCGATCTTTGGGCTCTGCCCCGACCAGGCAGAAGCTAAATTAAGATGGCAGCTTAGAAAACGAACTTCGTTTGCAATTCCAGCCGCCGGTTGTTCGGCGCGGCAATTGTCATTCCGTGTAATGCACCTCCAATTTGACCGGCCGCTCCGTTAGTGTTAACTTACCGTAAGTGATAACTTACGAAGAGCGCGCGCTTGATGCCTTGGGTGATCCCACCCGTCGGGCGGTGTTGAAGCGTCTACGCGGCCCAGGGCGATCTGTAGCGGAGATCGCCGAGGGCATGAAGGTGAGTCGCCCCGCCGTTTCCCAGCACCTGAAGATCCTGATGACAGCACGATTGGTGACAGTGCATGCTTCGGGCACACGACGGATCTACACAATCGACAGACGCGGAATCGAGTCGGTGCGAACGTGGCTGGACGGGTTCTGGGATGAGGCACTCACCGCCTTTGCAGTAGCCGCCGAACGAGAAGCGACCAGAGAGAGAAAAACATGACAGAGCCAATATTGTCCGGGGGGTTCGATCCAAACAGCGTGCGGAAGGCAGTGAGTGTTCAAGCTTCGCAGATGGTTGCGTGGCGCGTATTCACCGAGCAAATGGGTACGTGGTGGCCACTGGCATCGTACAAAATCGGAAAAACGAATGCAGCGGACGCGGTGATTGAGCCCCGCATGGGAGGTCGCTGGTATGAGCGCGGAGACGATGGAAGCATGTGTCAGTGGGGCAGCGTATTGGTGTGGGAACCGCCCTCCCGCCTTGTCCTCTCGTGGGACATCAGCGCCGACTGGCAGTATGACCCAACATTGAAAACTGAAATCGAAGTGCGTTTCAAAGCCGAGGGTAACGATCGCACGCGAGTTGAATTGGAGCATCGTCACCTTGATCGGTACGGAGCGCGTCGCGATGAGATGCGACGAATTTATGACACTGAAGGCGATTGGGGCCGGCTCCTGGAAGCCTTTGCCCGGGCAGCCAAGGCATAAAGAGGGTACATGTCTGACATTACACAGGGACGAATAAAGCTCGTAAACCGAATCGTGGAAGGAGTCGGTACTGCGTCGCTATCCGAGCGTCGGGCCGCGTTCAATAACAGCGGCGTCGCAGAGGCATTATGCGCGCTAGTGGATAAAGTCGCGATGCATCCTAATAGCGTCACGGAAGAGGACATCGACGCCGCAAAGACGTCGGGTTTTAGCGAAGATCAGGTCTTCGAGATTGTGGTATGCGCTGCCATTGGGCAAGCGACTCGGCAGTACGAGGCGGCATTCGCAGCTCTCCAGGCCGCTACCCGGAAGGAGTGATCATGCGGCTTGCAATTCTCGACACGGGTCACAGTTTGGGTACGAAGACATTTTTCGCGCTCATTCGAATCGTCTCACGCCAACCGGTGCTCGACGTAGTCAAGCTAGTGAAATACCGGGCTGATTTCTATGGTAAGCCGATGTCGGCAGTCACCCAGGAAGCAATGCGCGGAGACTCTAGTTGGTCTGTTGCTGATCGCGAATTGATGGCCGCATTCGTCGCGAGTACTAATCAGTGTGAGTTCTGCATTAAAGCGCATTCGGCCGTAGCGCAACGGGCATATGGCAGCGGCAAAGCGGTCTCGGCATTGCTGGCCGGTTCGGATACCACGGCCATCAATGAGCCGTTGCGGGCGACGCTTGTCATGCTACGCAAGTTAACTCGCGAGCACACGGTAAGTGCGGATGATATGCGAGCAGTGGTCGCCGCGGGCGCCTCTCGCCAACAAATCCAGGATGCGCTCGCGGTCGCTTTTTCATTCAATGTGATCGGTCGTTTGGCCGATGCGTTCGGGTTTTACGTGCCTGGGAGCGAGGCCTTCGAAGCCGGCGCGAAATACCTTCTCGCGCGCGGCTATCGCTAAGCTGGTTTAGTGACGACTTCTTCCGTCCTGTTGGCTCGACCCATTTAGGTCCGCGAACGTGAGAAAGAAAATCCGTCTGAAATCTGGGTCCAATTGGGTCCATTAACAGTTCCTGAGCGTTTCTTTCGGCTCTGAAATTGGCTGTCAGTGCCGCAGAGTTTCAATCAGTTACGATCTTCACTACCGCGCGACCCTGTCAACATTCCTAAGGAAGGCAAGAGGAGAAAATCACATGAGCACGATTTCAGTGAAAGACGGAACTACGATTTACTACAAAGACTGGGGATCCGGGCAGCCCACTGTTTTCTCTCACGACTGCCCCTCGCAGCGGGTCACGAAATTGCGTGATCTATTCGCCGAAAGCGACCATCTTTCGTGTCCTTTTGGGCGGCGCCCTCCCTGCATGACGCCGTGGAGCGACGCTGTGGCGATTGCGATATTTTTCCTCATTTCCCCTCCGTTGGCCTGTTTTGCTCGGGTTGAAGAAGCGTAGTGTCCGTGAACGGCCGCACCTCAACCGAATAGAAAAACGGCCGTACCTCAACGGAGGCTCTGCATGCTACGGCAGCCTTGTTCCCCCACGCAAGTGCCTCGTTCAGATCGGCAGCTTTCAGTACCCAAAAACCGACTACGTGTTCCTTAGCCTCCGTATACGGCCCGTTGGCGACTACCAGCGTGCCATCGGACTTGAGCCGTAGCGATCTCGCATTACTGGCCGAGGAAAGGCCGCCTACAAACATTCTGATACCGGCAGTTACCATTTCGTCGTTGAGCAGGTCGATCTCGTGGTGCATCGCCTCGGTCTCGATCGAAGGGTCGTAGTTGTCGGGACGGTAGATAGCAATTAAATACTCGCCACCGGGGAGCGCAGCAGAAACAATCAACGCCGATGACGGACGATCTTCCGGCCTCTCCTCAAGGCAGCGCAAGATAACCAACTTCACGGCCGGATCGAGATCACGAACTAGATTGGAGAGGCGGTGCGGTGTGCTCTCTCGGCGAACGCGCATAATGTCGTCGTGCGTCCTACCCTCAAATGCCGGGTTGCCTGTAAATAGCTCATAGAGCACCAACCCGAGCGCATAAATATCGCTACGAGTCGTGACCTCTTTGCCAAGAAGCTGCTCAGGTGCCATGTAGGCCGGCGTTCCGCTGCGCACGTCCTCAATCTCATGCGCTAGGCCCGCCAGACCGAAGTCCATGATGAGCACTTCGCCTCGCGCATCGATCATGATATTTGAGGGCTTCAGATCTCTGTGCAATACACCCTGGTCGTGCGCTGACGCTAACCCGGCACAAATCTTGCGCGCGATCGGTAGAGCTTTATCGTTGGGGAGCCGGCCAATACGACGCAGCAGCGACGAGAGGTCTTCGCCGTCTACATATTCCATCGACAGGAAGACTTGGTTGTCGGTCTCGCCGATGTCATAAACGCGACAAACGTTAGGATGCGAGATGCGCCTTGCGATGCGGACCTCGTTGCGGAAGCGCTCCAGCATAGACTGGTCGATCATTGAGTCGGGCAGGAACTTGAGCGCCACCGACTGCCCCAGCGTGAGATCGTGCGCCCGAAACACCTCACCCATGCCACCGCGTCCGATCATCGAAACGATGCGGTAGCGCCCCGCAATCAGAGTGCCGGGCGCGAAGGGCCGTTCGTCCCGGGAAGAATGCGGTGGCAGCTGCGAGGAAGAATGCTGGCGTGGCGAGGGGTACGTGGCTGCGTCCGGGCCGGTGACCGCGTCGATGGTCGGCGTGCTAGCGCCGGCTGATCCTGCTGAGCTTTTCCTCAACGAAAGTCCGCACTGCGAGCAAAACTGCGCAGTCTGCCCTATCTCCAAGCCACACTCCGGGCATCGTTCCATTTGCAATGGCTCCCACAATCTTTTTGATATGTTACCTCGCCTTTACAGCCTTGAACTGGGGCGTGGAAGTCAGGCAGAATGGCGAGTTGCGCGAATTCCCGGTCTATCGCCAAGACGCAGGGCAGAATGCCTCATTGGTAGTTGAGTCGAGAGCAGCGGGGCAGGCAATGTGCAGAAGCCAGAGCTAATGTCTCGCCAAACTCGAGGGAGTTGACCGAGGACGGCAAGCTTATTGAGGGACAATTGCCACCGATCTTTTCCAGTACATCGACTTCCCAGGAAGTGGTAGCGTACGGCAATCAACCGGCGCGTTTATTAGGAGGTAGCCGTGAAATCCGCCGATCAAAAAGTCTAAAGCGAACATCGGGGTGGTTTGACGTGATCTTCAGCTCGGCCCCGGCAGATCGAAGCAGCGTGGAATAGGTGTGCCGAAAGGTGTGCCAGCCGATTTTCTCTTGCTGATGCCCAGCTTCCGTGCCACTGGGAGGATATGAAGCCTCATGATTTGTTGCGCCAGGTAGGGCCAGCGGCCTTGATGCACCGGACTCGGAAACAGCCCAATTCTCTAGCGATTTGTAGCTAAGCGGGGACGGGTTTCTGGGAGTTTCCGTCTTGCAGATGCCGATAACTTTCTGCACGATTGAGCGGGTGACAGTGGATCTGTTTCGCCTGGAAATCAACGTCCTTCCATTTCAGTCCGAAAAACTCGCTAGATGCAGATTTTCGGACACAACGCTAAGCGGCGGCCTCTTTGCCCGGCTTGAAAAAGGCAAGCAATTCGGCGTTGATCTGGTCAAAGTCGACACCATCCCGTGCGGCGCGCCTGGAATGATCTTCAGTGTTGCTCCTTTGACCCGCGTTTGATGGCTTTGTATTCACCGAGATGCAGTTGTAGCGGATTTCCCGGCGCATACCTTGTGCAACATCACCAGCGAAAAAACTGGGATTCGAGAGGGAGGCCTTCACCGCAAAGAGTTCCGGTGTGGTTTCGGCGAGTACATGATATGCGTTACCACGCTTTTACCGCTCCCAATTGGGACTCCTCAGCAAACGAGAACCTATAGTGAACCGCTGAAGAAGTTCGGCGGTCAAGTGAAATAGGATGTCGGAGTCGTACCCAAGGCTTTTTTGAACATGGAGATGAAAGCGCTCGGGGTGCTATAGCCAGATTCGAGAGCTGCATGCGTTACTTTTGCACCTTCAGCCAAAAGACGCATCCCCTGCATGAGTCGAAGTTGCTGGCGCCATTTTCCAAAGGTCATTCCGATTTCCTGTTGAAATAATCTTTCGATCGATCGCTTACTCGTGGCACTGACTCGGCAAAGCTCGGCCAGTGTCCGGCTATCACTCGGATCTTTGGTCAGCAGGTCGGAGATCCGAATGAGTCTTGGATCCGACAAATGTGGAAGTTGCAATGCGACCGTCTGCACCGCTTCCAATTGATGAAGGATAACCGCGATCAGGTGCATCTGCCATTTCACTGATTTCCTCAATGTTCGAACGGAACAAGCATGAAGAATCAGCTCTTTAAAGAAACTTGAAACATTGATTACGGAACAATCTCGGGGCAGCCGTTTTGCGAGCCTTGGCTTCAGATACAGCGTTCTCATTGCCACCAGGCCTGACATCGTGATCGTGTGCGGAATCTCCGTCGGAATCCATACAGCACGATGTGGAGGAACCACCCACGTTCCGCTTTCAGTGCGAACCGTCATAACCCCCCGCGAAGCATAGACGAGTTGATCGCGATCGTGGAAATGCAAAGGTATGGCGTAGCCGTCGGGATAGTCGCGCGCCAGGGTCGTGATTGCTGACTTAAGATCGCCTGAACGATCGAAAACTCCAATGTGGCGCTTTTGAGACATCTATTGGCAACTTATCGAAAGCGCGCATATTTCGCAAACGGTACGCTGTGGTCAACGTTCATCATTTTGTGGGGAAAAAGTGAACCGCTTACATCGATGGCTATGCCGTTCTGATCGCTGGCACCGCACCATTGCACAGAGACTTCCCTGGGTGGTCGGCGATATGGATTTAGGACCGGATGTTTTGGAAATTGGCCCCGGCCCGGGTTTAACGACGGACCTTTTGCGGAGCCTGGTGCCTCGACTTACAGCACTGGAGATTGATGCGAACTTGGCGGCTTCACTGCGTTCGCGCCTAAACGACAGCAATGTCCAGGTCATCGAAGGTGATGCGATGAACATGCCTTTCGGAGACTCGGAATTTTCAGGTGTGGTTTCGTTCACCATGCTGCATCACGTGCCTTCTCAAGAACTGCAGAACAAACTTCTCGCGGAAGTGCTTCGCGTGTTGAAGCCCGGCGGTGTCTTCGTTGGCAGCGATAGTCTTCAGAGCTGGTTTATGAAGATCATTCATATCGGCGACACCCTTGTTCCGGTGAGTCCCGATACTTTCGGCGCGCGATTGAAAAGTGCAGGTTTTGAAGTATTGGAAGTGCAGAAGAACTCGCAAGCTTTCCGATTCCGTGCTCGGCGACCTATCGGGCCGCTGGTCAAAACATCAATTGAAAACGAGTAAACCTGCATTGCACTTGGGAACACGACCAAGGAGAAGATCGCCTTATGACTCGCGAAGCCAAACTGATGTCCGGGATCACCCTGGTTGTTGTGCCTACGATTGAGTATGGAGGCTACTTCCTGCTGACATCTCTGATGAATAGGAACAGCGGATATATGGACAATCCATTGCGGCAAAATTTCTTCCGCGCGGGACACGCTCATGCAGGCGTCATCGTGCTTCTGTCCCTCATCTGCCAAATGCTGGCAGATTCAGCCACGCTCCCGATTTCCTTTCTCTGGTTTATTCGAGTGGGAGTGCCCCTCGCCGCAGTTCTAATTCCGGCCGGGTTCTTCTTTTCTGTGCTTCCCGCAACTGCGACTCAACCTAATGGAGCGGTTTCGCTGATCTACGTTGGAGCAGTTGTTCTTGCCATAGCCGTCGTTTCGCTAGGTATTGGTCTACTTAAAGCTGTGTAGTTGGTTCGATAACCGAAAGGAGAACACATGAACGCAACTCCCAAAACTAGGGCGCACCATTCCTTGCAGATCTTTTTGTTGGCACTAGCGCTGCTTTTCGTCGTATATAGCGAAGCCGGCTCGGCTCAGACAGCCTCGACCGCGCCGATAGGTGGTTCGCAGACTGCTACATCGGAGCGGGATGGCCAGCACGACTTCGACTTTGCCCTGGGTACCTGGAAGGCCCACCTCAAACGACTCGATCATCCGCTCACCGGATCGAAGACTTGGGTTAAGTTCGATGGCACCTTCATCGCGCGCAAGGTATGGGATGGACGTGCCATGATCGAGGAGGTCGAACTCGATAGTCCCAGCGGCCACATCGAGGGACTGACGCTGCGCCTCTACAACTCGCAAACACGCCAGTGGAGCATCTATTGGGCCAACAGCAAAAACGGCGTCATGGATACCAGCCCCCAGGTTGGTCGATTCAAGAATGGACGCGGCGAATTTTATGGCATAGACAAATTGAACGACAAGCTCATCTACGTCCGCTTCCTTTGGACCAATACCAACACCAACACTCCACATTTCGAACAGTCCTACTCCGACGACGGTGGCAAGACCTGGGAGGTGAACTGGATGACAGATCAGACACGCATGAGCGATGCATCGGACAAGTCCCGCTAACGTCGAAAGCCGCGGGCCAATTAGCTGATCGTCAAAAATTGATCGGGATTCGGTAACGAGTCTCAGTCGAAGGGAAGAAAAGTATAGTTTATGTTGCCTTTTGTCGTTCTGATCGCATTGTTCGGAATCTTGTCTCTGCTCGGAAGACTTTTTCCCGCTACACATCTTGACTGGCTGACATCCTTGCGCCTCGGTTTGGCAGGCATGTTCCTGTTGACCGCCTCAGCGCACTGGGGGAAAAGGCGCTCGGACCTGATTGCAATGGTTCCCCCGGCTTTTCCCAGACCTGATCTCCTAGTCACTGCGACAGGTGTATTTGAGATTCTCGGGGCAATCGGCCTGATGGTGCCAATAGCGGCGCCCTACGCGGCTTTGGGGCTATGCCTAATGCTGCTGGCCGTGTTCCCTGCAAACGTTCATGCGGCTCGGCAGCACCTCAGCATCGGCGGGAGGCCAGTGGAAGCTTTGGCGGCGCGCACGATTCTGCAGGTTCTGTTCCTCGCTGCGACCGTCACGATCTTCGTGGCTGGAAAACGTTGACCAACCGTTCGGCCTCTCACCGATTTGTGCGCTGAAAATTGAAATGGGTACAAGGAGAATTATGCAATTGAGTCGGATGTTTCTCGAGCAGTTGAATGGGGAGTCGGCGGCCACGCGGCGAACGGTGGAACGTGTCCCGGAAGGCCACAACGACTGGAAACCACACAAGAAATCCATGACGTTGGGCTACCTTGGCGCATTGGTTGCCAGTATGGCGGGTTGGGCAGAATTCATGATCGAACGGGATGAACTCAATTTGAGCCATCCCTCCGCCGGTCGCGTCAAAGCAAAGGTGGTGGAGAGTCGAGCCGAGTTGCTGAAAATTCTCGATGATGGGCTGGCCAAGTCTCGCCGAGCCCTGGAGGCGACCACGGATGAACATTTGCAAAAGCCGTGGCGTTTTCTGATGAGCGGACAGGTGCTGTTTGAGCCGCCGCGATACATCGCCCTGAATGAGAACCTCTTTTGCCGATTTCTGCGAGTATCCCTTGAATCCGATGCAACACTTCTGTGTGTTCTCGCACTGCGAAATCGTGTTTGCGCAATATCTTGATTAACTGTTCGAGATTTTTTATCCCCTGAGCGCCCCTGACGAACGCTTGCAGGTCACAGGGATTGCAGATGAAGTAGAGCTTCTGTTTTTCATCCGTTTTTACTGGCAATTGCTGGCCACACAAAAAGCAATAAAAAATTGCCGTACGCAGCCGTGCTAACGTTACGTTGCTAACAGACCTCTTTGAATGTGATTTGCGCTTCTTCATTTGCTCTCGATGTCAGGCCGCGCGAAAAACTCGCGATACCGACCCCTGCCGCGCGTCACTTCCGACCTGTAGACCGAGCCAATGGATGAATCGCTGCTCCGCTGGGGAGGCTGAGACGCGGGCGATATTGGCAGTTGACGTTGGCTTGCCAGTCTCCCAGACTTCTTCTTGGCAACTTCCGGCGCTTTGACCTCGGCGGTCTTAGGCTTTATTAGGCCCTCAAGCATCAAGACAAGTTGATATTGATTGAAAGCAGATAGGTTGTCGCTGAGTTCCCAATCGCCTGCTTGCTTGGTGATGTATTTCGCGCAATAGAAAACGGCGGCGCGCTTCGCGCTAAAGGGCAGTATTCGGGCATAACCTGCGACACGATTCCACCAATCAACCCAGGTCATGCGACGAAGGTGGGCAACATTGCCGATCACAGCATGGATGTGAAAACGACCACCGAGTGAGCCGATTTCATCAGCTCGAAACCAAAAGATAGCTATGCCAGCAGCTTTTTCCAATTCGCGCACAAACCGTTCGAAAAGGCGGTGTGCACGAAATGAACCAACCGGCTCACGAAAAGTCAGCGTGACAAACCAATCCCACTGGAAGCGAGATAAGAACTCGCCCCAGGCCTCGACCAGCTGCCCCTTCGTCGAGACGATACAAATTAGTATGCATGCCACTGCCATGTGATGAATCATCGAGAAGGCACACTCCTGGCTTCAAGCAACGTCTTGGAGACGAGACAGAGAACGAATCTGATCTCAGACCTCAAAGACTCCACTCTTTATCTCCGCTCTGAGCATTTTTCAAGAGCACCCTGGGCAATTCAGGACGTGCTCGTCGCGTCGCGGGTCGAGAGAGTGGGCAGCTCGTAGCCCGCACTGATTTACGCATCCTGAACTGCCCGGGGTGCCCTGAACTTCCTACTGGAATTCCGGTAGTTGACGTTCGTATTCAGCTAAAACAGCACACTCGATTGAACCGCGAATTCTCCAGCTGATTTGTACAATGTCAAACCAAGCTTGCTTTCCTTTTCGCGCGGGAAACATCACCCGTGGAGCTTTCCCTTGGGCGTGAAGGATTGAACAACCCAGAATTGAGATCATCCCTTCATCTGCAAGAGTGACTGTTACGTCGCCAAATGCCTTAACTAGGCTGCCTTCTTTGCTGGAAAGTCTTACGTCAACTGAGATCGATCCTACTTTTGTGGGCATGATTTTCCTCCGAATCGCTGTCGAGCCGCGACTCTCACAAAATACGACGCGACAAATTGTGCGTGATTTTTGTGACTCAGAAACGTACGTTTCGCGAGAGCAAAAGCAATTAAAAATGTGAAAACGACGAAGGGATTCGACAGGGTGACAAAATATGAACGCATTTTGTCACTAAGCGATTGCGAGCCGCAGAAGATAGTAGGATTGTTTGAAGAGAGTGCGTCAGCTCCCTGCCGTTACGAGCGTTGTTTCTGACTTCTGGCCGCTTTGCACTTTTTGACCGAGTAGCTGGCGCTAAGGCCCCATTTGTCGCCTGCAAGAACGTCGGCTAGACGACGCGCCCGGCTAATTGCCGTTCCTACTTTTGGCATCCGACGATATTCCTGCTCTATAAGTGAACGCCGTTCAAGTAAGTATTGGGGGGGGGCCTTTCACCGATACACGCCAGCCACAATTGCGACCGACGGCAGCGGACATATTACCCGCGAAAACTGCGCGTTTCGCGCACATCTAACATTCTAGTTGCGTCCGGGTCAACGACACGAAATCAGCCTTTGGCCGGTGCCGCGAG
>Ga0070735_10004626_pt1 | contig 11549 bp, 9 predicted proteins | sample Coa_R1_FD_66443 | JGI IMG/M metagenome (GOLD analysis project Ga0070735, IMG submission 66443) | Surface soil microbial communities from Centralia Pennsylvania, which are recovering from an underground coalmine fire - Coalmine... | ecosystem: Environmental > Terrestrial > Soil > Unclassified ... | reverse complement strand
GCGTAAGACGCAGTCCGGGGTCCTCGAGACCGCTGCGGCGCTCACGAAGTATCTCGGCGCAGCCACCCCGCTACGGAAATAGAGTGCTCGCCTGCGCGACGACGTCCTGGCACGTGAGGGCGGAGGGGACCTTCACCAGGCGGACCGTGTCGTCCGCGGTGTTCGAGTCCGCGGACCACGTGACGACCACCCCGGTGAGCAGGGTGTTGTCGCTCCCGATGACGTAGAACGAGCTCGTGTCGACCGTCGTCCCGGTCAGGTTCCCGCTCGAGTCGACCGTGCCCTTGAGCACGTCGCGCTGCGTCTGGACGAAATAAGCGCCGGTGTTGCTGTTGTTCCAGGGCAGATTCATCGTGACGCCGGGGTGGCCGTCCATGTCCTGATCGAAGACCCGCGAGTCGCTCGCCGACATCGGCATCGTGTCCGACGGTGACATCCATTTCCAGCCGATCGGGCCGTGGACCTCGGGGACGCTCCAGCTCACCGTGCCGCCGCTGCTCACCGCCCCGAAGGGGACCGGATCCAGCTTCGTCGTCGTCATCACGATGTCGGGGATAAGGAGCGTCGCGCCGTTGAGGAGCCCCGTGCCCTTGCCGGACAGATCGATGTGGCAAGGATTGGCCGCGAGCGTGAGCTTCTGGTTCGCGGCGTCGTCGGTGATCTGGGCGTCGCCGACGATCGTCGCGAGGGCGTTGAACGTCCCGAGCGTCCCGACCGTCACCACCTTGCGAAACCGGATCTGCACCGCGTACGCGCCGGCGTATTTCTTCGCCACGTCGTAGGCCGAGGGGGGCGGCGTTTCGACGGCGGAGGAGGCCTCGGCGCTCGCCCCGCCCCCATCGCCCGCCGGTGCGGGTGCGCCGGGTAAGCTCGGTCCGGCGCCCCCGTCGCCGTCGGGGGTGCCGGTCGACCCCGTGCCGCCCGACCCCCCGCCCATCGAACCCGAGCCCGTCCCCGTCTGTGCCGCCGCCGCGGCGTCTTGGAACGGGGAGTATGGATCGCACCCCGTGCAGGTGGAGTGCTGCGTTTGCCCGCTGCACGCGGCGAGCATCAAGGCGGCCGGCAGCGGCAAAAGCGCGGACGAGAGAGAAAGCGAAGGCAAGGCCCGGTTCACGCGGTGCTCCTTGGACGCAACTTGCGACGCAACCTGGACACAGCCTAGTACGGAGATTCGCGATGAACCGTCTCGCGCGCGTCCTCGGAGGGGCCCCGCGTCGTTACGATCCGCGCTCGCCGGCGCGAATTCCTGCGCTCGGCAAGCGTTGCGCCGATGGCCCCGATGGCGACAAAGAAAATGACGTCGCGCGTCCACATAGAATTTCTCGTCCCGGCGGTCCTGCCGTAGGTTCGCCCATGACTCGCGAAACGCTCTCCGGCAGCTGCCTCTGCGGCGCCGTCCGTTATCAGGTTCACGGACCCTTCCTGCGCTTCGCCCATTGCCACTGCCAGCGGTGCCGCAAGGCGACCGGCGGTGCCCACGCGACCAACCTCTACGCGTCGCCCGAGCGATTCGAGTGGACCTTGGGGGCCGACCAGGTCGTTCGCTACGACCTTCCCGCGGCGCGAAGCTTCGCGAGGGTGTTCTGCCGTGCGTGCGGGGCTCCGCTGCCGCGCCTCACGCGCAGCGGCCGAGAGCTCGTCGTCCCCGCCGGGTCGCTCGACGACGTGCCCGCGGAGCGCCCGCGAGCGCGGATCTTTCTCGACTCGGCGGCCCCGTGGGCCTGCTCGGGCGACGACCTTCCCGGCTATCCGCAGTATCCCGCGTGGTGGCGCGCCTGACTACACTGGCGGGCGCCATGCCGGCCCCCCTGTACGGATGCCCGATCGCCGCCGCGCTGGCGTGCGCCCTCGCCGCCTGCTCGCCGTCCAAAGACCACGACAGCTCCTCCGACGCCGCGGGCGGGAGCGACACGGGCGACGACGGCGGCAGCGACGCGAGCGCGTTCCACTTCGGCATCACGCCGGGCTCTGCGGCTGCCCTCTCCGGGCTCTGCAGCCTCGCGCTCCTCGACCTCGACGCCGGCATGTGCTCCGGCAACGACGCCTTCGTCGCGTGCGCGATGAACTCGTGCGGGATCGAGGCCTGCGTGACCGGTGCGTGCGCCGACTACAACGATTGCCTGGTCAACTCCGCCGACCCTTGCAGCGGCGACTGCACGCCGCCGGCGGGGTGCACCTGTCCTGCCGGTGTTCAGTCTTGCGCCCTCACCAAGTGCCTCACGATCCTGTCGTGCGGCCCGACCGACGGCGGTCCTTGCGCGGCCCTCGACCGGTGCTGTGCGGCTCAGCCCACGGACGCCGCGATGAGCCTCTGTCAAATGCTCGCGGGCGTGTCCAAGGTCCGGGGGGACGTGGCCTGCCAGGAAGCCCTGGACATCATGCTCGACTCCGGCCCCTTCGAGTCGTGCGCGAGCCTGATCGACGCCGGGATCGACTGAGAGGCGCAGGGTGGTAGGCTCCTACCTTGGCCGCCGTGCGTTCGCGGCGGCGGTTCGGGGCGGTGATGAAGCAGGGCGTCAGGTTCTCCGGCTTTCGCAGGGTGGCGGTCGTCGAGCGGGCGGCGCGCATCGCCGAGGCCACGGGGTGCGGCAAGGACGAGATCACGGCCGCCCTGCACCGAGGAGGCCTCGAGGCGCGGGCCGCCGACAAGATCGTCGAGAACGTCCTCGGCACGTACGCGCTGCCCTACGGCGTGGTCCTCCACATGCGCGTCAACGGCCGCGATCGCGTCGTGCCCGTGGCCGTGGAGGAGCCCAGCGTCGTGGCCGCGGCTTCGAGCGCGGCCAAGATGGCGCTCGCGGGGGGCGGGTTTCACGCGGACGCCGACGCCTCGTGGATGATCGGTCAGATTCAGCTCGTCGACGTGCGCGATCCGGTGGCCGCCGCCATGCGCGTGCTCGAGCACAAGTCTGCGATCCTCGCGATCGCCGACGCGGCCGTACCGGGGCTCGTGCGCCGCGGTGGCGGAGTGCGCGACGTCGAGGCGCGCATCCTCGGCGAGCCGGCCGACGCGATGCTTTGCGTCCACCTGGTGGTCGACTGCGTGGACGCCATGGGCGCAAACTTCGTGACGGCCGCCGCGGAGGCGGTCGGAGACGAGCTGGCCGTGCTCGCCCGCGCGCGCGTGGGCGTCCGCGCCGCGTCGATGCTGTGCGATCGGCGCCGCGTCCGGGTCACGTGCAACGTGCCCGCGGCGGCTCTGGGCACCGAGACGATGCCCGGGCCCGACGTCGTGGACGGCATCGTCAACGCGTCGCGCTTCGCGGAGCTCGACCCGTACCGGGCGGCCACGCACAACAAGGGCATCATGAACGGGATCGACGCGGTCACCCTCGCGACGGGCAACGACGTGCGCGCCGTGGAAGCGGGCGCCCACGCCTTCGCGGTGCGCCGGGGACGCTACGCACCCCTCGCGATATGGCGTCGCGTCGAGGGGCCAGCGGGGGAGACGTCGCTTCTCGGCACGCTCGAGCTGCCGCTGGCCGTGGGAATCGCGAGCGCGTCGCAGCAGGTGCACCGGGCGGCGCAGATGTCGCTCCGCCTGCTCGGCGTCAAGAGCGCGGGAGAGCTCGCCGGCATCGCCGCGGCCGTGGGGCTCGCGTCGAACCTCGCCGCGGTGCGGGCCCTGGCGACCGACGGGATCCAGCGGGGTCACATGGCGCTGCACGCGAGGGCCGTGGCGCTTGCCGCGGGCGCGACGGGGGAGCTCGTGCAGATCGTGGCGGCGCGGATCGTCGATGCGCGCGACGTCACGCTCGACGGCGCTCGGGCGGCGCTGAAGGATCTGGGGGGCGCGGTGCGCCGGTCGGCCGGGGAGGATTGATCGGCCGCACGAGCAGGACGAGATCCGTCCGCGAGCGCAAGCCGAGCTTGAAGAGGGCCCTCTTCAGCCGCGCCGAGGCGACCGACGGCTTGATCCCGAGCTCGTAGCAAGCCGCCTTCTCGCTCAGGCCCGAGCCGATGAGGTTCGCGAGGGCCTCCTCGCCGCCGTCGAGCGGCGCGCGCGCGGCCCGATCGGCGGGGCTGGCGCGCACGACGAAGTAGCGGCGCGTGCCCGTCTCGAACCATTCCACGAACTCCAGCCGACCCTCGACCAGACCGAACCAGACGTCGAGGACGGCGCGAGCGTCCGGCGGAGGCGGCGCAGCGTGCGGGGGGCAGCTCGCGAGCGCCAGCTGGCGCACTCGTTCGAGCGGCGCCACCGCCGCGGATGGGTCAGGACTCATAGCGACCTCCCGCGGCGACCGGGCACTGGGCCAACCGCGCCGCGAGGCCGTAGCGCGATCCGACGCCGAGCTTGCGCAGGATGGAGGCCATCTGGTTGGCCACCGTGCGCGACGAGGTACGCCGGCAACGCGCGATGGACGCGTTGCTCAGCCCCGCGGCGGCGAGGGTCGCCACCTGGCGCTCGGCCTCGGTGAGGCCGGCGAGCGCCCTCGAGTCGTGCAGCGGGACGCTGAGCACCGCGAACTGCGCCTCCCCGAGGCGGAACGTGACCACGCTGGGCGCGACGGGAGGCGGTCGAGGGTGCCGGTCGGAGATCGGGCTGGGCGCGTCGTTGTCCTCGGCGCGAGCCCGGGGCGCCGCGCTGGCGGGCGGTTCGGAGGGCAAAGACTCGTGGTGATGGCGAGGCATGGACATCTCCTTCGCCGCACGGACAGCGCGTGCGGGGTGACAGTGCTTCAGGCGGGCCTCTGGGGGTAGAGGCGCCGCCGCAGCGAATGTGAAGGCACTATGCCCCCGTCGGTTAAGGGCTCGCCAGGGTCAGTTCGGGGTCAAGTGAGGCGCCGGAACGGGGGGTTGGCGCGTCGGGGCGCCCCCCGCACGCAACGTACAAGCGATGACCAAGTCCGCAGGGCTCGAGCGAAGCGCGAGTTCGGACCAAAGGAACCCCTCGGCACTACCCCTAGCGCACCCCCGCCTCGCCCAGCCTCTCGAGGTACCGCTTCGCGATGTCCGGGTGGGTCGCGGCGACGATCGCCTGGAGCCCCTGGAGCGACGTCTTCGGCGCGAGGCGCAGCATCTCTTGCACCGCGGTGCGCGCCTGGTCGACGTCGCCGAGCGACACGCGCGCGACCGCCACGGTGCCGTAGGTGAACGGATTGCCCGCGCTCGCCTGCACGGCGCGCGTGGCCCAGCGGAGCATCTCGTCGTAGCGCTCCGCCACGAAGTGACACAACGCGACGCCCGTCTGGATGGACCAGAGGTCGCCGTCCTGGGGGCTCAGGCGGATCGCCTGCTCGAAGTGCTCGATGGCCTCGTCCGGCTCGTTCTCCATCGCGAGCGTCTGGCCGTAGAGCGAGTACGCGACCGTCGCGTTCGCGTCGAGGTCGATGGCGTCCTTCAGTCGCGCCTTGGCCGTCGGGCGATCGCCCGCGTAGATGGCCGTGTACGCCGTCGCCACGTGAAGACCCGGGTCGTTCGGGTGGTGCCGCCCGAACTCTGCGCACACCGAGTGCAGCGCGCGGAGGGACGCGCCGGGGTCGGTCGTCCACTGATTGACGATGGCGCGCTGGTACGTCAGCGCGAGCGTGTACCAAGCGAGCGGCAGGAAGGCGTCGCGGCGCAGCGCCTCCTCGAAGAGCGACCGCGCCTCGACGTTGCCCTCGCTCGTGCGCCGGTGAAAGTGCCAGCTGCCCCGCAGGGCCATGTCCCACGCCGTCAGGTCGGTGGGCTCGCGCCGCATCGATCGGCGGTACTCTTGGTCGAGGACGGCGCCGCTCACCTGGCTGACGATCGTCGACACGATCGCGTCCTCTACGACGAAGACGTCCACGTACCGGCGGTCGTACGCCTGCGACCACACCTGCTCCGACGAGCCCGTGTCGACCAGGCGCGCGGTGATCCGCAGCATGTCCGCGTGACGCCGGACGCTCCCCTCGATGACGTAGTCGGCGCCGACGCCGGCCCTCACCTGCTGCGGGGTCGCGGCCCCGCGGTAGGCGAAGCTCGAGCTGCGCGCGATGACCGGGAACCACTGGCGGCCGAGGCGCGTGATCATGTCCTCGACGAGGCCGTCGGCGAACACGCGGTCCTTGTCGTCGCCGCCCATGACGTCGAAGGGGAGGACCGCGAGGATGGCGGGCGCCCGCCGCACCTCGGCGAGGTCCGTCGCGGGCGTGGAGGCCGCGTTCGCCTCGAGGAGCTGCTCGAGCGGCGCGTCGAGGAGCGTCGCGAGGCGCCGGGCGGTGTCGAGATAGACGGCCGCGCCGTTCTCGATGCGCTTGATGGTGGCGAGCGAGAGCCCGCCGCGCGACTCCTCGGCGAGGCGCTCGCGGCTCAGGCCCTTGCGCGCGCGCGCCTCGGCGCACCGGGCGGCGTCGAGGCAGAGCGTACGGTTGGTCGAGCTGCGCATCCGCGCGCCCCGCGCGTGTACCGGGCAAAGGGCGGGGCGTACGGGAATTGTCGAGGGGGAACGACGGAGGGTCAAGTCGGATGGCGGGCCGGGCGTCGGGCCCGCGCCCCCCCCCGCGCATCCTTCGCGCCCGATGCCTCGTTGGAGCGCGCTTGACGATGCCCCGAATCGCGTCGACCCTCTCACCCATGCGGACTCGAAAGGAGGGGAACGCCCTTGCGCTGGCCGCGTTGGTCGCGTGGTCGATGCAGTGCTCGGGGTCTTCGTCGTCTCCCTCCCCCGGCGACGGCGGCGGCGATGCGGTGACGGCGGGCGACGCCTCCGGGTCGTCGTCCGGCGATGGCGGTCCGCAGGACGCGGGCGGCGCGGGTGACGTCAGCGCCCTCGAGGCAGCCCCCATCGACTACTACGTGGGCGGTTGCCGATTCGGCGGCAACTCCGGCGCCGTGCCAGCCGACGCGGGCCTTCTGCACGGCCTCACCGTGATCGCCCAGGGTGTCCAGGCCTCGGCGGGCCTCGAGGTGGACGCCACCAACGCCTACTTTGCAGCGACGGACAGCATCCAGCGCATCCCGCTCTCCGGCGGGACACCGACCGTCATGGTCTCCGGTGCGAGTCCGGCCGGCATGGCGCTCGCGGGCGGCTCGCTGATCTGGAGCGACGGCACCGTCCCGATGCAGACGCGAATCTTGAGCGCGCCGCTCACGGCGGTCGGGTGGGCGGTGCCCGGCTCACCGGGGGACGGCGGTGCCGATGCCGAGTCCACCGACGGCAGCGCGATCGACGCCGGGGGCGACGGTGCGCCGCGGCCGGCGCCGACCATCCTCGCGACGCTCTCGGGTAGCCCGGGCGCGTTCGCGGTCACAGGGGGGTACGCGTACTTCGCGGCCGACGCGACGATCGCGCGCGTGCCTCTGGCCGGCGGGGCGGTCGACGTCATCGCGCAAGGACTCGGACCGACCGGTATCGCGGCCGGTCCGGCGGTCGTCTACCTCGGCGACGGCGACAACGAGGTCATCGATCAGGCCATGATCGGCGTGCCCGACGGCGGCCCGATCGGGCTCTTCGCGCAGTCGGGCGGGACGCCCACGCAGCTCGCGATCGGCAACGGCGGCACCGACCTTTACTGGGGCGACTGGTTCGGCGGGATCGACCACTGCCCCATCGCGATGCCGTACCACGTCGACGTCTTCGGCACCCCTTGCGGCGGCGGCGCGTGCTACCCGCGCCACGTGCGCGCCGGGGGCCCGGGCGTCGTGTGGGAGTCGGGCGACAACATCTGCGGGACGGTGGGGACGGCGGGACCCGCCGGGAGCACGTACCTCGCGACCGGCATCGCCGCGGTGCAGGCCGTGGCGGTCGACGGGCAGCACCTCTACGCGAGCACCGTGCTCGGCGAGCTGCTGCGGCTGGATCTGTAGGGCCGGCAGCGGGCAATGCGCGTCGCGGCAGCAGCCATGGGCACGGGCATCGCCCTTGCTGCGCTCTCCTGCGGGCATGCGTCGGACACGACGTGCGTTCCAAGTCAGGTCGTCGCCTGCGCCTGCTCCGACGGGACGAGCGGGATGCAGGTGTGCACGGCCGACCGGACCTACGATCCCTGCTTGTGCACCGGGGTCGCCTGCACCCCCGACCTCACGCCGTTCGACGACCCGACCGGCGCCCGGCAAGTCGCGCTGGCCGCAGAGCACGCGCCGACGGAGGACGAGATCACGACGGCCGCGGCGGCGCTGGTGATCCTCGTCGTCGGCGAGCTGACGGGCGAGTTGCCCGCCGAGGCGTTCACCACGGATCTGTTCTCGCGCACGGCGGCCATCGCCGCGCAATATCCGTCGCTGCGCGCCAGCTGCTCGCCGATCCAGCGACAATCAGCGAGCCTTTGGCCGGGCCCATTTCTCGTCACCAAGTCGATTGACTCGGAGACCGACTTTTCCCGACAGTCGTGTGAAGCCGACTGCAACCCCGAGCTATCGCTCTGGCTGGAAGAACCGGCAAAAGAGGCGGCGAAGCAGACGATCGAGAAACTGACCGGCGCCGCGCTGTCGGCGTTCTCGGCCCGGACGCTGTTCGGCTACTACAATCGCATCGTCCAACGCGAGAGGATGATCTCGGCCACCGCCAAGTTGGGCGCCCAGGCGGCGGTCGAGCTGGGGGACGCCGCGAGGCAGGGAATCCAGCCCGACCAAGATTTGCTCGTCTCCGGCGTCGGCTCGTCGTTGGCGGCGCTGGAGGCCTGGGCGGTGGCGACCGGAGCGACCGTGGCCGGCGTCGCGGTGGCCGAAGTCGCGAGCGCCGTGGGTGTGGCGCTGGCCGTCGGATACAGCTGGTACAAGACCAACGACCTCGCGAACCGCTGCGTCCAATACCGGATCGCGCATTGCCCCGGGTGGAGCGACTTCTTCCAGTACGACGCCAATTCGAGCCAGTTCTGTCCGGGTGTGTCGCAAGGGACGGCGACCGCGTGCGGCACGGCCACCGGGAACGGCAATCCGGCCTGCCCCGCTGGACAAGTCAAGTGCGTGAGCACGGACAGCTGCGCTCCGGCCGCGCAGGGTTGCGGTCCGATGGTGCTCCGGGTCCCGTGCTTCGTGCGCCAGATCTACTGCCCGCTCGAGGGCATGTGCGTCGAGGATTCGCCCGACGGCTGCAACGCCGCCCCGCCCGCCCCCGACGCCGGCGCATCGCCGGCCGAGTGCGCGCCCTGTCCGAACCCGAGTGATTTCTCGTGCGGTCCGACCGGAGGCTGCGCCTGCGTCCCGGCGTCGCTCGTCTGCAGCACGGGTCCTGAGCAGTGCTCCAACGGAGCCGACCAAGATCCGACCATGTGCAGCATGCCGATGAGCTGCTGCGTGGCGACGGACGGGTGTCCCGGCGAGACCGGCTCCAATTGCGGAAGTGGGTGCTGTTGCTGCCCAGGAGGACAGGCTTGCTGCGCAGACAAAAGCGGATGTTGTGCATCGCCATGAAACATACGACTTTCCTACGGCGCCTTCTCGTCGCCATCGTTCTGCTGCTCGCGACGCGAGCCCTCGCTTGCTCCTCCAGCCAGGACCAGTGCACGCCCGGCCGGAGCGTGCCGTGCCCTTGCGGCAACGGCGCCACCGGAGCGAGCGTCTGCGGGGTCGACAACACCTTCGGCGCCTGCTCCTGCAGTAGCGCGGCGACGGCAGATGACGCGGGAGCGATCGGCCCGACCGGAAGCCACGATTCGAGCGCGACCGCCGAGGGAGGAGAGGCCGGCGGCGACGCCTCGGGCGGAGCAACGGGTGGCGGCGACGCGTCGACCGACGGGACGGCGCCGCCGCCCGGCTTGCCGAACTACCCGGTTCACGAGCTTCACCACGACGCGCCCTACATCGATTCGAACGCCTCGTACCTCTTCATGATCCAGTCCGCGTCCCGTACCTGGGGCGTGCTCGGCCTGACGGTGCCGAAGCGCGCGACCGCGTTCGGAATCGACCTCTACGCCCAGGACGGAACGCTCTTGGCCACGGCGGCGCGCTCCTGGGACTGCGCATTGGATGCCTCGGCGAGCGCCAACGAAACAGGGTTCGTCGCGCTGAACGGCGCTCGATTCCCTTCGGGCACGACGTTCTACGCCGTGCTGCGCACGGGGGGTCTTCAATACACGGTGGAGTGGTATCAAGCGGCGGTCCAAGTGCCGTCTTCGGCGGGCGCCTCTTGTAGCGCCACGGAGTGGGGATGCGCCGCGTTTCCCATGGGGCACGTCGCGCACGCGTACGATGCCCCCTTCGCGCCGGGCAACAACTACGCGCTCTACCACTCGGATACGTGCGGTTGCCCCGGGGTGACGAGCGTTCAAACCTCTCAGTTCGTGGTCGAATCCAATTCGACGACGCCTCTCGGGAGCTCCGACCACTACGTGTCGGTCGCGCCGGTCTGTTCGACGTGCGGAAGCGATCAAATCGGCATCGCCGTGGACCCCGGCGCCGATTCGAACCTCGGCGTCATCGCGATCGACACCACCGGGCCATCGCACGCCCCCGTGAACATCTGCTATCGCGCCGCCGCGCAGAGCTGCGCGTCCCCCTCGACGCTCTGCGGGTCGATCTGCACCGATACGACGAGCGATCGGCAGAACTGCGGGTCCGCCTGCACCGACTGCACCCGGAGCGTCGTCAGCGCGGGCGGGATTGCGTGCACGGCGAGCGCATGCACCTACGGCTCTTGCAATTCCGGCTACTTCGACTGCGACGGGAATGCCGCCAACGGATGTGAAGTCTCCCAGGCCGGAAAGTGCGCCGGAGTTCAGAACGCGACCGGCCCGAGCTTCACCTGCGCTGGGGGTTGCCAGTACGCCAGCTGCAATCCTGGCTACTACGACTGCGACGGCAATTCGACCAACGGTTGTGAGGTCTCTTCGGCCGCGAAATGCACGGGAATTGTCAACGCGAGCGTCACGTTCAGCTGCTCGGGTGGCTGCGGCTATTCCGCGTGCAACACCGGCTATCTCGACTGCGACGGCAATCCTGCGAACGGCTGCGAGTATCCGGGAGTGTCGTGCCCGGTCACGCTCGCGACCGGAAACAACCTGCCTTCCGGGATCGCGGTGGACGCCACTTCGGTCTATTGGGCGAACTACGGCGACGGACGAATCTTGAAGGTTGCGCTTGCCGGAGGGACTCCCGTCACGATCGCGTCGGGTCAGTCCACTCCGTACGGCGTCGCGGTCGACGCGACCTCCGTCTACTGGTCGAACTTCGGCGCCGGGGTCGTTCTGAAGACCCCGCTCGGCGGGGGTACCCCGATGACCCTCGCCTCGGGCCAGGGAAGCCCGTTTCAGCTCGCGGTCGACGCGACCTCCGTCTACTGGACGGACTACAACGGCGGAACCGTGGCGAGCGTCGCCCTCGGCGGGGGAACCGTCGCGACCCTGGCGTCGGGGCAGTCCAAACCGTACGGCATCGCCCTGCTCGGAGGCATCGTCTACTGGACGACCGCGGGGGGGGGCACCGTCGCGAGCGTCCCGATCGGGGGAGGCACGGTGACGACTCTGGTATCCGGCCAGACGGCCGGTCCCATGGCGCTCGCCATCAACGGTGCGACCCTGTACTGGGAGTCCGGGACCTCCGTGATGAGCGCGCCCTTGAGCGGTGGTACGCCGACGACGCTCGGGCCTGCATCGGCGTCTGGGTCTTGCTCCGGCATCGGGGTCGACGGCACCTGGGTCTAC
>Ga0070735_10004624_pt1 | contig 11552 bp, 8 predicted proteins | sample Coa_R1_FD_66443 | JGI IMG/M metagenome (GOLD analysis project Ga0070735, IMG submission 66443) | Surface soil microbial communities from Centralia Pennsylvania, which are recovering from an underground coalmine fire - Coalmine... | ecosystem: Environmental > Terrestrial > Soil > Unclassified ... | reverse complement strand
TCCACAATCATTCCGCCAATACTGGTACCACCACCGCCGATGAATTTCGTCATCGAATGCACAACCACGTCAGCTCCGTATTCGACGGGACGCAACAAAATCGGTGTGGCAACTGTGTTATCGATCACGAGCGGCACGCCATGTTTGTGCGCGACTCGTGCCAACCCTTCGATGTCCGCCACGTTTCCTGCTGGATTCCCAACACTCTCGCAGTACACTGCGCGGGTATTCTCGTCGATGAGCCTCTCCACATCTTCAGGACGATCGCTGGCCGCAAAACGAGAGCAGATTCCCCGTTTAGGGAAGATGTGTGCCAGCAGAGTATAAGTAGCCCCGTACAACTGCGGAGTGGAAACGACGTTATTCCCCGCCTCCGCAATGTTGATGAGCGCATACTCAATCGCCGCCATCCCTGAGCTCACGCTAAGCCCATCGACACCGCCTTCAAGCGCAGCCATGCGCTTTTCCAGCACAGTGTTCGTGGGATTTCCAATCCGTGTGTATATATTTCCCTGAACTTCCAGATTAAATAACGCAGCACCATGTTCAGCGCTGTCGAACTCGAAGGCGACAGTCTGATAAATTGGCACCGCCACGGCCTTCGTCGTAGGGTCCCCGTCGTAGCCTGCGTGAATCGCGAGCGTCTCTCGCTTCATCCGGTCTAATCAGCCTTTCAAAACGATCGAGTTTTTCACTTAGCGGTGCTAGCAACCTTAACTACCAGAGCAGACTCCGATTTCTCTGCAAACGCTTTCGTCATGGTTTGCGAGATGCGGCGAGCGGCAAAACCAGCTCCGAAAGCAAATCGCATAACCGGTCCGAAGCTAACTGCGGCGGCAACGCCCGCAAAGTAAATTCCCGCCACTGACGACTCGAAACTCGATGAGAGCTTAGGGCTGCCATCGACCGTTTTGATCTGCGATAGGATTTCGGGACTCAGGAACTTCAGCCGTTCCAAATTCACTCTGTAGCCGGTCGCGGCAATGATGTGTTCAGCCGCAATCTCGCGCTCACTACCTTCCGCCGTCCGGACGCTTAAATGGACTCTCCCATTCTTAACGCCAGCTCCGGTCGGCGTGCATCCGAGATGCAACGGCACTTTACCGATAACTTTGTCGCGAATGAACCATCCGCCGGACGGACCAAGTGTTTTGCGGACAGCCTGCACTCGAAAACGTTCCGGCAAATAGTAAAAGACCGAAGGCGCATCGGCAAAGAAGCGAGATCGCAACCCGGGACCAAGCCCTGACTGCGGATGCCGGATCTGCTGCCAGCGGGAGCGTGGTATGCCCGTCGGCTGGCTATGAAACTTCAACTCTTTCCGGCGGCTGACGAGTTCAACATGGGCGCCGGCTTCGTGAAGCAATCCCGCCAAATCCATAGCGGAAGAACCGCCGCCGATCACAACCACATCACGACCGCGAAACGGTTCAACTTCATGATGGCGGGCGCTGTGCGATAAAAATTCCGTCGGCAGATGCGCCAGACTCTCAGGCACATAGTCGAAGTGGGTAATGCCGACAGCCAGAATCACGGTGCGTGCTTGAAATGTTTCACCGTCCGCGAGTTGTAACTCAAATCCACCACGCACGCGATGGACGTTCGCCACCATCTTATCTTCAAGCTCCGGAACCATGCGGTCTTTGAACGCAAGCCCATAAGCCGCGAAAGTCTCCAGGCGAACCGGCGTACCCGCATTGGCGTAATCTATCCCTCGTTCGGCACAGAACCTTTCTAGAGTAAACGCGCTTTCCGGATCATAGATGTTGGAAGCGAAACCGTCCGACTTAAGCATCATGCCCTTGGGCATGTGCGCCACCCAGCTATCCATAGGTCGGCCGAAAATGCGGAAGGAAACACCGGTGCGCCGCAAATGCGCGGCAACGGAAAGACCATAAGGACCCGCGCCAATGATTGCCGTACTTAACATGTCTAAGAGCTGCTCCTTCTGGGTGTTATTCAACTAACAGATGAACCGGAGGCTCGCGCCAGCGGAACCGTGTGGGGAAATAAAAGGGGGAGTGATGATCATCATATCACAGGCGGACGAGGGGATTTATAACATTTCCGCCCTTTAGTATGAAAGACATACATCTAAGCCACGAGAGGGCGGTGTGTCTCGTGCGGTTCGTTTCCGTGCCCCGAAGTAGGCCCTTCACACCCCCGCTAACTGAAGATCTTCTCTCGACTTCTAGGCGAAATCGATCGAAAGCCTGCTCGGGCGAACCAGCTACACCTCACACTCCAGCCATATAGAACCACTCCCAGCGCCGTTCCGAACATGTTTGTGATTAGATCGGTAGTCCCAGAATCTCGCGTCGGCAGAAATGCCTGCAAAACTTCAATCGTAAGACTGACTAAGAATCCCACCACAACCGCGATTAGGGCCGGCCGTTCGACCCTGCGTACTAAAGAAAAATACGAACAAAAGAAAAAGCCCAGTGGAATGAAGCCGGCGACATTTATTGCGACGTCCTTCCAATAGCTCCAAACCGGGCGGAACTCCTTCCAGAAGGGTTCAAGAAACCACTTATGAACAATAACGAAGCGCTCCGGAATCAGGAGGTCGGGCGCCGAGGCTACTTGGCTGTGAACGACGTTCCCGCTCCCTTCATTGAAAAGATAGAGCGCAACAACACCCCCGCTCTTTGCGAGATCCGCCTGCCGGTTCTTCGTCCATGTTGCATAGTGCTGCGATACCTCGCCGGCCGTCAATTCCCTATCGTAGACCGCAAGTCCCTTGAACTGCCCAGGCCAGGTATAGGTCGTCGACGCAGCGTTGCCTATTATGAGTTGCCCCGTCAAGTCCTCCCGTGAAAAGGCAAAGCCTGGAAAGTTCTTGACTAACGCGCCATTTATATACGTGGCTGCCGCTGCCTTGCCTGCGGTGATCGTGACAAAAACGGACTTCAGACTGTCAAAGACATCGGCGACATAGGTCGATGTTTTGCTGCGGAAATGGCCCTCGGTTTCGCGTTCCAGCACTAGACCACCACCACGATATTGTCGCGCTGAAAACGGGGCAAGCGCGTCGGTCGGCCAGTAAAATGTTAGAATCATGCCCCCGGAATCGACCCTGGTCGGTTCCAGCCACATCTCCAAACTACAAGAGCTGTTTTTTTCGGAATCACCAGCCTTGAACGGACCTGCACTCACGATTGTGCCGTGCTTGCCGAAGAGAAGACCGTTTCTTCCGCTCGACCAAGTGACTTCATTTCTGGGAGCATGAAATGGCCAAAGCCCAGCCACCAGAATGCAGCACAAGATCAACAGACATATCGCCGACAACAGGTTGCTTCTCGTCATACCGAATAGCGTCATCGTTTAGCCGATGTGCCGGTACAGCAGTTCGCCGATGAGTCTAACGGCTACGTCTGGTACGACTGGTATCACCAGATGAAGCAGCTTTTCTTGCCAGCCACCCGTGGCCTTTCTTGCGTTGCGAGCATACTTCCAGTAACTGAGTTCCGTTCCGACGGCGCCCCAGTGTTCCTTAAACCTTATGAGTCCAACGTTGTCCCGATCAGAACGTCCCATTTCAAATTCCTCGAGACACTTCTCCCTCGCGTCTTGAATGGCATTCCAGAACAAAAATGCCACACCGCCGAGGTTGTGGACTTGCGCATTGCTACAGCCATACTTGAAAACCATGGCTTTGTTGTGAGTAATTGTAAGCATGCCAGCAATTGGCAAATCGCCCTTTGAAGCTATCCGAATTTTAAGGTTGTCTCCAAAAGAAGCAATAAGTGCGCGAAACCAGGACAGAGGTTGCGGTGGAAGAAACTGGCGCTGGCGGGTCATTACGAGTAGATCATAAAATTTCCGGAGTATGATTCCCGAGTTACCCTCTTCGTAGCGTAACTTCTCGCGCTCTGCCCGCCGAATCTTTCTTTGGACACAATCTTTGTGAAAGTTGCGAAACAACTCTTGCGTGCTTTTGCGGAGGTCTAGTCGATGAAGACTGTATGTGATGCTTCTGCTGAGCCCGGTCTGGGGCCCTGGCTCACATGAAGTCGGTCTAATCTCGATGTACTTCCATTTGTCCGCATCGACATATTGCTTCATGTGCAGCAAGATTTCGTCCAGTTCGCTTGAGTTATTTACAAGCGGCTCGCAATGATCGGAAAAGGGCAAGGACACAAATCGTCGCCCCGTCAACCAGCTCTTTACCCGACAAAAGACAATGCCATTGGTGAGCGCGGCATCCGGGGAAGAGGTCGTCGCGACGAGCGGATCGTATCCGTATGCGATCTTTAATGCTCTGATCCAATTTGTACTGTGGAACACTGACGCTTGCGGATGGCGATTGACTAAGGCTTCCCACCGGGAATCATGTAACGGGTTTATTTCATAGACGACCGTTGGGCAAGGGTCGGCGCTTGTGGAAAGCTCAAGTTTTGTTTCGCAGCTGGCCATCCCTGCTGATTCGATGCCGAAATTCATTCTAATTCAGCGCTCTACGCTATCTTTATGCAGACCCGCGTATACCCGTACACGGCGGCGAGGACTTCGTATTTCACACGAAAAGATCGGACAAATTCTTCGAAAGCTCGGAACTCATCGAGTGGACAAGAAAATTCATCAAAGAAGATAAGGTCTCCCGACTTTAAATACGGTGCCAGAGTGGTTAGAACAAAGAGCGTTGACGTAAACATGTCAGCGTCCAGATTAATCACTATGCGACCCGACAAATCATTCTTAGCCACGAACCTTGGTAGTGTGTCTTGGAATAAGCCGACTTCGAAACTGCAACGGGAATCTTTAATATCAGGGATCATCCCGTTAGCGTTAAAGTGCCCAGCCAATTCCGTTGGTCGCCATCTCTCTGGAAGACCGGTGAAGGTATCGAAACCTACGAAGCGAGACTCTAGATGCAAAACACCATCCAGCCATAACCGCAGAGAATCACCCCGATACACACCGAATTCTAGATAGGTTACGGGCCGTTCGGCTAGTCCCTCACGGTCAATGACCGACTGGTAAAGCTCATTGCGGCTGTTCCCATGTTTCGCACTCCTTGCCTCGGGAATGGGGTGCGTGCTACACCAGCGCGAGAATCGCGCCCAATAAGCAACGGCCGTTAAACCTACGGCTGGTGATTCCAGATTGACGCGGCCGACAGTCTTCGCCAGCATTGAGGTCACAGTCGGTCGAAAAACTTGTGGAATTTGCAGTTGAAAAAAACGACGAATCGGAGGAATTCTGGGGATAGACATGGCACTCTCCAAGTAGGGTCCAGCCTGCGTTATGAGATCGAACTGGCGCAGACCGTTTGGCGTTTAAATGCTTAGCAAAAACTTCGGCAGGAATAGTAGAATCGAGCCTCTAGTAGGGGGATTCAGTGGGCATTTGGCAAGGATTGAAATGGTATTACGAAACGTGCGGTATCCGCGGCGTCTGCGCGGTCGCCTCTTTTCGCTTGTGCGGCAGACCGCGCGAACTCGATATCGCACCTGCCAGATCGAATCATAAGGTTCATCTTCGCATTGATACGTCTGATTTTTGCGCTTACAGGGATGTCCTGATCTTTAAGACGAAATCGTATGATCCGAGCATTCCGGAATTTAGCCCGCGAACGATCGTGGATGCCGGAGCTCATGTCGGTACGGCCAGTATCTTGTTCGCTCTAAAATACCCGGCGGCGAAAATCATCGCTATCGAACCCGAGGCGGCCAACTACGCGGCATTGGTCAGAAATACGGCGCCATACAAAATGATTACTCCGATTCATGCTGCTCTGTGGTGCGAGGACGGGGAGGTTACGCTCGGTCCTTCTGATGCCCATCCGAAGGGAGCCTTCCAAATAGTCGGCAATGGACCGCAACGCGTCCGGGCTATCACTATGGGCACGCTCATAAGTGAGATCGGTATTGACTCAGTTGATCTGTTAAAGGTCGACATCGAAGGCGCTGAAGTGGAAGTGTTTGCGTGCTGCCCCTGGATCACGAATGTTCGGGTCATTGCCATCGAGCTGCATGATCGTGTACGGACAGGGTGCAGCTCGGTCGTTAAGACCGCCGCAAAGGATATGCACTTTGACCAAAAAGGCGAGGTGACTTTCTTGGTGAGGCCGCAAGAATTATCGTGTCATTTAACTGATCCGCTTGTCGGCATGTCCGCAGGTACCGAATCGACAGCCGCGTGAGTCTCAGGTTTCGCTCCCGACTTCACAAAATATTTCTTAGTTACTAGGTAAGGAAGCATCAGAACCTCCGCAAGAGATGGTAGCGGATCTTTCAGACAGAACACCGATTCGGACTGCGTTCGTCTCAGTGAATCCCAGTAAGAGCGTAGAGTTAATTGACCATCCCAGAAGTCGGACGCAGTCGTGGGCAGATCCGTTACCATTCTAAGCCAGCCCACGCCTGGTCGCGCTCTGTTTCGTTCAATCTGAATGCCAAGTTGATCTGCATAGAGCAGATAAGGAAAGTCCACACCCGCCGGCACGCTGATACTGTGGAATCCCCATGTTCGCGCATTCACATCCAGCAGTTTGAATCGACCATCCCTGGGATCCTGTTTAAACTCGACCTCAACCAGCCCATAATAATTAATAGCTCTGAGAAAGCGTTCCGACAATTCTTCGATCTCAGGATGCTCTACCGTCTCAACGTACGTTGCTGCCCGGCCAAATTCGCGAGGATGCTGTCGCAATCGCTTCGCAACGAGCGTGCTATGCGCCACGCCATCTCGAAAGAATGCACAATATGAATATTGCCGCCGGCCGTCCCCGGGAATAATCTCCTGGATCAGAATCTCCTCGGCTCTGATCTGCTGAGTTGCCTTTCGAAAGACATCATTAAGCTGATCGGGTGTCTCCGCGCGCCATGCCTTGGCCCCGGTAGCATAGAAGAAGTTTTCTTTCACGGACGGTTTGAGTGCCAAAGGAAGATAAGAATACAACTCCTTGAGGTCTCGTTCAGTCCGAGGATTGAACGTGCGAGGAACCGGAATTCCTAGTTCTGCCGCAAGATCGTAAGTGTTTTTCTTGTCCCATGCCCAGCGCACCGAGTCAAAGCTTCCTGTAGTTACTCGAAAAAACTGTGAAAGCCGATCCCGATGCCGCGAGAATGCAGCGACAGTTTCATCTCTGGTCGGAAATAGGACCCAGCCTTTCAGGCCGTATCGCGCACCGATTTCCATGACGCTATCAACAGTACGATTCTCATCTCGCAAATCCTTTACCCGGACGACCCGAGTAACGTACTTGGAGAACTGAGAAATCGAGTGCTGATCATCAATAACGCAGACGGGAATACCTCTTCGTCCAAGGCTTCGAGCTATTCCCAGTCCAGGGTGCTCGCCTCCAATGACGACCGCTCCCACCTGCTCTGGGCTCATATTGTTTCTGTTATGGGGGATTTTCATGACATATCTCGAACGGTCAACGCGTTTTAGGAAGATGAGAAACTAGCTCTCGCGACGCAAATTCAGTACCAGCCACGAAGTAAAGTAAAGGCCCGAAACTTCTCGCGGCCGTAGCACCAATGAAATGCAGTCCAGGCACCGAACTACGGAAACCGCTGGCTAACTTAGGATAACCGTCAAACTGCCTGATATCCTGAGTAAGTTCCAGCGGAAGAAAGTCGTATCGTGAAATGTCGACGGTGTAGCCAGTTCCGAGCACGACATGATCCACGCGACGCTCGCTTCCGTCATCAAGTTTGAGGGTGACTTCGTGTCCAGTGGTCTTCGCCTCCAACACGTTACGTCCGCACGTCGTTTTTACATTCGCCAGGCGCGCAGGAAGCCATCGAGAACCTGCGGACCGCACAGCTCGAGTCCTGATCTTGTCACGAATCCCTAGCGGAATATGAGACACCAGTTTTGGATATGCCACGAGGCGGCTGATGCCGAGCGGACCCACGTCGTGCGAAGAATAGAGCATGGAAGTAAGCGGGCCCATGTGGTGTAGCCAACCGTGTTGGCCAATCCACCGTAATTCGGTCCGCCGTGCGATGACTTCAACCTGGGCATTTGCTTCATGGAGGAGAGCTGCCGATTCCAAAGCGCTCTGTCCCGCACCAATAACTGCGACTCTCTTTCCGGAATACTTCCGGATCTCCCGACCTTCGTAACAATGAATTGCTTGTTGTGGAGAAAGATTTCGAAATACTTCGGGCTTCTTTTTGAATGGGCCGATTCCTGCTGCAACCACCACATAGGTTGCGCGAAGCTCTTCGCCATCTTGCAAGGTAAGCCTGAATCCCGGTTGGTCTCGGTCAACCCGCAGAACATTCCTCTGATCTAGATCCGAACCCAACTGGTGGCGAAACCACTTCCCATATTCAACAAAGGTATCGAGAGGAAGAGGTGCACATGGCTCTTTCTTAGAGGCGGCCTCGTAAGCCTCAAGCGTGAATGCTCGATCCGGGTCCGACAAATTGGATGCCACCCGCGGCGATCGTAAAAGCATTCCCTCCGGCATCTTCTGGGCCCAGAACTCCATGGGCTCCCCAAACACACGCACCGCAACGCCCTTCGCCTTGAGGTGAACGCCGGCAGAAAGGCCATATGGGCCAGCACCGACAATCGCAACATCGCAATTGGCCGAAGCCGGCCCACTACGACGCTGCGCAGAACGCGTGACCACACTATTTGCTTTCACGAGTGACAAATACTCCCTTCTTTAAGTTGTCGTGCTAGGTAACACTGGCTGATTAATTAAATAAGCAGGCCGTCGAGTAATTAATTCGCAGTGCGACTGAGCTCGGCTTCTAAGGCGCGGTACTCGTAAAATATGCGCCCATCCTTTTGACTTGCGTACGCAATTCGAGCTCGATCGCTGCCGGGACCTTCAATACGCCAGCCGAGACCATCCTTGACCAGTTTCATTTCGGCTCTTTGCCTCCACCAACGGTCAACTTCTCCAGGAGTCGCAATCCAGATCCCTTTCTCTCTCCTCAAATGTGCTAAGTGCGCAAGTAAGGCTTCGTAAACAGTCCGTTCGTGAGCTTCGCCAACGTAGTCTGGATGAACAATGAAACTAATCAATCCGTGTTTCTCCATTATCAGATTGATCTGCTTTTTCCATAGATCGATCGAATAATCATTGAGAATGTTGAACAGTGTATAGTCCTGGGTGGTCGTCACAGGCAATTCTAGAATCTTTCCAACAAAGTACGGCATGACTGTGCAACACCCTCCGCGTTGCGGGTCCAGGTGCGCCACGTTAGGCACCGACATGTCATAGGAGAAATCCAGGGCGTCGAACCACTGTTGCTTGCGATATAGAACCGCAGCTCGAAATCCAGAGGCGCCAAAGCGTTCTTTGTGGAAATTGATTCTTGCGGCTCGCCGCATGAATTCATCTTTATTCCTGAACAGCTGCCCATCGTGATTCAGGTCGTGTACTACGACTTCGAAGCCACGCTGCCGAATGGAATGCAGGAAATCGTCGCTCACTTCGTAGCGATGCTCCGGGATTATCTGGAATGACCCTTTGATACCAAACGCATCCTCCATGTCCATAAGGTAAGGGCATGACCGTAGACCCAATGCTGTTTCAACATCATGAGTCATAATCGCGCAACTGGTCGAGCCTTCCGGCCAAAACCAAACGAAGGGAATTTGATCTACGCCCTGTGCCCTTAGCGACAATAGCATCGTTTGCTCGAAGATCTCATCCACGGTCCTATCCACAGGCCATCGCGGGAACGGCAACTGCTCCCAATCTCTGAGGCGCCATCTCTGAATGTGTTTTCGAACAGACACCGGAAGCACGGGACGGATCAAATAGTAGGCTTGGGCCATCATCTTTGCCTGTGCTGAGCTCGTGTCTTCCTGAAAGTACAATTCAGTTCGGAGATTATTAACAGCTTGCTTCAAATCGAATGGAAGGTAAACAGTTTTTCCCTTGATCGTTGTATCCGGCAATATGTTAGAAAGCGTCTCTGTCGGCGAGTGAGAAGGAGCATCGCCGGCGCACTTCCCGTAGCACGTTATGCCGGTCCCAAACTCGAAATATCCGCTTCCCTCTGACAGTGGTCCTTTCAGATCTAGCCGTGCGTAATTTTCGGGACACCGATAATATTCGAGTAAGGAATCATTTATTGAAGTGTGATCGATTTCTTCTTTCGGGTCTGGCGGATCTGTCTTGCTAAATGATCCTCTCTTGCTAAAGGCTTTCTCATAAGCCGCGAGCAGATTCTCAACGGAATATTGCCAAGCGAGCTCTTTTTCAACCCGTCTGCGGCCGAACTCACCCATCCTTCGTCTCTCATCAGGATTGTTGAGCAGCCAGACGATCTTGGCAGCAAAATCCAGCACCTGATTTTGTGGATCAGCATATACCGCCGCTTCCTGGGCGCTGTATCTCCCTTCGCTCAGATCGAATTGGACGATAGGTTTGCTAAGGGCCATATATTCCATGATTTTAATCATGGTGGAAATGTCGTTCATCTCGCATGGCCTGTCAGGGTTGACGCAGACATCCGATGTAGAGAGAATCTCCAATAAATCCTCGTCGGAAACGCGTCCAGTGAAATTCACCATGTCCTCGAGATCCTTGTCCTGTACCATTTTGCGAAGACTGGCTAGTGCGGGCCCTGTTCCCACGCAAGTAAAGTGAATATCATTACGTCCGAGCCTTTTGAGGTGCAGCGCTACGTCCAAGAGAATATCCAAACCCTCCTGATCACTCATAGTGCCCACATAACCTACCAAGTAAGCTTTCCCGTACTTAAGGGCATGGTTGGGAGGAACGGCTTTGAATGTCTCCAAGGCAGGTCCGTTGCGAACGATAAATACATCCTCGTCCGCTAGGCCGCCTCTAGTTACAGCGAGCTTTTTGTAACTTGCGTTCGTGGCCATCACAACATCACTGAAGCGATAGGTCAGTTTTTCTAGTAGGACCTGCGTTTTGTAGAGGATCCCCTGCACGCCATATTTTGAGAGATATAGCTCTGGAATTGCATCGTGATGATCGAAGATGTACTTAACCCCGAACAGCTTGAACGGCAATGCGACCAAGAAAATATCGTCTGGAGGGTTGCACCCCTGAATGACATGAAATCCATGCCGAAGGTAAATCCACCACGCATACCAGAACTCCCAAAAGAGTGCGCAGCTATACTCCCACAGATACCCGAGAGGACTATTCCCCTCCTTAGGCGTGGGGTGCCGATAGACCTGGATACCGTCGATAATCTCATGTCCCAATTGAGCACTCTTGCCCTTTGGACACAATACGGTGACCTGATATCCCGCCTTATGAAGGGAACGGGCTTCCTTCAACACTCGCGTATCGTTAGGGACTGGCTGGTTTTCGACGATAATGAGGACTTTTTTCTTCACTTGAAGTTTCTTCGGTTTAGGAAAGTTGAATAGGTCCATAGCCTTGGAACATTTGGCCCCGCACTGCTCACCAACAAATACCGTCGTACTTGCCATTATTGCTTCTTCCATCGATGATCCGCACAAAGTCTACTAGGAATTGACCGTCACGAAGCCGAGCCGGAACTGCCTTGAAATCTGGATCTTTGTTACCGATAACGACGGTCTGAGCGTGATTAAGCACGGCGTCGATGTCACCGACCATCAGTTTGGATATA
>Ga0070735_10004622_pt1 | contig 11553 bp, 9 predicted proteins | sample Coa_R1_FD_66443 | JGI IMG/M metagenome (GOLD analysis project Ga0070735, IMG submission 66443) | Surface soil microbial communities from Centralia Pennsylvania, which are recovering from an underground coalmine fire - Coalmine... | ecosystem: Environmental > Terrestrial > Soil > Unclassified ... | reverse complement strand
GCCTGGGCCGGTACATCCCGCGAATTCAGCGGGTCGCCGCGCAGGTCCCCGAGCTGAATATCGTCGTCGCGACCGGCATCTATACCTACGAACGGGTGCCGTTCTTCTTCGAATACCGGGGTCCGGCTCTCGGCCCCGACATGCCGGAACCGATGGTCGAGATGTTCGTGAGCGACATCTCCGAAGGCATCGCAGGTACCGGCGTGCGAGCTGGCATGCTCAAGTGCGCCATCGACCAGCCAGGTCTCACGCCCGGTGTCGAACGGGTGATGCGCGCCGTCGCGCGTGCCCATCATCGCACCGGCGTCCCGGTCACCGTGCATACCCATCCCGCATCGCGGACGGGCCTGATCGTCCACCGGGTGATGTGCGAGGAGGAAGGAGTCACCCCGTCGCGGATCGTGCTTGGCCACAGCGGTGACACCACCGACTGCGATCATCTCGCCGCGCTCGCTGACCTGGGTTTCACGCTCGGCATGGACCGGTTCGGCATCAACGTCGAGACGACGTTCGAGGCACGGGCAGACACGCTGGTCGAGATGTGCCGACGCGGCTACGCCGGCCAGATGGTCCTGTCGCACGACGCGTCCTGCTACCTCGACTGGATCGAGCCCGCGCTGCTGCCGGCACTCCCGCAGTGGAACTACCTCCACCTCCACGACGAAGTACTGCCGTACATCCGCGCCGCGGGCGTGACCGAGGACCAGATCACCCAGATGCTCGTATCGACCCCCCGCCGCGTCTTCGAGACCTAGCCGACGCCAGAATCGCAACGATCGTTTTAGGCTGCTTCGAACCATTCACAACCGGTTCCCCACCGCCCACCGTGGAGACTTTTGGCAGCTCGTAGCGCTTTGGGCCATAGAGTGGCCGCTTTCTCTCCGGCGGACGAAAATCCTTCATCTTGTACAAGCGAGGCGTGATCTGTGTGATCAAAGCGCCTGATGAGGTGAAAGGGTCCGCACGCGGCGCCGCGGCGCAGCGCAAGGGGGTCGCTGAACGCTAGAGCTTGAGGGCGTTGATCCAGATCTGGTTGAGCGTGGTGACCAGGCGCTCGTAGGGCATGGGCATGTCCAGGACGAAAGCCAGGTACGCCATTCGGCTCACCATGCCGGACAGCGCGTGCGCGGTGAGCAGCGGGTCCAGGGCCGGATCGGCCAGGCCGCGTGATTGCAGGTCGCTGATCATCGTGGCGTTGCGCGCGGCGAACGCGTTGCCGCGCTCGATCCGCCGCGCCCGGAACTGCTCGTCCACCTGGGCTACCTGCTCGAACAGCGCCATCAGCCTGGCGTTCTTCTTATAGGAGCGCAGGTACTCCCGGTTGGCCAGGTCGATGAGCCGGCGCGGGTCGGTCACGCCGGTGCGGACACGCAGGTGCGGGTGCAGCATCTCCTCCTGCACCTGGTCGGCGACCGCCTGGAAGATCTCTTCCTTGCCGTCGAAGTAGGTGTAGACCGACCCGGCGGCGACCCCGGCCTCGACCGAGATGTCGCTCATCCTCGCGTCGAGGTACCCGTCTCGCTCGAACACAGCCCTAGCCGCCTCCACCAGGGCATTCCTGGTCCGGATGCCGCGTGCGCTGCGCGGCGTGATCCGCACTGCCAAGCTGACGCTCCAACACTTGAATTTGACGACAACCTCAACTATACAGACGTCATGGACTTGTTCACCGTCTCCGATCGCGCCCGGCAGTATCAGGACGGCCTGCTCGACTTCATGGACAAGCACGTCTACCCGGCCGAAGAGATCTACCGGGAGCAGATGCGCCAGTCCGGCGATCCGCACTTCCATCCGCCGGTCATGGAGGAGCTCAAGGCCGAGGCACGCCGTCGCGGGCTGTGGAACCTGTTCCATCCGCACGCGGAGTGGGGTCCCGGCCTGACCAACCTCGAGTACGCGCCGCTGGCCGAGATCATGGGCCACAGCCATCTGGCCCCTGAGGCGACGAACTGCTCGGCGCCCGATACAGGGAACATGGAGGTGCTGACGCTGTTCGGCACCGACGAGCACAAGGAGCGCTGGCTGAGGCCGCTGCTCAACGGCGAGATCCGCTCCGGCTTCGCGATGACCGAGCCCGCCGTTGCCAGCTCGGACGCCACCAACATCGAGATGACCATGACTCGCGACGGCGACGGCTACCTGCTGAACGGTCGCAAGTGGTTCACGTCGAACGCGATGCACAAGAACTGCCGGGTGCTCATCGTCATGGGCAAGACCGACCCGGAGGCCGAGGCGCACCGGCAGCAGTCGATGATGGTGGTGCCGATCGACGCGCCCGGCGTCACGATCGTGCGCAGCCTGCCGGTCTTCGGCTACGAGGATCGCGGCGGGCACGCCGAGATCGTCTTCGATGACGTCAGGGTGCCAGGTACAGACCTCCTGAAAGGCGAGGGCGAAGGTTTCGCGATCAGCCAGGCACGGCTCGGCCCCGGCCGCATCCATCACTGCATGCGCACGATAGGCATGGCCGAGCAGGCGCTCGAGCTGATGTGCAGGCGCGCGAACGAGCGGGTCACGTTCGGCCGCACGCTAGCCGCGCGCGCAAACATCCAGGACTGGATCGCGGAGAGCCGAATCGCTATCGAACAGGCGCGGCTCCTGACGCTGAAGGCAGCGTGGATGATGGACACCGTCGGCAACAAGGAGGCGCGCACGGAGATCGCCGCGATCAAGGTGGTGGTGCCGCAGATGGCGCTGGAGATCGTCGACAGGGCCATCCAGGTGCACGGCGGCGCCGGCGTAACCGACGACTTCCCGCTCGCGTCCGCGTGGGCGCACCTGCGCACGCTACGCCTGGCCGACGGCCCGGACGAGGTGCACAAGCGCGCCATCGCCAGGATCGAACTGGCGCGGTACCGGTGACCGGCCCGCATCTGGGCGGCCGCACCGCCATCGTCACCGGAGCGTCTCGCGGCATCGGGCTCGCCACCGCCCAGGCACTCGCCGCCGCTGGCGCGAACGTGGTGCTCACCTCCCGCAAGCAGGAGGCTGCCGACGCGGCCGCGGCCACGGTTGGCGGGACCGCCGTCGGATTCGCGGCGCACGCCGCCGAGGAAGACGCCGCCAGGCGCTGCGTCGAGTTCACCGTGGAGAAGTTCGGCAGCCTGGACATCCTGGTGAACAACGCGGGCACCAACCCCGCGTTCGGTCCGGTCATCGACCAGGATCACGGCCGCTTCGCGAAGATCTTCGACATCAACCTGTGGGCACCGGTGCTGTGGACCTCGCTCGCGGTGCGCGCCTGGATGGGCGAGCACGGCGGCTCGATCGTGAACACCGCCTCCACCGGCGGTCTGGCCGTCGCGCCAGGCCTCGGCCTCTACAACGCGACAAAAGCCGCGCTCATCCACCTGACCAGGCAGCTCGCGCTGGAGCTGGCACCGAAGGTGCGGGTCAACGCCGTCGCACCGTCCGTGGTGCGCACCCGGCTGGCCGAAGTGCTGTGGCGTGACAACGAGGACGAGCTCAAGGCGTCCTTCCCGCTGCACCGGATCGGCGAGCCCGACGACGTCGCCTCGGCCATCGTGTTCCTGGCCTCGGACGCCGCCTCCTGGATCACCGGGGAGACCCTGGTCATCGACGGCGGCTCGCTGCTCGGGCGAAGCTTTGGCTGAGGGCCCCTCAATTCCCTGGCCTATGACACTTCGAGGACCAGCTTGCCGGTGTTAGCGCCCGCGAACAGCATCAGCAGCGCCTCGGGGAACTGACGGACGCCGCCCTTGACGATCTGCTCCCTGGCGATCAGCTTGCCTTCCGCCAGCCAGCCGGCCAGTTCCGCGATGGCCGCAGGGAACCGGGCAGCGTAGTCGCTCACCAGCATGCCGGTCATCGACGCGCGGTTGATCAGCAAAGACAGATAGCGCGTGGGGCCATACGGCTGGCCGGTGGCGTTGTACTGGGAGATCGCCCCGCAGATGATGACGCGCGCGTGCAGCCGCAGGAACGCGAGCGCGGTGTCCAGGGTCGGCCCGCCGACATTGTCGAAGTACACGTCGATGCCGTCCGGCATGACCTGATGGACCCGCTCGCCGACGTTCTCGCTCTTGTAGTCGATGGCGGCGTCGAAGCCCAGATCACGCGTAATCCAGTCGCACTTGTCCTTGCCGCCCGCGATTCCGACTACGTGGCAGCCCTTCAGCTTGGCGATCTGGCCGGCCGCCGAGCCGACCGCGCCGGCCGCGCCGGAGATCAGCACGCGATCGCCCTCGGTCACCTTGCCCACGTCGAGCAGCCCGAAATAGGCGGTCAGCCCGGTGCCGCCCAGCACGCCGAGCCAGGTCGGCAGCGGTGCGATGCCCGGATCCACCTTCGCCACGCCGCGCCCGTCGCTGATCGCGTGCTCCTGCACGCCGAACATCCCGCTGACCAGGTCGCCTTCCTGGAAGACGGGATGCCTGGACGCGGTGACCTGACCAACCGCGAAGGCCCGCATCACCGCGCCGATCTGCACGGGCGGGGCGTACGAGCGAGCGTCGTTCATCCAGCCGCGCATCGCCGGGTCCAGCGAGATATAGCGGATCGCGACCCGCAGCTCGCCGTCGCCCGGTTCGGGTGCTGGCGATTCCTCGATCTGCCACGTGCTGCTGTCCGGCAGCCCGACCGGCCGCGCGGCGAGACGAACCTGAAGATTGCTCATCCGCCCACCATAGTTGAATCCGGCGTCAACTTCATATACCAGCGACCACGGACAACGGTGTCGCGGCCGCAATCCCCTTTTGTGCCACTTTGAGCTATTACGCCCGGCAGTAAGGCGCGCCGCCGTGCCCGGGGGCGCCCGGCTACGATCGGGGCGGTGAGCGATATCCTCTCGCGGGCCGCACCGCCACCTGACGTGACGGTTCGCTACGGCGACCTGCCCGAGCACGTCATCGACCTGCGTCTCCCCGCCGTCACGCCGGCCCCGCTCATCGTCTTGATCCATGGCGGGTTCTGGCGCCCGGAATACGATCGCACCCATCTGCGCCCGATGGCGAACGCGCTCGCGGCGTGCGGTTACGTCGTGGCGATGCCGGAGTACCGGCGCGCGGGCATGGCACCGGACTGGCGCGGCACATTCGACGACATCGCGAACGCGCTGGACGCCATCGCCGGGCGAGCCGAGCCGCACGGCGCCGACCCGCGCCGGGTCACCTGGGCCGGCCACTCGGCCGGCGGGCACCTCGCACTGTGGGCCGCCGCCAGGCCCCACCTCACGGCAGACTCGCCATGGCGAGGCCGGTGCGACGCACAGCACGTCGTCTCGCTGGCCGGCTGCAACTCACTCAGCCTGACCGCGGCATGGAACCTCGGCGACGGCGCCGCGCAGAACCTCCTCGGCGGAACGCCCGCCGACCACCCGGACCGGTACGCACTCACCGACCCCGCCGTGCTGACCTCGCCGTCGGTCCCTGTCACGCTGGTGCACGGCACGGCTGACGACCGGGTCCCGGTCCAGATGAGCCGCGTCACGCGCGCGGGCCGCCTGGTCGAGATCGACGGCGCGGACCACTTCGACCTCATCGACCCGCACTCGCGGCACTGGCCTCGCGTCCTGGCCGCGATCACTGCGTATCCGGCCGATCACGATTTGGCTTGACCGCACCTCACGGCTCCGCCATAGTCGAATCCCATCGACGGCCCCCGCTGCGGCACGACTCAGCCGCGCATGGCGGAGGCGAAGATCCCCGGCAGGACGCTCACCCGGGGATGCGCGGCGAAGCTGGTGAGCAGTTCCCCGGTTCGGGCGGCGGTCTTGTTGGTGACGAACCATGGCGGGCGCGGGGATAGCGACAGTTCCCCGCCCAGTACGGACCGGGGTGACGGGCGGAACGGCCCGCGCACCACGGTCCGTTCCACGTCGGCGAGCAGCAGCGCGTTGTGCACGACGCCGATACCGCTCCCGACGTCGGCGAGCGTATGTCCCTCGAACGCGCCCCAGGTCGCGGTCGGGGTCAGGAAGCCGAGCGCCGTCCACGCGTTGACCGCGACGGTACCGTACCGCAGCGCGGCGATCGCCTCGTCGAAGGCGGGCCCAGCCGCACGAAGCATCGCCGGCGACGCCACCACGTTCGCCCCCAGCGTCCCGATGAACTCGTCATTCACCATAGACACAGCCGCGCTCAGGAATCCCTTCCCTGGCAGTTCCAGCACTCCGAGCACCGGCGCGAAGTACTCCGTGGAAAGCGCGGAAACCTCACCCGCGGCGGAAAGACCTGTGATCAGCACCCGGTCCTCGAAGCGCTCCGCCGCAGGGTACGCCGAGCACGCCGACGCGACGCGGGAATCGCTGCCCGGGTAGTACGACGACCGCGCCGGGGCCGACGCGAACACCGCACGCAAGGCATCCAGGAACGCATCCTTTTGCGGCCAATCCCCGCTGATAACCAGGATCTGGGACGCGATGCAGTTGTAACCGCCGTTATGAAGCCGCTGGGTGGCGACATGCTCGGCCTGGAAGCGGAGGTCCGCGGCCGACCACCGTCCTGGCAGCACGATCACCGGCGAGACGCCGCCAAGCTCGCTGGTCACCGGCTTGGAGAGCAAAGGCGTGCCCGCCGCCTTGCGCGCGGCCGCCTCCTCGCCCCGGCCCCAGACGATCGCGTCGTGCGTGGCGGCGCTGCCGGTCAGGTGCACATGGCTGACCAACTGGTGCTGGACCAGGTAACCGCCGACGTCGGCGCCGCCGGTCACGATGCGCAGCACGCCGGCGTCGATCAGCGGCGCCAGCACCACGCTGAACACGTCGAGCATGACGTCGGTGATGGGGTTGAGCTTGAGGATGGCGACGCGGTTGTGCGCGTAGAGCTCGTAGAAGACGTCGAGCACCGGGATCGACGTGACGTTGCCGGCGCCGAGCACCGCCCCTATCCCGTGCGTGTCGGACGGAGTCAGCAGCCCGAGCCCGGCCCGCGACCGCACCTCATCGACGGACACACCCGGCCGAATCCACACCGAGGCACTGAACCCGGACAACAGCAGCCGGTCGTAGGCCGTGTGCGGCAGCACGTCGACGACCACGCGCCCGCCAGGACCGGTGCGCAGCGGGTAGCCGTCGACCGGGCTGCGTCCTGCCTCCAGCGCGCGGATGGTCGAGATCAGCGCCGCGGCCCCGGTCAGCACGCCGTAGGGGCCGGAGGTCCATTCCTCCCCGGCCAGCGGGCTGTCCACCGGCAGGTCCTTGTAAGCACACGCCGCGCGCACCCAGTCGGCGGCGTGCTCGCCGACCAGCGCGTGCACCTGTTCCAGCAGCTCACGACGCCGCGCCAGCCCCGCGGAAGCCCACATCTTCTCGCCGGCGGCCAGATCAGCGAGCGCCCCGTCTACGGCCGGAAAATCACTCATGAGACAGCTCCCTCAGCTCACCCACGATTCTAGGCGTGGCCGTTACCCGCCGGTAGGGGCGCGAAACCGCACAGACCACTCACTGGTTTGCAGGAGCCTGTGACCAGCGCTACGGTCACGGTGTGGCAGTGGACGAGCGGAAGCACATCATCGCGATCGGCGGTGGCATGATGATGCCCGGAGGGGCCGTGCCGCTGCACCTGGCCTACGCGCTGAGCCTGACCGGCAAGCGGGAACCCAGGATCTGCGTCATCAATACGGCCATCGGCGACGACCCCCGCTGGGCCGTGGCCATGTATGACCGGTTTATCGGCTCCCCCGCCCGCCTCAGCCACCTCAGCTTGTTCCCGATGCCTAACGTCACCGACCCGGCCGACCTGCTGCTGTCTCAGGACGCGATCTTCGTCGGCGGCGGCAGCGTGGCCAACATGCTCGCGGTCTGGCGGGTGCATGGCCTGGACACGATCCTGCGCAAGGCCTGGCACGCCGGCGTTGTGCTGGCCGGCTCAAGCGCGGGCGGTATCTGCTGGTTCGAGGGCGGAACGACCGATTCGTTCGGTGTCGAGCTCCGTCCGTTCACCGACGGGCTGAGCCTGCTGCCTGGCAGCTTCTGCCCGCACTACAACTCCGAGGCCCGCCGTCGGCCGATCTATCACCAGCTCATCGCCGACCGTACGCTCGCACCGGGGCTGGCCTGCGACGACGGGGTGGCCGGCCACTTCGTCGACAACACCCTCGTCGAGGTGGTCGCCGACCGCCCGGGGTCGAGCGCGTACCAGGTCGGCGCCGACCTGGCCGAGACTCGCCTGGAGCCCCGTTTTCTCGGATCATAACGCCGCTACCTGCGTCGTGTGCGTCCCCATATCCTCCCGCTGATGTAGCGTCAAGCCGGCATCCAGGCTGACGACATGGTTCTTCTGGCTGCGTAGGCTTGACGGATGCACGGAGTTTATGCCTGGCTGCGGCGCCATCCGCGGCTGGTCGACGGGACGCTGGCGGTGCTGCTCGCCGCCATGCTGACCGGCGAGCCGTGGTGGGGAGAGTGGAAGGCCTTCCTCTACGGCCCGATCGCCGCGTGCCTGATCATCCCGGTCGTCTTCCGGCGGCGGTACCCGGTCGGCACGTTCGTGATCGTGATAGCGACCGGGCTGGTCGAGGTGATCGTCAATCCGCGCGGAAGCGCCGCCGACCTGGCCATTCTCATCGTGCTCTACACACTGACCGCCACCCAGTCGCGGCGGATCGGGCTGATCGGCCTCGCCGTGTGCCTGGCCGGAGGAGCGGCCTCGATCATCCGGTGGCATCCCACCGGAAAGCATCTGACTCCTGACGCCATCGCCTGGGCGATTGGCATAGTCGGCGGCGCCGTGGTGCTCGCATGGCTGCTCGGCGACTCCGCCCGGTGGCGACGCGGCTACTACCTGGAGCTGGAAGAGAAGACCGAGCGGCTGGAGCGGGAACGGCACGCCCTGGCCGAGGTGGCAGCGGCCGAGGAGCGGGCCAGGATCGCGCGCGAGATGCATGACGTGGTGGCGCACCACGTCAGCGTGATGGTGGTGCAGGCTGACGGCGCCGCGTTCGCGCTGGACAGCACGCCGGAGAAGGCGCGGACCGCGATCGAGGCGATCAGCAGGACCGGCCGCCAGGCTCTCACCGAGATGCGCCGTCTGCTTGGCGTGCTGCGTTCGGCCGAGCCGGCCTCGCTCGCCCCGCTGCCCGGGATCGCTGACATCCCGGAACTGGTCGCGCAGGCCGGCGTCCCTGTCACCCTGGCCGTCACCGGGACCCGGCTCCCTCTCCCAGACGGCGCCGAGCTCGCCGCCTACCGCGCGGTCCAGGAGGCCCTCACCAACGTCCGTAAGCACGCGGGCCCGCGTGTGTCGGCGTCCGTCTCCCTCGCATACGGCCCGGACGTCCTGGAAATCGCCATAACCGACGATGGTGGCCTCCGCCTGGGCAGCCCGGCCGCTCTCCCCGTCTACCCCACCGCCACGGCCGCCCCTTCCGGGCTCGGGCTGGCGGGGATGCGGGAACGCGCCGCGCTGTACGGCGGGACGGTGACGGCCGGCCCCCTGCCGGACGGCGGTTTCGAGGTGCGGGTCAGGCTCCCGTGCGGCTCTAGCGTCCAGGTGGCGGCATGATCAAGGTCGCGCTGGTCGACGACCAGGAACTGGTGCGGACTGGGTTCCGCATGGTGCTGGAGGCACAGCAGGATATGTCCGTGGTCGGCGAGGCCGCGGACGGAGCCGCCGCGGTACAGCTCGCGGCCACGGCGACCGCCGACGTCATGGTGATGGACGTCCGGATGCCGCGCCTGGACGGGGTCGAGGCGACCCGCCGGATCTGCGCGGCGGGTGAGCGCCCCCGCGTGCTGATGCTGACCACGTTCGACCTCGACGAGTACGCCTTCGCCGCGCTGAAGGCCGGTGCCAGCGGCTTCCTGCTCAAGGACGCCCCGCCGCAGGAACTGCTCTTCGCGATCCGCTCGGTGCACTCTGGCGACGCGGTCGTCGCGCCATCCACGACGCGCCGGCTGCTCGACCGGTTCGCGCCGCTGCTGCCCGGCCCGGGCGCGTCGCTGCCGGCCAATCTCGGCGAGCTGACGGAGCGGGAGCGGGACGTGCTGATCCAGGTGGCGGCCGGCCTGTCCAACGCGGAGATCGCGTCGCGCCTGTTCGTCTCCGAGGCGACCGTCAAGACCCACGTGGCGCGCATACTGGCCAAACTCGGCCTCCGCGACCGCGTCCAGGCCGCGGTCCTGGCTTACGAGACCGGTCTGGTAAAGCCCCGTCAGCTCTAGCCGCCCTCCCCGTTCCCGAATCGCAGCGAGCATGCCGTGCGGCCCGGTTGCGGCCGCGTCCGCCAGGCCATATCCGGACATTTAATCCGAAACTGGGCGCGCGCTAGTGTCGCCCGCCGGGCAGGGCGCGATCTGCGCGAAGCGGGCAAAACGCGCTCGGTTTTCGGGTCTGTTCGGGACAGAACGTTCGTGTCAGCATGATCGTCATGGCGAGCATTGAGGAAACAACGAGCTCGACCACGGCGACCCGGCGCGGAGGGCTGCGGCGGGACGCCATCGGGCTGCGTGAGGTGCTGTTCCAGTCGATCACCGACATGGCGCCCGGCGCCGCGATCGCCGCGTCGATACCCACCGGTGCCGCATACGCCGGTGGTGCGCTCCCGCTCTCGGTGGCCCTCGCGCTTATCGCGTGCCTGCTGACCGCTGCCTGCATCGCGATGCTGGCCAGGGAGCTGCCGTCGGCGGGCTCGCTCGCGACGTACTCGGCTCGCGGGCTGCATCCGGCGGCGGGATTCCTGGTCGCCTGGGGGTACGTGCTGACCGGCGTGCTGGTCTGCCCGCTGGTGCTGCTCCAGCTCGGGTTCACGTTCGCGACACAGGTCAACCACCAGCCGGCCAGCGCCACGGCCGCACCGAACTTGTCGTACTGGTGGATATGGTCGCTGGCGGGCGCGGTCATCGTGCTGCTCGCCGGGTACTTCGGGATCCGGACCTCAGCCCGGTTCGGCACCGTACTCGGCGCGTTCGAGATCGCGGTGTTCCTTGTGCTCGCGGTGTTTTTCATCGTGCACGCAGGCCATCACAACACGTTCGCGGTGTTCGGCACCAGGTACACCCCGGCCGGCTACCGCGGCGTCTCTGGGGTGATCGCCGGGTCGGTATACAGCGTGCTCGCGTTCGGCGGGTTCGAGGGGGCCGCTCCGCTTGCCGAAGAGGCACGGAACCCCCGTCGGGTGGTGCCGCTCGCCGTCATGCTGGCCACACTGGGAATCGGCATCCTGTACGTGTTCACCACCTACGCGGTCGAGGCGGTATACGGGCCGGGCCGGTTCAGCACGTTCAGCACGGCGGGATCAGCGTCCTGGCAGGGGCTGGCGCAGTCGCTGTACGGACTGTTCTGGGTGTTCGTATTCCTGGCGATCGTGAACTCGACGATCGCGAACGCCAACGCGGGGGTGAACGTCGCGTCGCGGACCGGCTTCGCGATGGGCCGGATCGGCGCCTTCCCCGCCGCGCTGTCGATCGTCCATCCGCGCTGGCGGTCTCCCATCGTCGGCATCTTCGTGACGTTCGTCCTGACCGTGGCGGTGATACTCGGGCTCGGCTTGTCCTACAACCCCATCACCGCGTTCGCGATGATCGCTACCGGCCTGGTGATCATCCTGGTCGGCGCGTACATCCTCACGAACGCCGCGTGCATCGGGTATTTCGCG
>Ga0070735_10004620_pt1 | contig 11559 bp, 11 predicted proteins | sample Coa_R1_FD_66443 | JGI IMG/M metagenome (GOLD analysis project Ga0070735, IMG submission 66443) | Surface soil microbial communities from Centralia Pennsylvania, which are recovering from an underground coalmine fire - Coalmine... | ecosystem: Environmental > Terrestrial > Soil > Unclassified ... | reverse complement strand
GGAGTCGCGCCTGGCAGCGTACTCGTCCTTCAGTGGCATATAGGTTGCTTTTCTGCCCATGAAATTTGCCGGTTTGGCTGAGAACTGTGCACTGAGCGCAGCCAGCTGGGCCAAGCTCGGTCGGAACACAGTTCTGCCATCGCAGCATGTTCTCTCGTGGAAGCATGCTTGAGTGGCGTCCAAAGCAAAATCTCTCTGCAGCGGGAGGACCTGACCCATATGGGGGCGAACAGCAAACAAGGTTGGTTTTTGTTCTTATTTATCATCGGATTCACTTTCTTAGTGGCCGGGTTGGCCTATCTTGGTCCGCTCTTCGCTCTGGCTGGGTTGGCCTGCCTGATTGGGTCTCTGGTCGGATTCCATCGCATCAAGCCGCTCGAGCACGCGACGGGCCCTGAGCTTTCTGTAGTGCCTCCCGCGAGTTCGCCTAAACCCGACCGCGCCGTCGGATCACGTTAACTCGATTTTCCGAAAGCAAGGGGAAACCAATGAGAGTTCTAGGTCTGGTAATAGCCGTTCTCGGATGGTTGATCGCGGTCAGCAGCGTCGAGCTGTCGAGCGTCGGGATTCAAGCCCTGGTTGCAGTGATTGGGCTGCTGGTCGCGCTGGGCGGAGTGCTCGGGGTACTCAACGGCGCCCATCTCAAAAACGCGATATGGAAAAGCTAGGCCGCCATTCCTGTGCACGCCTCACCGAAGATATTGGGGAGATACTTGAATGATCGCTAGATTCAACAAGCTTAGGCGCACTGTTTCATTGCTGCTCGCTACCGCGTGGTTGTGCGCTGGCATGATGCCGGCAGTCGTTTGGGCAACCGATCCGCCTCCGGTGCAGGTCGCGCAGGCCGCTGCTGCCCCGGCACCCGCACCGGCCGCGAAAACTCCGCCGCCGGTGCCTATCACTGACGCCGATTTAAAGGCGGTCGCGGGCCCCAAGCCCGATGACCTGGCCAAGGGCGACCCGGGTGGCACGCTTACCGGCACCGTGAACGACATCGTCGTGAGCGATTCCAAAAAGGGCCTGACGCTTGCCGACCTGGTCAACATGGTCGGCCAGAACCGTATCGCCATCAACCTGGTGTGGACGCTCGTCACCGGCTACCTGGTCATGTTCATGCAGGCGGGTTTTGCCGCGGTCGAGACCGGACTCTGCCGGGCGAAGAATGCCAATCACACCATGATGATGAACTTCATGGTGTATGGGTTCGGCCTATTCGCCTATTGGGTGATGGGCTTCGCGTTGCAGCAGGGTGGCTGCGCGCCCAACGCCAACCTGGGCGGGCTCAGTCCGCTCAACTCCGAGTTCGCGGTCAACTTTATCGGCGGCAAGCCCTGGGGACTTTTCGGACAGCGAGGATTCTTCCTGAGCGGCGCGACGTACGACGTCGGCGTGATGGTGATGTTCCTGTTCCAGATGGTCTTCATGGATACGGCGGCGACCATCGTCACGGGCGCGGCGGCTGAGCGGTGGAAGTTTGCCGCCTTCGCAGTCTCGAGCATGTTCCTCGCCGCCATTACTTATCCGCTCTACGGCAACTGGGCATGGGGCGGCGGCTGGCTCTCGCAGCTCGGCGCCAACTACCATCTCGGCCACGGCTACTGCGACTTCGCGGGTTCGGGCGTAGTGCATGCGGTCGGCGGGGTGAGCGCGCTGGCGGTCTCGATGATCATTGGACCCCGTATCGGCAAATATCGGCGCGACGGCAAACCCAACCCGATGCCGGGCCACGACATCACGATGGTGCTGATCGGATGCTTCATCCTGGCCTTCGGCTGGTTCGGGTTTAACCCCGGCAGCACGCTGGGCGCCTCGGGGTCGGGCAATCTCAGGATCGGTTCGATTGCAGTCAACACGATGCTCGCAGGATGCACCGGCTCCTTCGCTTCGGTCCTCTACATGTGGATCCGCTTCGGCAAGCCCGACGCCTCGATGGGTGGCAACGGCCTGCTGGCCGGCCTGGTCGCCATTACGGCGCCGAGCGGCTTCGTCAACACGGTTGGCGCGGTGATTATCGGGTTCGCGGCCGGGATGCTGGTGTGCCTGAGCGTCGAGTACGTCGAGCGCGTGCTCAAGGTTGACGATCCGGTCGGAGCGATCTCGGTCCACGGCACCTGCGGATTGTGGGGCGTGCTGTCGGTCGGCCTGTTTGCGGACGGAACGAGCAACTACGGCGGAAGCTGGAACGGCGTTGACGGTTCGGTGCGCGGACTGTTCTATGGCGACCCCAGCCAATTGGTTGCGCAGATTATCGGATGCGCCACGCTGGTCGGAATCGTGTTCACGATCTCCTACCTCGGAAACTGGCTGATAGACGGACTGGTGGGGCAACGCGTCGGCGCCGCCAGCGAATTGGAAGGTCTCGACCTGCCTGAAATGGGCGCGCTTGGATATCCTGAATTTCAACTGGTGACTTCGGGCCTCGGACGCTCGGTGGAAGTCGCTGACTAGCGGAGGTACGTAATGACAGGGCAAATCATCTTTGGCTTGATAATGCTGGTGGTGTTCGCGGTGTGGCAGATGGCCAAACCCGGCAAGAGCGTGTTCGACAAATAGGCTGCGGTCGCAAAGAGGCCCATGGAAATGGAGAGCGCAATATCACAGGATGAAGGCTTGGTGGCGGACAAGAAACCAACCCCTATCATCCGCGACGCTGATCACTTGTTTCGGCGGGGGATCGATGCGCTCGAGCATGACCGCTTCGAGGAGGCTGCCGGGTTGCTGCAACAAGCGGTCGGCCAGGATCCGCAGCTGCCGATGGCATGGCTGGGTTTGGGTATCGCACTCGGCCGCCTGTTGCGCGTTCCTGAGGCGACGGCCGCGCTCGAAAATGCCATCGCGCTCGATCCCGAGGCCTTCTACCCGCACTTCCGGATGGCCGAGCTGCATATGCGTGTCGGACTGATTGCTCAGGCCGAAGAGGAGCTCACGCGCGCGATGGATCTGAGCACCAACGACTACGAACGCCGCCTGGTCCGCGAGCTGCGCGCGGTTGATCGTAAGCGGGCGCCCCGGCGCATCTGGCGCCCCGACTTCAGCGGCCTCTTCGGTGGAAAGCCGAAGGCATAGTTATGACCAAAGAGCGGCATATCGTGTTGACCCTCGGCACAGGAGCGCTTGCGGCCGGAGCCGCGATCGCGGTGTTCGGCGCGCCGCCGATACCAGTGGCCGCGGGAGTCCTGATAACGGTTCTATGGTTGATTAAACGCGGTCCGGTCGTCTGAACGTCGGAGCGGTCGCGGAGGAGCCCAAGTGAAAAAGATCGAAGCCATCATCAAGCCCTTCACTCTGGACGCAGTGAAGGAAGAGCTGCAGAAGGTTGGGATCACCGGCATGACCGCCTACGAAGTGAAAGGCTTCGGCCGTCAGAAGGGCCATACTGAACTTTATCGCGGCTCTGAATACGTGATCGACTTCCTGCCCAAGGTCAAGCTCGAAATCGTCGTACGCGAGGATCAGCTCGCCTCGGTGGTGCAAGCCATCACGCGCAAAGCCCAGACCGGAAAAATCGGCGACGGTAAGATCTTCGTCACCGACCTCCAGGACGTAATCCGTATCCGCACTGACGAGCACGGCGACAGCGCCATCTGACCCGCAGGTGCATCGCCCCGGCGGTTGTAATTGATGGTACTGGCGCTTGGTCTGATTTTGCTCGCGGTGTTACTGGGGCCGGTGCTGATAAAGCCGGTCGAACGCAACATCGAGATCTTCTTCCTGATCGTCGGCGCGCTAGCCTCGGCGGTGAGCGGGCAGTGGGGTTGGCCGCTGCTCCACGCCGCCGCCACTGAACCTGTCGCGCTGACCCTCGCGGTCCTCCTCTTCGGCGCGGTCGCGCGCGTGATGCGGCCCACCTTCGATCGCTGGGTCGAAAGGCTGCTCGGCGTGATGTCAGCGCACTGGATTTACCTCATCCTGATCGTCGCCCTCGGCCTGCTCTCCAGTGTAATCACCGCGGTCATCGCCGCGCTCATTCTGGTCGAAGCGATCTCCCTGCTTAACCTCGACCGTAAGAGCGAAATAGCGGCGGTGGTCCTGGCCTGCTTTGCTATCGGGCTGGGCGCGGCCTTGACGCCGGTGGGCGAGCCGCTCGGGACGATCGCAATCGCGGCCCTCCATGCGGATTTCTGGTATCTGATGCGGCTGCTCGGCTGGCTGGTGGTAGCCGGAATAATGATCGTCGGTCTGGTGAGTCTCATCTTCCCGGTCCGCCATGGAGAATCGCTCAAAGCCGAGCGCGACGAGCAAAGCTGGATGGAAGTGGCGGTCCGTGCCGGCAAGGTATATCTGTTCGTGGCCGGACTGGTTGGATTGTCGTGGGGCTTGAGGCCGCTGGTCGACGTCTTCATCAGCCGGATGCCCGGATCGCTGCTCTTCTGGCTCAACAGCATTTCCGCCGTGGTCGATAATGCCACGCTTACCGCCGCCGAAATCGGACCCGCACTGAGCGTCACGCAACAGCGCGCGATTCTCATGGGCTTGCTGATCAGCGGAGGCATGCTGATTCCCGGCAACATACCGAATATCGTGGCCGCCGGCCGGCTCGGCATCAGCAGTCGCGAATGGGCCCGCGTCGGTCTCATGACGGGATTGCCCCTGATGGCCCTGTGTTTCGCCGTCCTGTTGTGGATGGGCTAAGGAGCAACCCGAGACCGCCGAATCCGCTGCCTGTTTCTAAGCATCTGCCCGCCCTGCAAGCAGTCGCCGCTGACTGAGATCAGACCCGGCCGACTGAAAAATCTGTCGACCGAGCTAAAACCTATGCACTTCGGTTGACCGCGACTACTCCTTTAGTCTTAGTCAAAAATCATCCTTCAGATTTACATCTTCGGGTCGTGGTTGTAGGCACATCGATTGCTCTGTAGCCCGCTGATAAATCGCGCATGGTCCTGGGTGAAGACGCCGCCGGCGACTTGCGCCTTTAACCGGATCCAGCAGGAGGAGACAACAAAGTGTTGGGCGAAAGAATAGTAGGAACTTACAGTCTGTTCAGAGAAAGATTGCGCGACGCGGAGGTTCGCAAAAAGGCAGGCTCCCTGTTGCTGGGAAAAACCATCGGCCTCGGCATCGTCCTTTTTCTTGCCGCGAAATGGTATCTGCCCACGCAGGCCTACGCGGACGCCGCGCCAGCTTTGCCCCCGCCAACCATCAACGCGATCAACACGGTGTGGACGCTGGTCGCAGCCTACCTGGTCTTCTGCATGCAGGTGGGTTTCGTGATGCTGGAAGCCGGCTTCGCGCGCTCGCGTGAAACCGTAAATATCCTGGTCGAAGGGATCGCCGACACTTGCATCTGCGGGATCACCTTCTGGCTGTGGGGCTTCGCGTTCATGTTTGAACCCGGCACGCCGTGGATCGGGACCACCGGCTTCATGCTGCACGGCCTGCCGGCGACCTATGGCACCACCGGAGTGCCGCTGCTCGCCTACTGGGTGTTCCAGTATGCGTTCGCCGACACCTGCTCGACGGTTACTTCGGGCGCAATGATCGGGCGTTGCGGATTCATCGGCGACCTGCTTTACAGTGTCGGCGTGACCGGATTCATCTATCCGATTATCGGTCACTGGGCGTGGGGCCCGGACGGATGGCTCGCGGTTATGGGTCCGGTTTCCTTTCATGACTTCGCGGGTTCCACCGTGGTGCACACGATCGGCGGCGTGATTTCGTTGGCCGGCGCGATCGCCCTGGGGCCCCGGCTCGGACGGGTCTTCAAGCGCGACGGTGGACAACCGATGAAGCCGCACGACCTCATCATCGGCGCAACCGGCGGACTCATCCTGTGGTTCGGATGGTACGGGTTCAACCCCGGAAGCACCTTGTCGGCGCTCGACGCGATGGGCATCGGCCGCGTCTCCTTCAACACCACCATGGCGGCGTGCTCGGCCGGTCTCACTGCGCTGTTCATCTCCTATTACAAGACCGACGGCAAGTGGGACCTCGCGCTGACGGTCAATGGTTTCCTGGCCGGCCTGGTTGCTATCACCTGTCCGTGCTACTGGGTCGATCCCGAAGGCGCGTTCCTGCTTGGGATCGTCGCGGGCTTCGTCGTGGTGTATTCGATCGATCTGCTCGAATACCTGCGTATCGACGATCCGATTGGGGCCGTTCCGGTCCACATGATGGCCGGAATCTGGGGCACGCTGTCACTGGGACTCTTCGCGTCAGGAAAATACGGTGCGCCTACGCCGACCGGAGCCGACGTCAGCACTGTTGTCACCGGCCTCTTTTACGGTGGAGGCTTCGGCGTGTTGAAAGCGCAGGCGATTGGCAGCTTTTCTGTGACGATCGCGACCTTCGTCGCCGCGATGGCTCTGATGTATGCGGTCAAGGCCACCGGAACGCTCCGGGTCTCGACCGAAGGCGAGATCGAAGGTCTCGATCTGCATGAACATGGATTTCCGGCCTATCCGGAATATGTTGTCACCGGAGACGACGGCGCACCCAAGACCATCGATGAAGTGCCCATCGGACGGCGCACTTTCGCGCGGTCGGAAAAAAAGCGGAAGGCCGCCTGACCGCATTCAGAAGGATACTCGGAGCTGTTTTTACTCAAATCGTACTCAAGCTGAGCGGACCGGTCTCCAGTTTCGCGGAGCCGGTCCGCTTATGTCTCAAACCTCTATTCCGCAGCTCACATACTAATAGATGGACAATTTATTGGATTCGCCGAGTGTGACCGAATCCGAGTTTGATCTCGCGCTCCTTTCGGAAGTCGGCAATGGCCGTCCCCACAATGAAGATTTCTGCGGTCACTATATCGAAAGGCCCGATACGGTAGTATTTGCGGTGGCCGATGGCGTCGGCGGATTCGATGGCGGCGCGATCGCCAGTGCGATGGCGATCGAGGTGACATTAAAAGCATACCGCGAAAGCCCGGTGGAATGGGGCGCCGCAAAGCGGCTCTATCGGGCCGTTCAGCTGGCGAACTTTGAGCTTTACAATAAAGCGCTCTCGGTACCGGAACTGAGGCGGATGGCGACCACGCTGACGGCGGTGGTCGTGGACCACGGAACACTCAACGCGGCGCACGTGGGAGATTGCCGGTTATACCTCGCCCGGCGAAAACAGATTACGCAAATCTCACAGGATCACACCATGGTCGCGGAACAAATCAAGCGCGGGTTGATGACCGCCGAAAACGCCAGGGACCATCCCGAGCGCTCGATCCTGCTGCGCAATCTCGGCCATGAGTTGATCGTCTCGGTCGCGAAGATTTCGATTCCGCTGCTCCACGGCGATCGTGTGATAGTCTGCAGCGATGGCCTGTACAATGTTCTGCGCGACCGTGAAATCGAGCGCCTGAGCCGCGGCCTCGACGCGGTAGCCGCCTGCCGATCGCTGATCGGTACGGCCGATAGGCGCGGCACCGACGACGACCTCACCTGCGCGGTATTCCGGATGACCGCAACGACGCACCATCAATCTAAACCAGCTAGAACCGGAGGATGGCGCAAACGGCTTCGCAGCCTGTTCGGCCCAGGGGCATGACGGCGCTTAAGTTCAAGCCCGAGAAGATCTCCGCGGACTGTCAGCGCGTGCGCGGCCGCGTCGCCCTGTAGGGTGGCAAACCAGTAAGATGCGCGAACTCAGTGTCGGCGACAGACTCGATCAGTACCGCTTGGTCGAAGTCCTGGCGCGCAGCGGAATGGCTTCGATCTTCAAGGCGGCTGACGGACCGGGTGGTCACTCGGTGGTCTTGAAGATTCCCTACCTGCAATTCGAAAGCGATCCGATTTTCTACAGCCGCTTTCAACGCGAGGAAAAAATCGGGCAGCGGCTCGACCATCCCAACCTCATCAAGATCCTCGCTCCGCGGCGCAAGAGCCGTGTCTATATAGCGATGGAATACTTCGAGGGCAATTCACTGCGCGCGCAGATGCGCGGCGGGGTGGTGCTTCCGATCCAACTCGCCCTCAGTTACGTCCGACAGCTCTGCGAGGCGTTGATCTACATCCATCGTGAGGGCGTCGTGCATCGAGATCTTAAACCGGAAAATATCCTGATAAATGCCAGCGGCGAATTAAAAATCATGGATTTCGGAATTGCGCTGGACAAATGGTCGCGGCGGCTAACCTTCGCGGGAAAGTCGTCCACTCTGGGAACCCCAGACTACATGTCTCCCGAGCAGGTTGGCGGACAGCGCGGCGACGCGCGCAGCGACATCTATGCGCTTGGCACAATCCTGTTCGAGATGGTCACCGGCACGGTGCCATTCGCCGGTCTCGATGTCTATGGCGCGATGCGTGCGAAGGCCGAATCCGACCCTCGGCCGCCGAGCGCCTTCAGACCCGAAATCGATCCGCATATCGAGGAGATAATCCTTCATGCAATCGAACGCCGGCCGCCCAACCGTTACCCCAACGCAGAGGCGATGCTGGAGGACTTGCGCAACCCGTCGAGCGTGAGGCTGGAAGGCCGCGCGAAGCGCCTCAAGCCGATCAATCCCGAGATGGAACACTTCAAGCATGCATTGGTAGTCGCCGGTGGTTTCGTTGTACTGATCGCGGTCTTCGCGGGGCTGGTTTTTCTTGGCAGGCGATAGCGGCAATGGCATCACAGACTGGCTCAGTCAAAGACAAGCGCACTCTGGCCAAGGTTTTCATTGGCCCGCCGCGCAGCGTGAAAGATCCCGCGATCTTTCATTCGATGTCGCTGGTCGCCTTCCTGGCGTGGGTGGGCCTCGGCTCGGACGGCCTCAGTTCGTCCTGCTATGGCCCTGAAGAGGCGTTCATCGCGCTCGGGCCGCATCAGTTCCTCGCCGTATTCCTGGCGCTGCTGATGGCGCTCACCGTATTCATCATCTCGGCGTCGTATTCCCAGACCATCGACCAGTTTCCCACCGGGGGCGGCGGATACCTGGTCGCGACCAAGCTGCTCGGGCGCCAGGCGGGCCTAATCTCAGGATGCGCCTTGATCGTCGACTACGTGCTGACAATATCGATCTCGATCGCCAGCGGCGCCGACGCGATCTTCAGCTTCCTGCCGATCCAATGGCAGCCCTTCAGGATGTACGTCTGCATCGCGGTGGTGCTCGCGATGGTCGGGATGAACCTGCGCGGGGTGAAGGAATCGGTGCTCACGCTGCTGCCGATTTTCATTTCGTTCGTCCTGATGCACACGCTGCTGGTGGTTTATGCGCTGGTCTCCCGCGAAGGCGAACTGCCCGCGATCGCCGGCAACGCCATCCGCCAGGTCCATGACGGCTTCGGCACGCTCGGCGTGTTCGGCCTCGCGGTGGTGTTCTTCCGCGCCTACAGCATGGGCGCCGGAACCTACACGGGAATCGAGGCGGTCAGCAACGGATTGCCAATTCTGCGCGAGCCCAAGGCTGCCACCGGCAAGCGCACGATGATCTACATGGCCGTGTCACTGGCGTTCATCGCGGGCGGGATTCTGATCGCGTACCTGCTCGAGGGCGTCGAACCGCAACACGGCAGGACGCTCAACGCGGTGCTGTTCGAAAAGCTGACCGCCCATTGGAGCGTCCGAGGACTGAGCCTCGGCCCCTGGGTCGTCACCTTCACCTTGCTGAGCGAGGGCGCGCTGCTCTTTGTCGCGGCCCAGACCGGCTTCGTCGGCGGGCCACAAGTGCTGGCCACGATGGCGGTCGACCGCTGGGTGCCGCGCCGGTTCGCCAGCCTGAGCGAGCGCCTGGTCACGCAGGACGGTGTGCTGGCGATGGGCCTTGCGGCGGCGGTTATTCTCTTTCAGACCCACGCCGAGGTCAGCGTGCTGGTCGTGCTTTATGCGATCAACGTGTTCGTGACCTTCACGCTTTCGCAACTAGGGATGAGCCGCCTGTGGTGGAACGCGCGCGCCACGGAGCCGAGATGGGCTCGCAAGCTCCTGGTCAATGGCATCGGATGCCTTTTCACGGCGACCATCCTGTTCCTCACCGTCACGCTGAAATTCAACCAGGGCGGATGGATAACCATTGCGATGACCGGCGGGGTCGCCGCCGCCTGCTACCTGGTCCGCCGCCATTATGAGCGCGTCAAGCGCGCGATCGAGCAGCTTGAAGTCGAAGTGCTGCCGCAAATTTTCGACGCGCCGGCCAAGGAGGCCGCGCCGCGCGATCCCGCCCTGCCGACCGCGGTCCTGATGGTCAGCGGATTTAACGGACTCGGCCTGGCGACGCTCACCAGCATCGCGAACCTCTTCCCCAATCAGTTCCGCAACGTCGTCTTCATCTCCGTGGGCGAAGTCGACTCGGCGCTCTTCAAGGGCCCCGAGGAACTGCAGCAACTCGAGGCCGGGATCACCGACGACCTGCAGGAGTACTGCCGGCTCGCGGCGGACCTGGGCTTCCATGCCGAACTGCGCGCCGCGATCGGGACCGACGTGGTGCTGGAGCTTCGCGGGCTATGCTTCGAGGTCGCGCGCGAGTTCCGGCATTCCGTGTTCTTTGCGGGACAACTGGTTTTCGGCGATGACCTCAACGGCTTCATGAGCCGCTTTTTGCATAATCATACCGCGCTCGACCTGCTGCAGTCGCTCCAGATGCACGGCATGAGCCTGGTCATTCTTCCGGTTCGGGTGGCGCCAATACCGCCGGGAGCCGCAGTGCCGGATGGGGTCCCGGAAGCGATTCCGGCTTAGGCAAATCCCAGTTCCGCCGCGGCGATCATCTCCAGCACTTCATCGCGCTTAAGCGTGTGCAATGGCGCCGAGCGCAGGTCGCGGAAATAACGCTCCAGCGGATTGCCCTTGAGATAGCCCTGCCCGCCCGCGATACGGGTCGCCAGATTCGCCACCTCCAGCATGTTCTCCGCCACGAAGGTGCGCAGCGTCTCGATCGTCATCACCTGACGCTCGCCGTAGGTCCGTCCCTCCGACATCTCGCGCGCAAGGCTATAGATGAGCGTGCGGCAGGCCTCCAGCCGATTGTGCATCTCGCCGAGCGCGAAGCGGGTCGCCGGCAAGCTGCCCACCAACTGCCCGGTCTTCTGCAGTTTGCGCGTGCGCGCGTATTCCAGCACGTAGTTGTACGCGGCTTGACCAATCCCGAGGTAGACCGCGGAGAAGGACAGGCAATACCAATGCGCAACTTTGACGAACTCCTCGAAAAAGTGCCCCTCTTCTCCGATCAACTGTTCCTGCGGCGCGAAAACGTCGCGAATCATAATCGTATGGCTGCCCGTCGCGCGCATCCCCATCGCGTCCCACGTTTCGACCACCTCCAGACCGGGCGCGCCACGCGGAATCAGGAACACGCATCCGCCAGACCCCGATCCCTTGTAGTCCTCGAGCGAGGTGCTGATACCGAAGTAATCGACCGCCGGCGAGAGCGTGCAAAATACCTTCTGCCCGTTGAGTTTATAGCCGCCGGGCACCTTGCTGGCCTTGGTGCTGGGCGAAAGGATCGACCGCGCGCCGCCGCCCTCGGTGTAAAATCCGTTGAGCAGCATCTGCTTGCGTCCGACGTTCTCGAGGTAGAGCGCCTTTTGCGCCGCGGTCATGAATGGAGCATAGAAGCTCACCGAGTTGAGATGCATGTTGATCGCAAACCCGGTGGCGCAGCATCCCTGCACCAGCTGTTCCTGGGCCAGGACGAAGGTAAATGGA
>Ga0070735_10004619_pt1 | contig 11560 bp, 6 predicted proteins | sample Coa_R1_FD_66443 | JGI IMG/M metagenome (GOLD analysis project Ga0070735, IMG submission 66443) | Surface soil microbial communities from Centralia Pennsylvania, which are recovering from an underground coalmine fire - Coalmine... | ecosystem: Environmental > Terrestrial > Soil > Unclassified ... | reverse complement strand
TTCATCGTGCTCAATCCCGGACATCACGCCGCCCAAGCGCAGCAGATATTTCAGAACGTCATGGACTCGACGCTCGCGCAAGGTTTCAGTCCGGATCTCGTCGATGCCTCGAAGCGTCAAGCCCTCGCTGAGCGCGCTTTCGACGCCGACTCTATTGCCGGTTACGGAGATCTGGTCGGCTACACGTACGGAATCGTAAAAGAGCACGACAGCGACGAAGATGGGCGTTTGGCCGCGCTCACACCCGCCGACCTGCTTGCGACCGCGCGTAAGTATCTCGCCAAACCGAACGTCGTCGGGCATCTGACGCCGAACTCGCATCCGCAGGAAGGTTCGCAAAAGAGCAGTGCCGCCGTCTCGGACAACTTCAGCCAACGCGCGCCCAACGGCCCCATCGTCGAACCGGCGCAAATTCGCCAAGAGGTGCGCAAACCGACGACGGCGCGCAGCAAACTCGCACCGGCCGAATTCACGCTTCCCAACGGCATACACGTAATCGTTCAAGAAAAGCACGACCGCCCGACGGTGTACATCGGCGGCGCGATCGCTACTTCCGCCGCTTTTACGCCCGTCGGCAAAGAGGGCATCGAGCGATTGGCCGACGCGATGGCAGAATTCGGAAGCGAGCATTACGACTTCACGCAGTTGCGCAAGGTCACCGACGACATCGGTGCGTCGATTTCGGTCGGTCAAGACTTTTCCGCGCACGGTTTCACGCGCGATTTCACGACGCTGCTGAACGTGCTCGCGGACAGCGAAGAACATCCCACATTTCCCACGCGCTGGCTCTCGCTCGAGCAGTCGCAGCTGGCAAACAGCATCAACAGCGAGAACTCCATTTCCGGTGTAATGCTGACGCGCGCGTACCGCGAACGTCTGCTCTCGCCGGACGACCCCGAGTTGCGGTACGCGACGCCGGAATCCGTTTCGGACATTTCGCGCGACGATTTGCTCGCCTACACGCACAAGTACTGGCGGCCGGATCTCACGACCATCGCGATTGTCGGCGACGTTACTGCCGCGCAGGCACGTGCAGCCGTGCAAGCGGCGTTCGGCAGTTGGACGGACGACGGGCCGACACCGTCGCTCGCGCAGCAGCCGCTTCCGCCGCCGCACGTAGCACACGCCTATATCGGGACGGATGCCAACCAAGTCTTCATCCAACTTGGCCAGCCGGCAATTCCTCGCACGAGCGCGGATTACGATGCCTTCGAGCTGCTCACGCAGATCATCGGCGGCCCAGGGTACTTTGAGTCGCGGCTCTGGCAAGAACTGCGGCAAAAACGCGGGTTGGTCTACAGCGTGAGCAGCGAGATCAAAGCCGAACGCGACCGCGGCGATCTGGAGATCATGCTCAACGCCTCACCGCAGAACGTCGAGCCCGCGATCGGCATCGTGCGTACCGAACTCGACCGGTTGCGCACGCAGCCGGTAACGCAAACCGAATTGAACGAAGCGAAGAGCCGGCTCATTTCGTCGGCGCTGCTGAACGAGGCTTCCGCAAGCGGACAACTCGACGAGATCAGCGCCATCGCTCAGAACGATCTGCCGCTGGACTATTACCAAACGCTCGCGCAGCGTTATGCCGCCATCACGCCCGCGGACATCCAGCGCGTCGCCAAACGGTATTTGCGTCCGGACCGCCTCATCGAAGTTTTTGCCGGTCCCGAAGGACCGTGGTCCAGCGGCCCGTTATGATCGTCACGGTCAATCCGGCGACGGGCCAAGAGATCGAACGGTTCGCTTTCATGAACGCCGCCGAGATCGATTCGCATCTCGACGCGGCGCGCACGGCGTTCCTTTCGTGGCGCCGCGAACCGGTCGAACGGCGCACCGCGCTGCTGCACGCCCTTGCCGCAACGCTTCGAAGTAACAGCGATTCGCTCGCGCGCACCGCGGTGCGAGAGATGGGCAAACCGATTACTCAAGCACGAAGCGAAGTCGAAAAGTGCGCGTGGTGCTGCGAGTACTTCGCCGAGCGCGCGCCGGAGATGCTCGCCGATCGCGCGGCGCACGTAGACGGCGCGAAGGCCTACGTGGCGCTTCGCCCGCTCGGCGTTATCTTCGCAATCATGCCGTGGAATTTTCCGTATTGGCAAGTTTTCCGCGCGGCCGTGCCGGCTCTGGTTGCGGGAAACGCGATGGTGCTCAAGCACGCCGATGGAACGACGCGCTGCGGTTTGGAGATCGAACGCATCTTTCACGAAGCGGGAGCTCCGGAAAGTCTGTTCAAAATGCTGCTCATCGATCACGAGGATGCCGACGCGCGCATAGCGGACGAGCGCATCGCCGCGGTGACGCTCACCGGCAGCGATCGCGCAGGCGTTGCAGTCGGCAGCGCTGCAGGTAGGGCCCTCAAGAAGTCGGTCTTGGAACTCGGCGGTTCGGACGCGTTCATCGTGCTCGCAGATGCCGACATCGACATGGCCGTGGATTACGCCGTGCGCTCCCGCTTTCAAAACAACGGTCAGAGCTGCATCGCTGCGAAGCGCTTCATCATCGAGGCTCCGGTTTACGACCGTTTCGTGCGCCACTTCGTGGAATCCGCCGCAGCGCAGCGCGTCGGCGATCCGCTCGACGAGCAAACCGAGATCGGTCCGATGGCGCGCGCCGACTTGCGCGACGGCTTGTTCCGGCAAGTTACCGACAGCGTGGTCGAGGGAGCACGCATCCTAACCGGCGGCAACCCCATCGATCGCCCGGGCTTTTACTTTGCGCCCACGGTTGTCGCTGACGTCGACGAGTCCTCGCCGATGTTCCGCGAAGAGACGTTCGGCCCGGCAGCCGCGGTCATCCGCGCGCGCGACGACGAGCACGCAGTCGACCTCGCGAACCGCAGTTCATTCGGGCTCGGGTCGAGCATCTGGACGCGCGACTACGCGCGCGGAGCGCGCATGGCCGCGCAGGTCGAAGCGGGACTCGTATTCGTCAACGGCATGGTCGCAAGCGATCCGCGTCTGCCGTTCGGCGGCGTCAAGCGCAGCGGCTACGGACGAGAACTTTCCGATCTCGGTTTACACGAATTCGTCAACGCGCAGAGCGTCTGGATCGCCAAAAACCAAACGACCACAGAACCGCCAGTACCCGCCGAGTAAGTCATGAGGTATCGAACCACGCCGAGCGCAGTCGAAGCGACATGACGGTGCGCCGGGAGTTGGCGCCCCTCGACTTCGCTCGGCGTCCTTCGATACCTCCGGATGACACGTAGGGTGAATTCGTCAACGCGTGGAGTGTTTGGATCGATGCGAGCCAAACGACCGCAGAACCGCCAGTGCGTGCCGAGTAAAACCGCGCCGGATCAATTCGGTCATTGCGGCGGCAGCGCTGAGGATGAGTGCCAGCAGCACAATGTTTGCGAGCAGTAACGCGGCAGTCACGCTCAAGCGGTGGTGCGAATGCGCGACGAACTGCCGGCAATAGAGTTCGAACGGTAGCGCGCCGAACCAAATCGCGACGTCGACAACGCCCACGTAAAGCGCCAGAGTCGCGGATGAAACCCGGTTGTGTACCGCGCGCATGGCTTGGTCCTACCCAAGCCGCTAGGCGCGAAACGAGTCTAAAGTCGGATTGCGGCTGGGCCTTCTTTCACAAACGCAGCGATGCGGCGCACGCCTTCGGCGAACACTGCCACCTCCTTGACCCAACTCAGGCGCAGCCATCCTTCGAAACAATCGCCGAACGCGATGCCGGGTACGGCTATGACATCGTGTTCGTCGGCCAGCTTGTGCGCCGTCGCGAGTGAATTCGCGTGCTCCGCAAGCCGCACGCATGCGTAAAAACTTCCGTCCGGCGCGATGTAGCGCAAACCGCTCTCCTCGAGCACTTCAATCGCGCGCTCCCGCTGCTGCGCGTACCAATGCGTGTGTTCTCGTAAGGCATGCGGCGTGCGGAACACGTGGAGCGCGACTTGCTGCGCGAACGTATCGGCGCACGAGGTGAGCCACGCATGTACTTTCACAATCGAAGGCGAAAGTTCGGACGGGGTAAGCGCCCATCCCAGGCGCAGTCCCGTCAGTGCATTGCTCTTGCTCAGGCTATTCGTCACCACCGTGTACGGATACACGCTCGCAAAGTAGCCGGCGTCTTCGATGAAGGTTTGCTCGCGATAGATTTCATCGTGGAGCACCCAGACCGGATCGCCGCCGAGCCGAAACAGCGCATCGCTCAACTCGTGTACGGCATCGCGGTCGATTGCACGCGCAGTCGGATTGCACGGCGAACAAATGACGACCAGGCGCGTCCGCGGCGTGAGGGTCGCCAGTATGCGCTGCGGGTCGAAAGCAAAATCGTCGTTCTCGTTCATCGCGACGGTTCGCACGTCGACGCCTTCCAGTTTCGCCATCTTTGCATACGACGGGAAGGCCGGTTCGACGACCAGCAGCTCGTCCTTCGACGGATCGAGCAGCGTCTTGATGACGGCGTAGGTCGCTTCTTGCGATCCGGTCGTGATGCAGACGTTTTCCGCGTCGCGCATGTGCGGATAGTTGTAGTGCTCCGCGACGGCGGCGCGCAAATGCGGATCGCCGGCGTTCATCGTATAGCGCAAGCCGTGCGCAAAAGCGTAGTCCATTCCCGCCTGCAGGTGCTCGGGATTCGGCTTGAGCGACGGTTCACCGAGGCCGAGATCGATCGACGATGGTTTGCGCTTGGCGGCAATTTCTCGAATCAACGAGGTGGTGATCGTGCCGACCTTCGGATTCATCAGACGGCGACTCCGTAATCCCGCAGCGCTGCGTTGAGCGTCGTTTTGCGATCGGTCGATTCGCTGCGCGTGCCGATGATCAGCGCGCACGGAACGCCGAACGTGCCGGCCGGAAACTCCTTGGGAATCGTGCCGGGTATGACGATTGCTCGCGCCGGAACGCGTCCCTTGATCGTGACGGGCTGCGTGCCGCGCACATCCACGATCGGCGTGCTCGCCGTGAGCACGACGCCCGCGCCGAGCACCGCTTCGCGTTCGACGCGCAGACCTTCGACGACGATGCAGCGCGAACCGATGAATGCGCCGTCTTCGATAATTACCGGCTCCGCCTGCGGCGGTTCCAGCACGCCGCCGATTCCCACGCCGCCGGAAAGGTGCACGTTCTTGCCGATCTGCGCGCACGATCCGACCGTCGCCCACGTATCCACCATCGTGCCCTCGTCGACGTACGCGCCGATGTTGACGTATCCGGGCATCAGAATCGCGCCGCGTCCGAGGAAGCTGCCGTAGCGCGCGACTCCCGGCGGCACGCAGCGCGCGCCGAGCTTATCGTAGTTGCTCTTGGTCGGAATCTTGTCGTAGTAGGAAACCGCGTTCAGATCGCCGATTTGCTGCGCGTCACGGCGCGCAAAGTACAGCAGAATGGCTTGCTTCACCCAGGCATACGTCACCCACTCGCCGTTCACTGGTTCCGCAACGCGCAGGCGCCCGTCGTCGAGCGCCGCGACGGCTTCGTCCACCGCGTAGCCGGCGCGTCCTTTCACGGCATCGGGGTTGCCCGCCAGGGCCTCAATCTCTCCTTTAAGCTCCCGTACGTCCATGGCAGTGCCCCGTTACGGGGGGCAGTGCGCCGCTCCTCTGGAAGCCTCCACGGCCTCCAGGACAACCGTGCGAACACCTTGCCCGTTACTTCCATGGGTACAAGAGAGGCGCATACGCTATTGGGGACCCGCCCGCAATAGCATGCTGATAGAAAAGGGGACCCTGTGCCGAATACACGCGACGACGAGCAACGTATCAACGCGATTCGCTTTCTTTCCGTGGATGCAGTTCAGAAAGCCAATTCGGGACATCCCGGAATGCCGCTTGGAGCGGCAGCAACCGCGTACACGATTTGGACGAAGCATCTGCGCTTCAATCCAAAAGATCCGTCCTGGCCGAATCGCGACCGCTTCATTTTGAGCGCGGGTCACGCGTCGATGCTGCTCTACTCGCTGCTCTACCTCACGGGCTACGACGTGTCGATGGAGGACCTGAAGTCTTTCCGCCAGCTCGGCAGCAAAACGCCGGGGCATCCTGAGGCGCATCATACGCCGGGCGTCGAGGTGACGACCGGTCCGCTCGGGCAAGGCGTCGGAAATTCCGTGGGCATGGCGATCGCCGAAGCGCACTTGGCCGCCACGTACAACCGCGATCAGAAAATCGTCGATCACTGCACCTACGTCATGGCGAGCGACGGCGACATGATGGAAGGCGTCTCTTCCGAGGCGGCCTCGATGGCCGGGCATCTGCAACTCGGGAAACTCATCGTCTTTTACGACGACAACAACGTTTCTCTCGCGGCAAAAACCGAGGTGACCTTCACCGAAGACGTCGTCGCGCGCTTCCAAGCGTACAGGTGGCACACCGAGTTCATCGACATCCACCACGGAAACGACGTCGAAGTGATCGACCGCGCGATCACGCAAGCAAAGGAAATTACCGATCGCCCCTCGCTCATTGTCGTGCGCACGCACATCGGCTACGGATCGCCCAAGCAGGATTCGTTCAAAGCGCATGGCGAGCCGCTCGGACCCGAGGACGTCAAACTGACGAAAGAAAAACTCGGCTGGCCGCTCGAGCCTGATTTTTATGTGCCCGACGATGTGCTGGAGTTCTATCGCCAAGCCGTGCCTCGAGGCGCCGAGTTGCAAGCGCAATGGCAGCGCACGTACGATGAGTGGAAACGCGCCAACGGCGATTTAGCGACGCAGTTCGAGCGCGTACTGGCGAAAAACGTCCCGCAGAATTTGCCTTGGCCGACAATCGACAAGCAGAACGGTGACAACGTGGCGACGCGTGAAACCGGCGGCATGGTAATGAACGCGATCGCCGCGGCGGTACCGGAATTGGTCGGCGGTTCCGCGGATTTGGACCCGTCGACCAAAACGTATCTCAAAGACCAGGGCGACTTCCAGCCGGACAACTACGCCGGCCGTAACATTCACTACGGCGTGCGCGAGCATGCGATGGCCGCAATCAACAACGGCCTCGCGCTCCATGGCGGCCTCTTGCCGTTCGGCGCGACGTTCCTCAACTTCTTGGATTACATGAAGGGCGCGGTGCGTCTTGCGTGTATCAACAAGGTGCGATGCTACTACGTGCTCACGCACGACAGCGTGTTCCTCGGCGAAGACGGGCCGACGCATCAGCCGATCGAGCATCTCGCGCACATGCGCGCGACGCCGAATCTCATGGTCGTGCGTCCCGCGGATTCGTTGGAGACGCTGGAAGCGTGGAAACTGATGATAGCCGCGCGCGAAGGACCTTGGGCGCTCATTCTTTCGCGACAGAAGCTTCCTTATCTCGGCGATCGCCGCGCAGAGGTTGCACGCGGCGCGTACATTCTCGTCGAGAGCAACGGAACGCCGGATCTCATTCTGATTGCGACGGGTTCGGAGGTTTCGCTCGCGGTGCAGGCTGCCGCATTGCTGAAGGACCGGGGTGGTATCGATACCCGCGTCGTGTCGATGCCCTGCTGGGAGCTGTTCGAAGCGCAAGATCAGGCATATCGCGATCAGATTCTTCCGCCGGACGTGACCGCGCGCATGTCCATTGAAGCCGCCGCGACCTTCGGCTGGTCACGCTGGGTCGGCCCGCGCGGCTATTGCTACGGAATCGATCATTTCGGCACGTCCGCTCCCGCAGCCGCCATCGCAAAAGAATATGGCTTTACGCCGGAACATATCGCCCAAGTCGCGCAAGAACAATTTGCAACGGTTCGTCGATAGGAGAATTCATGTCCAATCAACTGCAGCAACTACTTGACGCCGGCCAGAGCGTGTGGCTCGATAATTTGCGGCGCGGCATGTTTGCATCGGGCGAACTGCAGGCGCTCATCGACAAAGGCCTGCGCGGCATGACTTCGAATCCGACGATTTTCGAGAAAGCGATCGGCGCAGGCAACGATTACGACGATCAGCTGCGCTCGCTCATCGGCAAGCAGCACGATGCGAGCGCGCTTTTTTGGGATCTCGCGATTCAAGACATCCAAAGCGCTTGCGATCTCTTCCGGCCGGTGTTCGACGGTTGCGCAGGCAACGACGGCTTCGTCAGCCTGGAAGTATCGCCGTTGCTCGCGCACGACACGCAGGGCACTATCGACATGGCGAAAGAGCTGTGGAAGCGTGTGAACCGCCCCAACCTCATGGTCAAGATTCCGGGCACGACGGAAGGCGTTCCGGCGATTGAGGAGTGCATCGCGGAAGGCATCAATATCAACGTCACGCTGATCTTCGGAATCGAAATGTACGAGAAAACGACGCTCGCGTTCATACGCGGCCTGCGCCGGCGCGTCGACAAAGGTCAGGAGATCGCTAGGATTCGATCGGTAAATTCGGTCTTCGTCAGCCGCATCGACACCGCTGTCGACAAGTTGCTGCAAGCGCGCATCGACAAGGGTGAGAAGCAGCTCGAGGATCTGCTCGGCAAGGTCGGCGTTGCAAACCTCAAGCTCACGTATCAGAAGTTCCTGGAAATCTTCGGAACCGACGAGTGGAAGGCCATTGCCGCGAAGGGCGGCCACGCGCAGCGCCCGCTTTGGGCGTCGACGTCGACGAAGAATCCGAAGTACTTCGACCTGATGTACATCGAGCCGGTCATCGGGCGCGACACGGTAAATACCATGCCGCCGCAAACGCTCGATGCGCTGCTCGATCACGGAACCGTCAAACCGGATACGGTGCTGCAGGACGTCGACGAGGCACGGGCGACCATCAAGCAGCTCGCCGACGCGAAGATTTCGCTTTTCGACGTGACCCATCAGCTGCAGGTCGAAGGTGTGACGCTTTTCAGCGACTCGTTTGCCGCGTTGCTCGGCGCAATCGTCTACAAGCAGAAACAGCTCAGTTCAGGCGCCGAACGCGTTTCCATGTCGCTCGGAGCGTACGCCGACAAGTATGACGCGGCGCTGGACGAACTCGGCAAACGCGAATTTCTGAAGAAATTGTGGGCCAAGGACGCCTCGCTTTGGTCGAGCGATCCAGAGCACGTTGCGATCATCAAAAAGGCGCTGGGATGGCTCGACATTCCGCAGCACCTCCTCGAAGAGGTGACGAATCTGCAGCGTTTCGCGAAAGAGTGTGCCGCGGAATTCTCGCACGTCGTCGTCCTCGGTATGGGCGGCAGCTCGCTGGCGCCCGATATTCTGCGCGCGACGCTCGGTAAAGTGGAAGGCTACCCGCAGCTCCACGTTTTGGACTCGACTGACCCGCAGCAGATTCGCGCGCTCGAAGCGCAGATCGATCTCGACCGCACGCTGTTCATCGTCGCCAGCAAGAGCGGCACGACGACCGAACCGGATGCGTTCTACCGCTACTTCTGCGAGCGCCTGAGCAAAGCGGTCGGCGCACAGAACTGCGGACGGCAATTCGTCGCGATCACGGACCCCGGAACTATTCTGGAGACAGAGGCAAAGGAGCAAGGCTTCCGCGCATGCTTCTTAAACGATCCGAACATCGGCGGCCGCTACTCCGCGCTCTCCTTCTTCGGAATGGTGCCGGCGGCGCTTGCGGGTTACAACATCAACCTCCTCCTGGACCGCGGTCTTGGTGCAATGCATGCGGACGAGCGAACCGTCGCAGTCAAGGACGCGCCCGGGACGAAGTTCGGTGCGGCACTCGGCGCCCTTGCGAACGCTGGGCGCAACAAACTGACCATCGTGACGCATCCATCCGTGCGCGCATTCGGCGCGTGGGCGGAGCAGCTCATCGCCGAATCGACGGGCAAGATGGGCCGCGGCATTCTTCCGGTCGAGGGTGAAACGCTCGGCGATCCGCAGGATTACGGCAGCGACCGCGTCTTCGTGTACGTCGGCGCGAATCTCCCGAATCCGGAGAGCGGCACCGACGACAAACTCCGCGCGCTGGAAGCGGCGGGGAACCCGGTGATTCGCCTAGCGATGAACGACGCGTACGACGTCGGCGAGCAGTTCTATCTCTGGGAGATTGCGACCGCTGCCGCCGGCAGTCTGATTGGAATCGACGCGTTCGATCAGCCGAACGTTCAAGAATCCAAAGACAACACCAAAGCGCTGCTCGCGCAATATGCATCGAAGGGCAGCTTCGACGAACCGCAGACGAACGTTACGTCGGATGCGTTCGACCTCATCTATCTTTCCGGCTCGAAATCCGTATCCGCCAAGGACGTGACCACCGCCCTCGGAGCCGTTTTCGGCGAAATAAAACCAGGCGACTACGTCGCATTCTGCGCATACATCGAGCGCAACGACAAACACACCAAAACGCTCGACGACATGCGCCTCAAGATACGCGACGCGCGCAAATGCGCGACGACGGTCGGTTTCGGCCCGCGCTTCCTGCACTCGACGGGCCAAGAACACAAAGGCGGCCCCGACACCGGCGTATTCGTACAAATAGTCGTCGACTCGAGCTTCGATCTGCCTATCCCCGGTATGAACGTCGGCTTTCGCACGCTCATCGCCGCTCAAGCGCTCGGCGATTTCCAATCGCTCGACAAACGCAACCGCCGCGGCGTCCGCGTCCACATCAAGGGCGATCTGGAAAAAGGCTTAGCCGCACTATCCCAATCCATCGACGAAGCCCTTATGGCAAAAACCTAAGCCCGCTTCGCGTCCGGCTGTTCTGAGCAGCGTGCTCGACAGGATGTCGATCACGCTGCGGTCCCGGGACGAGGAACCCCACTCCGGCCGGGACGCAGACCTCAACTCTAGCCGTTTTGCCACAAGAGTCAAGGAGTACACATGCAACTAGGAATGGTTGGCCTCGGACGAATGGGCGCAAACATGACGGAGCGTCTGCTCAAAGGCGGACACACCGTGGTCGTTTTCGACCGCGATCCCGGCGCTGTTGCGAAATCCGCGTCGATTGGCGCGACCGCGTCGTCAAGCTTGTCCGAACTCACCTCGAAGCTCGAAGGCAAACCGAAGGTCGTATGGATCATGGTGCCGTCCGGCAAACCGACCGACGACACCATCGACGAACTCACCGGACTGCTCGGCAAAGGTGACGTCATCATCGACGGCGGCAACACCAACTGGAAAGACGGGCTTGCGGCCTACGAGCGCTGCCAAACCAAAGGCGTGGAACTGGTGGACGCGGGAACGAGCGGCGGCGTCTGGGGTCTGAAAGAAGGCTACTGCTTGATGGTCGGCGGCGGCGATGCGGCGGTAAAGGCGAGCGAGCCCGTGTTCTTGACGCTTGCGCCGCCGGGCGGATACGCGCACGTCGGGCCGCCGGGCGCCGGACACTTTTCGAAGATGGTGCACAACGGTATCGAGTACGCTTTGCTGCAGGGCTACGGCGAAGGTTTCGAAATTCTGCGCAACTCGCAATTCAAGTTCGATCTGCATCAGCTCGCCTCGATTTGGCGATACGGCAGCGTGATTCGTTCGTGGCTGCTCGATCTCGCGGTGCTCGCGTTCGAAGAAGATCCCGACCTCGAAAAGATCCGCGGTTGGGTGGACGACACGGGCGAAGGGCGATGGACCGTGCAAGCCGCAATCGACGAAAACGTTCCCGCCCCCGTGATTACGCTTTCGCTTTTCTCGCGCTTCGCCTCGCGCCAACAGGAGTCGTACAGCGCGAAGGTCATCGCGGCGTTGCGCAATCAGTTCGGCGG
>Ga0070735_10004618_pt1 | contig 11560 bp, 10 predicted proteins | sample Coa_R1_FD_66443 | JGI IMG/M metagenome (GOLD analysis project Ga0070735, IMG submission 66443) | Surface soil microbial communities from Centralia Pennsylvania, which are recovering from an underground coalmine fire - Coalmine... | ecosystem: Environmental > Terrestrial > Soil > Unclassified ... | reverse complement strand
ATGTGCTCGCGCGCCACCCGGACGATCTCGGGGTCTTCCTTTTCAACGCGCAGGTGATAGAAATCGATGATCATCTTCACGTTTGGATGCTTCACTTCTTGAACCAGCCGGAGCGCTTCGGCTCCCGTGTTGATGATGTTGCTTTCCTGTTTGCGCAGCGGCTCGATTCCGATGACGATCTGTTTCCCTCGAGCGATTTCTCCCGCCCGCGCCAGAAACGTCTTCATCTGCTCCCAGGCCTGCTCGCGCGAAAATCCTTCCGGCACATTCCGCGAGCTGGCGCTGCCCCACACCGCGACTCTCGCGCCGAGCTGCTTGCAGCGATCCAGCGTCGAGTCGAGGTACGCCAAAACAGTGTCCAGGTTCACCTCGCGGCCCACCACGGTCATGGTGCGGATCAGGCTGTTGACGCTCCGGCAGCGCAGCGTCGACGCCAGCACGCGATCGCGAAAGCTCGCAAACGCGGTGTCGCTCATGGCGGCGATGGCGGCCGCACCCGGCTCGTAATAGTCGAATCCGAACTCCCTGGCTTTTTCGAAATTGGCTTCCGAACCGCACACCCCCAGCTCGACGCCTCCGATTTTAGCGAACGCCGCCGTCCCCAATAGGCCGAGGACCGAGCGGCGGGAAATCTGCGCATGGTTTGGCATCTGTATCCTTCATACTCTATTTCCGAGTTTTTAGGGGTTGGGCTGATGCACGCCGGGCGTTCGCTCGAAGTTATTTCGAAACCGCGCTGGCCACCGGCTGGACTACGACTCGATTGCGGCCCTGGTGCTTGGCCGCGTACAGCGCTTCGTCGGCGATCCGGATGAGCGGCTCCGGATTGGCGTCCATCCCCGGAAACCAGCAGGTCGCGCCGAAGCTGCACGTGACGATTCGTTCTTCGTCGTTCATGGCCATCGGAACCGCGTCCAGCGCGACGCGCATTCGTTCGGCTTGTTTAGCTGTGCAGCCCTCATCGCAGCCCGGCAGCACGATCAGAAATTCCTCGCCGCCGTATCGCCCGATCGCGTCGTAGGCGCGCATGGAGTTCTGCATGCGCCGCGCGAACTCCCGCAGCACCGCGTCGCCGGCGAAGTGACCGAAGCTGTCATTCACCGACTTGAAGTGATCCAGATCCGCCAGAACCACGCCCACCGGACGATTCTCACGGCCGCCGCGAATCAGTTCGCGCTGCAGGATATCCAGAATCGAGGAACGATTCCAGATCCGCATCAGAAAATCCTTGGTGGCCTGGTCGCGCAATTCCTCGCGCGCCGTCACCAGCTCGCGCTCCAGATCGATGATCCGGGTTCCCGCCCGAAGCCGCACTTTCAGCTCGTGCTGATCGAACGGTTTGGTAATGTAATCGTCGGCGCCCGCTTCCATGCCCTCGATCAGGTCTTCCTTCAGACTTTTCGACGTCAGCAGCAGGAGGTAGGTGTAGGTGTCGTCCTTGGCGTTTTCACGGACGCGACTGCACACTTCCGGACCGGTCAAGCCCGGCATCACCCAGTCGAGAATCGCCAGCTTTGGCGCATCCGGCGACTGAAGGATATTCCACGCTTCGACGCCGTCACAAGCCACCACCACCTCGTACCCCCATTTCCGCAGTGTGGCGTCCAGCAAGTGACGGGAGACTATGCTATCGTCGGCGATCAGAATCCGCATGTATCCTGTATGACTATCGGTCGGGATTAAGTATAACTTAAAACAACTTATGTCTATTTTGGTAATGCGTCATGAACCGTTCGAACACCTCGGGCTATTCTCAAAACCCCTGGAGTCGAGCGGGATGTCGTTTAATTACCATGATTTAGGGGAGCCGATCGTTTCCTCGGACCCGTCGGCGGTGATCGTCCTGGGAGGGCCGATGTCGGCTAACGACCCCCTTCCAGGGCTGGTTGACGAGCTTCGTTTCATCCAGCGGTCGCTCCAGCGTGGCACCCCGCTTTTAGGCATATGCCTGGGATCGCAGCTTATCGCCAAAGCACTGGGCACCAGGGTATATCGCAACGCCTCGCTCGAAATCGGGTGGGAGCCGGTCCATCTGACCGACGCCGGGCGCGCGGACCCGCTGTTTCACGGCATCGCATCGCCCACCACGTTCTTTCATTGGCACGGTGAGACTTACGATCTGCCGGAAGGCGCCGAGTGGCTGGCTTGGTCTTCCAAGACTCGTCATCAGGCGTACCGCTACGGAGGGAATGTCTACGGGCTCCAGTTTCATCCGGAAGTGGACGCCGCGATGATTGGGGATTGGTCCTCTCAACCGGTAAATTGCGGCGATGTTGCGACGCTGGCTTCTCCGATCGATCCGTATGCTCGTGATCAGACCGCGCTGGCGGAATCGATCCTCGAAAACTGGCTGGCTCTGTCGCGCCTCAGTCGCGCAGTTTAGCCGCGACAGCATGGAGCGGGTCGCGCCCACGCGCGGGGAGCAGTCGATTCCCATTTCGGATAATCTTGTCTTATGATCTATTCCCGCTCCGCCGAATACGCGATCCGCGCGCTGGTGCGGATGGCTGAGCTGGAGGACGGCCATTACGCCCTGGTGAAGCAGATCGCCGCCGAGTCCGATATCCCTCAGCATTTCCTTTCGAAGATCCTGCAGGACCTGGCTCGCGACGGATTCCTCAAATCCAGCAAAGGACCCGGCGGCGGATTCCGGCTCAGCACAGCCGCCCAAGACATCTCCATGCTGCAGATTGTCGAAGCGGTGGACGGCTCCGGGCGCTACGACCGCTGTCCCGGCGGAAGCTCCGAGTGCAGCGACCACGCCGCCTGCGGCCTGCACGATTCCTGGATGCCGCTGCGGTCGCGTATCATAGAGTATTTAGAGGGGACTTCGGTCGCCGACCTTCGCAATGCGCTGGGGCAGAAGCGCCGACGGCTTACCCGGCCGCGCCGAAGCCGCCAGAAATAGCGCCGGATCCTTCTCGTCGGGTTTAAGGAGAGTGTAGTCATGCAGAATTCCGTCCTGGTGCCGATGGTCGTCGAGCAGACCTCGCGCGGCGAACGCGCCTTCGATATCTACTCGCGGCTGCTCAAGGAAAACATCATCTTCCTGGGCACGCCCATCGATGACAACGTCGCCAACCTGGTCATCGCGCAAATGCTGTTCCTGGCCGCTGAGGACCCTGAAAAAGATATTTCGCTGTACATCAACTCGCCCGGCGGATCCATCACGGCCGGTCTGGCGATTCTCGACACCATGCGCCTGGTGGAGCCCGACATTGTCACCTATTGCGTTGGCCAGGCGGCCTCCATGGGAGCGGTTCTGCTCGCCTGCGGAACCAAGGGCAAACGCTATACGCTGCCGCATTCGCGGATCCTGATCCACCAGCCGTCCATGAGCGGACTCGCCGGACAAGCCACCGACATCGACATCTACGCGAGAGAAATCCTGCGCATGCGCGAAACGCTGAACGAGATTCTAGCGGAAGCGACGGGCCAGCCGGTGGAGAAAATCGCCCGCGACGTCGATCGCGACTACATCCTGGAGCCGCCGCAAGCGCTGGAATACGGCCTGGTCGACCGGATCATCGAGCAGCGCCTCCTGACGCCCCTCGCCACGAAGTAGATCGAACCTGGAGATTCGTGATCGGGCGTGGGTTAGGGCCGGTGAGCCCGGCCTTACCATCTGCCGCAACCGCGCCGGATCACGACCGGCAATTCGACCGCCAGGCGGTCTTTGGTCACACAGCTCCACGCTCCCGCCATGAGAGCGGTGCGGCCCACTTCGTCCCATTCGTCCGAAAGCAGTCCGATCACGCAGCAGGCGGGCTCGGTGGCGACGATGTTTTCAATCAACGCGATGCCGTTGGGCAGATCGAGATCGATCAAGGTGATCCCGGGCTGGAGCGCGACGAATAATTGCATCGCGCAGTCCGCCGCTCCGGCCGTGCCGGACAGCTCCATGTCGTCTTCACCGCCGATCAACGCGGACAGGCCGTCCCGCAGCATCTGTGTGCGCGCCACTGCGAGGACTCGGATGCGATCATGCACAAAATAAGCGAATGCTTATCTCACGCTAAGCCAGAAATCCCGCTGAGCCATCCCCCGGACGAATGCGCCGGAGCCCCTGATTTCAGGGGTATTCGTCGAAATGGATCATTCCGCGCCGCGCCGCGATGGCTACCGCCTCGGTGCGGTCGTGGACCCCGAATTTTTCCAAAATGCTCTTCACGTGCCCTTGCGCGGTTTGATCCGTGATGGCCAGCGATGCCGCGATTTCCTTGTTCCGCATGCCCCTAGCGATCAGCTTCAACACGTCGACCTCGCGCGGGGTGAGCGGGGTGTAAAGCATGTGCTCGGCCAGCTTCTCTCCGACGGTGGGTGGAACGGGCCGGCCGCCTGCGGCCACCTCGCGAATGGCGCGGATCAGCTCCTGCCCCAGCATGTCCTTCAAAAGGTAACTCTTCGCCCCCGCCTTGAGCGACCGGAAAATGTCCTCATCACCCTGATAAGTGGACAGCACGATGATCTTGGCCGAAGGGGCGAATTCGAGAATGGTACGAATCGCTTGGACGCCGTCCATCACCGGCATTCTCAAGTCAATCAATGCAATGTCGGGGTGGTGCTCGCGGAACAATGCCGCTGCTTCATGCCCGTTGGAAGCCGCCGCGACGACGCACATATCCGGCTCGGCGTCGATGGTTGCGGCGAGTCCCGTCCGGATCATGGGATGATCGTCGGCGACCAATACTTGAATGGGTGGCGGTGTCATTTGCTGGGGCTGCCGTTTCGGGATGCAGTCACTATGGTCTCGATTCTGGTGCCACGGCCGGGAGCGCTCGCGATGTTCCATTCCGCGCCGATTTCGCGAGCTCGCTCCTGCATGTTCCGCAGGCCCCAGTGGCCGTTCTTGCGGGTAGCGGCGTCCACGTCGAATCCTCTGCCATCATCCGACACACACAGGACTACTTGCTGGGGGCCGTACTTCAGCTCGAGCGTGATGTTGCGGGCTTCTGCGTGGCGGATCGCGTTGGCTACGCCTTCCTGGCCGATCCGCAAGAGTTGCTCTTCCATGTGGGGAGGGAGCGCGCGAAGCTCCCCGGTGACCACCAGGTGAAATCCTCCGCAGCCGGCGGTCATGTTGCCAAGGGATTCGCGCAGTGCCGCGTCCAGGTTGCGTCCTTCCAGGGCGGGCGAGCGCAGATCCCAGACTTTCTGGCGCGCCTCGCGCAGCGATGTGTCCATTTGCTGGCGGACGTGGCGCATCTTATCTTGAGCGCGCTCGGGCGCAGCCGCCATCGTTTTGGAGATCGCGTCCAGTTGCAGCGAGGCTCCCGCCAGGCTTTGCAGAAGTGTGTCGTGCAACTCCCGCGCGATGCGCGTCCGCTCGGCCAGGCGCTCTTCATAACGGTTGTGGATCAGCCGCGTCGCCGCCCGCATTCGAAGCCGGTACAGCATCCCGAGCAGCGACCCCGCGGCGGCGATGCACAACGCGAGAAACCAATTGGACTGATAGAACGCCGGCAAAACCTGGAATTCCCAAGCCGCACCGGTTTCGTTCCAGACGCCGTCATTGTTCGCCGCCATCACACGAAACCGATACGACTTCGGCGCCAGATTTGTGTAGACCGCTTCGCGCCGCTGGCCGGGATCGACCCAATCCTGATCGAATCCCTCCAGCTTGATCTTGAATTTCACTTTTTCCGGCGCAGCCAAACTCAGGGCGGTGTACTCGATGCGAAGCGAGCGCGTATGCGGCCGCAACGCCAGGCCGGAATCGGGACGCAAAGTCCGCCCATCCGCGGTGGCCTCTTCGATCACGACCGGAGGCGGCAGGCGATTCTCGATCATGTGGCGCGGATCGACGGAAACTACGCCGTCCTTCAGCTCGAACCACAATCGCCCGTCGGCGGTATGCGCCGCGAGCGTCGAAATCTCGGTTCCCGGTAGCGAGGAAAGACCGTCGCTCTCGTCGAAGAATTTATCCGCCTGAATCTGGTAGTGCGAATCGCGGGCCGCTTTCTCTAATTCGGAATTGGCATAGCGAGTGATGCTGTTCCTTCGCGCCATCCAGGTGTGTCCTTGATCGTCTTCGACTAAACCCGCCACGGCCGCCCGCAGGCCGTTCTCTTTGTATGAGCGGACGCGGCCGTCTTTCAGCCTGCCGAGACTCAGGCCGGAGATCCACACCGAGCCGTCGCGCGCCGGATAGAGTTGCCACACGGCCCCGGCGAACATTCCATCCTGCGGCGCGTAGTGATACCACCTATCTGGTCTTCGTTCCCACAGGCCGTCCGCCGCGCCGATCCATCGCGGCCCGCTCGCGTCGCCCAACACGGCGAAAATATCTTTTCCCGCAAATTCCGGAACCAGAGCCAGGTCTCCCTTGTGCCAGCGATGCAACCCGCTTCTGGCGTCCACCATCCACAACCCGCCGTCCGGCTCGCGAGCCATCAGGTGGACGTCGATCAGCGGATTCTGGCGCGGGAGCGGAAGCGGCAGGAGTTGTCCCGCTTTGTACTGCCACAGGTGATGAGGACTGCTCACGATCAACGGATCGCGGCCGTCGGCGGAAAGGCCTCTGGCGTCCCCGATCGATGAGACTTCTTGCGCCGCTCCGTCTCCGTTTCTGATCCGAAATAAGTGCCCCGAAGCGATCACCCACAGATCGTTCCCCTGGGACGCAATGGCAACGACGCGCTGGTTGGCGATATGTCTGTCCGTGATCGAGGTGAAATTTGTCGGGCGGAAGCGATCGAGTCCGTTGGCGGTTCCCACCCAGATGTTATCTTCGCGATCCTGGAACAGCGACCAGACATAGTTATTCGACAACCCTTCCTGGATGCCGAAGCGTTCGCGGCGGCCATCGGCGCGCAGGCGAAGCAAGCCGAAGTCGTAGGAACCGATCCAGGTATCCCGCTCCCGCGTGGGAAGCACGAACCGTCCGGGCTTCCACAGGATTGTCGGTCCAGACGGCTCGACCGGACCGGCGCCGCGTTCGGTGGCCATCCAGAGTTTGCCGCCGGAGTCCTCGCCCAGGTCGTAGATCAGCTCGCCTGCAGCCGCGTAAAGCGCGAATTTTTCTGTATCCTCGTGCCAGCGGAACAGGCCGCGCGATGTTCCAGCCCAGATGGCGCCTCGCCGATCCTGAAAAACGATCACGATCTCGCCGGGCGGCAGGCCGTCCGCCGCTCCCATCGCTCGCCAGCGCCCGTGCTCCAATCGGCTCAACCCGGATTGAGTGCCCAGCCAGACGGAGCCATCGCGGCCTTCAGAGATGTTGTCCGGCTGTCCCTCGAGTAGCCCATTGCCGGGCTTGTGGAGCTCCACCGAGCCATTCTTGAGATGAAGAACGCCGCCGGTGAGCAAGCCGACCCAGATGCTGCCGTCGCGGGCGACTGTCATGGCGTTTCCTGCGGTGTTACTGCTCATTCCCGGAAAAGTTTCGAACCTCGTGAACCGGACTCCGTCAAAACGGACCAGGCCCGTATAGGTTTCCAGCCACAGATAGCCGTCGGGAGTCTGTGCGATCTGCAAAACACCGCCGGGTAATCCGTCCTTCCCGGTCCATTTGGTGTGAGCGTAGCTCGCGAGCGGTGGATCATCCGGGATCGCGGCTGGAGTTGCGGACAACAGTACGGGAAAAGCGCAGAGGCACCACCATGATCCAGCACCTCGTTTCGGGCATCGCGTCATCGGAGAATCGGGTGAGGTGTTTTACGCTCCTCTAAGCTATAGCCGGATTCCGTTAGCAATTCTGTAGAAGCCGTAGCGTGCGGCAGTTTCGAGCCGCAAATTATGCGATGCGCCTAGTGTTGAGGAATCGCAAATCGACAAGTTGCTCCGCGCGCACCGGAGCAGGAATCAATTTCTCACCGAAAGTCCAGTTGACAAAGCACTGCAGATCGCGTAGCTGAACGTGGCCGTCCAGAAGCGGTCCTTCGCCGCAGCGCGCCTGAAAAACCTTATGCTTCGCGGGTCCGCGGCAGAGGCCCGACTAAGGCAAGGCTAAGAGAAGGTTAAAAATGTAAAGTTGTATTCAGAAATCTTGCCCCTGAGCCTCCGGTTCGTTTAAACAAGAAAAGCCGGGTTTCTGCTGCGATAATAAGCGTCTGCGCATGCGTGTTCCACTGAATAAGGCTTTGCCGATCGCCGGAATCCTGGCCACGCTCGGATTGTTCCTGGTGATCGCGGTCATGCAATCGCGCCTGATTGCGGATTTGAGCGCCTCGGATCTGCAGCGTCGCAAGCTGGTGCTCCAAGAAGGGCTCAAGACGGCGCGCACGGAAATCAATCGCGAAATCACCGGAGCCTTCGCGCTGTTTCAACTGGAAGATTCGCCGCCCAAAGAGTCGTGGGCAGGGAAAACCGCCGAAGCCTTTACCATCTGGCCCCGCAAATCCGCTTTCCCGAATCTCGTTTCGCGCGTGCTGGTGGCGGAGCTTTCGGAAAAGAGCGATACTCTCCAGCTTTTCGCCTATGATCGGCGGACGCGGCGCTACGAGCCGATGGAGTGGCCGGACGAGCTCCGCGAACTGCGGGACATACTCGGGCCACCTTTTTCCGGCGTGGTTGCCTTCGGAATCCACACGTTCACTGGAGTCGTGTCGCCCGACTCGCCCGCGCTGATCTTCCCCATGGGTTTCGACCAGACCTCGCGGTTTAAACGAGTGACCGCGTGGCAGATCATCGAGCTCGACCGGCGATACCTGTTGCAAACCGTGGTTCCGCAGATTCTGCGCAAGAACCTGGAGCAGGCGGACCAGTTCGAGTTCCTGATTACCGGCGCGGAATCCGGAGACGCGGTTATCTTCCGGTCGGATCCCAACGCGGTGTTTTCCAACGTCGATGCCAGCCTGACGGTGATGGAGATCGCCAACGATTATTTTCCACACGGGATCGGAGGCAGCGTGCCGCGGCACCAGTTGCTGTTCCGCGAAAATGTGAACAAGCCGGGGCAGTTGCCGGACAAGGTGGGGGACGGCGGACTGTGGCGCTTGCAGGTGCGCCACCGGCTGGGATCACTGGACGCGGCGGTGACGCGGATGCGTCGCGGGAATCTGCTGCTCAGCTTTGTCATGATCGCGCTGGCGATACTGGATTTGGCGGTGCTCGCCCTTCTGGCCCGCCGGATGCATCGGTTGAGCGATGCGAAGGCGCAGTTCGCGGCTGCCGTTTCGCACGAATTGCGCACGCCCCTGGCGGCCATCTGCTCGGCCGCGGACAATCTGGCGGCGGGCGTCGCGCATGAGCCGCAGCGCGTCCAGCAGTACGGCGCGGCCATTCTCGAGCAGGGCAAGCAGCTCGCTTCCATGGTGGAGCAGATCCTCGCGTTTGCGAGCGGCCAGGCGGCCAAGAAGGCCCACGAATCGGAGATGCTGGACGTCGCCGAGCTGCTGCGTCAGTCCGTCGCAGCGGTCGCCAGCGCCGCACGCGCCGCCGGAGTCGAGATCGAGATCAACATCGCGCCCGACGTTCCCGATATCCTGGGCGACGCCGCGGCCGTGCAACAAGCCCTGAACAATCTGCTGACCAACGCCATCAAGTACGGAGGGGCGGGCCGCAGCGTGCGCGTCTCCGCTTCCCGGAACGCTTCAGGCGAGCTCGAGATCGCAGTGGAAGATCACGGGCCCGGCATCCCGGCGTCCGATCTGAAGCGCATTTTCGAGCCGTTCTATCGCGGCTTCAATGCCGCCACCCTGCGCGTGCACGGCAGCGGTCTCGGTTTGACCATCGTGGACCGGATCGCACGCGACCACGGCGGACGCGTCACCGTCGCCACCACGCCGGGGCAGGGAACCTGCTTCACGCTGCATTTCCCGCCGCTCTGAACATGCAGCGGCGCATTCTCATTGTCGAAGACGAACCCACGCTCGCCATGGCGCTCGGTGATCGCCTGGAAGCGGAAGGATACAGCGTGGATTGGGCCGCGACCGGCGAATCCGCTCTCGACAAAGCCTGCTCGGATGCCTTCGACCTGGTGATGCTGGACATCATGCTGCCCGACAAAGACGGGTTCGAGGTGTGCCGCCACCTGCGCCAGCAACGCCTGGACGTCCCGATTCTCATGCTCACGGCGCGCAGCCTGGTTGTGGACAAAGTGGTCGGATTGAAACTCGGCGCCGACGATTACGTCACCAAGCCGTTCGATTTCGCGGAGCTTCTGGTGCGCGTCGAAGCGCTGCTGCGCCGTTCCCGCGTCGATTCTCCGGCGCCCAAAGCATCCTTCCGGTTTGGATCGATCCAGGTCAACCTGCGCCAGGCCGAAGTGATTCGCGAGGGCAAAGTGGTGGCTCTGTCGGCTCGCGAGTTCAAGCTGCTGCGCTACTTCATCGAGCATCGCGGCGCCACGCTCAGCCGCGAGGAGCTTTTACAGCGCGTGTGGGAGTACGATTCGATCTACTGCACCCGCACCGTGGATATCCACGTCGCCTGGCTGCGGCAGAAGCTGGAAGACAATCCGCGCCATCCGCAATGGATCCAGACCGTGCGCGGCCTCGGCTACAAGTTCACGGCATGAGTCGCCGGTCCACGTCTAAGTGATTCTTCAGCGCGTCGGCACTGCGACGGGTTTCAACGCAGGCGGTTTGACCGCGCCGCCCATCGACGAATAAGCCGCCGGAACCGATTCGTTGATCACTTTGTTCAGCGCGTTTGCAGCCGCCGCTGCGTCTTCCCAGGCCCAATCGATCTGCCGGAACTGCGCGGCCGTGGGCAGGCCGTCGTAGCCGTCCATCGCGTTCTCCACCTGCGCGGCCGAAGTGATCGCTCGGTCGATCTGAGCCTGCGCCTGCGCGAGCTCCCGCGACACTTTGTCGATCGCCTCCACCGCGCTTTTTCCCGAATCACCCGCCGCGCTGAAGTATTGCCGCAGCCCCGTCATCTGATCGGCGATCGTCTGCGCGGTGTCGCGCGCGGGCTCAAGCTGTTTCTGAACGGAATACGCGCTGACGATCGCGTTGTGCCGCGTGGCGCGATCCGAATCGGAAATAGTGAAGTGCGGATCCGGCTCGACCATGACTTCCTGCTGAAGCGATCCGATCGCGACGGTGTAGCGTCCCGGCAGCACGACGGGCCCCGCGCCGCGTCCTCCACGGCCTCCGCCGCCGCCCGGATTCGGCACCTGCCCGACGGCGGAATGATCTGCGCTGCTACCGGAGACGCGAAGCCCGCGTCGCCGCGCCCGCCGCCGTGATTGATGCACGTCGCTATCGCCGCCGGCGTGCGATCGGGAATGGGCGGCGATTCGCGCAGGTCCCAGCACGCTCGATTCAATCCGGCTTCAGCAGGTCCGCGCAACGTGCGAATCGTTTTTCCCGACGCATCACTGATCGTGATCGGCACCCCGTCGGCGTTCGCTTTCGGGAGCGTGTAAGTCACCACCGCGCCCGCCGGCGGATTCGGCGCGAAAAATTCGCCGTGGCCGAACCAGAACTGCCCGTTATACGTCACTTGGTGATGAACCGGCGGGACCGGGAACAAAAATTCCTTGGCGACCGTTTCCGGTGTGAGCTGGACCAGAGGCTCGACATGATCCAGAACCCAGATGCTGCGCCCGTGCGTCCCCAGCACCAACGCGTTCGATTTCTCCTGGAACAGCAGATCGTACACCGGCACAGGC
>Ga0070735_10004617_pt1 | contig 11561 bp, 12 predicted proteins | sample Coa_R1_FD_66443 | JGI IMG/M metagenome (GOLD analysis project Ga0070735, IMG submission 66443) | Surface soil microbial communities from Centralia Pennsylvania, which are recovering from an underground coalmine fire - Coalmine... | ecosystem: Environmental > Terrestrial > Soil > Unclassified ... | reverse complement strand
AGTTGACGCAAGCCCCTATATGCCTCCGCCAAAATTCACACCTCACTCTCAAGGAACTCGACCAGGCAATCGCAGTTCTGGCATGGCTGTGCTTCAGGTAAAGGGTAAGATGAGCCATCGCATCTAGTGAAGGCCAAGAAGCCCACAAAACTCATGCAGCAAACCGTGAAGCGCGGGAGCAGGAATTCTTGGAGCTTGCAGAGCGTTTCCAAAACGCCACGAACCAAAGGAAGACTAAGTTCCTCGACGACAAACTCGGCCGTATAATTTTTGGCGCTTAACTTTCAGGAGCGCGCATGAAAAGACGCCGCCGCATCGTCCTAATCCTAATTCTCGTTGCCTTTACGGTCGGCGGCTACGCCTTCTCATCCGCAGAGAAACGATTTTGACTTTGCATCCGGGGTGGCCCGCCTTTTCGGGTTTGCCTTTGGAAAAGGTGGGTCTTCTCTTCTCTGCGTCCTCCGTGTCTCAGCGTTTCGTTTCTTTGTTTTGCTCTGCGCGTCTCAGCGTCCTCTGCGCCTCTGCGTTGTCTTTTTCCTTCCTTTCCTCGCCTGGCCTGAATTTTCCCCTTGTGTACCAAATACCTATCGTGGTATGATTATCTCATTCAGTACTGCGCCTCGCCAACCGCGAGGCGTTTTCGTTTTTAGGCCCAATTTAGTGGCACAGCCAATCATGGCTGTGCTTTTTGCATTTCCGTCAGTTCAAATCTCAAAACTCCAAAACTCAATCTAAGGAGAAATCTATGTCCTCGCTCAGTCCAAAGGACCGCGTGTCCTTGTGTCTATTCACGTACGAAGATGGCCGCCGTTGCCGCACTCCGCGCACCGCCCGCCATCCTCACTTCTGCTTCTATCACGCTCAAAAGGAGACTCGCGCCCAAGCTGCTGAAAAACTCGGCAAAGACCTCGCCTACTTCTTCTCCGGCGACTACCTCTCCGCCTGCGATCTCAGCACCGCCCTCTCCCGTCTAATCCCCGCCGTAATCCGCGGCGATATAAAACCTAAACTCGCCCGCACCGTGGCCTACATGTTCCAAACTCAATTGCAGGCTATCCACCTCTCTCAGGACGAGTACATCAACGCCTTCGACACCGACGGCTGGCGCAAAGCCGTCCGCACCTCCGTCAACAGCAACTACGAGTATCTCTTCCCGTCCGGTCCCAGCGACAATGCTGATGACGACGATGAACCCGAACCGCAACAACCCCGACCGCTTCGGTCCCATCCGGCGCAATCCCAGCAACCAGCCCAAGCCCTGCCCCAGTCTCCCGCCGGGGCACCCGTCCCAGCCTCAAACTCCGTAGCGGCGCGGCTTCAGCCCGCCACTTCTGCCCCCGCCACACGAACAACCGCTCCACCTAACGCTCGCCCGTCCCCTGCGCAACAATCCGCCCGCGCGACGCCCCAACCGCGAAGTGCTTCTCGACCCTCGCCCGCGACGGTCGAAGAGGCCCTCTCCATAGCTCGTTCCCTGTTTCCCAGCCACCCCAGCTCAACCCCACCACAGCCCGCCCCAGCCGAACCTTGTAACCCTGAGCGTAGCGAAGGACCCCGCCACAATCCCGCCTCATCAACCACCGACGAAACCCGCCTCGCTTCACCACCAGCTCAATCTGCCGAACCCAACAACGCACCTTCGCCTCGCCAACAACCCCGATCGGCCGCGCCAAACCGCGACCCCTACGCCGTCCACTTCGACCACAACTACCGCCTCCGCGTAGACGGAAAACTCTTTTGAAATCAACACTTACCGTCCCGCTGCGCAAGTCATTGTTTTCAAGGCACATAAACAAATCCTAAGTCCTTTATCAGCAACACTTACACAAAAGAGGGGGTGGGCACTTAAGGAGGTTCAGATTCGACCGGCAACTAGACCATGCTCCACGCCGGATCCTGACGTAAACGCACAGACAAAGGCAAACACAAACGCGCAAACACCATGTAGGTGACGGGCTTCAGCCCGGCCAGTCTGTCCACGCGACACGGGTCACGGAACACCGGACACCGCGGACACAAAACCTACTTCGCAGCCAGACCCAACGCCTGCATCACCGCGTCGTGCACTGCGGGTCGTACTTCGGCAATTTTGTGATTTTCCCGCGTGGGATTCACACGATTCGTCAGCAGCACAACAAAAACCTGTCGGTCCGGATCGATCCAAATCGTCGTCCCGGTAAAACCGGTATGCCCGAAACTATGCGCCGAAAAGTAGTGCCCACTCGAGCTGCCTTCCGTCGGCACCACCCAGCCCAGTGTTCGCGTGCCGCCTGATAGTTGCTGCGGCACAGTGAATTGCGCAATCGTCCCCCGGCGCAAAATTCTCTGGTGCGCGTAAACGCCCCCGTTCAGCAGCATCTGGCAAAACGCAGCCAGATCCGGCGCCGTGCTGAACACTCCCGCGTGGCCGGAAACGCCGCCGATGGCAAACGCATTCTCGTCATGCACGTCGCCCTGAATCAGCCGCTTCCGGAAATTGGCATCGAATTCCGTCGGGGCAATCAGCGGCCAAAGCTTTTTCGGCGGCTTGTACATCGAATCGTTCATCCCCAGCGGCGTGAAAATGTATTCTTTCGCAAGGTCGTCGAGCGTTCGCCCGGTCAATCGCTGGATAATTTCCGCCATCAAAATAATTCCGAGGTCGGAATAAATCATCTTTGTTCCAGGCTCATACTCGAGCGGTTCGGCAAAAATCATTTTCAGCGTGTCTTGCTTGCCTTTCGAGGTGCGCCAGTATTCCTTGAACGCCGGCAATCCCGACGTGTGCGTCATCAAGTGCCGCACCGTCACGCGGTGCCGCCACTCCGGCTGCGGACCGCTGGCCCACTCGGGTAAGTAACGCTCGATCGGCGCATCCAGATTCAGCGGCGATTTGAAATCGCCTTCAACCAGTTTTTCTACCAGCGTCGTTGTGACAATCACTTTCGTCAGCGACGCAACGTCATACATCGTGCGGACATTCACCTGCGCCGCTTTCGCTTCGTAGCTCAGCTTGCCGAAGGCATGCAGCGCCACGCGCCCGCGGTAGCCGACCGCGAGCGTTGCGCCGGGAAAAGCCTTGTCCGCAATCGCGTGCTCGATCACGTCAAACGCCGGCTGCAGCTGCGCCTCCGCGCGCACGTCCATCGGCTGAACGGTCATCGGATTCGCCGCCAGCTCGATCCCAAATCCCGCCTTCATCTCCACGCCCGGCACAGTCACCGGTAAGTGCCCGCGCACCGGAATCTGCCCGAACAGCGCGCGCGCCACGGAAATTTGCGCCACGTCGCTGATGCCGAACGCCGCGAGCCAGGTCTCTGCCTGCGGGAAATGCTCCACGAGGTACGGGCTGCCAAATCCAATCGTCACCACTGGCTTCCCGTTCTTGTAAACTTTTTCCGCCAGCGCCGCCTGCTCCGCTGGAATGTCCACGTTCCCCTTGCGGTCGCTCACGCGCACAAAAAACGCCAGAATCGCCACGTCGTAGGAATCGGGCGACGGCAATTTCAAATTGTCAGCCTTCACAAATCGCGTATCCGCGCGCAGCGTCGTGACCGAATCCACGCGCGAACGCAGCTCGCGCTCCAGGTCTTCGCCAGGATACGGTTCCGGATCGGCGTACAGCGCGACGAGCAGCGCCCGTGTCGGCTTCGTTTCATCCAGCGGCAAGCGATGCGCCGTGTCGCGCAGCAGGGTCACGCCGCGATCTGAAATTTCCTGCGCTTCGCGCTGCCATTCCACTTTTCCAAAGTGTTTGTTCAGCGCGTTGAGATCAACTAAGCGTTCTTTGTAGAGTCCAATCCGCGCTTTCGCCTGCAAAATGCGCCGTACCGAAGCGTCGAGGCGCTCGTGCGAGATGCGCCCGGACTTCACGGCATCCCGCAGGGCTTCGACCGCCGCGTCCGGCACCGGCGGCATGAGTAGCGCGTCCGCGCCTGCCACAAACGCCCGCACCGCGGCTTCGCCTGGCGCGAAGCGCACCGTGATGCCGCCCATGTCCATCGCGTCAGTGACCACGAGTCCCTGGTAGCCGAGTTCTTTACGCAGGAGTCCGGTCAAAATATTTGACGATAGCGTCGCCGGAGTATTTGTGTCCGGCTCCAACGCTGGAATCGAGAGGTGACCGGTCATGATGCTGTCGGCGCCGGCGGCGATTGCCGCGCGGAAGGGAACTAGCTCCAAACTTTCGAGGCGCTCGCGATCGGCTCGAATCACCGGCAAGTCGATATGCGAATCAGCGGCGGTGTCGCCGTGGCCGGGAAAATGCTTTGCTGTGGCCAGGCCGCCGTTTTCCTGCACGCCGCGCACAAACTGCGTCACGTATTCGGCAACTTTCTTTGGATCTTCCCCAAACGAGCGCGTGTTGATGATGGGATTGTCGGGGTTGTTGTTCACGTCCGAGTCCGGAGCATAAATCCACTGAATGCCGACGGCACGCGCTTCGAGCGCGGTAACTTTCCCCATGGTGTAGGCATCTTTGGGATTGCCTGCGGCAGCGAGCGCCATCGCTGTTGGAAACGAAGTGCCTTCATCCAGGCGCATGGCCGTGCCGCGTTCGAAATCCGCGCCGATAAGAAGCGGAAGTTTTGATTTTGCTTGCAGTTGATTCGTGAGCGCCGCCGTGGGATACGCCTGGCTTTTTACGATGCCCAGTGGGGAACTCTGCGTGATGTTGATGAAGCCGCCAACGTGGAGTTTTTCGACGTCACGCATCATATCGGCGTAAGCGGGCGCATCGGTTGCAGTGAAGCTGCCGTGATACGTGGCGAAAATCAGTTGGCCGACTTTTTCCTCGAGCGTCATTTTGGCGAGCGTCACTTCCACCCATTGCGCAGCTTCGGGAGATAGCTTTCGCGCAGGCTTCGCTGACGTGGCGCTTTTCTTTGCGCCGGATGCATCTCTTTGGGAAGAAGACGGCGTCGAAGAATTGGAGGGCGAAGAAACCTTGTTTTGACTGCGCGTCGAATGGGCCATAAGAAGAAGAAACCAGCAGAGAGGGACAAACAACAGAACGCCTGTACCGCGTCCTTTCATCAGATGTGGGTCTCCCGGTGGACGCCCGGATCCTGCGCTGTATATAACACACGCACTTCAGGCTCACAACGCAGCCCCGAACGAAGCGTTCCAGAATATCATTGGTGACGCACAACGGGAGGGAATGCTTTGGCGCAAAGTCACGGGGATCGCGGTATCGAGAAAAAGTTTCGCATATTTCTAACTGTCGTTCTCCTGTTCTTGCTCTGTGTTTCCGCGCACGCCAGCACAAAAAAGACGGGACGGCCGGGGCGCGTGCAGACAGGGATCGACGTTCTCGAAGCGGAAAAATTCGCGCCACTTCGAGGCAAGCATGTCGGTTTGATCACAAATCATACGGGACTCGACGCTCTCGGACGCTCGACGATTGAACAGTTTTTTCACGCCCCCGGACTTCAGCTAGTGGCACTTTTCAGCCCGGAGCATGGCATCTCTGGGCGCGCCGACGAAAAATTCGCATCTTCGAAAGATCCGACGACCGGGCTGCCCACGTACAGTCTGTACGGCGAATCGCTGCGGCCCACCGACGAAATGCTTGCGGGCATCGACACGCTGGTTTTCGATGTGCAGGACGCCGGCGTGCGGTTTTACACCTACACGGCAACAATGGCGTACTGCATGGAAGAAGCCGCGAAACACAATATTGCTTTCTATGTGCTGGACCGGCCCGATCTCATCGGCGGAGATGTCATCGAAGGGCCAATGCTCGATTCCGATAAAACGAGCATCGTGGGTTACTTTCCGCTGCCCATACGTTACGGGCTGACCATCGGCGAGCTCGCGCAGTTTTTCAACACCGAGAATCATATTGCTTGCGACTTGCACGTCATCGCCATGAAAAACTGGCACCGCAATTATTTTTTTGAAAGCACGGGAATTCGCTGGGTTCCGCCTTCGCCGAATTTGCGCACAGTGAAAGGCTCGATTGTTTATCCCGGAATTGAGATTCTGCAGAATGCCGGTGTTTCCGTTGGTCGCGGGACGGAGGCGCCGTTCGAGGAATTTGGCGCGCCGTGGATAGATGGAATAGCGGTCTCGGGTGAGCTGAACGCGCGCCATCTGCCTGGCTTGCGATTCACCGATCAGCCGTTCATCCCCGTGTCGGGACTTTATGCAGGGCAGCGCTGCGGCGGCGTCGGCATCCGCATCACAGACCGCGCCGCGGTCCGTTCGGTGCGCGCTGGCCTGGAGATCGCCGTCATTCTGCAGAAGCTATATCCGGCGAAATTTGATGCGACAAAATTGCTTCTACTTGTCGGCAACGCAGAAACCATACGACAACTCCAAGCCGGCGTTTCGCCCGAGCAGATCGTCGCGAGTTGGTCCACGGACCTTGCGAATTTCGATCAAACGCGCCGCAAATATTTTCTCTACAAATGAGCACGCGAGAGTCACGGAAGTGGCGTTGCCAGGTGAAGGTGTGCGGCGGTACTATGAGCCCGCAGCTAAATTTGTTGCCTGCGGATGCCGCAAGAGGGCAGGGCAAACCCCGCCCCTACAAGTATTTGCTGCGGCTGGTTTGCTGGTGCGGAAATGCGGGCTGAAATCTTGTCATACGAAAAGGCGATGCTGCTGGCTTCTCGGGACGAGGCCTTCAAGGCGACAGTCTACGCCATGAATACATTGCTCGTTCATAAGGGAATCTATACGCAGGACGAATTCCAGAAGGTCTTTGTTGAGTGGGTTGAAAAAGAAGAAGCGAAGAAGGCCCGCGCGCGACATTAAACGGGTCGAGCCGGAACTCGCCGAAAGATCGGTTCACTATGCGCATAGTCTCGCTCTTGCCGTCAGCTACGGAAATTCTGTTTGCTCTGGGACTCGACAAGGAAATTGTCGGTGTGAGCCATGAGTGTGATTTTCCGGCGGAGGCGCGGACGCGGCGCGTGGTGATTCATTCGCGGCTACCGCATGATGCGTCTCCTTTGGAGATCGATCGGCTGGTGCGCGAATATGTTTCGCGCGGGGAGAGTCTTTATTCGGTGGATGCCGAGGCACTTGCGGAGTTGGAACCGGATTTAATTGTTACGCAGGATTTGTGCCAGGTGTGCGCTGCTTCGCCGGATGATTTGGCTACGACGCTGGCAGGTTTTCCGATGCCGCCGGAAGTGCTTTGCTTGAATCCGCAAGATCTTGGCGATGTGTGGCGCGACATTTTGTGGGTCGGCGAAGATACGCGCCGTGGGCATGAGGCGGAAGCTTTGCTGGAGAAAATTGGAGCGCGGCTCGGGCAACTTGAATCGCAGCTCGACGGCATTGAGCGCCGGCCAAGCGTGGCGATTCTGGAGTGGTTGCAGCCTTTTTATGTGGCGGGGCATTGGGTGCCGGAAATGATCGAGATTGCCGGCGGCAAGGATGCACTTGGCAAGAAGCGGACGCCCTCCCACCGTGTTACGGCCGAGGATGTGATCGACGCGGCTCCGGAAATTTTATTTATTGCGCAGTGCGGGTATAGCGCGCAGCAGGCGCGTGACGAGTACCGCGCGATGAGTTTTCCGGAGGAGTGGAGCGCGATTCCCGCGGTGCGCAACTCGTGCGTGTATGCGCTGGATGCCAGCGGGTACTTTTCGCGGCCGGGGCCGCGTCTGATTGCCGGGATTGAAGCCCTGGCGAAGATTGTGCACCCCACCGTCACGGTCAGCGCCGAGGCGGAGCGCGTGATGCTGCCGATCTCTGCGGCGCGAGAGGGTGCTTTTCCCCAGCCGCTCCGTGCCGCATCGGCCTGAACGCGCGAGACGTGAATCCCTGACGAGTCCCACATTACTTGAGTATTAAGGCAACGGCCGGTCAAGCCGTGTGGAGAGCGCCGCCGCAGTTGTGGTAAGTTACATGTAACCCGCCAGGAGGGTTGACATGGGAACCAAGAACCGTCCAAAGACGTCCCGCGACAAGGTAAGGGCGCATCGCGTGCGCCTGCGCAAGCAAGGCTTACGGCCCATACAGATTTGGGTGCCCGATCTACGCTCGCCCGTCTTTGTGGCGGAAGCGCGCAGGCAGTCGCTCGCGGTAGCCAAGAGTCCTCACGCCAAGCAGGATCAGGACTTTATCGATGCGATCTCCGATCCGGACGCAGCGTGAAGCGCGGAGAGATTTGGACGGTTGCAGGAGGCGCGGATTATTACGGTAAGCCGCGGCCGGTGGTGATCCTGCAAGACGACCGCTTCGATGGGACGGACTCCTTGACCGTTTGCGCGTTCACGACGGACCCGACGGAGGCGCCGCTGTTCCGGTTGTTGATAAAGCCAACCGAAAGCAATGGACTGCGAGCGGAGTGCCGGCTGATGGTGGATAAGGTGACGACGGTTCCGAAGACAAAGCTCGGGATTCGTATTGGCCAGCTTGCCGATAAGGATATGCTCCGGCTGAATCGCGCAGTGTTAGTGTTTTTGGGCATTGCTGCTCCCCTTGGCGAATAGCGATCCGAATCGCCACCGAGCAAGTACAGGGACAAGCAGTTCAAGCCATACAAGCAACCACGCTTTCGCACGCCTGTTCCCCAGTACAGTTGACAATGCTGTCTTCTATGTATAAGAATCCTATATATAGGGAGAGGCTTTATGATTGCGCCAGGCATTAAGCGCGGCACAGCGGAATTGGCGGTTTTGAGCGTGTTGGAAGACGGGCCGCTGCATGGGTATGAGATGGCGCGGCGGATTGAGGAGCAAACGCACGGCTCGCTGCGATTCACGCTGGCTTCGCTGTATCCGCTGCTTTACCGGCTGGAGAAGCGCGGCTGGGTGCGCGGCGCTTGGGAAACCAGCGGAGGGGGCCGCCGGCGGCGCTGCTACCGATTGACCGCGGAAGGGAAGAAGAAGCTTGCGCCGATTCGGCGGGAATGGGCGGAGCTTTTCAAGGCATTGCGGCGGCTCACGAAGGTGGCTCGTGCGTGATTGGAGAGCGTTTGTCGAACAGCGGCTCGCAGGTCTGGCACTGGAGCCGAAAGAAAGGGCCGAGGTGATCGCCGAAGTAGCGGAGCACCTGGAAGACACTTGCGACGAGATGCTCAGACAGGGAATGACGGAGGAAGAGGCGGTGCGGCGGGCTTTGTCGCAAGCCGGGAATTGGCGGAGTTTGCAGCACAAGATTGTTTCGGCAAAGAGGAAAGAAGAGGTCATGGAGAAACGCATCCGGCAGTTGTGGATTCCCGGGTTCCTCACGCTGATACTTTCCATGCTCTTCTTGACGGCGCTCTACAGACTCGGATTGCGAGCGCGCCTCTTCTGGAGCGGCCCCAACGCGATTCTCTTGTATGCGCCATGGCTAGCCGGGCTTCCGTTAATCGGAGCTCTGGGAGCTTACGTTTCGTCGGGGGCGGGCGGTTCGCGGAGAACGGCGCTTTTTGTCAGCATTTTTCCTTCGCTTGCGCTTACTTTTGCGTTTTTGTTCATGTTTCCGTTCAGCTTGGCGATCGAACTAATCGTGGGAAGGCCGGTCGATTTTAGCGGTGTGGCCACGGTTCTTCTGAAAGATGGGATTGGCTGGATCCTGGTTCCAGCGGCCGCTCTGCTGGTCGGTGGGTTACTCGCGCACCTTTTGATTAGCGCTCGGGCATCGTCGCGGCGCCCGGCGATCGGCTAGCGAGATGCACGTTATGGCTGATTGGGAAGAGATCGTACGGCGCGAACTCGCTGGACTGGCGCTCGGGCCGGAGGAGCGCCGGGAGGTTGTGGCGGAGCTGGCGGCGCACCTGGAGGAGACATGCGAGGCGATGCTTCGCCGTGGCGTGTCCGAAGATGAGGCGTTGAGACGGACGCTATGGCAAGCGGGAGACTGGCGGCATTTGCGCAAGCGGATTCAAGCCGCACGGAGCAAGGAGGGCAGTATGACGGATCGAGTCAGGCAATGGTGGTTGCCCGGGTTCGTGGCGTTGTTTCTTTCGATGATGCTGCTCATGGCCAATGAGTTCATGGGGATCAAGCCGCTGATCGTGAGTGCACACGGCTCGCAACTGAGCGCTCCGGTGGCCGTGATTTACGTTCCATGGCTGCTTTTGTTGGTTCCGATTGGGGCCATGGCGGCGTACTTGGCGGGGCAGGCTGGCGGGTCGCAACGCGCGATGTTTGTGTCGACCGTCTTTCCGGTGCTGCCGCATTTGGGTTTTTTCCTGATTGTGTTTCCCGTGGTGCTGATCCTCGACGATCACGTCGCCCACAACATCATGACCAGCGCCTTGTTCATGAGTTTGGCGGCGTGGGTGCTTCTGCCCGGCGTGGCACTTTTGGCGGGCGGCCTTCCAACACAGCTTTTGGTTTCACGGCGACAAGGGCCGCGACGCATCGCCAGCGCGTAAGCTTGCGATGAATGGAGCGCAGCATGCTGCGCCCCTACAAACAAAAAAGAAAACGTTGCTTCACGCTGGCTTAGGCCGCGCGCGCCATTGGTGCGTTGCGGAGGAAAGCAGCGGGTATGACGCGCCAATCAAGAACGCAAGGGCCGCCGTTGGTAGGGAGGCCTGCTCTGTGCGGAGAAACCACGCGTAGCCATAGACGGTTAGAGGGATATAGAGGAGCGAGCCGGTGATCAGTCCCGGAGAATAACTGCGGCTCTTGATGGTGGCGAGTATGTGCCAGCAACCGTTTACGCCGAGCAGGGCCATCACCGTCAACCAAACAGCGACACCGATGGGTTTGGAGCGCAGGGTGAAGGCGTCGTAGCAAACCAGCAGCAGAATCGCGTTGATGATCACGAGAAAGCGCGGCGTGATGCTTTTCGCGATGGCCGGCCGAAAGTTGCGATACCAGGCGGCAAAGCCTCCGGGAAAAACAAACTCTTCGAAGATGTGCAGGCTTGCCGTCGCTAGCGGCGCCCAGAAGAGCCAGTTCATGGGTGCCTTGTTCTTCGTTGTTCTGCAGAAAATCCGCAAAGCGTCATTTTGATTCCTGCTAATACTACGCGCTTGAGACGAGTTTGTTTCGAGCGGCCCACCGTTTGTAGAAGGGGAGGCCGGCGAACATTAGGAGGAGGCCGATGCTCGAGCGGCCGGGGCGGTCGAGCCAGATGTTGAAGGTGAGGGCGAGGGCGCCGGCTACGAAGAGGCCGGGGACCCAGGGGTAGCCCCAGCAACGGTAGGGGCGGGGCATATCGGGTTCGGTGTAGCGGAGGCGAAACATGGCGACGACCGCGAGGCCGTAGAAAATCCAGGCCGCGAAGATGAAAAGATTGGTGAGCTCCTCGAATGTGCCGGTAAGCGCCATGAGGCTGGTGAGCACACACTGGAAAACGAGGGCACGTGCGGGGGTGCGGTACTTGGGATGAACGCCGTCAGCAATTTTGAAGAAGATGCCGTCGCGGGCCATGGCGTAGGTGGGGCGAGCGCCGCTGAGGACGGAAGAGTTCATGGAGCCGAGCGCGCTGATGACCATGGCGACGGTAATCCATGCTGCGGCGCTGACTCCGGCGACGTGTTGTACGAGGTCGGACGCGATATGCGGGGAAGCGGCGACCGTGTCGAACGGCAATACTTTCAGGCAAGCGGCGGTGAATAGAAAGTAGATTAAGGCGACGAGCGCAACGCCGCCGACGAGGGCACGCGGGAAATTGCGTTGCGGATT
>Ga0070735_10004616_pt1 | contig 11562 bp, 12 predicted proteins | sample Coa_R1_FD_66443 | JGI IMG/M metagenome (GOLD analysis project Ga0070735, IMG submission 66443) | Surface soil microbial communities from Centralia Pennsylvania, which are recovering from an underground coalmine fire - Coalmine... | ecosystem: Environmental > Terrestrial > Soil > Unclassified ... | reverse complement strand
CATAGCGTGTCCCCGCAGGCTCAGTAACACTGATATCTCCATGTCCCCTGGCGATCGCGCGGGTAGGTCAAAACAGCACTGACGGTGAGCGGTTGAGCCCCCATAATAGGGCATGAAAAAGTTTTGGCTTGGATTGATCCTGCTCTGGTGCCTTGCTGTACCTCATGCATCGCAGGCGCAGGTGATCGTGATAAACCCTCATCACCATCACCATCATCACCACCACCATCATCATCACCTTAACCTCAATCAGTAGCGATTGACGACAGACACAAAGCGATGGTCCGACAGCTCGGGGAGCGGGATAGTCCGATCTAGTTTGCGATCGCGGGTCGACGCTACGCCAGTTGCCATCACGGAGGTGGAATCTATGAATGAGAATCGAGTGGAAGGCGTTCTTGACGAAGTGATCGGGGCCCTGAAAGAGAAGACGGGAAAGTTGACAGGGAATACTCCGCTCCGAGCCAACGGTATTGCCCAGCAGGTAAAGGGTAAGCTTCAGAATACTTGGGGTAAGCTTAAAAGGGCGAACGAGGAGTCCAGAACACAGAATGGCGAACGCACCATTGGAAGCGGACCCTTGGGCGGCGCGAGTCGCAGACAGTAAGGGTGTGGCGACTCCGCCCACGTGCGGAGTTTGGTCGTGCAGGGTCCGGCCCCCGGTTCCCCTCGCTCTCAATGGCGACGGTCGTTAACTTGAGGGAAACGTGACACCCAAGACTGCCGCGCGTGCATCTGTCCCGTCTCGATGGATTCGGGCCCTCCTCAGATCGCTCGGTCCCGGCATTATCACCGGGGCCGCAGACGATGACCCCTCCGGTATTGCGACGTATTCAGTTGCCGGTGCTCAGCTCGGGACGAAGCTTCTCTGGACCGCACTTCTGACTTGGCCTCTCATGGCTGCGGTTCAAATGATGTGCGCTCGCATTGGCATGGTCACGGGGCAGGGGCTGGCCGGCAGTTTTAGGCAGCTATTTCCAAGATGGCTGTTGCTTGCCTTCGTGATTGCTCTGCTGGCCGCAAACACCATCAACATCGCCGCGGACCTTGCTGGCATGGCGGACGCCGCTGCGATGCTTTCGGGCATCAATTCCCATTGGTTCGTGATCGCATTTGCGCTTCTCATTTCGTGGGCCACCGTTCGCCTCCAGTATCAACAGATCGCGAACATTCTTAAGTGGCTGGTCCTGGTACTCTTCGCATATCCCATTACCGCGTTCGTCGTTGGAGCCGATTGGGGCCAGGTGCTTCGGGCAACTCTAGTCCCGTCAATGCCGCGCACCAGAACGGATTGGGCAACGCTCGTCGCGATTCTCGGAACCACGATCAGCCCGTATCTTTTCTTCTGGCAAGCGAGCGAAGAAGTAGAAGAGGAGAAGTCCGAAGGTCGGAGTTCGCTTGCGCTGCGCAAAGGAGCCACAACCGAGGAGCTTGAGCTCAGAAACATCGATGTCGGCGTCGGTGCATTCTTCTCCAATATGGTGATGTTCTTTATCATTCTCACTACCGCAATCACCCTCAACAAGCACGGCATCGTGAATATTGAGACATCGCGCCAGGCGGCGGAGGCCCTTCGTCCGTTCGCCGGCAACTTTGCCGCGATCCTCTTCACCTTGGGCATTGTCGGCGTGGGATTCCTCGCCATTCCTACGCTGGCCGGATCCGCGGCCTATGCCTTTGCCGAGACTCTCGGATGGCGTCAGGGTCTGAACAAGAAGCTCAAACAGGCCCGCTGGTTTTACGCTCTGATTCTCTTATCCACCGCGGCAGGCGTCGGACTCGACTTTATCGGCATCAACCCCGTGAAAGCGCTCTACTGGACCGCCGTCATCAATGGGTTACTTGCGCCATTCCTTCTGGTCGCAATTCTGATTGTTGCCGCGGACAAAAAGCTGATGCAAGGCCAGCCAAGTTCCCGGCTTGGATGGGTTGTCGTCGCTCTGACGACCGTCGCTATGTTCGCCGCAGGCGTCGCCATGTTTGTTGTGTAGATCGCAGCACCCGCTGGATTCGATTGTGCGCTCTTGTGCATAGGCTTGGCCGATCATCCATGGAATTTGACTCTGCGCATCGCGCAGGGCCTTTGGTTCCACGAAGCTCGCATCGGCGCAATTCCGCCGAGCTTGCCTTCAACATGAGGCGTTGCCGGTGGGGTTATGCCAACCGCCCGGCTTTGTCAGGCGCTAGTGCTTTTGAGCGACTGCCGGAGCGGCCGTGTTGGGCCGGCCAGAATTGGCGATCGGTACGCTGCTGGTCGGCGTCTTGTCGGCTGGCATCTCCGTGCCTGCAGCGAAAACGAGAATCTGAATCGATCCCCAATCGGCATCGACATTCGCGCCGGCTTGCTTTCCCATTCCTATCGTCTTGAGCAGGGAGTTATCAAACCCGAAATTCTCGGCTAGATACGTACGCACAATCATGGCGCGTGCTTCAGTTAGCACCGTGTCCTTTTGAGTATCGCCCTCCATGCCGGTAGAAGTTACAACGACTGCTACTCCAAATTGATTCTGTGCAAGGAAGTCACCAACATCTTTGAGAGACTTCTGGCTTTTCAGCTTAGCGGAGTCGCGACTACCGAAAAGCTGCTTGACTGTGTAGCTGAACACTTTCACAGGCGTGCCTTGCGGAAGCGCGACAATCGCATTCTCGCCTAGATCGGCAGAGTCTTCATATCCGCGCTTCTTGAAGTACCCGCTTAACAAGAAGTTATGTTTCAGAGCCTCCATATTCTCCTGGAAGTCTGTTACGCCGGTCTGCGCTTGGAGCATCGTCGCATGCAGGGTGGTGGTTGTCTGTTCGAGGTCGCTGTAAAGTTGCTTGTCATTCACCAGTGCTCCCACAGTTCCTTGCCCCGAATCGATCTTGCTACTCACCGAATTCAGATGCGCGGTAGCCAGCGTAACGTTCTGGACGGCCTGCTGGCTGCTATCCAAGATTCCGTTGGTCTTCCTCAGCAGATCCGCCATCTCGAGCGGTGCCTCACTCTGGATAGTCGCGCCGTCTCTTACCTCAGCCTGCCCGAGAGATCCAAATGAGATCGCCATATATTGATTGCCTAGCAAACCCTCGGTTTGGATTGACGCCACGGAGTCCCGCTTGATGATCTCGTGCGTCGATTTGGCAAGTTCCATGACAACCGTGACCTCATCTCCCGGCCTCCTCGGCAACTCAATCCCCGTCACGGTCCCACTGTGGACGCCGCCGACCTGCACGTCAGCCCCTTCCGCCAGGCCCACCACATCTTTGAACTGCGCCTTTAGCTGGTAGGTAGATCGAAATAAATACTCTTTGCTTCCGATGATGAAGACTCCGGTCGTGAGGACCGCCAACGTCACAACGATGAATACGCCTAACCGTGCCACTCTCGACATTTGTCCTCCTACGACAGCTTTATGAATTCCTTCACGAACCCAATGTCGCTCCGCTGAAGGTCTCCAAAAGTTCCCTCGATCACGACATTCCCTTCGCTCAAGATGATCAGCCTGTTGGCAATCGTTTTGGCACTGTGCAAATTGTGCGTCACCACAACCGATGCCATCTTCCGCTCCCGCTGGAGTTTGAGTATCAATTCGTTGATCTCCGCCGAACTGATGGGATCGAGACCGGCCGTCGGCTCGTCGAGCAGCAGAATCTCGGGCTCAAGTGCAAGCGCTCTCGCGAGGCCCACGCGCTTTTGCATCCCGCCGGAAATCTCGGAAGGCATCTTCTCAAGGTTGCCCTCCATACCCACTTCAGCGAGCAATCGGTTCACGCAATCGGTCCGCTCGGACTTCGACATATCCCCTCGATGGTGCTGTAGAGGGAACGCGACATTTTCTCCAACGGTGAGCGAATCGTAGAGAGCAGCATGCTGAAACAAGAAGCCCATCTTCTTTCGGATTGCGCCCAACTGATCGAGAGCCAGTCCAGAAATGTCCTGGCCATGAATGCGAATCGAACCCGCGTCAGGTTTCTCGAGGCCGATGACCAACCGAAGCGACACGCTCTTCCCTGTGCCACTCCGTCCAAGCACCGCAAGTGTCTCGCCGCGACCCACGCTCAAACTGATCCCGTTCAGGACGGTGTGGCTTCCAAACGTCTTCCGCACATTCTCCAGGGCGACAACCGACGCAGCATGGACGACCGATACATCCTCTTGTTTCATCGCACTGTCGTGGGCTGTCGCCATATTGGTTTCGCGAGGCGTTCGAAACAGACTAAGGAAAGACAACGAGAATGAACTTCACCAGCACAACATCGGCCAGAATCAAGAAGAGCGAGGCGAGCACGACCGAATTAGTCGCCGCGCGACCTACGCCGGCAGCCCCCCCGGTTGTTCGCATTCCCTGGAAGCAGGAAATGAGTCCAATGATCAACCCGTAGACCGCAGTTTTAAAGGTTGGGGGCAGGAAGGAATTGAAGGTCGCACCGTGGAAGCCAGTTTGAATGAACTGATGAAACGAGAGCGGCTCAACCAAAGCCTGTGCGAACCAGCCAGTTAACAGGCCGCATGCATCGGCTGCAAGGGTCAATAGGGGCAGCATGAGAATGCACGCCAGGATGCGCGTCGCGGCCAGGAACCGATAAGGGTTAATCGCGGAGGCCTCGAGAGCATCGATCTGCTCGGTCACTTTCATCGACGCAAGCTCTGCTCCGATACCGGCGCCCACCCGGCCGCTTACCACCAAGCCAGTGATGACCGGTCCCATCACCTGGATCACCGAGTAAACAAGAGTGGCGGGGAACATTGACTTCGCCCCGAATCGACTTAGACTGTAGCGCGCTTCGAGAGAGATTACGACGCCGATCGCGGCGCCCGCCAATGCGACCAGCGGCAATGACTTTGACCCAACCTCATCAAGCTGCCGCACCAGCTCGCGCCCTTCGTAGGGTGGAGTAATTGCTGCCTTAAGAACCTGCCATGAGAAAATGCCAAGACTGCCGAACCATTCGAAGAAACTTGTAAACAGTCCCGCGCCAAGGCGCGCAGCAGAGAGCACTTGCACAGCCGAACGCCCCTGAATTGGAGGATTCAAGCCAACGGATTCCGTAAGTCCACGCTCGCTCAATGATTCGGACCTGGGTCTGGTGCACCGTGCCCATTGCTCAAGTGCATACGTGAAAGCAACGAGTGCGGTCCGCTATAGAAGAACTCCAACCCGATGTTGCCACCCAATTCCAAAAGCAAACTGTAATTGCCCATCCGGAAACCATCCTTGAATCCGTAGCGGTTGGGATACCAACCATAAACGGCAGTCATTGAGCCGGCATATGGAGCTGCAAGCGCAGGAACAGAAAAAACACGATGGCCGTCTTCGCCCTGGCGTCCCGTCAGAGTAGAGATCGCTGCGTGACGCAACCGCGGGAGTACGCCATTGCATTCGCAGCGGTAGTACAAGGTATCTTGCCGGAATGCCTGTGCCAGTCCATATCGCGCCGAAGTGCTGATAGCAGCAATTCCAAAGTCGGACCCAAACCGACGGCTGTAACCCTTGATCCCTTGATTCCACTCAGGTACTGAATCGGTCCATTGATTGACGCCTGCGGCGAGCGCGGCTCCGACAAGTGGATATGGGCCGATCGCATCAAAGACGTAATTGTTCACTTTTGTTTTCTGTGTCGGCCGAACATAGGTCAGCTCCGGTTTCGCCGAGGTCGTGCGGGCTGCGGAACCGGAGTCTCCCGAAGAAGACAGGGCTTGCGATCTTGTTCGCACTGGCAGTACCGCAAGTGCCAGTATGGCTAACAGCGGAACGACGGACCGACGGGTACAAATCCCAACAGCCGCCTTGATCCGTTCGCTCCCTTGCGTGTCGATCGAGCTACCGCGGCGGGTTTGCATGGACTTCTGCTTCGAAACATTAGTGGAAGAGGCCACCGGAACTCCTTGGATCATCGTCGCTTTTCGAGCCCCACGGCTGAGTTGTGTATCGTGTGCCGCCCTATAGCTATGCCCTTATGGATTCTGTCAGGATAGAGTTCGCCGAGGATGGTCAAATCTGCTCGTGATCGCAAAGGGGCCCTAGAATCTGCCATCTGCTGAGGCACAGTCCACGCTCCACTCCCGTGGGAGCCGCACCAAACCGTACAGATCGGATGGGCAGTCTTAGCGTGTTATTTTGCGAGAGGAAAGCGTGCTCCCAAAAGCTTCGTTCGTCTGGCAGTTCGTGCCGGGCCGGTCGGCGGATCGAGGAGTTTCGGCCGTGACGCGTTCTGCTCTGGCAACTGGTCTTCTAGAACCATCATCAGCAGCGATCTATGGACGCGGATACGGCTCTTGTAGCTGATATACCCGAGCTTTCTAAAGCGATTCATGAAGAAGCTGACGCGTGACCGTGTGGTGCCGATCATATTTGCGAGGGTTTCCTGAGTTACAGGCGGAATCAGCGCCTCTGGTCCGGCTGCATTGCCGTAGTCCGCCATCAGCAGAAGGGTTCGTGCGAGACGCCGTTCGCTGTTGTTGAATAACTGATCGATGAGATCCGCCTGGGTTCTCCTGCTCCTGAGAGCAAGAAACTGAACGAACAGGTCTGAGAATGCCCGTTCACCATGGAGGACCCGCGCCAGTTCCTCGAACGCGATCCTGAGCACCCAACAGATCGTGATGGCCGTGGCGCTGGTAGTGCGGAGTTCGTTTGGTCCGGCCATGCACTCCTCTCCGAAGAAATCTCCCGGTGCGAGCAGCGTAACCGTAGCCTCTTTGCCAGTCTTAGAGACAATAGTGAGCTTAGCGTGGCCCGTCTGAAGGTAGAACAGGCAGTTGGCAGGATCCCCTTGAGAAGAAAATACCTGTTTGGCTTTGATACGAATGATTTGTCGTCCGGGCCCAGCATTCGCGAGGTATGTCTTAGTATTGAACGTTCTCTCGCGTTTTTCGGGCATAGCCAAGCATCGCACCGGCAGCGCATGCAGTCTGAGCGGTCTAGCTCAGTCGTCTTATGGGTCAGAAACGCAACAAGGACTAACACCAAGTTTTGAGCAACTTGCGGTCCGGCTTCTGGCCCTTGAATCTTTCAACATACCAAGTGCAAAGCCATTTGACGTCGGAACTCGCTCAGTTTGCGGCGTTCCGGTCGAGAGGCTCGGAATGTCCTCTTACAAAAGCAAGGAGAAGTGAGCAATATTGAACAGGCGGTGCTGAGAGACCAGCATATGATAGGGGTCTCCTGCTCTTTCCCAAGACACGCAGGGACATCTCGCAATTCGTAGGTCTTCATGCCTCCAAAGGTTGTCTACGTAGGATGGATTCGTCAGTTTTGTCTAGCCAAGGGTCAGTCGGGCAACCCGCCCGATGCGATGTCGCCTGCTCGGAGTGTCGATCAGGTAGGCGGTCGTTCAGTTAAAGAGAGAGATCTTGGTCTGATTCTTCGGCTCATGCCATTCCGATCGGGAGCCTAGAAAGACCGACGTTCTTCATTCTAGCTTCGCGCTCGCAATACCGGGGTGGGGATCACGGATTCTCTTGGCTGCCACGACATCATTGCGCGCGGGACGGTCTGAGGTGAGCCGCACGATCTTCTGAAGATCATTGGAGAGGTATTGACCAAACCGGCTAAAAGCAGATGCGGCGGTGCTGCGACGCGAAACACGGTGATCGGCCGCTGCTCCATTCTGTTGAGGGGGCGACTCAGGTTACAGACGCGGAAGTTGCGGAGGGCGGGAACCCGATGAGAAATACCGCAGGATCAGGATGGGGGCACGTTACAAGAGCCGCAAGAACGCGCGATTTCGGTGACCAATTGTCGCCGGAGGAGCGTTTTGAATTTGAATCCCTCAGAGTCTCCTGCTGCTACCCGCCCGGATCTACTCTGTTTGTTGAACAACAAACGCCCGACAACGTCCTGTTCTTGCTGACCGGACAGGTGAAGATCTCCTTGAATTCGAGCGCGGGCAGGAGAGTGATCCTCGGGGTCGCGTGTCCTGGAGAAACGCTTGGGCTCGCTTCTGCGTTTTCAGGAAGCCGGTACGGTATCACTGCAGAGACTGTATCCCAATGCAGGGTCGCGTCGATCGCAAGCGCGGCCTTTGTTGGGTTCCTAAGGCAGCACCCTTCGGCTTATGCGAATGTGGCACGTGAGCTTTCTGTGGAATGTGCCCAAGCACGTGATCAGGTGCGAAGACTCGGCTTGGCGATAACGGCATCGGCAAAACTCGTCCGGTTTCTACTCGACCAGTGTGCCGTGGCAACACAAACCGAGGGTGGCACGCGCCTATTTTGCGGGCTCACTCATACGGAAATCGGCGAGTGCATCGGTGTCTCCCGCGAAACGGTGACTCGCCTCTTTTGTGATTTCAGGTCCAGGGAACTGCTGGAATCACGAGGATCGACATTGATCGTTTCCAATCGGAGAGCGTTGGAAACCTATGCCGGGCTCGAGTGAACTTCGACTCGAGTGTTCTGGTGGCGCGCCTCGGCGGACGACCACTTGCGGAGAAATGTGGCTCTTTCTACAGCGAGAACCGGCTATGATCGGCCGCCCTATCTACAGGATGGCCTTGATTCGGAGACCGTCACATGTCAAAAACAGCGCAGTGCTCAAGACCACTCACCGCAATGAGTCGGTCTCGCGCAGAAGAGGCAAAGCGGGAAGGAATATCGATTCTCTTGGAAAAGATCCTCCGCTGTGAATGCGGCGCGCGGGTTGGAGTTCGATGCTCAGCGACGGGACGATTAATCCCAACTCGTCACTTTTCGTACAAAACTGCTTCGCTCGTGCCTCTAGCCCGCAAAACTGGGCGCGTGCATCAGTAGCGGCTTCACCTCGGGAAGAGCGACCGCGCGCTCCGGCAACAAAGCCTATTCTCGATTTTTGTGAGAAACGAGGAATGCGCTGCAGGTTGTTTGGGCCGCACTTCGCCCATAACGCTTAGGCAGACCTTTATGCGGCGAGGAATTAGAAGCTCAGAGCGAAGTACTTAAGTCGCTGCTGATCGTCTGGAAAGCGAGATTGATTTCCGTGGCCAGACCTTTCATCGCGGCAACGGCACCGAAAGCGAGCAAGGCCACAACAAGAGCGTATTCCACGAGGTCCTGACCCGCGTCTGGACTTCCGAGGGAGCGCAGTCTGAGGAGAAGAATATTCATGTCTCATCCTCCTAACGTTTTCTTGCGTTTGTTCGTGCTTGAGTCGGCGATAGCCAAACAAGGCAGGGGCTTATCGTGCGCCCAATCTACTGTGAATGCAAGAGCGCCGGGCGGGTAAACCTTCAGGAATGTCGCGCAAGACGCGGGGGAGGGTACGAAGGTCGTCGTCCAGTTCGGCATGGCCGGCAGCACCTGACGGGATATTACCTTTGATTTTCCAAGGCGATCCGGCTGGGCGTTTACGGGGTATGGTCGGTGAACCATGACACCTTCAGACCTCTGGCTAGCGGCAATAGCCGTGATCCTTCTGCTGATTCTCATGCGCCTATCGGCACTCGCCAGGCGCATCCGGCCTCACTTCCCGACAGAGAAGGAAGCGAACTACAAGTCCCCCGCCCATCTAGAAGCCGCCGGCAAATAATCCGCGCGGCTTGGGGTATTCCCGAGACGGTTGGATTTGCTTACCCTGGGCTGCCTGCTGCCGCAGACTATCGTAGGTCGGGAGCCGGAAGAGATTATGAACCGCCTCGGGAAGCTCATTCCCGAATCCCCAAAGAAGGCCCCCTCCCAGCCTGAGCTTGCTTGGCCGCACCGATAAACGCTTCCAACTCCCTCACGATATTTTCATTTCCGCGTCTGCGGCGCTATAGCGACGCTTGGCAACGAGCTTCACCAATTCGCTTGTCACTCCGCGGTGGACACTTCAACGGAGCGATATGCCGTCATTACGAGTCGATCGTTTGATGTAGAGCTGCCAATTCCATTCTGTCCTCCTTGAACGGAGCTGTCGAAATAAGGCGATGTAGATATTCAGGATCTGCCAATCGCACGGAAAGCGAACCAGTAATAGCGCCGCCAGCAGAACATACACCGCACAGGCCTCAGTGCAAACATGCCCAGCAGTCCGTCGAACGAATGCAGCTCAGCGGCCTTGAATTGTCCACCATTGCAGCGGGGACATTTGTGTCGCAGCCAGAGCAGATGTGGCAGCCACATGGGCCAGTTCCGGTTTGCCGTGTCCATTTCTTTTCCCCTTCGCGCGTTACAGGCCGCTTCTTCTCTCGACACTCGGGTGCGCATCGAGCCACGCAAGCAGGGCACGCACACTTCCCGTCGCCATCGCCATGCACGTATCGGCGGCGCCGTAATAGAGCTGAATCGTGTCCCCATCCCCCCCGATGGTCTGTCCGCAAGGAAACACCACGTTCTTCACGTCGCCGCTGCACTCGTAAGGCGCTTCGGGACCGAACATCCACGAATCCCCACGCTGCAGGCAAACTTCCGGCTTCTCCAGATCGAAGAGCGCGAGCCCCAGGCGATAAATACTGCCCGCCGCAGTCTGCCGGACCCCATGATAGATCGTGAGCCAGCCCCGCGACGTCTCGATGGGCGGCGAGCAGAGTCCGATCTTATTCGCGTCCCACCATCCTCCGCGGCGCGCTTCCAAAATGACTTTGTGATTGCCCCAGTAGTGTAGGTCGGATGAATACGAGATCCACATATGCGCTCCCGAAGGTGTCACCGGACGATGGATCATGGCCCAGTAGCCATTGATGCGTCGCGGCAGCAGCGCTGCGTCCTTATCCTCGGGCTGCATGATAACCCCGAAGCGCTCGAACGTCCGGAAGTCCCGCGTCAACGCAAGCGAGACGCCTGGGCCTCCGCGCGCGAACGAAGTGTAAGCGATCGCATATTGGTCCAGCTCAGGAACGAACGTGATGCGCGGGTCTTCGATACCCCAGATCTCTTCGGGAAACTCGCGCGGACTGCCCATCAGTGTGGGCTCTGGATCGACGCGCCACCCGTCAATCCCATTCTCTGAGCGCGCTGCGCATAGATGCGACAGGCCAGTGCGATCTTCCACACGGCATAGCAGAAGGGTATCCCCGTCAGGCAGTCGTACCGCCCCCGCGTTGAATACGCTGTTGATCGGATAAGGCCAGTTGTCCCGGCTTAGGATCGGGTTGCCGGTGTAGCGGGTGAACAGGGGCTTATCCGCGAGGGCATCCAGCTTCAAATGACCCTGTGCGTTGGACTCAAGCTCTGCAGTCGCGGGGAATTGTGATTTCAAAGAGAAACACTCATTTCCTGATGAAGTTCATGTGCGTTTGTCACCGTCTCTTCCCGCAGTGCAAGAAAAGCCATCAGGAAGGAAAGCGTCGATTCCGCTCCCTGATTTTCATTCACCCGGTCCGGATGCAATCCATCCCGGCACCCGCCCGTCGCCAAATCGTAGAGAGGAACGTGCAGGTCGTTTTTGCCGAGGAACCAATGGAACACTCGCTGCGCTTCCTCGAGCCAGCGGCTTTCATGCGTCAGATGATAGGTCTCAATGCATGCGCCGATGGTCGCGCAAGCCTCGATGGGCTGCTGGTCGAAACGTGCTCTCTGCTGTCCTTCGGCGAAAAATCCTTCGGAGCCGATGGGGACAAAAATATCCCCCTCGCCGTGATGCTGCGCGGCGACAAGCCACTCAAGAGACTCAATTCCCGCCGCGA
>Ga0070735_10004615_pt1 | contig 11564 bp, 7 predicted proteins | sample Coa_R1_FD_66443 | JGI IMG/M metagenome (GOLD analysis project Ga0070735, IMG submission 66443) | Surface soil microbial communities from Centralia Pennsylvania, which are recovering from an underground coalmine fire - Coalmine... | ecosystem: Environmental > Terrestrial > Soil > Unclassified ... | reverse complement strand
TTTGGGGTGGATTGCGGCTTGGGAGACTTCGACGGACGCGGGGCTGATGCTTGGTGGTGCATGAGCCCAGCATCGCCGATCTAATTCTTATGGTAAAGGTTACATGTCACAAGTTGAAAACAAATATCTGTGGAAAACTTTTTGGCGTTAATCGTTCATTCTCAATGGTTAAGCGTGAGACGCTGCCGAGGGATTTGGGAACATTCGGGTGGATTTCGCGGTGTTCCTTGTTTTTCCACAGGTTCGAAGGTTCGACGAGCCCACTGGTGCTTAGCCTGTGCTCCCCTTACCTCAAGGACGATAGATCCAGCTCTTGGCTGAGCTGACGCGATTGGCATCGGCTCCGCCGAAGATGCGGACTGAGCCGTCCATCAGTTCGATTGATGCAGGGGAGAAGAGGGGTGCGTCGAAGCCGCCATTGACCGGGCGGAAGATGCCCAGTCTTGGTTCGTAGATCTCGCTCGTGGTGGATCCACCTGTGATCAGAACTCGGCCGTCCAGGAGGAGCTGGGCGTCCGCGAGCTTCATGCGCGGTTGGTTCAGTTTGCCGGATTCCGTTGAGGTTTGACTGTCGGGTTCGTAGATTTCCGACGAGGCCTGCGCCTTGGTTGCGCCTGGGTCTGAAGCTCCGCCCACGATCAGCACCTTGCCGTTTGGCAGAAGCGCTGCGGCATGGAGGAAGCGGGGTTCGTGCATTTCCGTGGCGGGAGAAAAATGATTTGTTTTCGGATCGAAGATTTCGGCGCTGGATAATACGGAGTTCCGACTGCGTCCGCCGAGAATGAGGACGCGGCCATCGGAGAGTAGCGTGGCCGTGTGGCCCACTCGCGGGGAAGACATCTTGCCGGTCGTAGTCCATTTGCCGTCGAGCAGGTTGTAGGTTTCGGCGGAATCCAAAATTTGTTTGCCGTTCTCGCCGCCGATGACGAGAACGCGCCCGTCGCGAAGGACAGTCGCGGTCGCGTGGACTCTGGGGACATGCATGTTGCCGCGCGCGACGAAGTTGCGGGATTCGTAGTCGTACATTTCGGAGCTGGCGAGGGCGGTGCTGCCGCGAGTTGCGCCACCGGCGATCAGAATGTTGCTGTCGCCGAGGATGGCGGCAATGTGTCCCTGGCGCGCGATGGACATCGTGTGTCCGGGCGAAAATGTTTCGGTGTTGGGATCGTAGATTTCGGTGCTGGAGAGGATGTTTCCTTTTTGATCCTTGCCGCCTGCGATCAGGACTTTGAAGTCGGGGAGAGTGGTGGCGGTGAGTCCGGCGCGTGCGGTGATCATGTCGCGCCCGGCGGTAATGTGTCCGGTTGGCGTGCTGGGAACCTTGGAGATCTGGGATGCCGCTGTGCAGGCGCAGAGTGCGAGCGCCAGTATTGCGGCTCGCGAGATTGTTTTTCGAGATCGAATCATTCCGGGCAAAGTGCGAAAAATCGCGCAGATGATTGTATCTGTTCGGCGCGAACGCAGAGATTGCGAGGTTTGGTACTCGATATTCGCGAATGGGGTGAGTTGAACGTGGCGGGAAGCGGGGTGCCGACGGGGAAACACAGGGTCTCTCCACTCCGCGTTGCGTTCCGCTTCGCGAAACGCAACGCTCCGGTCGAGATGACAATGCACGGACCGGTCGGGATGACAATGCACGGACCGGTCGAGATGACAATGCACGGATAGCCGAGAGCTTAGTTCACCGTCAGTTGCGTGGTCACCGTGCGGGTCAGGTTGCCGCTATTGGCGAGCACGACGATCGAGTAAGTCCCTTTGGCCGTGGTCGAGCTGGCGGTGACGGTCAGGACCGAACTGCCCGAGGTCTTGATTGAGCTCTTGCTCAGTGTGGCGGAGAGGCCTTTGACTTCGGTGATTCCGTCCAGGGTGAGAGTCGCGGTACCGCTGAAGTTCAGGGAAATGATGGCGAGGTTGAAGGTCGCGCTTTTCCCCTGCTTCACAGTCAGAGCGTAGTTGTCGATGGTCATCCAGAAGTCGGTGCCTACCGGAGTCAGGCTGCAGGCCGAACCGATCGTGGAAGATGGCGCTTTGAAGCTTGAGCTGGAATCGGTTCCGGTCGCGCTCTTCCATCCGGAGAAATCGTCGGAGGTTCCGGCATTCGGGGTTGGGACCAGAAATGGCGAGCTTGAGTTCGAAGCGTTCCACCAAGTGTTTTTGGACGAGCTGAGAGTGGATTCGAAATCGGTCCAGTCGGAGTCGACGAGATAGCTGTCCTGGAACACGAGTTGGCTGCTGCTATTGCCCTGAATCGTGTTCGACGTGTTGGTGAAGTTCTGGGTGATCAGGTTCGTGGTTTTGCCGGTCTCCCAGTTGGTGACTTCGATTCCGCCCTTCTTGCCGATGATGATGTACTGGCTGGGCGTGTTGTTCATCAGTACGCTGTTGCTGACCGAGACCCCTTCGGAGTTGCGGAGGACGACGCCTCCGACGTTGAGCGAGGAGGTCTGATTGCAGAAGTAGCTATCGGAGAATGTGAGCGGACCCTCGTCTTTCTCGATGAAGATTCCGCTGAGAAGATTGCTGGTGGCGTTGACGCCGCTGGCGCTGATGTTGGCATTGTCGGTGTCCCAGTGAACGCCGTAGGCTTCGTTGAAGCTGACGGTCAGGCCGTCGATGGTGTCGTTGTGCGCGCCCCAGGCGTGGAGGCCGGAGGTGTTGCAGGCGTAGTAGCCGCCCTGCGCGCCGCGCCAGTTGTTGTAGGAGGTGGTGTCGGACTGCCAGAGTCCGTACTTAGTTTGGGATTCCTGGAAGCCGCTGTCGCCGTTGTGCTCGGCGACGCTGTTCTCAACGGTGAAGTAGGTTGTGGGATTGGAGATGCTGAGTCCCTGGCCATTGTTCCATTGAAACGTGTCGGAGTCGAACAGGATGTTGGTGGAATTGCCCTGGACCTGTACGGCTGCGGATGCCCGGCAGGTGTTGGCGTACTGGAAAGTGATTCCGCGAACGACGATGTCCGACTTGTGCTGGATGGAGAAAAGAGTTCCGGTGGAAGCGACTTCGACGGTGGCGGTACTCATGGTCGTGCCGGAAGGGGGCCACACATAGATGAGGTTGCTGGACTCGTCGACGTAGAAGGTTCCAGCGAGCATTTGGGGGATGGACATGACCTGGGTGAGGACAGTGCCGTTCACGGCGACCATTTCCCTGCGCATCATGATGTTCTGCTGGTAGGGGCAGGAGGTGAGTTGGGAGCAGGTTCCCCAATTGTTGGTCCAGCTATTGGTGTAGATGCTGTTGTTGGAGGCGTATTTGGCCCATCCGGTGTAGAGCGTGCTGCCGCTGACGATCACGGTGCCGTTGGTGGCGGCTTCGAAGGTGATCGGCATGGTCGTGTCTTTGTTGTTGTGGGTGAGGGTGATGCTCTCGCGGTAGGTTCCGGGATTGATGGTGACGCGGGTGCCGATGCCGTTCTGGTTGTTGGTCTGGGCGAGGGACGCGGCTTTGCCGATGGTCTTCAGCGGATGCGATTGCGAGCCGGAGTTGGAATCGGAGCCGTTGGGATCGACGTAGAGGAATGCCGTTTCCAGTCCTTCATTGATATTGGCTTGTCCGAAGCAGAGATGCGACAGGCAGAACAGTGTTGCGAGAATGCAAAGGGGGAAGGCCTTCCGCATGATGACCCTTTCAACCGTATGAATTGTGGGTAAAGCAGAACTGCGGCCAGATCAGATGGGGCCCTTGTTCGCGTGACCGATGCCAACGCACGGCTGAGACCCGAGACGCGAACAAAACTGCAAGACTTCAGACGAGGCGGTAGAGGAAGGATAGCGAAATACGAGGTAAGTTGGAATAGCTGAATGCTTTAGGGATTACACGGAAGTGCATGGGGTTGGCGAGCTGGCTTAACGCAATCATGTCTGAGTGGCGAAACAGAGGGTCCCTCCACTCCGCTTGCCGTCCCCTTCGGAAACGGCAAGCTGCGGTCGGGATGACAGTGGGTGCGACGATTACTGCAGTCGGCAGAGGTTCTGGATGTCGGTGGCGATCGTGGCTGCTGCGTCGGCGGCCGAGGGCATTGGGTGCGGGGCGTCGGTGACGCAGGCTTGAGCCTTGGTGGTGTTGGTCAGCGCGTCGAAGAAGGTGAGGCCTTGCTCAACGGCGGCGGTGATGTCCTGTCCGCCGACGAGGACGTTGACGCGAGTCTTCGGGAAGGTGCGCTGAGGGCCTCCGAGGACGCTGTCGGAGAGGAAGAGTCCGGCGGGAGGCGTGGCGCCGTTGATCGCCATTTTGCAGTACGGCTGCGGATAGGCAGCGTCGACAATTCCAGCGTCATCGATTGAATAGCAGGTGGAAAGATTTTCGACGGGATCTCCGGGATTACAGGTGAATTGGTGCGGCTGGCAGGCTGCATTCGATGGAGGCACGCAAGCCTGGTCGAGGCGGGACATGGGAGGTCCGCTGGTCTCTTCGACCATGGAGAAGATGGAGTCAAGGCCGTAATCGGTGAGGGCATAGGCGATGACGCCGGATCCGCCGCTGTTGCCGGTGGCGCACATGGGAGCGCTGGTGTTCGACTTGTGAATGTTCTGATAGACCCACTGCGCGACGGTGGCGTAGCGACACGCCAGACGACGTACGCCGCCGGGACCGGTGAGCCATCCATTGGGCGTGCTGTCGGTGAATGGCGCGCCGAAGGTTACTTGCACGGTGGTGAAGCCCGCGTTCAAAACACTTTGGACGACGGCGAGGCCTCCGTTGGTGCTGCCGCTAAAGAAATCTGGAACATCGTAGTCGTAGAGCGAGGTGCCGCCGGTTCCGGTGCCAAACAGTACCGTGCCGAGGGGAGTGCCCGTGGGCTGATTCACTTTGAGGTAGGCAGAAAAATCGGCGGCTCCGGGGCAGGAGGTGTTGATCTGATAACAACTAGAACTGGAGGCGGGAAGGCCTCCGCCAAATTGAGGACAGGTAATCTGCGATCCCTGGGCGGTGCCTAGAGGATCCATTTGCGTGACCGTGACGCTGTCGGAAGCGGAAAGGCTCGAGCTGGTTTGTGACGCTGCGGTCACAGTAACGGTCTGTGGGAAGGTGCCGGTGGTTGGCGCGATGTAGAGTCCAGTGGAATCGATGGATCCGGCGGTGGACGGGTTGATGGACCAATTCACAGTTTGGTTTCCGGAAGCTCCGGTGACAGTCGCGCTGAATTGCCAGTTTGCGCCGGCGCCGATCTGCGAAGGAGCGGGGGCGATGGTGATGCAGGGGTTGTGGCCGCCGCCGCTTCCGGACGAAGAACCGCCTCCGCATCCCAGAAGCGTGAAGGTGGCAAGTGGAACGATCAGCAGGGGGAGAAAGGAGTGACAAACTTTCAAAAGAACCTCGCGTTCGAGAATTGGAAGCATGGGTGGTGAAATCTGTACCGCCGCTGCGGGTTGCCTCGCGCTTCGCGGAGGGCAACGCTCCGGTCGAAATGACAGTCATCCAGGGGATTTTCACGATTATGCAAAAGCTTTGCGTCTCTTGGATACTCGGGAAAACGACTTTGATTAACCGTGTAAAAACAATAGCTTGGAGCGTTAAGTAACGTTAGATTCGCAAGGTATTACTTCCGATAGTATGCAAAAAATTTCAGCTTGGCGAAGGACGCGAAATTTGGTTAACTAGGTGAACACAGTTCGTCAGTGAATGTAGCGATCCCCCTCAAATTTTTGATGCGTTTCTTGTCTCCCCTGTGCGTTAGCTGATTCTGTTCCTTGATCACTGTGGGAAGGAACGGTGTCTGTGGCCCGGCTAGCTGGGAGTAAATCAAGTCTGAAATGAAGGCTTTTCGAACCAACAATCCTTGGGAGAAACGGCAAATATGAGCACGTCTGTGCCCGATTTTGAAGTAGGAATCATCGGAGGCGGGCCGGCAGGATCGAGCATGGCCTCCTACCTGGCGAAAGCCGGCGTGAACTGCGTGGTTTTCGAGCGGGATTTATTTCCGCGGGAGCACGTGGGCGAGTCGCTGGTTCCGTCCTCGACGCGAGTGTTCAAAGATTTGAACTTCCTTCCGAAGATGGAAGAGGCGAAATTTCCGCACAAGTTTGGCGCTGCGTGGACAGCCGCTTCAGACGCGAAGGTTTACAACATGGACTTCGGCGGAGTGTCGGCCGATTGCCACGTGGACGTGCGCTTCGCAGAACGCGATCAGGGTGTGGGACAGAACTACACGTATCACGTGGATCGCAGCAAGTTCGATCTGATGCTGCTGCAGCACGCCAACCAGCTTGGCGCGAAGGTATATGAGGGCATCGGCGTTACCGGCGTTGATTTCAGTAATCCCGACCACGCGACGGTGAACTTCAAGATGGGCAAGCGGGACATGTCGACGACATGCAAGATCGTCGTTGACGCTTCGGGCCGCAAGACTATTGTCGGAAACCAGATGAAGTGGCGGATCCAGGACAAGGTGTTCGATCAATATGCGATCCACACCTGGTTTGATGGTTATGACCGCAAATGCATGGCGGCGAATAAAGAGACGCAGGGCGATTTCATTTTCATCCACTTCCTGCCGATCACCAACACGTGGGTGTGGCAGATTCCGATTACGGACACCGTCACGAGCATCGGGGTGGTAACGCAAAAGAAGAATTTCGCGACCAGCAAGGAAGACCGGGAGAAGTTCTTCTGGGAGTGCATCAAGAGCCGTCCAGAACTGTATGAAGGCCTGAGGGCGCAAGGCTCGCAGCAGATCAAACCGTTCAAGGAAGAAGGCGACTACAGCTACGCGATGAAGCAGATCACGGGGGATCGCATCGTGCTGGTGGGCGATGCTGCGCGCTTCGTGGATCCGATCTTCTCGACGGGCGTCAGCATCGCGTTGAATTGCTCGCGCTTCGCGCACAAGGACATTCTGAAGGCGCTCGAGACGGGAAATTACAGCCGCGAGTCGTTCCAGGAATACGAGTCGACGCTGAAGCGCGGCACGCGCAACTGGTACAACTTCATCACCGTGTATTACCGGTTAAACGTGCTGTTCACGGCGTTCGTGGCGGATCCGCGGTATCGGCTGGATGTGCTGAAGCTGCTGCAAGGCGATGTGTACGATGAGGCGCAGCCGGAAGTGCTGACGCGCATGCAGAACATCGTGAAACAGGTGGAAGCGAATCCGAATCATGCGCTGCATGGCTTCCTCGGCAATTTGACGGCAGACGCATTTGTCGAAGCCTCGGTATAGAGGCAAGTCCCACTCAAGCCAAAAGCTGGCTTGAGGGGGCCACCCATAGATGAAACAAGTTTTCTTGGGAGAAAACAGGGGATATGAATCATTCAGTGCCGGATTTTGATGTAGCAATTATCGGCGGGGGCCCGGCGGGATCGAGCCTGGGCTGCTACCTGGCGAAGAACGGCGTGAAGTGCGTGATCTTCGAGCGCGAGCTATTTCCGCGGCCTCACGTAGGCGAGTCGCTCGTGCCTTCGTCGACCAAGGTATTTAAGGATCTCGATTTCCTTCCCCAGATGGAAGCGGCGAAGTTTCCGCACAAGTTCGGCGCCGTGTGGACGACGGACGATCAGAACCCCGGCTACGTGCACGATCTCGAGGGGATGGCGCCGGAATATAACGTCGACATCCGGTTTGAAGAACGCCGCCAGGAAGGCATGGAGGATCGCAACTATACCTACCATGTGGACCGCGGCAAGTTCGACCTCATGTTGCTGCAGCACGCACATAACCTGGGCGCTACGGTCTACGACGGCGTGAAGGTGAACCGAGTGGATTTCGGGCCGCAGCATCCGGAGGTTTACTTCAGCATTGGTTCGAAGGAAATGAGCGTGAGTTGCAAGATGGTGGCCGATTGCAGCGGACGCCAGACTTTCCTTGGCAATCAGCTGAAGCTGAAGGTGCAGGATCAGGTGTTTGATCAGTACGCGATCCACTCGTGGTTTGACGGATACGACCGGAAGGTATTTGCGAAGCGCGACACGAATCTGGATTACATCTACATCCACTTCCTGAAAGTTTCGAATACGTGGATCTGGCAGATTCCGATCAGCGATTCGGTGACGAGCCTGGGTGTGGTGACGCAGAAGAAAAATTTCGCGAAGTCGAAGTCGGATCGCGAAAAGTTCTTCTGGGACTCGGTGGGAAGCCGGCCGTTGATCGCGGAGACGCTGAAGAAGTCGGAGCGGATTCGTCCGTTCAAGGATGAGGGCGACTACAGCTACGCGATGAAGCAGTTGTGCGGCGACCGTTTCATGCTGATCGGCGATGCGGGACGCTTTGTGGATCCGATCTTCTCAACGGGCGTCAGCATCGCGCTGAACAGCTCGCGGTTCGCACACAAGGATATTCTCTCGGCTCTCGAGAAGAATGACTTCTCGCGAGAGGCGTTCGCGGATTACGAAAACAAGCTGCGCCGGGGCACGAAGAACTGGTACGAATTCATCTCGGTGTATTACCGGCTCAATGTACTGTTCACGTACTTCATTCAGGATAAAAACTACCGCCTGGACGTGCTGAAGCTGCTGCAAGGAGACGTCTACGACGAGGATGCGCCACCGGTTCTCACCAAGATGAAAGAAATGGTGGCGAAGGTGGAGCAAAACGAGAAGCACCCGTGGCACAAGCTGCTGGGGGATTTGACGTCGGACGCGTTCCGGCCGTCGTATTAGTGTTTTGGCTTTTGCTGGGACAGTAGAGCAGTATTGCAGAAATTTCAAGGAAGCCCGGCCACGCGTCGGACTTCCTTTTGAGTTTCCCCACAGGTTTTATTTCCGTGTCGCGCACGAGCCGCAATTTCGTTGTTGCATACGTCCTTCTGGTCGGCTTACCTCTGCTCGCGTTAGCGGGCGTTCTCCGGTCAGGAAGAAAGCTTGCCGCGCCGATTTCGGTTGACGGAACCTGGAAGGTTGAGTTGCAGAGCGATACGGGACACGCCAATGCGTGCAATTCTGCTATGGCTGCGGCGTTCGGCTCTCCGTTGCAGATTTCACAGTCGGGGAAGAGCCTTCTCATTTCGATCGGAAAATCGGCTTCTGACGGCACAATCGAAGGAACGAGCTTTGTGGCTACGCTGCCGATCGCATCCTGCGGCGGAGCACAAACGGTGACGCTGACGGCGGCAGTTGATCCGAAATCGGATCCGAGATTACTGAGCGGCTTCCTGTCGCCTGCCGGTTGCTCGTCTTCATCTTGCAGCGCGATTGCCTTCCGCGCGATACGGCAGCCGCGCGGTCCATCCGGAGGGATGCGCTAGTGCCGAACCTCTTCATTCTCGTGCTGCAGCTGGCAGTGGTTCTTTCAGTCTGCCGGCTAGTCGGGGAGGCGTTCCGCCGGCTGCATCAGCCGAGGGTGGTCGGCGAAATGTTTGCTGGAATCATGCTCGGCCCTTCGGTCCTGGGCTGGCTCGCTCCATCGATATCAACTTATTTGTTTCCGGTAAGCAGCCTCGGGTTTCTCAATGCATTGGCCCAGGTCGGGATCGTTGTTTTCATGTTCCTTGTGGGATTGGGGATCAATCCTCGGGAATTGAAGAAGCAAGGACACGCGGCGGTTCTCACCAGCCACGTCAGCATCACGGCGCCGTTCGTGCTGGCGTCTTTCCTGGCTTTATATTTGTATCCTCGACTGTCAGACGATAGCGTTGCATTCTCCAGCTTCGCGCTCTTCATGGGAGCGGCCATGAGCATCACGGCGTTTCCGGTGCTGGCGCGAATTCTGGCTGAGCGGAACATGCTGCAGAGCCGCTTGGGCACCGTGGCCATTGCGTGCGCGGCGGTGGATGACGTCACCGGCTGGTGCGCTCTCGCATATATCGTGGTGCTGATCCGGGCAGAGCATTCTGCGAAGTCGATATGGGTCACCACTGCGGGCCTGGCGATTTTCGGCATCGCGATGATTTATGGCGTTCGCCGACTGTTGCGGAGATTTGAGCGGGTCTACCGGAAGAAGGGATCGCTCAGCGAAAACATGCTGGCGCTGATGGTGCTGCTGGTGCTGGCGGCGTCGTTGTGCACCGAATACCTCGGGATTCACCTGTTGTTCGGCGCGTTCATGATGGGCGCGATCATGCCGAAGGAGCACCGGTTCGTCCGGTATGTACTCGACAGGTTTGAGACGATTACCGTCACATTATTGCTGCCGCTCTTCTTCGCATTTACCGGGCTGCGTACGAACATCGGACTGGTGAAGGGGCCCGAGATGTGGTTCTACTGCTTCCTCATCATTCTGGTGGCAGCCGTGGGCAAGTTGGGAGGATCGACGTTGGCCTCGTGGTTGAGCGGAATGCCGCTGCGCGAGGCAGCCGGACTCGGCACGCTGATGAACACCCGTGGGTTGATGGAACTCGTGATCTTGAATATTGGACTCGACATTGGAGTCATATCTCCGGCTTTGTTCTCGATGATGGTTGTCATGGCGCTGGTGACGACGTTTATGACGACGCCACTTCTGCGGCTGCTCTGCGCGAAGGAGTTGGAAGAGAGCGCCGCGCAGAAGATCATTACGAGACCTGCCCCGCCAGTCGGACTTAGCGACAGCGAGAGCTACGTAGCCTGAGTTCTCCGGTTTGTGGCCGGGTTTCTGGCCTGAGGAAGCCCTTTACGACGCGGGTACCGATCGTAAATCGGTACGATTCAGCGTGATAAACTCATCTCACTTGCACCGGAACGGCTGGTTTGAACGGCCGCTCCGGAATTGTGCTTTTTGAGGAAATATGAAACCAGCCATCGAGACGCCGGGAGGCGTCTCTCTCGACCCATTCAGTAAAACCGTCTGTTGCCTTCGTTGTGAACAAAAACTACAACGCTACCAGTTGATGCGCGCCAGCCTGGCGCCGGGCGCGGGACATGCGATTTTGTCGTGTCCGCGGTGCGGGCATGTAGAGTTTCTCTCGGATTCGAGCCCGCTGCTGCAGAATCTGGAGTTGGTGGCGGTGGATACGGGGGATGGGGATTAGAGCTGTTGCGCGATCGCGGAACAGAGGGTCTCTCCACTCCGCGATGCCTTCCGCTTCGCGGAAAGCATCGCTCCGGTCGAGATGACAGTCGGTCGAGATGACAACCAGTCGGTTGTTAGAACGGGATGTCCTCGTCGGTGATGGGGCCGGAGGGGGCCGGTTCGGGCTCGGGCGTCCGCTGATCGAAGTTGTTGCTGCCGCCCGCCGATGAATTACTGCGAGATCCACCGCTGTAGTCTCCGCCACCGCCGCCTTCGCCACGGCCGCCGAGCAGGATCAGATCGTTGCCAACGATTTCGGTCATATATTTCTTCTGGCCGGTTTGCTTGTCGTCCCAGGAGCGGGTTTGCAGGCGTCCTTCTATGAAAACCTTCCCGCCCTTCTTCAGATATTCTCCTGCGATTTCGGCGAGGCGCTGCCAGAGCACGACGTTGTGCCACTCGGTGCGATCCTGCCACTCGCCGGCTTTGTCTTTATAGCGCTCATTGGTCGCAATGGTCAGCTTGGCGACGGGCGTCCCTTGAGGGGTGTATTTGATTTCGGGATCCTTGCCCAGATTGCCGATCAGTTGAACCCGGTTCAGACTCTTTCCAGCCATGTCATGCTCCTTTGCACGGCTCAATATAGCAGAATGGGGCGGGTGGAAACGCGGCGGAGGCAGGTTTTAGGTGGGGCGGAGTATCATTT
>Ga0070735_10004614_pt1 | contig 11567 bp, 11 predicted proteins | sample Coa_R1_FD_66443 | JGI IMG/M metagenome (GOLD analysis project Ga0070735, IMG submission 66443) | Surface soil microbial communities from Centralia Pennsylvania, which are recovering from an underground coalmine fire - Coalmine... | ecosystem: Environmental > Terrestrial > Soil > Unclassified ... | reverse complement strand
GAACTATCCCCGCACGCCGAACGACAATCCGCCCGGCCCGAGTCCGATGCTGAATCCGCTGGACGCGGCGTTGCGGGCGCTGGCGTCGAGCAGTTGCGCGGGCACGCCGATGGCGCGGCCGAGCAGGTTGGCGTCGGTGCCGTACAAGCCGGAGAGGCCTGCGAGGGCGGACTGCATGTCCGCGCGCGAGGCGTTGGCGAAGGCGATTTGATTTTGCTGAGCCAGGCTGGCCTGGTCCTGGCCTTGGGCGCGCGCGAGGGAGTCGATGAGCTCGCCGTAGCCTGCGGAATTGCGCGTTCGCGCGGCGCGGTTGGCGGCGTTCTGGGCCAGGGCATCAAACGAAGAGCCGAGCGCCGACTGCGTGGCGTTCGTGATCGCCGATTGTTGGGCTTGCGAGTAGCCGGGATTGGCCAGCAAATTCTGATAGCCGCCGGCGGCCTGCGATCCGAGCGCCTGGCTCGAACCGTAGAGTTGCTGGTTCATGGAATTTTGCTGCGAGAGTTGCTGGTCGATCATTTGTTGCGTTTGGGCTTGTGCGCCGCGTCCCATGGGAGCTCCTTGGTGAAGTAGTGTAGCGCAGGCTTGACAGGCTGCGAAAAAACTCAAAACGTTGTCATTCTGAGCGAAGCGAAGAATCTCTCTTCGATTGAAGTGTGGGCAACCCAACAGAGAGATTCTTCGCTTCGCTCAGAATGACAAAATAAAACATTCTTCCGCAGCCCGCGAAGCCGGCGGGGGTTCGCTTTGTCTTAACGATCTGCTTGGAAAATCTGTCACGAAATTCCGCAAGCTAAAGCATGCGCCACTACACTCGCCGCGAGAAGCACGTCCACGGATCGTGCGCCCAGCCCAGGCGCGCTAGGCGCCGGCCGAAGGCGCGCGCTACTTGCGGCGGAAGAAATGCCTGCACGTCGTCGAGGCCGCGGGCGGCGGCGCTTTTTCGGGCCGCTTCGTGCAGCGCCAGGAAACGCTGCCAGCGCAGTTGAGGCGTGCCGGCTGCGGGATCGTGCAGCAGGTAGGTCTCGGCCGTCAGTCGAAGAAGCACGGCCATCGCGATCCGCCGGTTTTGGCGGGGATCCGCGAAAGTTCCCGCTGGCGAATGCGATGGTTCTGGCGGGGAAGTCTGACGCTCCAGTTCCCTGCCCTCGGCCCGTCGATTTTCTTCCTCGAGTTTTTCCAGAGGCGAGCCGTCCGGGTCGTCTTCCAGAACCAGCTTCGCGAGGAACAGCGGGCTCTCGAGATCCGGCAGCGGGTAGCCGAAGCCCTGCGCGGCGTGCATGCTGCGCAGCGCCTCAAAGTCAAACGAAGTGTATTCGCGGATGAGCATTGAGTAGGACAGGCTTCAGCCTGTCTGGTTTTGGTCTCGTCCGGCGCAAAAGAAAGCAGACAGGCTGAAGCCTGTCCTACTTAAACCCCTACCGCAAAATCACCGGCATCGAACTGCTCTGCGCCACCTGGCCGAAGCCCGAGCCGCCTTCGCTGCCGGACGCGGTGCCGCTGCCGCTCGAGGCTTGCAGCGCTGGGCCCGCGGCCGTGCCGCCTCCGATGACCGCTGTGGGAGGATTGCCGAACGCAACCGGCTGCGAAGTTTCCGAGCCCAGATACTGCGAGTAGGCCCGCCAGTACAGCGTTCGGTTCCCCAGCGCCACGCGCAGGTTGCGCGAGCTGCCCATGAAGTGAACGTAGGGCTGGTGAAAGGCCGGAGTGGTGTCCGACTCCGCAAAATAAAAAATGCCGCGATTGAGCGTGGAATTGTCGGTGATCGCCAGATCGAAAATTCCGTCGGCGGCGGTGACGTTCAGGCTGCCTATGGGCGACGGTGACGCGATCGAGCCGGAAGGATCGACGCCTGTGGCGCGGCCCACGGCGTTCACGCCGTTGACCAACTGCGTCAGCGCTTCGTACACGTAGGGCGAGTCGCTCTTGATCTGAGCGAGTTGGCCGATTTTTAGCATGCTGTTATTACCAGGTAGGCATCACGTAGGAGGACGCGGCTGGAACGGACTATTTCAATTCAAGCGAGCTAAATAGCTAGTACAACTTTCCATTCAACCAATCCCACGCGTCTTTGGGGAGCCATCCCTGATGCTCTCCGCTCAACCTAGCCACAAGTACATAGTCCGTTTGTAGGATGTGGGGAAACAAAAGGCGCGCGAAGTCGTTTGCGGAATGACCAGTTGTTACGATCCACGTGGAATCCATGAAATGCCACCACTCGCTAGAGTTGGACTTGATTGCCTCAAAAAATGGAGTGTAGTCCTTCTGCGGATTATTATGCGCAAATGTGATAATGAGGACCATTATCTCGGTTCCTCATCTAATCTAGAAGGAAGCTGCTGAGGATTCTGAATTTGCTTCAATGTCGCCAGCTCTTCGCTGCTGAAGGTTTTCTTTTCAGTTCCGAATTCAATCTTTTTTTCAGCACGATGGCCCGTTTCTCCGTAAACGAGGTACTTGGGTCTTAGAAATGCAAAAAGCGCGACCAAGCCACATAACCCAATAAAGACCCAAGCGCTAAACTTGACAAGAGTTAACTTTAATTCGCTTGGGACTGGAGAATACAAGATAGCTATCCAGACCGCTGTCATGTACGGGATTACCTTAAAAAAGAATGCCAATGGAGTTTTGACCTCTTCCCTTACGAACCAACGGACGATTTTCTTGAGGTCAAATTGGTACTGTTCAGGCATGTACCTCACAGTTTATATGACCTTTAATTCTATTTACACTACCATTTCTGAGCAGCAGTCAATTCCCTCCCCGCACCGGCGCCCAGGGATCCGGCAGCAGCGATGGCACAAACCTCTCCAGCTTGAACCACGCCCCCGCGGCGTTAGTCCCGATCTGAAACGCCACGCGCTCGCCCAGCAAATTAATCGGCAGCTCCAGATCCTTCGGCGCGGGCGAGGACAGCGGCAGCGGCGTGAGCGCCGCGGGATACGCTTCGTTATCCACGAACGCCGAGAGGTTCAAATTCCCTGCCCCTTCGGCGTAGATCGCCAGGTAGGCGAAAAGCTTGCGGTGCGAGCGCACTTGCAGCGCCTGCTCCATGTCATTGCTCAGAAAAAAGTACGTCGTGTAGTAGGAATTGATGGCCGAGCCGTCGTCGGAGAATTGCGTGTCGGAAAGCTGGTAGATTTTCCCGTTGAGGGTGAGCGGGCCGGGCGAACCGTTGCCCGCGCCGTTGCCGAGAAACACCTGCGCCGTGCCGTCGGCGCGTTCCGCGAGCGCGCAGCAATTCGCGGAAATATTCCACGGGCACCATTTTCGGGAGCGCCCCACCGCGTACAATTTCCCCGATAGCGTGGAAAACAGGATCGAGCCGAGCGACTGAATTTCGCCGGCGCTGGTCAGGCTGCGATAGTCCAGCACGAGAATTACGTTGGGCGAGGTCGCCGTGCCGGTGGGCACGCCGCACAGGATGCGCTTGTTGCGTGTGTCGACGCGCACCCACAGCGTTTGCCCCGCCGACCAGTTGATGGTGTCCCACGTCGGCTGAATTTCCTGGGAAATTTTGATGGGCTCGCCACCGTCGAACAGGTACATGCCGGCGCGCCCGGCGATCACCGCCCAGTCTTCGCCTACGTCGACGCCGGACACCGATGGCGTGCCCACCGCGTTGGAAACTTCATTGATGGTCCACGCAGCCGGCTCGTTCACGCCATCGTCTTCCGTTACATGTAATGACCGGTCCTTCACCAGGTACAGCCGCTCGCGCAACAGAAACGCCGCGCGCACCGTCTGCCCGTCGTTCTCGGAGACGTTCATGAATCCGGTGACGCCATCGTAGCTTTCCGGATCGTCGGCGTATGAAGCGCGCACCAGCGAAGTGTTGTAGGGCTCGGCGGTCGGAAAGATTTCGATCGTGTCGACTAAAAATCCCGCGCCCACCGTCGGCGTGCCATCAGCGTAAATGCGCAGCAGCAAATCCGGCGGAATGGTCGGAAAGCCCGTGGCGGGCGTGATCGGCGCGATAAATTCTGTCCAGGACGCGGCGGTGATTTGCGCCGCGGGAACAGAAATGCCCGGGGTGGAAATTCCCAGCGACGCGCTGTAGATGTGCAGGTGCAGCGTGCCTTGCGTCAGCGCGCCGGTCATGCGCACGCGCACGCGCGCGGAGTAGCCGGTATTGGCCTGCAGGCGCGGCGCGCCGTTGTAATCGCTCACGGCGGTTTGCGTCATCAGGCCGCGCGTGGCGGTCACGCCGTCGCCGAGGATCGCGTAATCCCCGCCCCACACCGCTTCGCCCGACGAATCGAAGCTTCCGCCGGCAAAAAAAGTCGCGTCCGGAGTCCATCCGAGCGGCACATTGTTGCCCGCGCCGCCAAACGCGCCATCAAACGTGAGGTTCTCCCAGTTATTTTGCTTGTTGCGCTCGCCCCACCAGAACAGGCGGTCCGAGTAGCCGATGACGCCGGCGCACTCGCCGAGTTCCACCAGCTGAAACAAATAATCGGCTTCGATGCCGGCGAGCAGCGCGGTGTCGGAAAAATCCACAATGAACGAGGTCGCGCTGTTGTCAAAAACCTGCATCTGCGACGCGCCCTCGAGGCCGGTGGTGTAGAAAAATAAATCGCCGCCCGCTCCGGTGAACGCCAGAATTCGCGCCACCACGTTTGGCAAGGTCGCCACCGAAGGAATGCCGGTCACGTTCGCCCGCATGCCGCCAGCGGCGGTCCACGAAGTGGGCGGGGATGGCCGCGTCAGATAGCCCTGGCGGGTAACGAAAATCACCGCGCACTGGTGCACGCCGGCGCTGATCGAGCCGACGGGCGCCGCCGTCCCGCCGCTGGATGAAGAATTCGCCGCGGTCTGCGCGTAGGTAAAGTGCAGCGAATCGATGATCGAGGCGATCGGAAAAGTTCCGTCGTAAGTAGCATCGGTGACGCCCGCAATAATTACCTGGTCGGTGGGCAGCAATCCGGTAGGCGTAGCGGTGGTGACGGTCACCACGTTCGACGCCCGCGAAATCGCGGAAATATTGGCGATCACGTCGGCAACCATTGCCGGCCCCGCCCCCGGCCCGCACTGGCTCACGCGATCCAGATTCGTCCCGTCATACTGCCGCGGAATGCCCAGGCCGAAATTGCCGTCATGCTGCGCGATGTACTCGCGGCCGAAGAGCGAAGTCGAGCTGGCCGCCGCGATGGGCGTAAGCCCCGCGGCAATCTGCGCCAGCACGCCGGGAGAATTTTCTCCCCACAGCGTGCCCGCCGAATCGATGGCCAGCAAGGTTTTCACCAGATTCGGCTGCGTGAAAGTCTTCAGATAATTGACGGTAGGATTTCCGGCGATTGGCGAGTAAACCGAAACGAGGCCAGGCCGCGTCTTCACCGCTCCCTGCAGAAACGCAACGTCGCGGCAATCGGGCGACACCCCCTGCGGCAAATCCGCCGCAGCCATATCAGTAACCAGCCCGCCGAAAAGATCCAGCGGAGCGTCAATTGTTCCAGCAATGCTCATGGGAAATTGTGGTTCGTGTTTCGTGGAGCCTGGCAAGCTTTCCTGTTCGGGGAGAAGAAGATCTGCAAGTTTAAGGTCTAGGGTGAAGAAATCGTAACAGTTCCAGTACGGCCTTCATAGGTCATCGTAAATGCTCGTAGAAATGTTCTGCCCATGAGGACTCGATGCGCCTGTCCGCCCGCCGCTAGGTCAACAGCCGCAAAGGCACCGTAGATCGTGAAATTGAGAGATGGCACAAAGACTTGGGCCAAGTGGACATTCGCTATGTGGCTCCCATGAACTCCTGAAATGGAGCGCCTGTCAACGGTCGGTAGACCTAACTGAGAAGCCAGAAGGCTGTCTATGCAGCACTCGCTTGCGCCAGTATCCACCAGGGCGTGAATATCGGTTATTCCGGCAACAGGGATTCCTGGAGGGCCTTTGAAATTTGCATCAAACCCCACGTTGACAATCAAAGTGGGTCCCCAGGCAGCTAAAAGATCGCTTCCGGAGGCCCCAGGCGTATTGTCAAAACCGCATTTTGTTTGTGGCATGCGTGGGCGAATACATCACCGATGCAGGCAATGTAATCGGAGGAGCACCTATTTGCCGGATAAGGTACGGACCCCTTCCGAACCGCCGTACGGCGTCCTCAGCTGCCAGTTCAAAGGAGTCATACAAACTCACCAATTCTGCACCGTAGAAGATGACCCACTTACCCATGTGCTGGGTTTCGAGTTCTTGACGCCGTCCTTCGTAGGCGATGATGTCCTTATCCAAGTCGGGCATTTCCTCGCTCCGTCTGAGCCAGATCATTAGTATAAATCAGTATGAAGCACAAGAGCAGCCGCAGATTATTATTTTTTCCTTATTTTCCCGATACACAATCTATGGTCTTTCATCGAATGCCGCCGCTCCCAGTTCGCGCGCAATCAAATGAATGGCGCAAACCCCGCCCGCGCCGAATACGGCCGGCGGCGCCGCCCGGTCTGCTGCTCTCTCTGCGTCGCCCGCACCACCAAATCCTCCAGCGCATCGGACGCTGCAATGTCCCAGCGCTCCGCCTGCGGAGCCCCGCGAGCCGCGCCAGCCATGGCCGCGGCCGCGTACGCCAGCGCTTCCTGCGCGTTGCGAATCATCACCGCGCTGGTGGCATCGGCCAGGTCCGGAAAACTGGCCTGGTAGCGCAGGCGAATCTGGACATCGAGCGTGGCTCCCAAAAAATACAGTCCGTCGGAGCGCCATTCCCAGAAGCGCAGCGCCTCGACTTGCGGCTCCGACGGCAGGCCGTCGTGATCCGTCAGGTCGGTCATCTCCACGAAATCGTCGGAGCTGAGATTGGCGCGCTCCCACAATTTCACCGGCACCAGCAAATTACTGGGCAGTTGATTGGGCGGCGCGGTCGCATCGGTGATCGAAACCTGCGCCGAGGAATCCACCACCGCAACCGCCGGCACCACCAGCAAAACATCATCGGTGATGAACGTTCCCGACTGCACATTGGCCAGCGCCCGCTGCGCCTTGCGGTAAGCCGAATTCACATAAGGCAAGAGCACCGCATCCGTAAATAGATTCCCCGCCGCATCGTTCAACAGCGATCGCACCAGCGAAGTAATTTGCCCAGCAGTGTTGTAAGCAGTCGTTCCGACGACAGGCATGGCGATACCCCCGTGATTCGTGTTTCGTGACCCGTGGCCCGTGCAGATCAAAGGCGCGTGACTCGTGACCCGTGGCCCGTGACTCGTGATTCGTAATTCGTGCCCCGCGAAAATGTTCGGCACTTCTTGCAAAGAGCCTTAGACTGTCCCGATTCTCCCTGGTCAGATGTTACGAGCCACGGGCCACGGATCACGAGCCACGGGTCACGGCTCTCAGGGCTCTTGCGGCAACGGCGACTGCTTCAAATACGCCGCCACTCCGATGATGCAGGACATCATCGCGCTCACTCCGGCAATGGCCAGCGTGGCGTGCAGTCCCGCCTGCAAATTGAAATGGTCAGGATCGATTCCCACCGCCGCGAATCCGGTGATCACTCCGTTGGCCCCGCCGGCGATCGCCGCCGCCACCAGCCCGCGCCACCACACCCGAAAATTTGTCCAGGCGCTCACGATTTCCTCTTCACTTTACGGTAATGAGGGGAGCGCTCGGTGCGTTTGGGTTTGAAGGCACGTTGGCCGTAGCCGCGGTGGAGCAAGCCGATTCTTCATTCAGCGAGTCCACTGTAGTCACGCAGTAGCTGTAACTGGATCCCGCCGCGACGGTGGTGTCGGTGTACGTCAGCCCCACAGTCACCGCGGTATTCACCTTGGCATACACCGCCGCGCTCGCCGCCGACCGGTACACGTTGTACCCGCTGACCGTTCCCGAACCGCCCACCGGCGAAGGCGCCTGCCAGGTCAGCGTGACGCTGTGCGCAGTTCCAACGGGCAATCCCTGCGCCGCGGCGCTGCCCAAAGCCAGAAACGTGCCCGCAGTAAGAACACAGCACAATCCGCGAATCCAGGAAACGCGCGATCTGAGCATGAGAGAGTTCTCTCTTTCCAAGTGAATTTGAATAAATTAGACGGGTAGCGAAAGTTTCTAGGTGCTCAAGCTTTCCAGTAGGACAGGCTTCAGCCTGTCTGGTTTAAATGTTGTCCGGCGTGAAAGAAAGCAGACAGGCTGAAGCCTGTCCTACTGTTTCAGTTCCACCAAAAACATTTCCGGCGTAATGGCATCAGTATTGGCCACACTGAATTGCAAATTGATCGTCACCGCCGACCCCGTACTCACCGCCGCCGTATCCAGCTTGATCGAGTTGGTCCCGCCATTGCTGTCCTGCCCCACGGTGGAAATGGTTTGCGCGCTGGTGGACCCGGCATTGTTCATCACCAGGTAAGTGATGCGCTCGACCTGGTTGGCCGCGCCGCCAGGCAGCACCGCCGTCGTCGAAGTCCCGCCGAAGGAAAGCGTGTAGCTGATCGCCGCCGTGCCGGTCGTATGCTTGGCCACAGCGGTAATGATGATTCCCTGCCCCGCGCCCATCACGCCGGCCGGCAGAGTACACGTATAGTAAACGGCTGCCGCTCCGGTCCCCGTAACCGCCGTGGCCGGGCCCTGGTAGGCGCACGCCGAACTGTCCGCGCTGGCCACGGTTTGCGCGGGGCCATTGTTCTCAATCTTTTTCCAGCGATGCGCGGTGGAATCGGCGTACAGCAAGTCGATCGCGGCGATTCCGCTCGGCGCGGAAGTCTCCGCCGCCGAATAGAATTTATAGCTGTGCACTCCGCCATTGAACGGAAACTGCACGCCGCTGGGCGGCGCCGCATACTGCGCCGCGGTCAGGTTGAACCCCAGAAATCCGGTGCCGAGGCCGCCGCTAAAGCCGCAAAACAGGCAGGAAGAGCCGTTGTTTTCTTCGGTGAGCCACGAGCGCATGGCATTGCCCACGGCGCGCGGCGTGCTGCCCGTTCCGGTCAACGCGCCGGAAGTGGTCGCCAGCGTCAGCGTGCACGTCCCGTTGGTGACCGCCGTGGAATTGAAATAGTTCGGCTCACTCCCCGCGCTCGTGCCAAAGTAAAAATTGCAGCTGGCCGGAAAATAAATCGCCGTGGTCGCCGAAACGCCGATCGAGCTGGAAGCCGCCACAGTCTGCGAAATCTCCGGGCTGGGAGCGGATTCCCTTCCCCCTGCGTCCACGACCGTAACCTTAAAGTAATAGGTTCCCGCTCCGAGCGACCCGGAACCCGTCCCCGTGATGCTTGCCTGCGGCCTCCGGAACACGTGCCCGATCATCTCCTCGCCCGCGGGACCGCCGGTGTCGTTGCCGCCGCTGGTCAGCACTTCGGTGGTCTGGACGTCGTACCCGGTCATGGTGATCCCCATGTCGCATCCGGTGTAGCTTCCGAAGAGGTTGCCCCAGTAGCCGATGCTGTTCGCGCCCGAGCCTCCGCTGTTGGTATTTTCGTAGATCCAGTTCCGGCAGTTCACCGGATTTCCCGAATTTGTCTGCGTGCCGGCGAGTTGCGCAAATCCCGCCGTCTGCCCGTGCACGAAAACGTTGTTGCCGGGAATCGCTCCGCAACTGGCGGTGCTGTACAGCAGGGACTGCGACGGCGCCATGATGTCGCCGGTCAGAATATTGTCAAAAGTCACGCTGCTGAGGGCAAAGCAGGTGGCCATGTTGATGAATCCCAGGTCCCAGTTGTCTTCCACGGTGGTGGTGCCGTCAAAAACGATATTGCCCCACGGCCCGCCGCCTCCGGGAAATGGATTGTCCATGCGGATGGTGTGGGCGATGAAAGAATTGTCGCGAAAATCGAACACGCTGGTGTGCGAGTTGTTGGTCAATCCGAGAAACCAGATCGAGGGAATCAGCGTGTTGCTGTTGTTTTGGTTGTTCCAGTTGGTGCGGTCAAACAAACTGAAGAACGCGTTGTTGTCCACCTGCAGCATCGGCCCGGTGCCGGTGGCCGCGATGGACACATCCTGAGTGGTCACGTCACCCTGCGAATCCTGAATGATTCCGGCCTGCGGCGCGGTCAGGCATACGTGCGTCAAGTCCAGCGCGCTGCCCGCGCCGTAAGCCACGAAGAGCGCCCCAAGCGTGGAATACCCGCTGATGTTGCTGCAGGACAGCGCCCAGTTCCCCGCCGAGTACACGCCGCCAGTTCCGGTGATGGAAACCTGCCCGGTGGTGCCCGCCGTAGACAGGTTGCCTTCGGCCGGCAGCCCATAAAGCAGCAGCGTGCCGTTCAAAATAATTTTTACCCCCGCAACGCCCGCCGCCGGAAACGGAATCGTGGACATGTACCACATTCCCTCGGGAACGAAGACCGTGCCGCGATTGGTGATTTGCGGGCTTCCGTCGCCCGCTGCGTCGGAGATCGCCTGCTTGATGAACATCGAATTGTCGGGAAACGTGAAAACGCTGCTCACCGAATTCACGGCCGCCGCGGTCAGCACCAGGCTGGTGGTGCCCGCGCCCGAAGCGATCGTGGTGATCAGCGCCTGGTTGGTCGCCGCGGCCGGAGGAGTCTGCGGCCAGAATCCGTTGAATCCCGTCCAACTGTTGGCCTCGGCGCCTTTGTCGATCGCGCCGCAAGTGTTCCCGGCGCCGAATCCGAAGCAATCGAAAGAGTAGCCCAGCGGCGCATAGCTTCCCCCAGCGTCGCTGTACACCAGGTAACCGACCGCGCCGGCCACGCCCTGCCAGTAGATTCCGACGTAGTTGAGCGGCGTGCGCGTCGCGGGCGCGGTGGTCACGGTAATCGCCGCACTGGCGGCCGAAGTTCCAAAGTTGGAGTCGATGGCGGCCACTTTGTAGTGCACCGTCGTGACTCCGGTCGAGCCGATCACGTTGGGATTCGGCGCGGAACCCTGCGCGGGAGTTGCGAGGGTAGACGCGGCTCCGGCATTGGCGACAAAAATTCCGCAGCCGTTTTTGAAATTATTGTCGTAGGCGATGGTCAGGGCTTTGCTGCCGCCGGTGATGGTTCCGATCGTGCGGGAGCCGGTAAGCGCCGATTGATCGCAGCCTCCCGCCGGCATGTAAGCGGTAATGTCGCGCCAAGGGATCGGTCCCTTGAAACGCTGCGGCGAAGACCACTGGTTATCCTGCGTGGTGGAAGGAATCGGAGCGCCGCCGACAGTCAGGGCGCCGGTTACGGCTGCCGATCCGTTGACGGTAAGATTTCCGCTCAGCGAAAGTGAAAACGCGGAAATCCCGCTGGTGGTAGTAACGGTGGTGAAGGTTGGCGCGCTAGGATCGTTCGGCAGAATCACATTCGGCAATTGTTTGGTGGTGATCGACGGCCCGCTGATTTCAATTTCATAGCGCCCCGGCGCGGCGTAAAAAGTGTAATTCCCCAACCCGTCGGTAGCGATGGGATTCGCCAAGGCCTGCGTCAATCCCGAATCAGAATAAATCGAAGCCAGCGGCGAACAAGGCTGCCCGGTAGCCGCCGAAGTGCACACCCGCACAGAAGCCCCCGCCATCGGCCGCCCCTGCGCGTTGAACACCACGTCATCCTTCCGCGAGCCCTGAGCAAACGCAGCCGCGCTCCCAATTAGAAAGACCACCGCAGCAACCGCCGCCGTGCGCAAAATTCCATTCATGTCCAGGATTCCTTTAAAAGAGAAAAGTC
>Ga0070735_10004613_pt1 | contig 11567 bp, 8 predicted proteins | sample Coa_R1_FD_66443 | JGI IMG/M metagenome (GOLD analysis project Ga0070735, IMG submission 66443) | Surface soil microbial communities from Centralia Pennsylvania, which are recovering from an underground coalmine fire - Coalmine... | ecosystem: Environmental > Terrestrial > Soil > Unclassified ... | reverse complement strand
CGCCACGCCGCCGGTGAGCTGACCGATGCTCTCCATTTTCTGGGCTTGCCGCAGCGCGTCCTCGGCTCTCGCCCGCTCGGCCGCCTCGGCGCGCAGGCGATCGTTCGCGGCCTGCAATTCAGCGGTGCGCTCCGCGACTTTCCGCTCCAGCGATTCTTCGCTTTCGCGCAAGGCCGCTTCGGTTCGCTTGCGCTGCTCGATCTCTTGCTGGGCCGAGCGATAGAGCCGCCCCTTGTCGATGGCGATGCCGGCTTGGATGGCGATGCCGACGACCAGCCGCTCCGCCCGCTCGTCGAAACGGCCGGCCTCGGGATGACCGAAAAACAGGCCGCCGAGAACCTCGCCCGAATGCGAGAAAACCGGCGCCGCCAGATAGCTTCGCACCGGGAGGTGCCCTTTAGGCATGCCGTAATAGGGAGGATTCTTGCCGAAGCGCCGGTCCTGGGTGATGTCGGGCGAGCGCGTGACGCCTTCGCCGCGGAACGTCGGTCCGAAGATTTGCGTGTTACGCGGATTGGGAAAGCTGGCGAAGGCTTCGCGCGGCGCGCCGGACAGCGCGTAGAGCAGCAAGGCTTCGCCGTTCGCGTCGACGACATTGTAGAAGAACGCGCCGAAAGCGGCGCCGGAAAGGGCGGTCGCGGCGTCGGTGACGACCTGCACGGCGCGCTCCAAGTCGATCTCGGCCGCAATCGCGGCGCCGGTCTCGTTGAGTTTTTCAAGGATCAACGCCTCGTCGCGCAGCGCGCGAGCGCTTTCTTCCCGCAGACGGGCCAGACGGAGATTCGTCTCGACGCGCGCGAGCATTTCGCGGGCAGAGAACGGCTTGGTCAAATAGTCGTCGGCGCCGGACTCAAGGCCCTCCACCTTCGCTTCCTCGCCGGCGCGCGCGGAAAGCAGCAGGACGGGAATTTCGCGCAACTCGGGATCATTGCGCAACGCCGCGAGGAGACCGAATCCGTCGAGCCTCGGCATCATCACGTCGGAAATCACGAGATCGGGCTTGACGCGGCGGGCGGAGGCGAGCGCGGCTTCGCCATCCGGCGCCGCCTCGACGCGAAAGCCGGCCGAGGTCAGGAGGCGCTGGACGTAATGGCGCATGTCGGCGTTGTCGTCCGCCAGCAGGACGAGCTGGCCGGTCGCGCCGGGCAGCGGAGCGATGGCGCCGAGGTCTTCTGAAACCGGAGAGAGGGGGCCGTCGCCGGCCGGACCGGCGCTTTCGCTCATCCATCCCAAGGCTTCGTCGACATAGCTCTCGGCCCTGATCCGGGTCGTACCTTGCGTTCGCGCGGCGCCGATCCGATCGGCCGGCAAATGCGCGACGCCGAAGGGCAGGGAGACCGTGAAGCGGCTGCCGCGATCGAGTTCGCTGTCGACGTGGATCGTCCCGCCATGCAGCCGCACCAGTTCCTGGACGAGGGCGAGGCCGATGCCGCTGCCTTCGAAGGACCGGCCGCGCGCCCCTTCGACCCGGCGGAAGCGCTCGAAGAGGTGCGGGATTTCTGCGGCCGGAATGCCGGTTCCGGTGTCGCGCACCGTGATTTCGGCGGAGGCGCCGTCCGCCGCCGGCCTCGCCTCGACCGCAATCTCGCCCTCGAAGGTGAATTTGAACGCGTTCGAAACGAGGTTGAGAACGATCTTCTCCCACATGTCGCGATCGACATGGACCGGGCCGGGCAGCGGCGGGCAGTCGATGACCAGACGAAGGCCGGCCCGCTCGACCGCCGAGCGGAAATTGGAGGCGAGATCGGCGGTGAAGGCGGCCAAATCCACCGGCTCGTAGCTCGCCTGCACGCGGCCCGCCTCGATGCGGGAAAAATCCAGAAGCGTGTTGACGAGCTTCAGCAGCCGGACGCCGTTGCGATGGGCGATCTCGATGAGATGGCGATTTTCCGTGGAGAGGCGATCGGCTGGCTTAGCGAGCGCCTCCTCCAGCGGTCCAAGCATCAACGCCAGCGGGGTGCGAAATTCGTGACTGACATTGGAGAAGAACAGCGTCTTGGCCTTGTCCAGCTCGGCGAGCGCGTCGGCGCGCCGGCGCTCCTCCTCATAGGCCTGCGCGTTGGCGACGCTCGCGCCGATCTCGCCGGCGGTCAGGCCCAGAAACCGGCGGTAGTCGTCGTCGAACAGGCGGAACGGGTTGAGGCCGGCGACGAGGACGCCGGCGCGCGCGGTTTCGCCTCTTGCCGGAATGGGGATGAGAGCGGCTTGCGACGGGCTCTCGTCCCAGGCGCCCTTCGGAAACTCCGTCCCGAAATGGGCGGCGAGATCGCTGACGACGACCGGCTGGTGATCTTGTATGGCCGCGGCGAATGGCCATTTCGCCGACACGCCGAGAGGGGCGGATTGCGGCGCCGAGACCGGATTCGGCGCGATGCCGCATGAGCCGGCGAGCGACAGCGTGCGGCCGTCCGGCTCAGCGAGATAGATCATCGCGAAGGGCAAGTCCTTCGGATCGGTGGCGAGCGCCTCAGCGCTGCGCTGGCAGGCCCGCTCGACCGTCCGCGCATCGGCGGTCGCGGCGGCCAATTCGCGCAGCAGCGTCAACTGCCGCTCGCCGATGACCCGGCGCGTGTCGTCAGTATTGGCGCAAATGATCCCGCCCGGCGCGCCGTCATCGTCCGGGATCGGGCTATAGGAGAACGTATAGTAGGTCTCTTCCGGATAGCCGCTGCGCTCCATGATCAGGAGCTGCTCTTCGACGTAAGTGCCCTCGTCGCCCTTCATCGCGGTCGCCAGCATCGGGCCGATATCGTCCCAGATTTCCCGCCAAACCTCCGCTGTCGGGCGGCCGAGCGCCCAAGGATGCTTGCCGCCGATGATCGACTTGTAGGGATCGTTGTAGAGATAGGTCAGCTCGTCGCCCCAGCCGATCCAAATCGGCTGGCGCGAGGTGAGCATGATCCGCACCGCGGTTTTCAGGCCGCGCGACCAGAATTCGGGCGGCCCGAGCGGCGAACGGCTCCAATCGAAGCCGCGCATCAGCGCGCCCATCTCGCCGCCGCCGGCGAGGAATTCCCGCGTCGGATCGGCCGGATGCGAACCTCTCTGAGAATTCATTCCAACGCCCAACGCGAGGCCGAAGAGAAAAGTCTAGCCACGGCTCGGGAAAATTTGAAGACGCGCCGGACGCGCGCCAGGCCGGCGCGGCGCTCTCTCCGACGGGTTAAGCGCCGGCCGGACGGTCGCGTCGCGATTCAAGCCGCGTGACCGCTCGCCTCAATGAGCCTAAATTCGGCTTCGCGATTGCAGGTCATGCGCATGCCGAACGACCCTCGATATTGGTTTGCCGCCAAACGCTATGGATGGGGATGGGGTCTGCCGATCGCGTGGCAAGGCTGGCTGGTTTTGGCCGCCTTCATTGGTCTCGTTGTCCTCGGCGCGTTTCTGTTTCCGCCGAGAAAATTTCTTCCCGAATATGTCGTCTATGTCGTCGTCCTTTGCGCCCTGCTCATCGGCGTGTGCTGGGCGAAAGGCGAGCCGCCGCATTGGCGATGGGGAGATAAAGAAAAACCCTAAAACCTATTCGCGGGCTCGTTCTCAAAAAAGCTCGCGAAACGGGAGACGGGGTCATGGTGCCCAGGGGCGGAATCGAACCACCGACACTGCGATTTTCAGTCGCATGCTCTACCAACTGAGCTACCTGGGCGTCGCCGGCGCGGCGGGCCGCGGCGGCGGGCGGTTTATAGGTAGGCGCGGCGGGCTTGTCCAGCGCCCTTCAGCCGAAGAGAAACTCGCGGATCGGCGCGATCTGCTCCTCGGAAAAAAGCGCCGGCGCGTGGCCGACCCCGGCAAATTCGACGAGCTTCGCCTTGGGGCCGCGCCGCGTCATCTCTTCGGCGACCGCGCGCGGCAGCACGTCCGAGGTTTCGCCGCGCAGCAGCAGGACCGGACATGTGATCGCGTCCCATACCCGCCATAAATCGACGTCCTGGAAGGGCGCCGCCTTGAAGGCGATCGCGATTCTCGGATCATAGGCGAAGCCATAGGAGCCGTCGGGCCGCCGCTTCGTGCTGATTTCGGTGAGGCGGCGCATCTCAGCGTCGGTGAGCGGCCCGAATGTCGCATAATTCTGCCGCACCGCCTGCTCCATCGCTTCGAGCGAGGGGAAGCTCGGGTCCAGTCCGACATAAGAGCCGATGCGCTCCAAGGCGGCTTTGGGGATGAATCCGCCGATGTCGTTGATCGCCAGACGGCGGATCGGCGAGCCCGGCTGGGCGGCGATCATCATGCCGATCAGCCCGCCCATCGACGTGCCGAGCCAATCGAGGGATTCGACGTCGAGCCGGGCGATCAGCGTCGCCAGGTCGGCGACATAGAGGGGATAGGAATAATCTTCCGGCGCGGCCAAATGGGCGCTGCGTCCTCGCCCGGGGGCATCCGGACAAATCACGCGATAACGCGACGAGAGCGCTTGCGCGACGACATCGAAATCCTTTCCGTTCCGCGTCAGGCCGTGCATGCAGAGCAGAGTCGGCGCGCCGGCCGGCCCATCCCATTGGCTATAGACGACACGGTGAAATCCGTGCGGTCCGAGGCAGTCGACGCTTCGTTCGATCATGTCTATCGCTTCGATGAAGCCGGAGAGGACATCGGGCGCTTCAGCCTAGTCCGCGATGCGCCGCGCCCAATCAGGCGCGGCGCGATGATGAGCGCCGATGCGCTGCGCTGGCCTTATGGATGCTTTTCTTTTTCCGACGCGCGGCGGCCGGCGGCCTTGGCGTCGGCTTCGCACATATAGGCGCCTTGCTTGGTCTTGCCGTAGCTGCGCGTGCCGGCGAAATGGTAAATGCCGGTCTTGGTGTTGACCCAGACGACCGTATCGGTCGGGCATTTGGCCTTGGCTTCGGCTTCGGTCTGGAATTCGCCGGCGCCGGTGGGCGCGGCCATCGGCTTGGGCGCGGCCATCGGCTTTGGCTTCGGCGCGGTGGCGGCCGGGGCCGGCGCCGCTGCGGGAGCAGGCGCGGGCGCTGCTGCGGCGGGCGGCGTGGTTTCCGTTCCCGCCCGGCAAGCGGCGATGAAATCCTTCTTCTTCTGGCCGGCGGCTTTGATCGCGCCCTTATTCGCCTCGTATTCGGCGTTGCATTCCTTGGCGGTCTTGCCGGCCGCGGCGGCGGTCGTCGCGGCCGGCGCTGTGGAGGACGCGGCCGGGGCAGGGGCGGCGGCCGGCGCCGCGGCGCCTTTCTGCTCCTCGCGGCACTTGGCGAGGAAATCCTTCCAGGTCATGCCGTTGGTCGTTCCGCTGGCCTTGGCCTGCTTCCATTGATCGCCGCAGATTTTCATCACGCTTTCGGCGTTGGCCGCATTGGTCCCGGCGAGGCCGAAAGCCGCCGCCAGGACGATCGCCGAAAAGGCGATCCTGATCGTACGTTTTTTCAAGGCATGCTCCCTAGTTCGACCCGCCCGTCATTGGAGAGGCCAAGCGGCTCAGTCTGGCCTTGGGTCGCATCAAGCGTCAATGGCCCGCGGCGGCGCGTCCGTGGGTAAAGAATTGCTTGAATTTCTTGAACCGGGTCGAGACCTGATGGCGACGCTGCTCGGAATCGACGACGTCCTGGCTCGTCACCCAATTGAGCTGGATCGCGCGGCGCGGGCCGGAAAAGGGCTTGTGGCCGTGCCAGGAATTGTCCGAGCGTTTGAAGACCAGCAAAGTGCCGCCATAGGGCGGCACTTCGGCGACATAGTCGTCGAGATTGTCGGGGCCGCGCAACAGGCGCAGGCGTCCGGCGTCCTCCTGCCAGCGCTCGTTCATATAGAGAAGAACAGTGATGATCTTTGTGGCGGAATCGGTATGGATCGCGCCGTCCTTTTCGCGAACATAGCCGCGCACGGTGTACATTGTCGGCCGGCCGGTCAGATCGACGTCGAATTTGCGCTCGATCGCGGCTTGGAATTCCGCGCCGCGCAATTCGTCCATCAGCTTGGCGAACTGGCCGCGAATTTCAAGCTCGGCCGGCGGGTGCGAGCCGGGGCCCGGTACGTCGGGATAATCGGCGACGATCTCGGCGAAGCGTTCGGCGCGGATGAACTCCGGAACCACGATATAGTCGAAAGGGTCGCGCTGCAGCGGCGTGCGCTCCAGCAAATCGAAATCGCAAAATTCCATCGTCGGCTCCACGGAGCGGCCGCCGATCACGGCGCCGCGTCGGCGGCGCCGCTTATATCAAGCGCGCCGCGGCGCGCCAAATGCGCGCTAGAATCGTTCTCATTTTCATTTTTTCGCGGCAGAGCGGGCGTCGAGCCCAAGCTTCTGCAAGAGCCTCACGTCACGGGCTCGGATGCGAGAAAATTTTCGAGCCAGTGAATGTCGTATTGGCCGTTTTGGATATCGGCGTTACGCACCAAAGCGCGGAACAACGGCAGGGTCGTCTCGACGCCGTCGATGATGAATTCGTCGAGCGCGCGGCGCAGCCGCAGCAAGGCCTCGTTGCGCGTCCGGCCATGGACCACCAGCTTGCCGACCAGCGAATCGTAGAAGGGCGGGATCACATAGCCTTGATAGACCGCCGAATCGACGCGCACGCCAAGGCCGCCCGGCGGGTGGTAATAGGAGATACGGCCCGGCGACGGCGTGAAGCTGCGCGCATGCTCGGCGTTGACGCGGCATTCGATCGCCGCGCCGACGAGACGTACGTCCTTCTGCGCGATCGTCAGCGGCGACCCCGCGGCGATCTTGATTTGCTCGTTGACGAGATCGATGCCGGTGATCATCTCGGTCACCGGGTGCTCGACCTGGATGCGCGTGTTCATCTCGATGAAATAGAACCGCCCGTCCTCGTAAAGGAATTCGACCGTGCCGACGCCGACATAGCCGAGATCGGCCATGGCTTTGGCGACGACCGCGCCGATCTCCTCGCGCTGATCGGCGTTGAGCGCCGGCGAGGGGCCTTCCTCCCAGATTTTTTGGTGGCGGCGCTGCAGCGAGCAATCGCGCTCGCCGAGATGGATGGCCCGGCCGCGCCCGTCGCCCAAAACCTGGATTTCGATATGGCGCGGCTTTTCGAGATACTTTTCGAGATAGACGGCGTCGTCGCCGAAAGCGGCCTTGGCTTCGGCCTTGGCGGTGAGGATCGCGTCGGCGAGGCCGGCGGCGCTGCGCGCGACTTTCATGCCCCGCCCGCCGCCACCGGCCGCCGCCTTGACCAGGACCGGATAGCCGATGCCGGCGGCGATCCGCTCGGCCTCGGCGATGTCGTCGACGGCGCCTGGCGATCCCGGCACGCAAGGAATGCCGAGCCGCGCGGCGGTGCGCTTGGCTTCGATCTTGTCGCCCATCAGCCGGATATGCTCGGCCTTCGGCCCGATAAAGGCGATGTTGTGCTCGGCGAGGATGTCGGCGAAGCGCGCATTTTCGGAGAGGAAGCCGTAGCCGGGATGGACGGCGTCGGCGCCGGTGATCTCGCAGGCGGCGAGCAGCGAGGGGATGTTGAGATAGCTGTCCTTCGCCGGCGGCGGGCCGATGCAGACGCTCTCGTCGGCGAGCTTGACGTGCATGGCGCCGGCATCGGCGGTCGAATGCACCGCGACGGTGGCGACGCCAAGCTCCTTGGCGGCGCGCAGAATGCGCAGGGCGATCTCGCCGCGATTGGCGATCAGGATCTTATCGAACATGAATCGACCCTACACGGCGGAACGACGACGCGCCGGTTACGCAATGGCGAGCAAAGGCTGCCCGAATTCCACGGGCGTTGCGTCTTCGACGAAGATTTCGACGACTTTGCCCGCCTTCGTCGCAAGAATCTCGTTGAACGTCTTCATCGCCTCGACAAGCAGCAGCTTGTCGCCAACTTTGACGACCGAGCCGATCTCGACGAAGGGCTTCGCCTCCGGGCTGGCGCGCCGGTAAACCGTGCCGACCATCGGCGATTTGATGACGCCGGGATGGTCGGCCGGCGTCGCGCCGGGTGCGGGCTCCGGCGCCGCTCCAGGAGCTGGGATGACGGCCGCGGCGACCGGCGTCGGCGCGACCAGGCCGGCAAGGGCGGGCGCCGCCCGCTCGCGCGCCACTCTGACGCGCAAGCCTTGATGCTCGATTTCGACCTCGCTGAGGTCGTGCTGGCCGGCGATCTTGGCGAGCGCCGCGATGATCGAAAGGTCAAGCGTGCTTTGCAGCCCCTCGCTCGCGGCGGCGCTGGTTTTGCTTTGCGGTTTTTTCATAAAGGCCCCGTTCGCCCCTTCTTGTCGGCAAGGACGCAATTGGAGGGCCGGTTTGCTCGCAAAAGCGTCGGCTCGGGGCGTTTCACAACTCTGCTCACCGTCGGCGGCTAGGGATTGGCGGCCGATCGCCGCTTTAAGGAGAGCCGGTCCTATAGCCAAATCGGGCGGCGAGGGAAAGGGCGCGCGATTGAGTCATCCCCTGATAAGCGGGCGTCTTTCGCTCTTGCGGTTGCAGAATGGCCGGCGGATGATGCGGTCTTTTCAAGGGGCGGAGGGCTTCATGCGCGCGATCCGGGTCCACGAGGTCGGCGGGCCTGAGGCGATGCGGCTTGAAGACGTTCAATTGCCGCCGCCGGGCCCCGGCGAAGCGCGGGTCCGGCATCGCGCCATTGGGCTCAACTATATCGATGTCTATTACCGGACCGGTCACTATCCGTCGCAAGCTCCGTTCACCCCGGGCAGCGAAGGCGCCGGCGATGTGGTCGCGGTCGGCCCGGGGGTCAAGGGCTTCAAGCTCGGCGACCGAGTCGCTTATGTATCGCGCACCGGCGCTTACGCGGAAGAGGCCAATGTCGCCGTGACGGCGCTGGTCCGTCTGCCCCAGGCGATTTCCTACGAGACGGCGGCGGCGGCGATGTTGAAAGGGCTGACCGCGCAATATCTCCTCCGGCAAACCTATCGCGTGAAAAAGGGCGACACGATCCTCGTCCATGCCGCGGCGGGCGGGGTCGGGCTGATCCTTTGCCAATGGGGCAAGGCGCTCGGCGCGACGGTGATCGGAACCGTCGGCTCGCCGGACAAGGCGGCGATGGCCAAAAAGGCCGGCGCTGCGCACACCATTCTTTATCGCGAGGAGGATTTTGCGGCGCGGGTCGCTGAGATCACCAAAGGCGCGAAATGCCACGTCGTCTATGACGGCGTCGGCAAAGCGACCTTCCCCGCTTCGCTCGATTGCCTACGTCCCCTGGGCATGTTCGCCTCTTACGGCTCGGCTTCGGGCGCGATCGAGAATTTCAACCTCGCGCTGTTGGCGCAGAAGGGCTCGCTGTTCGCGACGCGGCCAAGCCTCTTCACCTTCCTTGCCGATCGCGCCCGCTACGAGCGCATGGCGCGCGACCTTTTCAGCGTGCTGCGCTCGAACGCGGTGAAGGTGAAAATCGGCGCGCGTCTGCCGCTGGCCGAAGCCGCCCGAGCGCATGAGGCGCTCGAAGCGCGCGCGACAAGCGGCTCGACCGTGTTCCTACCGTAACCGCCGTTGCGGCGTCGTCAAAATCGTCACGCGGCGCGAAAGTGCTTGGCAAAATTTTCGCAAAGTCCAGGCTCTTTCGCGCTGGCTCTATTCAAACGACCCGCTAAAATCGGCCTCAATCTTGGCTGGGAGGCTGAGTTTGGCGCAACTTGACGCGGCCGGAACAGGGCGGGGTTCGGGCGAAACGACGCCGTTATTGGCGGTTCGCAACATCACCAAGCGGTTCGGACCTTTCACGGCGAACGATCGGGTCAATCTCGATCTCGTTCAGGGCGAGGTTCACGCCTTGCTGGGCGAGAACGGGGCAGGCAAGTCGACCCTGGTTAAAATGCTCTACGGCATTCTCGAGCCGACCGAGGGCGAAATTCTTTGGCGGGGCGCGCCGATCCGCCTGCCCAATCCGAACGCCGCTCGGGCGCTCGGCATCGGCATGGTCTTCCAGCATTTCTCGCTTTTCGAGAACCTGACCGTCGCGGAAAATATCGCGCTCGCCATGGCGCCGGAGATCAAACTCGATCAAGTGCCGGCGAAAATCGCGGAAATATCCCGCGCCTATGGCATGGGCCTCGAACCATCGCGGCCGGTTTGGACGCTTTCGGCCGGCGAGCGCCAGCGCATCGAGATCGCGCGCTGCCTGCTGCAAGACCCGAAAGTCCTCATCCTTGACGAGCCGACCTCGGTCCTGACGCCGCAAGAGGCCGAAAAGCTGTTCGAGACTCTGGAGCGCTTGAAAGCCGAGGGCAGGGCGCTCCTCTACATTTCGCACCATCTCGAAGAAGTGCAGCGCCTTTGCGATCGCGCGACGATCTTGCGCCTCGGCAAGGTGGTCGGCGCCTGCAATCCGCGGGTCGAGACGCCGCGCTCGCTCGCCGCCCTCATGGTCGGCTCGGAAATCAAGGAAGTGCGGCCGGCCGGCGCGCATGCGCTCGGCAAGGAACGGCTGGTCGTCGCCAATTTGAGCCTGCCCTCGCCCGAACTGCACGGCGTCGCCCTGAAGAATATCTCGGCCGCGGTGAAGGGCGGCGAGATTTTCGGCGTCGCCGGCGTCGCCGGCAACGGCCAGTCGGAATTTTTCGCGGCCCTTTCCGGCGAGACCTTGGCCCGCGATCCCAACGCGATCGTCATCGACGGCGCGCCAGTCGGCGCTTTGGGGATCGGGGCCAGGCGCGCCCTGAACGCCGGCTTCGTGCCCGAGGAGCGCAACGGCCACGCCGCCGCGCCGGACTTCACCCTGTCCGACAATATCGTCCTTTCCGGCCACGCCTCCGGCGACATGACGCGCGCCGGCTTCATCAATGCCGGTCTCGCCAAGGAAAAGTCGCGCAAGGTCATCGCCGCTTTCGACGTGCGCGCGGCCGCGCCCGATCCGCTGGCGCGCACTCTGTCCGGCGGCAATTTGCAGAAATTCGTCGTCGGCCGGGAAATCCTGCGCGAGCCCTCGGTCCTCGTCGTCAACCAGCCGACCTGGGGCGTCGATGTCGCGGCGGCCGCGACGATCCGCCAGGCGCTGCTCGATCTTTGCGCGAAAGGCGCCGCGGTCCTGATCATCAGCCAGGACCTCGACGAATTGTTCGAAATCTGCGACCGCATCGCCGTCATTCATACCGGCGAATTGTCGGCGCCGCTGCCGGCGCGCTCGACGACGCGCGAGGAGGTCGGGTTGCTGATGGCCGGCATGGGCGGGGGCGGCCATGCGCATTGATCTCGAAGCGCGGCCGAAACGCTCGACCTTACGCGAAATTCTGTCGCCCGTGATCGCCCTGATCGTCGCGGTGCTCGTCGGCGGCGCGGTGGTGGCGATCATGGGCCGCTCGCCGCTCACCGCTTTCGACGTCTATTTCGTCCAGCCTTTGTCGCAATTCTACTCGCTGCAGGCGATCGCGGTGAAAGCCTCGCCGCTGATCCTGATCGCGGTCGGCCTCGCCTTCTGCTATCGCGCCAATCTCTGGAATATCGGCGCCGAGGGACAATTCATCGCCGGCGGCGCGCTCGGCGGCTGGCTCGGCCTCCTCACCCATGACGGCGCCTATCAGGCGATCGGCTCGTGGTGGATTTTGCCGGCGATGATCCTGCTCGGCATTCTCGGCGGCGTCCTCTATGCGATGATCCCGGCGGCGTTGCGGGTCTGGCTGAACGTTTCAGAAATCCTGACCAGCCTGATGCT
>Ga0070735_10004612_pt1 | contig 11568 bp, 8 predicted proteins | sample Coa_R1_FD_66443 | JGI IMG/M metagenome (GOLD analysis project Ga0070735, IMG submission 66443) | Surface soil microbial communities from Centralia Pennsylvania, which are recovering from an underground coalmine fire - Coalmine... | ecosystem: Environmental > Terrestrial > Soil > Unclassified ... | reverse complement strand
GGCCTGCGTGGCGGATGGATTCAGCGCCCCAGCGGACCAAACCAACACCGGAGAGGCGTTCACGTTCAACCGCCTGGGCGTGCGAGTGCCCGCGATTCTGATTTCCCCGTGGGTCGCGAAACAGGTGGTGCCGAGTACTCGCATCTTCGAGCACGCCTCGATCCCGGCCACCATCACGAGCTGGAAGCTGCCGGGGTTTCCTGCCGCCCAACGATCGCCGCGTGAGGCGGCCGCCGAGACGTTTCTGGATCTCCTCACGCTTCCGACGTTGCGAACCGACTGTCCAGAGTTCGAGTGAACTGACCATGCCTCCGATCAAAATCCCGCGCGTCCCGAAGAGTGCCTACAACGAGAACCGTCCGGCGGGCGATCTCCTGCTGGCGCACATCGCCAACCTGGAGCGTGCGCTGGGGCGGCGCCCCAAGAACCGGAAGGGGAAACTCAAGGAGGGCGAGGCTGCGGCGTACATCCGGCATTTAAGTCGTCACCTGCATCATCGGATTCTGTTGCCGACGCTCCCGACGGTTGCGACGTCGGTGGGCGTGGGACGCATGACGGCGCCGTCCGCGCCTCGAAAGACCCGCGCGCGAACGAAGCCGGTTCGCACGGCGTCGCGAAGGAAGCGATAACGATGTTCCCCATTGCCGCGCTGGCGGCGTTGATTGTGTTCGGAGCGCCAGCGAACGAGGGGCGACTGCACGCCGACTTCCGGACCGAAGCGGAGCGGTTCCGGGGCACGTGCATGTTCCAGCTCACTAAAGTGCCTGGCTGCGCCGCGCTGCTCCTGACGGACCACCCGCTACACGTTGCCGTGGGAAGCATCGCGCCGCAGAATGGATTCGGCGTCGGCGGCGCCGTCGTGACGCACTTCACCCCCAGCGAGAACTGGCGGATCAGCTGGAACTCGGATGCGGTGGGCGCACTCGCCAGCGGCGCGTGGCGAGCCGGAACGTACCTGAAGATCATCGCGACGCCGATAGAACCACCACGCCCGGTCGCGCATGCGAGTGCGTCAGCCGTCGCGGGATTGTCGGATTTCGAGCACCCCATCATCACGGCGTATGGGCAGGCGATCTCGCTTCCGACGGTCTTTTTCTTCGGGCTGGGGCCGGACTCGCTGCACGCGGACCAGACGGCGTTTGGCTTCTCGGAAGGCATCGTTGGCGCCACAGGCACGCTGCCGCTGTTTCGCAAGTCGCGCGCGCAATCGCTGAAATTGACGGCGGTCGCTGAACTGAACGAGCGCATCCCGTCCGTCCGGTCGGGAACGTCGACGACCGTCTCGAGCATTGAATCGAAATACACCAACATCGACGCGCCGGGGCTCGACAAGCAGCCCGCGACAACCCAGTTCGGCGAGGGACTTCGTGCGCGGCCCTCGTTCTTCAACGATCATCTCGCGCTCGACTACCTCGTCAACTGGCAGCAGTTCGTCGCGACGGACTCCGCGTACTCGTTCAGGCGATGGAGCGTCGATCTGAAGCACGAGATCCGCCTGTACGGCACATCGTTTCCGGGTGCGTATCAGACGAACGGGCCGAACGAGTGCGCGCCCGACCCGAAGGGCGACTGTTTCGGTGACTTGAAGCGCGCCTTCTCGAAGGACTGCCAGGCTGATCCAAGCTGCCCGCAATCGCACAACCGCGTCGGCACGGTGCTGATTCGTGGATGGGTGTCTCGCGCCTCGACAGCCCGCGATAGTGCCGTGCCGTTCTATTTCCAGCAGACGCTGGGCGGTTCGGACATCAACGGTGCGCGTACGCTCGCCGGCTACGAGGACTACCGCTTCCGGGGCACCGGTGTCGTGCTTGCCCAGGCGAGTCTCGAGCATTCGCTCGGGAAGTGGCCGGTCGGCCTGTTCGTCGAAGGGGACGAGGGGAGCGTGGCTCTGCCGTCGCAGGACCTCTGGTCGCTCCGCATGCGCGGCAGCGCCGCCGTGGGTCTGAACATTCGCGCCGGCGGGTTCCCGGCCTTCACGGTGGCGTACGCGAAGGGGAGTGAAGGGCACCATGCGATCTACGTGTTGAGCACGGCGCTGCTGGGCGGGTCGGCGAGACCGTCCCTGCAGTAGCGGCATGAGCATCCTCGGCGGGCGCACGCTCCGGTTCCGGGAAGGAGTGAATCGTGATTGCGGCTCCGAATCCAACCAAGCAGCCGTGCACCTTCATCGTCGCGATTCACGGCATCGGCGATCAAATTGAGTACGCCACGGCTCAATCCGTCGTTGTCGAGGCTGGCAAGTTCTGTGGGACGCTGACGTCGGTGCCGCTCGGGAGCTTCTATCCCGTAGTCGCCGGCGCCGACGGCGCAAGCGTCCGTATCGCACCCGAGCCGCAAATCCTGCCGGACGTCGGGGGTCTCGGATTCGGCGAGGTGTACTGGGCCGCCATCGCGCGCGGTGTCAGCAAGAACGGCTACATTCTCGAGGAAACCAAGAAATGGGCGCGTTCGATCGTGGCGAGACTGGCGGTGCGCGCCGCGAGCCTGAATCGGCCGATGTCGGCGGCGGAGTGTTTCCGCATCATCACGGTCCTCGACGAATTGATCGAAACGATCGCGGTCCTCGATCGACTGACACGGGTCGCGGACAAGGCCGGCCTCTTCAAGTTTCAGCTCAAGACGCTCCTGGACAACTTCGTCGGCGACGTGCAAATCGTCGCGGACTTCGCGGCGTATCGGGAGCGCATTCTCGGCGAGTTCACCCGAGTCATGGACCAGGCGCTCACGGTCGCGGGAGTGACGGATCCGATCACGGAGTCGGGCCATCTTCCGGACATCTATCTGGTCGGACACAGCGAGGGCTCGGTGGTGACGTTCATCGCGCTGCTCACGGCCTTGAGCGCACGCCAGAAGTATCCGTGGATCGACGCGATCAAAGGCGTCATGACGATCGGATCGCCGATCGAAGTGCACCATCTGTTGTGGCCGAAACTGTGGCAGTCGCTGACGCCCGACACCGCCTCGGCGGGGGCGCCGATTCCGTGGTGCAACTACCTGGACCACGGCGATCCGATCGCGTATGAACTCCGCGCGACTCGGGAATGGATGGCGACGACCCGGTTCGACCAGCGACTCCAGCTGCGGGAATTTGCGTTCAGCCGGTCCTTCGTCCCAGGAAAGGCGCATACCGATTACTGGACGGACGATGCCGTGTTCGGTCATTTCTTCGAGACGGTCGTCAAGCTTCAGCGGGACAAGGACGTCCCGAAGCCAGCGGATCCCGTTCCCAATCGCCGCCTTGCGCAGCTCTCGAGTTATGTGCTCCCGCAGGTCTTGATCGCCGGCCTGCACTTCCTCGCGACGTTCGTCCTGTACCGCGCCATCTATGCGGCGCTCGCGCCCGACGCCGACTTGAGCGTCGGAGACGTCGCTCAGGATGTCTTTGGCATCGGGTTGTTGCTGTTGGGCATGACGGCGGTCGCACGGATCCCGCGGCTGACGACCAGCGTGTTCTGGCGAGCCGTGAGCCTCACGTCACTCTTCGCCGCCATGGGCGTGTACGCGCTGACGACGTCGCCGACGACGCGCGATACGTGCGGCGCCATCTTCGGCGCGCACGCGACGCTGGGTGTGTGGCTGATCGTATTGCTCATCGCCCTGGTCAGCGGCTGGGCCGGGTCGAAATGGCCACGGACCGGGGTCCGCGCGTTACCGATTCTCGGCTTGATCGGGACGTTCAGCCTCGTCGGAGCACAGTTGTACCAAGCCTATACCCAAGGCCAGCACGACATTGCCGTCTGGCCCGTGGTGCTCGCGAGCGCGGCATTCTTCTACCTGTGGTGGCTCGGCGCGCTGCTGTTCGATCTGGTGTTCGTCTGGAACGTGCACGTCCGGCACTCGAAGGTCGCCGACGAAATCGAGACGATCGTCACGCAGGGTTACGTGGAGCCCGCGAAGGCGAGGCAACACTGGAGATCCGATGCGCCAGGCGGCACGCCTTCCCGCGCGAGGAGGTGACTTTCAGAACCGCCCTCGCGTCAGCTCAGCGAAAAGGGCGGGTACCGATCTGTCACGAGCAGGATCGCATATGCCTGCACCCGCAGAGCCCATCGACCGACGCTGACGACGAAGTCGAACAGGCCTTTCGGATAGCGGCCGGTGAAAAGGATCGCGAACCAGGCGATCACGATGGCGACGACCGCGCCGAGGGCCAGCACAATCAATACTACGTAGTGCGGGAGGGCGAGGACCCACTTCACCAGCGGCAGCCAGGGGTTCAGGTCCTGTTCGACGTTCGGGTAGTCGATGTCGAGATGGACCGACTGCTCGTCGACCGTTGACGGATACCTGTCCGTGAGCAGCGCGGCGTACGCGGTCACTCGTGCGCCAAACCGTGCGAGCTCACGCGCGAAGTCGAACCACCAGCGCGGATACCGCTGCCGGAACAGGATCATCAGCGCGGTCGCGATCGCGAGCCCTCCCTCAATCCCTCCACCGGTATTGCGAATCGTCTGGCCCGTTTCCGTGACGACGTGCGTCCCGCCAGAGGCCGTCAGCAGGCTCAGGATGATCGCGATCGGGATAACGCAGATGAGCCTGAAGAACGTGGTGAGGCGATCCAATGTGTCCGGGTAATCAACGTTCAATCGCGCCGGGTACGTCTCAACGTCTGCAGCCATAGATCACCTGATCTCCGCGTTGTTGGAACGCGAGGGTATTGCCCCGTCAGTTGAGGACGAACGCGTACAGCGTGTCGCCGACCGCCTGCAGGATGTACTGTTTGCCGTCGAGCATGTAGGTTTCCGGCGCATTCGAACCGCCGCCGATGTGCCAGTGCCAGCGCGGTGTGCCGCTCGCCGGATCGAGGACGACGAGATTGCCGCCCAGATCATTGGCCAGCAGCAACTGTCCGGCGGTCGTGAGCAGCCCCGTAGTCGCCCCCGGACCCCCGGCGGCGCCCGGCCACCGGTGCCGCCACACGACGCGTGCCGTCTTGTAGTCGATCGCGGTGATGTAGCGGCCGAGCGATCCGACGCCGACTTCAGTCTTGCCGCCCAGTCCCATCGACCCGCGCGGATCGGGATCGGTCAGGTAATACATCGCGTAGTCGTCGTTCTCGGTGACGTAGAACAAGCCGGTGTCCGGCGAATACGCGGGCGGCGGCCAGTTCGTCGTCCCGGGATTGGTCGGCGACACGAGCGAGCCGGAAACGGTCGAATCCTTCGCGGGATCCCGATCGGGCGCGCCGTCCTTGCGCAGCTGCGGTTTGGCCCAGTTCGCCGCCAGGCTGTACTTGCCCGAGACCAGATGCGTGCCGGTCACGCGATCCAGCGTGAAGAAATAGCCGTTACGAGTGGCCTGCAGCACGAGTCTGGCCGGTCGCCCACTCATCGGCGCATCGACGAGAATCGGCGCCTGCGTCGAATCCCAGTCGTGGGTGTCGTGGGGCGACGTCTGGTAGTACCACGCCATCTTGCCGGTCTCGACGTTGACGGCGACGAGCGAGCAGGTGAACAGATTGTCTCCCTGGCGTCCGGCCGTGTAGGCCGGCGTGGGGTTGCCCGTCCCAATGATGTACAGATGCGTCTCGGGATCGTAGGCGCCGGAAATCCACGGCTGCGCGCCCCCGTGCCGCGCGGCCTCGAGACTCGGCCAGGTCTCCAGGCCCGGATCCCCGGGGTTCATCGGGACGAGGTAGAGCTTCCACTGCAGCTTGCCCGAGTCCGGATCGAACGACTGCAGGAAGCCGGGCGAATCGAGATCGTCGCCGGTGCCGACCATCAAATGATTGCCGATGACGACCGGTGCGGTTGTGGAGAAGTACTGCTCGTTGAAATCGGAGATGACGACGTGCCAGCGTTCCTTGCCCGTGCGGGCGTCCAGCGACACGAGGTAGTCGTCGGGGGTCTCCAGATACAGATAGTTGTGCCACATGGCCACGCCGCGATTGCCGATGTGGGTGCCGCCGCGCGTCTTCCAGTAGTAGTGCCACAGCACACGTCCGTCGCGCGCATCCATCGCCCACGCGTTGTCCGGCGTCGAGAAATACAGCTTCCCGTCGATCTCGAGGATCGCGCCCTTGATGTTGGTCGCGTCCCCGGCCGAGAACTCGCCCGTCCCCTCGCCACCGACGATCAGCGGTGCCGCGGGACCGCTGGGCGCTGGCGCGAACGGACCGCCGCCGCCTCCGCCGGGACCGTTCGCGATGCGCGCCGTCCACGCGAGCGCCACCTGTTTGAGATTCGCCTGGTTGATCGCAGTCAGCGAGCTGTACCGGCGGTCGGTGTAGTCGCCGGCGTACGTCGGCCACGATTCGCCGAGCGGCTTCAGCAGCGCGGATGGATCGAGTCCGCCGTCGGCTTTCGCCAGCAGCAGCGCGGGCGCCACCGCCAGGCAGATGAGAGGCACGATGCGCTTCAACGTCATTTCAGTGTCGCCAGGAACGCCGTGATGTCGTGAATGTCGGTGTCGCGGTACTTCGGGAGCAGCTGATGGTGCGGTTCCAGCGGATCGTGAACGTCCACCTTCGGCTGGTCGCCGTCCCGGACGAAGGTCCGGGTCTCGCCCGACGCATCGACGAGTGACACGATGAAATCGTCGATGCGCGCGAGAACGCCCTCGACGATCCGACCGGACGGTAGCGTGACGGTCACGGTGGTCGGCTTCGGATTGCGGGGAGGCGGACCGGTGGCGCCGCGCCCACCGAGGCGTCCGCCGGCGATCCAGAAATTCTGCAGCGTCATGGCGTCTGGAATCCGGGTGCCGATCCCCTTCAGGTCGCCGTCTGCGGAGTGGCACGCCGCGCACATCGACGTGAAGGCCGCCCGCCCTGCCGACGCATCGCCTACGAGCACGGTCAGGGGCGCAGACAGTCCCCCGCGAACCGCCGCCAGGCTGTGGACGAATTCTGCGATGGCCACGATATCGCTTTCGGGGATGCCCGGAAACGGCGGCATTTTCTGCGCGTTGGCCCCGCGCACGACCGGCAGGATCAGCTCACCGTGCTGATCGTTGAGGACGATCTGCGACCGCAGAAGATTGGGGCCGCCCTGATCGCCGCCGCGCGCGTCGGCGCCATGGCATGCGGCGCAATTGATCGTGAACAGGGTCTTCCCGCGTTCGATGACGACCCTGTCGGCGAGCTTTCGCTGCTGGGCCGGATAGGTCGGCGGTCGCTGTGGCGGCGCCTGCGCCGCGACGCGGGACAGCCACGTCCCGGCGCACACCACCGCCACGAGGCAGAGTGTCGCGCGGCATCTGAACTGGGTCACGGAGCGTCTCCCGTGATGCACTGTCGGCGGTGCGGTGACTCTATCACGGCCGATCTCCGGCACGGCGACCCATTGTTCAGGCAGTCACGAACGCGGCGGGAGGCAGCTCGTCGCGCGCGAGTCTCCGTGAACAACTCTTGCAGCTCACGCCAGTTACTCGAATCGTCGCGCATGACGATACGCTGACTGTCGGACGATGACACGATTGTTCCCGATCGGCTGGGTCGAGTGGTTCAGCCGGGTCGGGCCCAGGAGTGACGAAGATGCGGGGAGCTGTTCTGTATGGCCGCGGCGATGTTCGGTTCGAGGACCGACCGGAGCCGCGGATCGAGGAGCCGACAGACGCGATCATCAGTCTGCCGGTCACGTGCATCTGCGGCTCGGACCTCTGGCCGTACCGTGGCATTGCGCCCGTCGCGGGTCCCACGCCGATGGGGCACGAGTACTGCGGCATCGTCGAAGAAGTCGGTCGCGGGGTGACGTCGCTCAAGCGCGGACAGTTCGTGATCGGATCGTTCTTCGCCTGCGACAACACCTGTCCGAATTGCCAGCACGGGTATCAGACCTCGTGTCAGCAGAAGACGCCCGTGATCGGGGCGCAGGCGCCGCGACTGCGAGTGCCGCTCGCGGATGGCACGCTCGTCGCGACCCGCGAGATGCCCGATGGCGACCACCTCGCGAGCATGCTGGCCCTGTCGGACGTGATGGGCACCGGCTGGTTTGCCGCGGAGTCGGCGAACGTCAAACCCGGTACAACGGTCGTGGTCGTCGGCGACGGCGCCGTCGGACTCCTCGGCGTCCTGTCGGCAAAGGAGATGGGCGGGGAACGCATCATCGCGATGAGCCGCCACGAAAGCCGGCAGAAGCTCGCGCGCGAATTCGGTGCGACGGACATCGTCACCGAACGTGGAGCCGAAGGCGTCGAGCGGATCAAGGAACTGACGAACGGCGTCGGCGCCGATTCGGTCCTCGAGTGCGTCGGTACCTCGGAGTCGATGATGCAGGCGATCCAGTCCACCCGGCCGGGCGGTTCCGTCGGGTACGTGGGCGTGCCGCACGGCGTGTCCCTCGATGGACAGCAATTGTTCTTCTCGCACGTGCATCTGCACGGCGGACCGGCGCCCGTCCGTCAGTACCTGCGCCAGCTGATCTATCTCGTCTTCGCCGGGCGGATCAAACCCGGAAAAGTGTTCGATCTGGTGTTACCGCTCGATCGGGTCGCCGAGGGCTATCGTGCGATGGACGAGCGTCGCGCCATCAAGACGCTTCTGCGTCCGTAAACGCTCGGGCTCTTCCTCCGGCGTGAGCGATCCAGTCGCTTCCAGGCCGTGGTTCCGGCGCCCCACACAGCAGACTGTCGCACGGTGTCACGTGTGTCGCGTGGGCGCGTCGTCGTTACAGCGCGAGAAGAAACGCGATCAGGTCCGACTTCTCCTGCGCGGTCAAGTGCATGTTGAAGCGCGTATCGTAGAAGTTCAGCACATCGGCGAGCGTCGCGGCAGACCCGTTGTGGAAGTAGGGGGCACGGGCCGCGAGCGCGCGCAGGACCGGACCTTTGAACTTTCCGATGTCGGCCCATTTGCCGGTGATCATGGCCCGCCCCGGGTCGGTGGTCTGTACGGTGGCCCCAGTCGACAGATTCATCAGCGTATAGAGCGGCAGGTCCGGGGTTCGGCGGGATGCGTCCGTCAGGCCGATGTTGAGCGGGGCTTTGACGGAGTGATTCCCGGAGTTCGGCGTGTCATGACAGATGGTGCAGCTGCCGACGAAAGAATCGGGCACATGAACGCCGCTCGCGAATGTCTGGCCATTCAGCCCGGCGACGCCTTGGATCGTGATCGGCCGCGAGTTGAAGAGTTGCTCGCCGCGCGCGATCGCGGCCCGTGCGCCGTCCAAGCCGAGCCAGGATGGGTACAGCGAGAACACGGTCGAATTGAACGAAGCGCCCGTCGGATTCAGGCCGACCGGATCGTTGATCCCCAGAAAGAACGGTTGCTGAGACAGGGCTGTCGGTCCGCCGCGGGCACCGAGTGCCCCGAGATACCCGGCTTCGTTGTCCCGGACTTGCGCGGTGAACAGGCCCGTCTCGAAATCGACGATCGCTTGCTGTTCTGCCGGACTCAGCGGAAGCGCGGCCTGGGCGTGACCGAGAGTGGCGTCATTCGCCTGCTGCGCAAGGTCTTGCCGGATCGTGGTGGTGGCCGACGATTCGCGGCCATCCCACATGACCGCGCTGAGGAACCCGAGATTCGTCGCGGGCAGCGGCCGGCGGAACATCGAGACGCTCTGCAACGGCGCGCCGCACTGATGCGGATCGTCGACCGCCACGACCTGGAATTCCGCGCCCGCAGGAACGTCAATGCCGATGCGCACGACGCCTTTGTTCAAGAGCATCGAGTATGCGGCGGCCTCGCTGTCGTTCAAACGGGCGACGCCTTCGCAATCCGACCCGTCGTTGGCGCGAAACAGCGGGTCGGTTCCGCGGGTCTCGAGGAACCGGGCGCGCACGAGGCCTGGCGTGATGGTCCACGCGACGCGCGGGTCATGGCATGTGACGCAGCGTCGTCCGTTCGTTCCCAGATTCTGAAAGAACGGATTCGTGAGATCGATGTCACCGTTTGTGGTCACCGTCTGGACCAAGCCGGTCGGGTCCTGGAATGTGAGGCCGACCGGATTGTCAGCCCGACTGCCTTTGACGGCCACTCCGGTGACGAGCGCGAAGGTGCCGATGACGATTGCGTAATTCGCGACGACTCTCGTTCGCATAGTTTGCCTCCGCGGGTGCCATTCCCGGTCAGGACCAGTCGGGCCCGTTGTTAGTTAGATCGGAAACGGCAGGAGAAAGACGACAACGATCAGCGGGCGGCGAGCTGTCGGGCGGCCTGCGACTCAGGGTGGTCGGCGCCCAGGGCGCCGTCAAGGTTCGCCACGCCCGCGGCATACGCGTCATGCGCGGCGCGCGTCCGCCCGGCCGCGTCAAGCGCGCGCCCCAGCGCCACATCCGCCCGGCCCAGCCAGGCAGAAAATTCACCAGGGGCCGTCGCGGCGCGAGCCAACGTCACCGCACGTTCGCCGTCCGCGATCGCTGCTGGAACATCGCCGTCCTCGCGCTCTATGTCGGCGCGCGCTGTCAGATAGCGGACGAGGTACTCACGACCCTGTTGGCCGCCGGCGGTCGATCGTTCAGCGATCGATACGGCATCATTTGCCTTCTCGCGCGCCAGATGTCGATCTCCCATCGCTTCTGCCAGGAGTGACCGCGATGACGCCACCGCGGCGAATGCGATGTGTCCGGGCGGCAGCGAGGATCGGATCATCGCGTCGACGCGATCCAGCGCGGCGCTTGCGTCCGCGAACTTGCCCTGTTGGCGCCAGATCGACGCCTCCAGCAGCAACGCCTGGCCCTCGACCACACCCGCACCGGCCGCATGCGCTCTCGCGTAGCCTTGTTCCGCGTACTCGGCGGCTTGCGGGAGCTGCGCGAGGTCCTGCAGCGCGCGGCCGTAGTTGATCAGCTGCATCGGCGCGACGGCACCGGTGCCGGCGCCATCCTGGGTGATCGCCAGCGCGCGGCGCAGGACCCGCGCCGATTCCAGCGGCTGCCCGTCCAACCACAGCGAGACGCCCCAATTATTCAGGATGGTCGCCGCGCGCTCCGTTTGATCACGTCCCAGCCCCACGAGAGCAGCCGAGACACGCGCGAATGCCGCGTTGGCCTCATGGTGCCGTCCCGACGCGTTGTACGCGCTCGCGAGCGCCACCTGCGTGTCGAGTTCCAGCAATTCGGATTGGAACGGCAGCTGCGCGAGCAGTTGGCGGGCGGCTTCAGCGCGCTGAACGGCCTGCGTGCCGGCGCCCAGACGGACCGCGACTTCGCTGCCGCGAAGCAGGCAGCTGATCCGATCACCGACCAGCGCCGGGTCGGGGGTGAGTTCGGCCAGTCCTTCAGCGATCAGTGACTCGGCACGGCTCGCTCCGGCACCGCTCCCCATAACCTGGGCGAGCGCGCAGGCTGCGCGGGCGCGTGTCGACCGCTCGGTGGTCTGTCGGGCCAGCGTTCGCGCCTCTTCGAGCAGCTCGGCGGCCTTCGCGTAGTTGTCGTGCACGGTGTACTGGTGCCCGAGTGAGATCAGGAGTTCGGCTCGGTTCGCCGGATCGCCGCCCTGGCGCGCCACGGTGCTTTCCGCGCGCCTGAGCAAGTCGTCTACCGTAAACGGCTTGCCCGCCGGCGCGGCGTCCGACAGCACGAATGTGTTCAGATCCGCGATTGTTTCGGCACGAGACAATTCGCGCAGCGCGCGGTCTCGCTGTGCGCGTGCCGTCCGCGCCTGCAGAATCGTGCCGACCAGTCCTGCAA
>Ga0070735_10004608_pt1 | contig 11572 bp, 10 predicted proteins | sample Coa_R1_FD_66443 | JGI IMG/M metagenome (GOLD analysis project Ga0070735, IMG submission 66443) | Surface soil microbial communities from Centralia Pennsylvania, which are recovering from an underground coalmine fire - Coalmine... | ecosystem: Environmental > Terrestrial > Soil > Unclassified ... | reverse complement strand
TTCAGGCGCATCCACATTGCGCGCGCATCCATATGCTTACTTCCTCCCGGAACTTATAAACCCCTTACAGTATACCCATTTACGCAATGCGGACGGAGCTGCACGTTACGGCAGACGACGGCGGGGGCCTCTGGTGGTTAGACGCACAAAACCGCGATATTGTTTGATTGGATTAGCGTAAAAGTATGTGAACGTAACCTTCTTCGAAACAACACATTGGCACCCGTTCTACTTGGCTTCGTAGACGGTCTTGCCTCCCACCACTGTGCGAAGCACCTTGGTCGCTAGAAGTTTTTCAGGAGACGATGCCGCCGGGTCGCGGTCGAGCACCACAAAATCGGCCAACATGCCCGTTGCGATCTTGCCCTTTTCCTTTTCTTCGTACTCGGCGAAGGCCGATCCCGTGGTATAGGCCGCAATCGCCTGATCCATGGTGAGCCGCTGCTCCGGGAAGTATTCCTGCTTGCCGTTCTCGCTCTTGCGCGTAACCGCCGCATAGAGCCCCCGGAATGGGCTCACGGGCTCAACTGGGTAATCAGTCCCAAATGCCAGAGGCACGTTCTTGTTCAAAAGCGCCAACCATGCATAGGACGTTGCTGCCCGCTTCGGACCAAGCCGGTCCTGAGCCCAGCGCATGTCGGTGAGCAGGTGGCTGGGCTGCATTGAGGCAATCACTTTGAGCTGTTTGAACTGCGCAATTTGCGCGAGCGTCGTGACCTGCGCGTGCTCGATGCGCAGGCGGAACTCATCTTCGCCGTTCGGAGCTTTTACATGCGCATCGCGAGCGGCCTTCTCAGCTTCGGCAAACGCATCCAGCGCCATCTGCACGCCTTTGTCCCCGATCGCATGAAAGCCGATCTGGAATCCCGCCAGTACCCGCTCCCTGGTCAAGTCGTTCAGCTTGGCTGGGTCGTAGCGTGGCAAGCCGGAGTTCTTTGGATCATCGGAGTACGGCTCGAGCAACGCTGCCGTGTGCGATCCCAGCGAGCCGTCCATGAATCCCTTCAACATCCCGGTGTGCAGCATGAGATCGGATTGCGGATGCGAATCCCGCTTCTTCGTTAACTCCTCTACCGTTTCATCGAATGGCAGCCACTCGGTGATGCGCGCCGTGAGCTTGCCTTCTTTTTCAAGCTCCTCGTAAATCTGAAAACTCTCCCACACGGGGGAATAATCTTGCGCCGAGGTCACTCCATGCTCGGCTAGATCGGCCAAGGCGAGTTCAATTCCTTGCCGGCGCTGGTCGTGACTGGGTTTCGGAATCACCTGGGTTACGGCATCCTGCGCTGTTTCCCGCAAGATTCCCGTAGGCTCTCCGGTTTGGTTCCGGTCGATGTGACCGCCCTGCGGATCGCGGCTGGCGAGGTTGACGCTGCCCAACTGCAGCGCGCGTGTGTTGGCCACCGCAATGTGCCCATCGATGCGCACCAGAAATACCGGATGCCCATTCGATACTTCATCGAGGTCCCAGCGCGTAGGAGTCGCCTTCACCGGCCACAGCGTCTCGTCCCATCCGGCCCCGAGAATCCACTCGCCCGCCCTGGCTCCGTCCACTCGCTTGCGCACCATTTCGCGCAGATCGTCCAGAGACTTCACGCCGGTCAAATTCACGCTCAGCTTGGTTGCGCCGGCATCGTCCAGATGCAAATGGGCGTCGTTGAATCCCGGCATCACGAAATGCCCGCCGAGATCAATCACCTGCGTCTGCGGGCCTTTCAGCTTCTGGATATCGATCGTCTTGCCCACCGCCTCGATGCGATCGCCGCGGACCGCGATCGCTTCCTCGCGGAGAACCGAACTGAACGGAGTATTGGCGGGAACGCCCGTATAAACGTTGCCGTGCATGAAGATGATGTCAGCTTTCGGCCGGGTGTCTGGCGCCGGTGCAGCGTTCTGACCCCAGCTCGTCGACACAATCAGCAGCAACGCAAGCATGGTTCCACCTAGACCCGTTCTAAGATTCATTCCCCACCCCCGCGAGCGTCAACATGGTGAGCAAAATTCGCTTCAACGCCAATTCGCGCCCGTTGGAATCAAACCACTCCTGCAAGGTATGCGCCCCACCGCCCGATCCGCCCCCGCCAATCGCCAAAGCCTCAAGACCCATGGATAGCGGAATATTTGCATCGGTCGAGGCCCGCTGCACTTGCGCCGCATTCGACAGTTGCGCATCGACCGCGCGCACAACTTGCAGAATTCGCGCGCCAGGCTGCAACTCGCCTGCGGGCCGGCTGCCGATCACGACCACTTCGCAATTCACTCCGGCTGGCCGTTTTTGTGCCGGTGAACGCATCTCGGACGCCACGGTCTCGTCTTCCACGGCTCGATTCAGTGCCAGTCGCAGCGCATGCTCGAGTCGCTCCATCTCGTTCATCGACGTCGAACGTATGTCCACCTTCATGCTGGCCGACTCAGGAATGGAATTCACGGACGTACCGCCGCGAATCACTCCGATATTGAACGTCGTTTTCGGCGTGGTCGGAACGGTGGTTGCGGTGAACATCTCGATCGCCTTAGCCAGAATAACGATGGGATTGGGAGCGCCAAAATCGCTCCACGAGTGCCCGCCCGGCCCACGTACAATGACTTCAAAACGCCGGCTCCCAAGCGCCTCAGCGACAATCGTGTCGGCGCCCGCGCCATCGAGCACGAGGCTGTAAGCAATCGAATCCTTCCATCGCGGCGTGGAGAAAATATGCCGCATGCCCCGCAGGTCGCCCTCGCCCTCTTCGCCCACGTTGCCAATAAACACAAACGGCAGCGCGTGCCGGATGCGCACCGACCGCAACAGCGACGCGATCGCCAGCATCGCCGCCACTCCAGCACCGTTATCCGAAACTCCCGGCCCGTAGATGCGACTTCCCTGCTGGCGAATATTCAATGGCGTGTTGGCGGGAAAAACCGTGTCAATATGGGCGCTCAGCGCGACATAGCGCCGGCCAAATCCCGGGTGGATTCCGAAGACGTTACCGACGTCATCAATGCGAACATCGTCGAGCCCAACCTCACGAAACCGCTCGGCCAACCAGGCCGCGCGTGCCGACTCGCCAAAAGGCGGCGCCGGAATCCTCGCCATCTCCATTTGCCAGTGCAATAACTGCGGCTCGTGCACACGGAACCAGTTGTAGGCCGACCGCACTTCCGGCGATGCGGCCAGGCGAGCCACTTCCTGAGGCACCGAGGGCGCCAGGTCCGAATAGTCCGCGCGCGGGGGATTCGGGCTCATGAGAAGTATTGCGTTAGTTTACAACCTGTTGAAGCGCTTGGGGATTACTCAAGGCGGGACCCTGCATTACGGAAGACGTTCAGTAACCACTCGATAGTGCTAATCCCCGCCGAGACCTGTAATTCGGGCCTTCACCTCTGCCACTAATTCGGCGGTGGCGGGAACCTCGATCTCATGCTTGCGCGCGCCGCGCAGGATCGGTCCCGCAATCGCCTCCAACTCCGGCGTCTTACCCTGCCCCACGTCCTTCTGCATCGAGCTGCGCATGTTTCCCGGCATCTTCAAGACGCCGGCGATCAGGGCGTCAACATCAATTTTCGCGCCCTCGGCGATGGCGACTGCGCTGGCCTCGCGCATGCACGCCAATCCCAGCTGCCGCCATTTGGGGTCCGCCAGAATTTCGCCGGTGGTCTTGCTCGAGGCTGTAGTGGTAAGCGCAAAGGCCGCCAGGAAAATGAGCTTGCTCCACATCAAGGTGGGCTCGTCATCGACGAATCGGCACTCGAAGCCAATTTGCTGCAATCGCTCCGCCGTGGCGCCGAGCAATCCGCGCCCCCTCGAAGAAAAACTCAACCTCGCGAACGGCGAGCGGTGGATGATATGTCCCGGAGTGACGCGCTCGGATTCGACCGCGATAGTCGCAGGGATAACTTTTTCTCTGCCGTACTTCGAGGTGAGAAGCGGAATGTGATCGATGCCATTGAGTAGCGGAACGATTGCACCGACGGGTTCCGGATTTCGCAAGGATACCAACGCTGATTCCAGCTGAGTGGCCTTCACGGTAATCCACAACACGTCGACCGGAGGGACTTCGGACGCGCGCTGGATTGGAACCGTAAAGTTTCCAAATGCGCTCTCTAAATGAAGTTGTTCAGGAAAGGTCGCCAACGATGCCGGCTTAATCACCATCGTGACCGGCGCGCCGGTTTGAGCCAGGCATGCGCCGATTAAGCCTCCGACCCCACCCGCGCCGAGAATTGCATGTCGCAAGGGTTGAGGCATGCCGATATTATTGCTTGTTTGCCTCAGTGGCGCCGACGCATTCGAGAATTTCCGCCTCGGTCAGCGTGTGGTCGCTCTGCTTAGCGCACCGGTAAATGCGCTCTACGACATCCTCGGCAGGCGGGATGCCGTGCCGCTCCAGCCAGAACAGCACGTTCGACTTGCCGCTCATCGGGCCAATGTCAATAATCTGGTCCAGCCCGAACACGTGTGATGGCACGCCGGAATAGACGGTATTCGCCAGCACGACGTCGTTCTTGTGATACGCCTTGATGATCGCCGCCGCATGCACGCCGGTAGCGGTGCGAAAGGCATCGTCGCCCACCACGGGATAATTTTTCGGAATCGGCACGCCCGTCGCGCGTGATATGGCTTCGCAATACGCCTTTAACTTGGTGAGGTCCTGCTGGTCCCAGGGCGCAATGCCCATGAGCTTCAGATTAACCAGCATCTGGTCGATTTGCGTGTTGCCCACGCGCTCACCCAGCCCGATCGCGCATCCGTGCACGCAGTTTGCTCCCGCAATTACCGCCGCCATCGAATTCGCAATGGCTAGGCCGCGGTCGCTGTGCCCGTGCCAATCCACGCGCACCTTTTCGCCCGAGGGTTTCACGACCTGCTCAATCACAAAGCGAACCAACGACAGCGCGCCCATCGGAGTTGCGTGCCCCGCCGTATCGCAGATGCAGATGGCCCGAGCGCCGCAGTTAATGGCGGCCGCATACAGACGCTTCACCGTTTCCGGATCACAGCGGCTCGTGTCCTCGGTGACGTACATGACGTCGAGGCCCAGCGAAACAGCATATTTGACGGCCTTCTCAGTGGTTTGCAGAAGAAAGTCGTCGCTCCAGCCTTCAGTGAATCTGCGGATTGGGCTAGACCCGATGAACGTGGCAGCTTCAATGCGCAGCCCTGTCTTCTGCACGATCTCGGCGATCGGGCGAATATCGTTTTCATGCGTGCGGGCCGCGCAGTTGGGCTGGATCTTCATCTTGTGCGCGACAATCTCGCGCGCCAGCGCCGTGACCGCCTCCACCGCGCGGGCCCCGGCCCCGGGCAGACCCAGATCGAGGGAATTCACCCCGAGCGCTTCCATCAGATGAAGAATTTCAATCTTTTCGGGAATCGACGGATCCCGCACCGAAGGCGACTGCAGCCCATCGCGCAGGCTCTCATCATTGAGCAGTACTGGTCCCGGCGGTTTCAGCCCCGGCGGATAATTCTTGTTCCAGTCGTAGATGAGGTCGGAGGTGTTCATGATCGAGCTATGAGCGGTGAGCAATGAGCAATGAGCAAAATTAGATGCGGTAAACCTTGCAGTATTTTGTCTCGCCAGAAGAAACCATCACACTGTCTTGCTCATAGCTCATGGCTCACCGCTCACTGCTAAGAACTATTTTTCCTTCGGCGGCAGCGTCAATCCGAATACGGAGAGCATTCCGTGCCCGGCTACATTCACCTTCGTCTCACCAGGAGCCGGCAGGTAAAGCGCCTTGCAGTTCTCACAGCGATAGACCTCGGTATTCGGTCCCCAGGCTTTTTCGACGTCGCCACACTCCTTTTCTACCGCATCGGTCATATAGAACCAACGCTTCAAGTGGCCGCCGCAAAACTTCCCTTTTTCGTTTTTTTCGTTGCAGGCGCGCTGCCCGGCCTTCTTGACCCTCACCTTGTGATTGGAAAGTTGCGGGATATTCTCGGACCCGGAAGTGGTTACTTCGCCAGTCGCCAAAGGACGTACCCCTCGTTGGAGCGGCGCCAACGCCGCCGAATTCGGCCTTACGCGCTCATTGTAACCGAAACAACCGCGCGAACGCTTCTGCTAGTCTGTAGCGTTGCAGGTTCAATCAACACCAATTAAACCGCGCCACAGCACGAGGAATGGATGATCACGATCGTTTCGGGTTTGCCTCGTTCGGGAACTTCTTTGATGATGCAGATGCTGGTTGCCGGAGGTATGTCTCCGCTCTCCGACGGCGAACGCCAGGCCGATACCGATAACCCCCGCGGCTACCTCGAATGGGAACGAATCAAGCAACTGCCCAACGATCCGGGCTGCATCGCAGAAGCGGAAGGCAAGGTCGTGAAAGTCATCTCCCGCCTGCTGCTGTCACTTCCTCCGGGTCACGAGTATCGAATTATTTTCATGCAGCGCCCGCTGACGGAAGTGCTCAAGTCGCAGGATGAAATGCTGCGCCGCCGCGGAACTTATAAAGAAGGGACAAACCCAGCCGTCATGTCCGCCGCGTTCGAAAAGCACTTGCGCGAAGTCGACGCATGGCTCACCGGCAAGCCCTACGTAAGAGTTCTGCGTGTTGCCTACCACGATGTCTTGCGCAACGCGGAAGACGCCAGCGGCAAACTCGCAGATTTCCTTGAAATTCCGCTCAACACAAAGACGATGGGCCAGCAGGTGGATGCTTCCCTGTACCGCAATCGCGCGAAGTAGCAGGAAATAGCCTGCCGCAAAGGCCGGGATGGGAGCGGACTTGCGCCTACCAGGCCTCATTTAGGGCGAGCCAGATTACACTGGAAGGTTGGAGGCAAGGATGCCCAGAATTACCAAGCCCGCCGAAGCCAAGGCCGCCACTCAATCAGCCGCGCCAGCGCCGGTCGCCATCAGCCGCGACAACGCGGAACACTATCGCTGGGGAGTCGACTGCGATGGCTGGTACCTGGTCAGAGATAAGAACCTGAGCGTGATCGAGGAGTTCATGCCGCCGGGCACCGCCGAGATTCGTCATCATCACCAGCACGCCCAGCAGTTCTTCTACATTCTCAGTGGCGAGGTTCTGATGGAAGTGAATGGCGAGAAGACGCTGGTGCCTGCGGGTAGCGGAATCCGAATCCTGCCGGGAACGCGCCATCAGATTCGCAATCCATCCTCGGAAGCCGTTCGTTTCCTGGTCATTTCGCAGCCACCCGCCCGCGGTGACAGAATCGACGAATAGCTCGCGATTCTCTCGGTACTCAGTACTCGGTACTCAGTACTCGGTACTCAGTGCTCCGTGCTTGGGACTCGGGATTCAGTAATCGGTACTCGCGACTTGGCGCTAAAGCTGTTTGCGCCGCACTACGCCCGCGGCGCGGAGCGCCCCACGCAGCCGTGCTCCCATGCCGCGCGCGAACTGCATGTCAAGGAATCCTTCCATTTGCCGCCGGAAGCTCTCGCCATAACCGTGCCACCAAACCTTCTTCATGCCTGGCATGCGGTCGGTATCGAGATACTTCACGCGCACCATTTCATCCAGCCCAAAGCGCCCGTGGGTTCGCCCCACCCCGCTGGCTTTGACGCCGCCATGGGGAGCTTCGCTGATGCCGAAGCACGAGATCACATCGTTGACCATGACCGTACCGGCATGGATGCGGCGCGCCAGCCGCTCGCCTCGTTTCGCATCGCGGGTCCAGACGCTGGCCGCCAACCCGTATTCGGAATCGTTGGCCAGGCGCACGGCTTCGTCGTCGCTTTCGCACGCCATCACGGGCAGGACGGGACCGAAAGTCTCTTCCCTCATGATGCGCATGTCTTGCGTCACACCGGCCAGAACCGTAGGAGCGTAAAAGTTTTCACCCAACTCCGGCAGGCGCCGGCCACCAGCCAGAACCCGCGCCCCGCGCGCCTTCGCGTCCTCCACGTGAGTTTCCACAATCCGCACCTGCCGCTCCCGGATCATCGGACCCACATCCGTATGCGCATCCATGCCGTTGCCGATCCGCAACTGCTTCGTCTTCTCGGCGCACGCCGTGGCGAACGATTCATATAAGCTGCGGTGCACATAGCAACGCTCGACCGACAGGCAAGCCTGCCCGGCGTTAACGAATGCTCCCCAGACGGCCGCGCTCGAAGCCACGTCCACGTCGGCATCATCGAGCACCAGCATGGGATCTTTTCCGCCCAACTCGAGCACCACCGGCAGCAGACGTTCCGCCGCGGCGGCAGCAATGCGCTTTCCCGTGGTGACGCTGCCGGTAAAAACGAGTTTGTCGATCGGGGAGCGCAGCAGTGCCGCACCGGCAGGACCCTCACCGATCAACACCTGCAAAACGTCTTCGGGCACACCTGCCGCTTGCAGCAACGACGCCAGTTCCAGCGCCACGAGCGGCGTCAACTCAGATGGCTTCAACACAACGGCGTTGCCCGCGACCAGCGCCGCCAGTGTTTCCGTCGCGGGAATCGAAAATGGATAATTCCACGGCGAGATGATTCCGATGACGCCATGCGGTTCCCTCACCAGCCATCCACTCTTCAGCTTAGTAACGAGGTTGGCATGGGGTACCGGCTCATCGCGCAGCAGTCCCCACGCGTTGTCGATCAGAAACCGCGCCGCATCCAACACCACCAAAACTTCGGTGACGAGAGCCTCCGCGAGAGGTTTGCCCGCTTCACGTGTGATCGCTGCCGCAATCTCCGACTTGCGCGCGTACAGCCGATGCTGAAACTCCCGCAGCACGGAAATCCGGCGCCGCAATCCCAGTTCCGCCCAAGCCGGCTGTGCTGCCCGCGCCCGCGCCACCGCCGCTTCGACTTCGTTCTCTCCCGCACACTCAAGTTCCCGCAGCACTTCGCCCGTCGCCGGGTTCACCGACACAAGCTTGTGCGTCGCAATTTGAAGATCAGTAGCCATAACGCAATCCTAGTCCGTAAGGACGCAGCTTGCTGCGACCCCCGTCACACTCCAAAACGCGCCTAGTTGGCCGCGCCGGCATAGTTGGACTCGATAAATCCGATGACTATGCGGGTGAACTCCTCTGGTTTTTCCAGGTACATCAGGTGGCCAGCATCGCTCAGAACCAGGCGCCGTGATCCGCGAATTCCCGCTTCAATCGCGCCCGCATGCGCGTGCACGTCGGGAATATCGGCATCACCGGTCAAAATCAGCGTGGGCACGTGAATCTCCTGCAGTCGCGGCAGAGCCGCCTGCGTCGGACGCGCATAGTCCTGATGGTTCAGGTCCTGCGGGCTAGCACTCAGAATGTCGAACAATTTTTTCTGCGCTGCATCATGTCCCGGCGCGAGCACGTACTTATCCTTCGCCCAATTCACGATCGCCGCTTTGACGTCGTTCTTCTCGAGCGGTTTCGAATTTGCCATGCCCCGGTTCAGGAAGTGATCGGAGTAAGGGAAGCCGCTGACCACTGCCCCCACCAGCACCAACTGCTGCACCATATCTGGATGCGCCAGCGTGAAATCAATCGACAACTCGCCGCCATGCGAACTGCCAACGATCACGGCCCGCGCCACTTTCAAACGATGCAGCAGCGTAGCCACGTCGTCGGTCTCGTAATACCAGGTTGTTGCCTCGGGCGACTTTCCATAACCGCGCCGGTCATAGCGAATGGCGTGGAACTTGGCGCAGAACGCCGGCCACACAGCGTCCCATACCGCCGAATGCGCAATGCCGTCGTGAATCAGGACAACGGTAGGCGCACCGCTTCCGCATTCTTCGTAATAGATTTTTCCATTTTCGACGTCGGCGAAGGAACCCGGTACGACGGACGTGTTGGAAGAACTTCCTGACTGAGCTTGAACTATTAAAGAAGCAATCACCAGGAACGCAGCCACGGTCGCCAGTGTGCGCACTTGTCACCCCCAAGAAAAGTCAGACTAATACTCCACTCCAACTAAATACAATCCACTGGCCGGAGCGGTCGCTCCCGCCGCAGAACGGTTGCGCGCTTCCAGGATGCGCATTATGTCGGTGACCTGCAGCGTGCCTCGCCCCACGAGAATGAATGTTCCCACGAGATTGCGCACCATGTGATGTAAAAATCCCGAGCCCCGCACCGTGTAGACGAGTTCCTGCCCCAAACGCTCCCATGCCGACGAGAAAATCGTGCGCACATTTGAAACCGGCTCCCCCTCGCGCCCCCGCTCGGGATCTACGGCCGCAAACGAGGTGAAATCCTTCTCTCCCACCACCAACTCCGCCGCCCGCGCCATGGCATCCTCGTCCAGCGAGTAGGGATAATGCCACACATAGCGCGCCAGAAACGGCGGACAGATTGCCCCTCGATAGATCCGATAGCGATAAGTTTTGGCGCGAGCCGAGTGCCGCGCATGAAAGTCCCGCGGCACTTCCGCAACCTCCAGCACTCGCACTGACGCCGGCAACACGTCGTTCAGCGCCTTCACAAAATTCTCCGTGGGGACAAAAGACTCCGTGACAAATGTCACCACCTGCGCCAGGGCATGCACTCCCGCGTCGGTGCGTCCCGATCCCTGCGGTAATACCTTTTCTCCCGTGACCCGTCCAATGGCTAAGGCAAGTGTGCCCTGCACGGTCGCAGCGTCAGGCTGCACTTGCCATCCGGAAAATTCCGCGCCGTCATAGGACAGGATCAGTTTGAGATTGCGCATGCGACGATCTTTCGAGTCTTAAAGCTTATTTGCATCATCGAAGTCACTTTCAGACTTTGCCTGCAATCACCAGTTCAACGGGGTGCGGGGCGAACCGGGTTGCGCTTGGTCAGATATACTATTCGGTTTCCGCGGAATTCCAGTCGAGACACGAAGTTTTCTGTGGAACTGCGCCCGGAAACAGCCACGTGCGCAAAAACAGATGGAGAGTTGGATCCCAGAAAATCGCTTTTGTCCCAGCTTTTCAGGAACCTTCCGTCGCTTTGTTGCGTATCAAGACCTGAGCGGAGATTTATTTTGGGTCCAGTTTCAGCCGAAATCTAGTCATTGCAAGCCTTAATCAATATCGTCTTAACGATCGGAGATGAGTAGATGCCATTCGCACGTTTAGTCTCAGCCGTTCGGCTCGTCGCCGCTGCCAGTTTATTGGCCACTCTTTCCCTGGTGTGCCGGGCTCAAGAAGCGCCCCCTGCGCCCACCCCGCAGAATACGCCGGAGGCTCGGCCGCTGCCGGTTATGAATTATGCCAAGCCGGTGTCGCATTTTCCCAATCCGATTGGTCCTTACACGGCACGGCATCTGGCCCCGCCGAATTTATCGAATACCGCGCGCATTGACCAGTTGATGCACGATGGCAAGCTGTACCTGTCGTTGAATGACGCTATTGCGCTCGCGCTCGAAAACAACCTCGACATCGCCATCGCGCGTTACAACCTGAATATCGCCGATACGGATGTGCTCCGCGCACGGTCCGGCGCTTCCATTCTTGGCGTTCCTCTGGGCATCGTCCAGAACACGCCCGGCGGCGGTGTGGGCGGACTTGGAACTCAAGTTGGTTCGGGCACGGGCGGAACGACTGTCGGCGCCGCCGGAGCCGGCGCTGGCGCCGCTGGTCTCACGAGTTCCACCTTGGGCTTGGGTCCAGCGATCAACAGCTTCGATCCCATTCTTACCGGCACGCTGCAGGAAGACCATTTCAGTCAACG
>Ga0070735_10004607_pt1 | contig 11572 bp, 9 predicted proteins | sample Coa_R1_FD_66443 | JGI IMG/M metagenome (GOLD analysis project Ga0070735, IMG submission 66443) | Surface soil microbial communities from Centralia Pennsylvania, which are recovering from an underground coalmine fire - Coalmine... | ecosystem: Environmental > Terrestrial > Soil > Unclassified ... | reverse complement strand
ATGATATACTATGTACTCGCGATGCAGTGCATGTCGACCGTCGCCGTGGTGCGGCGGGAGACGAACGGCTGGAAGTGGCCGCTGTTCCAGATCGGGTATATGACCGCGCTGGCCTGGGTGGTGACGTTCATCGTCTATCACGCCGGCCTGCTGTTCCACCTCGGCACATAGCGCGGCGCGCCACATGCCGCTCCCTCCCGGTCCGGCGCCTACCGCGCCGGAGCAGTCCGGTCCCTCCCATCCGGACGCTCCCGGCGACGCTCCGAGTAACGCCGTAATTGTCGCGGGCCAGCGCCGTCGGGGCGGCGACAGCGAGGCTGTGACGGGCGGCGGTAAGTCGCCGTTCCGGCGGGCCGAAGCCGAAGTCGCCGTTTCCAGCGGGCAGGCGGCGTTTGGCCGATCGCGTTGGGCCGGTGAGCGGGCCGATGCCGTGAGCGGCTTCGCTCGGGGGCGCTTCGCGCCGAGTGCCCCTCCGGGGCACGTTAGGGCGGTCCGGATGAGCGATTTTGGTGCGGGCGGCTGGTTGGTTGCGGCCGATCGGTGGGTCGGGCGGACCGCCTGGAGCCGGATTCGCGCATTGGGGATCGGCTGGCTGCACTCCGTCCGATTTAACCCAGGGAGACCTCGAGCCATGAGACTGATTTCCGCCATCTTGACCGGAGTGGTCGCGGCGTTTCTCGCCCTATCGGCGTCCGGCGCCTTTGCGCGGCCGGAGTACGCGCGCCGCGAGGGTGTGGCCTGCCAGTACTGCCACGTGAGCGGCAGCCCCGGCTCGGCGGACGGGCTCGGCGGACGGCAGTCCACGCTGCGGAACGACCGCGGCACCTACTACGGCGCGCACAACCACTCTTTCGCCGGCTACGTCGAAAAGTCGGGCGTGTCCAAGGTGGCGCCGACATTTCGCTATGCCTGGAAAGAGGAGTTCAAGACGCTGCCGCGGCGGATCGCTATTGGCGACGTGACGGGAGATGGGACGCCCCGCCTTGTGACGCTGAGCGAGAAGGCTTCGGACAAGAACAGCGCGACCCTGGACGTACTGAAGTGGGACGGAAAGAGCTTCGTCTCCGAGTTTACCGGCGAGGCGAAGGCGGCGGCGGACCGTCTGGCGGTCGGGAAGTTCGGCGGGCCGGACCGGCCGGCAGTCATTCTCACGTCCGACGCGCTGTGGAGCTGGAACGGCTCGACGTTCGTCCGGCGCGCGGCGGCGTCTCCGATGCCGATCATCGGAGCGGCCCGGATGCAGGACGGCACCGAGCGCGTGGTGCTCGCGCCGGCCTCCAACAAGCTGCTGGCCTACAGTGTGAACCTGAACTCCGTCAAGCAGAATGATTGGCTGATCGACCCGATCCCCGCGCCGGGTGCGCCGAAGAGCGTATGGGGCGACATGCACGCCACGCCCGAGTTCATGACCGCGATGGGAGTGCCGCAGCAGCTTGGCGACGCAGGGGTCTACGGACTGCTCTACTTGAAACGGCCGAACGTCTACTACATTTACCAGCTGGATCGCGACACGGCGATCACGGCCGATCCGGCGAATCCTGGTAAGCCGAAAGTGGTCTTCACGAACACCTATTTCATCACGTTCCGCGAGACGAAGACCGGCGATACGCTCTGGACGTCGCCCAAGCTGCCCGGCACGGGCCTCGACCTTGTGATAGACGATCCGAAGAATCCGGGAAAGCAGGGCCTGCTGGTGCTCTTCGATGGGACGACGCCGGTGAACGCCGCCACGCCTGGCAAGGGCCGCACCATCGCGTTCTTCGCGATGGAGTAGCCGGGGACGCCCTCGCCAATTCTGATTCTTGGGGCGAACACCGGCGTCGCCGGTAGTCTGGAACTACGGAGGCGCAGGCGGCCCCGCCCTGTGGATGGCGTGCCCGCCGGCCGGCTCGGGGCCGGCGCGATGCGCGGAGGCGGGGCGGCTACCTGCCGGCGCGCGGAAGGGCGAGGATCAGCGGGTGGTCGCTCAATGTGAGGGTCAGGGAGGTCCCGCGCGCCGCCGTACGGACCGGGTCCGTGCCCACGGTCGGGTCGTAGACTTTCGGCGCCGCCGGGCTGCCGAACCGGACCGTCACCTCGTCACTGCCCTTGATCCGCTCATCCCACACCACCAGGTCGAAGCTCCCGTCGCTCTTCTGCAGCAGCATGTCGTGGACGGTCGGCGGCGCGCCGTCGATCGCGTAGGCGAGCCTGCCGGGCTTGGGCACGGCGCCGCCGTCGGCGAGGACCGTCGTCAGGTTGTGCAGAAAGACGGCGGCTTTGCGCGGCGTGTAGTCCGGCCGGTAGAAGCCGAACTGCTGGTTGCCGCCCTCGTCCACGCGGTCCCGGAGCAGATAGACCGCGGTATAGCTCCAGCCGCGCTTGAACTGGTCCAGGTAGAGGCTCATCAGGTTGAGCGCGTGGATCTCCTCCGTCACCGCGCCGCCGATGGTCGTTCCGGTCTCAGTGGTTACGCGCGGCAGCGTCTCGAGATCGGCCACGGAGTAGCCGGCAAAGTGGCGCGCCCAGGTGCGGCCGTACTCGCCGTAGAGGCCGTCCACGCGGCAGGCCGGCGACGGGTCGGAGGCGTTCCAGGTCTTGTTGTCCTCAAGTCCGGGCGAGTTCGGGTGGTAGATGTAGTTGTGGACGTTCGCGTAGTCGGCGTAGCGCGTTCCGTCCGGCATCGCGGCGCCGGCGCCGGCCGGTATCGTCAGGAACTGCAGGCCGACGTTGTCGGTCTCCGCGCCGCCCTCGGTAATCGACCAGACGGGGACCCGCTTCAGCGCCGGGTAGCTCTTGACCGCGCGATAGAGGTCGCTCTGCAGCCTGGCGACCGGCAGCCAGCTTCCGTTCCGGCCGCCCTTCTCGCCGCCGTAGGTGATGCCCCAGTTGTTGGGCTCGTTCGGGCCTTCGAAGGCCAGCAGCGCGCCGGCCGCGGCGATCTGCCGGCCGGTGGCGAGCAGCCGCTCCAGGTCCGCGCCGCCGCTGCCCGGCGACCAGCTAAACTTGACTCCGGCCTCCTTGTGAAGGCGCACATAGTCCGGAATGGAGACGCCGCCCTCCGTGCCGGACCGGAACCAGCGGATGCCGGTGTAGCGCGCGCACTCGATCGTCTTTTCCAGGCGCTCGCCGCGCGCGGCCAGGGCGGAGTTGGCGCCTATGGAGCCCAGGAATTCCGAGGCGCGAAGGGCCTGCACGGCCGCCGGCGCATCGGCGCGCGTTAGCGCTGGCGGCGCGGAGCGTGCGTCCGGCCGTCCGGCGATCGGCGCCGCGCGCCGCTCCACTCCGGCCCAGCCCACGTCCGCCGCGCCCACGCCCGCCACGCCGAGCAACAGTAGGGCGCCCAACAGCCGGGGACGCGGGCGATGGGCACAGCGGCCGTCGGGCCTCACCTCAGACGATCCAGTCGTGCCGTTGTGATTCATTTCTTGTGTCTCTTGCGGCGAAGAGGGCGGCCGTTTCAGTGATTATCTTAGCGCCGCCGGCCCACGCGTGCGACGCCACGGACGGATATTGACCGCGACCGGCGTCAGTCCCTGCTTTGGTACCATTGTGGCAGGCGTGTTGCCAGGCCGTTCCAGCACGCGAGGGTGGCCACGGCGCGCGAGCGGGCCGCTGGGACGGCGATCAGGATCGTCAGCTTATGTTGGGCGACCCATTTTCGCGGCCTTCCGCGCATTTCGTGGACAAATCTCCTCGGCCTCGCGCGGCGCATATCAGCAGGTATAATGGATTGTGAAATTAGCCACAGAATGGCTCCCGGCTGCGGCAGAGCGCCGCGGGAGGTTGGGATCATGACTCTGCTTCAAGAGCGACCGCCGGCGCGCGCCGCCTGGCGCAACATCGACGACATCGCCGACAAGGTGTACCAGGCCGAGCGGCTGACTTTCGAGGATGGCCTGCGGCTTTTCGCGCACCCCAACCTGCCGGAGCTCGCCGCCCTCGCGAACGCGGTGCGCACCCGTCTCCATCCGGACACGAACCATCTCGTCACGTACGTGGTCGGCCGCAATATCAACTACACCAACGTCTGCTGGGTGCGCTGCAAGTTCTGCGCATTCTACCGCGTACCGGGGCACGACGAGGGCTACGTGCTCACGCGCGAGCAGATATTCGACAAGATCCGGCAGATGGTCGACCTGGGCGGGATCGAAATCCTGATGCAGGGCGGGCTCAACCCCAAGCTGAAGATCGAGTGGTACGAGGACCTGCTCCACGCCATCAAGTCGGAGTTCGGCGCATACGGCGTGATCCTGCACGCCTTCTCGCCGGCCGAGCTGATCTACATCGCGAAGATCAGCAAGCTCACGCAGGCGGAGATGTTCGCGCGGCTCAAGGCGGCCGGCCTGGACAGCGTGCCGGGCGGCGGCGCGGAGATTCTGACGGACCGCGTGCGCGAAACGATTTCGCCCTACAAGGACACGGCGCAGGAGTGGCTGGACTGCATGCGCGAAGCGCACCGGGCCGGCCTGCGCTCGACCGTCACGATGATGTACGGCTCGGCGGACACCGTGGAGGACCGCGTGGAGCACCTGGTCAAGTCGCGCGCGCTGCAGGACGAGACGGGCGGCTTTACCGCGTTCATTCCGTGGTCTTTCCAGCCGGACGGCACCGAGCTGGACTATGAGCGCGCGTCCGGCTTCGACTACCTTCGGACGGTGGCAGTCAGCCGGCTGATGCTGGACAACATCCCCCACATGCAGGCGAGCTGGGTGACGCAGGGGCCGAAGATCGCGCAGATCGCGCTCGGCTACGGGATCAACGACTTCGGCAGCACGATGATGGAGGAGAACGTCGTCTCCTCCGCCGGCTGCGCCTTCACCATGCCGATCGAGGAGATGGAGCGGCTCATCCGTGGGGCCGGCTACGCGCCGATGCGCCGTACCACGCAGTACCAGCTTTTGCCGCAGGGCGTGCCGGCGGGCTCGCCGCTGCTCGCGAACTCTCGCTAAGCGGCCGTACGCGCCCGCTCTACTTCCGCCTCCCACGTGCCGGCGACGCGCTCCCCGTACTCGCGCAGGCCGCCGGTCGCGTCCGGGCCGGTGAAGACGGGGTTGTAGCCGGGCATCGGCTTGCCGTCGAGCTGGCGGTCCTCCGCGATATTCTCGCCATTGACGAAGTGGAACGCCGCGCCGGCGCGATCGCGGGACGTGCGGTTGGCAAGCGTGCAGTGCGGCGTGCCATAGGCGAAGAAGGCGACGCCGCCGGCCGGCAGCTCGATGGGAACGGCGCGGCTCTCGTCCGGCCAGCAGCGGATATGGTGATCGCTGTTGGGGTCGCGGTCGTGGGGGAGCGGCTCGCGAAACGCGTCCGGGATGACGTGGATGGTGCCGTTTTCGACGGTTGCATCGTGGACCGCGATCCACATGGCCGTGCCCCGGAGCGGATCGCGGATCTGGAAATAGGCGTTGTCCTGGTGCCACGCGGTGCCCACGCCATCTCCTGCCGGCTTGAGGAACACCTGGTCGAGGCGCAGCACCACCGGATCGCCGATGAGGGCCGAAACGGCCGTAACCACCTTCGGCGCGAATGGCAGCGCGCGGAACAGCGGACTGTGCCGATAAGTCGGGCAGAGCTGGAGGTTGCGCCCGGAGCGCGAGGTCGTCTTGCCGTCGCCCTCGGTCGCCACATTGCGCAGCACGCCTGCCCGCCGCAGCCGCTCCACCTCGCACCGGATCGCGTCGGTCTCCTCCGCGTTGAAGAACTGCGAAGCCGCCGTCCAGCCATGCTCGCGAAACGCGTCCGCATCGAAGTTGAAGGCTTGCTCCATGGCTATACCGTTTCGGGCGGCAAGATATCGGCCACCGCTATCGGGAGATCGGAATGGCCGAGCACCGACACCTGCTCGCCATCTCCGTAGCTCTCAAGCGCCGTGTACTGGCCATCGATGGGCTCCCGCCGGACGTGGATCTGCCTGGCCGCGAGGTCTACGATCCAGTATTCCGGTACTCCGGAGCGCGCATATGCGATCGACTTGAAAATGGCATCGGTCCGGATCGTCGTGTCGGACACCTCGATGACTATGGCAAGATCGTCCGCGCCGGGGTGACGGGAATTGTACTCGTAATCCGTTCCGCGCGTCACCGCGACGTCCGGTTCCGGCTCTGTATACGTATTGTCCGGACTCCGCAGCACGATGGGAAGCTGTACTCGGATGAAAGTGGGGCCGAACAGTCGCGTCAACGCCGCGACGATGCGCGTCAGGGTCGATGCATGCGGTGGCTTCTGGCCCATCTTGTTCACTATCTCCCCATCCAGCACCTCATACCTGCCGACCAGTCTGCCCTCCTCCACCATGGCGGCGCACTCCTGGACGGTCCACCGGTACCGGTTTGGAAAGAGCTCATATTCCGGGGCGATCAATTCGCTGCTCATATATCCCTCCACCATACACGATCCACAATTCGCGTACCGCGCGCCACGATCTACTGGTCCCAGCCCAGGCGGCCGTTGATCGAGATCGAGTAGGTTGCGGTGTGGTTGATCATCGAATAGGTCGCCCAGATCGCCTCGGCGCAGAACTCGGCGGTGATGATGCCGAGCGCGACCTGGTGCAGCTTGCTGTGGCCGCCAAGACCGTAGTAGCGCTCCACGAATAGCTTGATTATCCAGACGATGATCAGCCCGAACCAGAAATAGTCCAGCCCGAAGTTCATCGCGAGCGCGTAGCCGGCCGGATGGAGCGGGAAGGCCGGCACGCGGAAGCGGATGAAGTCCAGCGCGAGCACCGCGGCGAAGCCGAGCACTACGAACAGGATCGCCGTCGGGTTCGGAGGCTGATGCTTTTCGAGCAGGGTCGCCACGACGCCAGCCGTATCGCCGCCCTCGTGCTGCGCGCCGAAGTGGTAGCCGCGATAGATGTTCAGGCAGTGTCCGAGCACGCTGCCGCCCACCGTCGCCATGATGATCGCGATGAAGAGCGCCCGCTGGTTGAGCCTGGCCGAGTCGCCCATCTTCATCGCCTCGAGCTGGTGCGGCATGGGGTGCGTCCGGTGAATCCGGTTGAAGAAGTGGAACATCGTGACCATGCGGCTGACGCCGGCGTGCGGAAGCGCCTGCGTCCCTACGAAATCCACCAGCATCTGGTTCGGCCCCATGAAGGCCATCTCGTGCGATGGCGCGCCGATCTGGGCGCGCATGCGCGTCAGGGCGATGCTGAACGCCAGGAACAGCAGCGTCGCAAACGCGACCATCCAGAGCGGGATCCCGACGATCAGGCCGATCCCGGCGACGCCGCCCAGGCTTAGGAGCAGCCCGACGAACGCCACGCGGTGCGGCACGCTCTGGCCGTCCGGCGACCCCCCACGCACGATCTCTCCCCAAACCTCGCCGAGATAGCCACGCGCTACCCACGCCGCCGTGACGAACAGCGCCAGGAAGGCGCCCCACGACTGCTCGCTGAAATAGGGCGCGCTCGGCACCAGCCCGCCGCCGCCGAATACGCCCGCGCTCTCCGTGAAGCCGATGGCGTAGGTGATTACCTGCTCGGCCTTGCGGAAGAAGAAGAAGAATATGCAGGAGAAGAGCAGGTCGGTCGGCATGAAGAAGCCGATGACGCACATGTAGGGAAAGATGCCGACGGGCGTCCAGCCGATCGCGTTCCAGGGCGGACCGGACGTGAACGTGTGCAGGTCCGCGATGAACCGCACGTTGATAAGCGGCAGGCTCGGGTAGATGAAGTGGAAGCCGTTGATCATGTCGATCGCGAACATGACGACGAAGGGAATGACGAAGAAGCGCGAGCGCCACACCTGCGACTTCCCGGCGCCCGCCTGCACGATCGCCATCGGGAGCTGGATGATCGGAAAGGAGAGCTTTTCGCGATTCGTCCACTCGTCCCGCATGAGGCTGTTGACGCAGAGCATGGCGGTGCAGACGAACGTAACGAGCGTCGTCCAGGCGCCGATGAACTTCCACCAGAGCGGCAGCCTCGTGAGGAAGTAGGCGAAGCTGAAGCCGCCGTTTCGAAAGTCGATGTACTTGTCGGCGTCCTTGGCCTGAACGAAAAACCAGGGGTGCGCGTACGGCAGGATGTAGGTGTCGAACCGGGTGTTGCCGCTGCGGAAGAGCGCGTACGAGTGGATGTAGGGGTTGATCACCATCATCCATTCGGCGCACATCGCCCCGATGACCGTGTGCATCCCGTAGAAGATGATCAGCTCGCCCTCGCTCAGCGCGACCTTGGGCGCGATGCGGCGGACGATCATGTTGGCGGCTGCGATTATCAACGTCATCACGGTCGGCGGGACCATGAGGGAGAAGATCACGTCGACGCCCTGGTCGATCGACCAGTAGGCCGTGGCCGGCGCGAGCAGAAACGCGAGGAGCGTCGCGCGCAGGCTGATCCATCCGCCGGCCGCTCGCCGGGCGGGCGTGGGCGCGGTCTCGGCGGGCTCTCCGGCAGCGGGCCGTTGGGCCGGTAGGGGTGCGGACATGCGGTCGCTCCGTCAGGAGAAGGATTGGCGCCACCCCAGTTCGGCGCGGCCCGGCCAAGTTCCTGTCGCCCGCGAATTCGACAAGGAATTCCCTGCCGGTATGACGAATAGCCGTATCGCTCGTATTACACGTTCGATCGTGCACGCGAAAGTGGGAGCGGTGTCGTCCACAGAAACGGGTCCAGTCCGGTTAAGCGGTACGAAGGCACAGGCGCCGGCACGGGCCAGGGGCTCCCTGTTCAAGCGGATCCTAACTACGATCGTCGGCGTCAGCTACTTCCTTAGCCTCTGCTTCTGGGGAACGCTTCCGTTCTGCATCGGCGTGACGGTGGTCGCCGCGCTGGGGATCTTCGAGTTCGTCGACGCGTACACGAGCCGCGCCCAAGCGGACCCGCCGCGCCAGACGGCGCTCTCCCCGGGAAACGGCGGCCTGATCAACCGGCTGGTCGCGTGGCTCGGCCTTCTGCTGCCTTGGGCCGCCTTCGTTCTCCCCACGACGCGCAGTCCGATCACGCTCGCCTACGCCGGCGTCATGGCGGCGCTCGTCGCGCTCTTCACGTGGACGCTCATCCGGGCCGCGCGCACCGGCCGCGCCCTCGGCCGGCGGCGAATCTTCTACGGCGCGGTCGGCTGCGTCTACGTCGGGTTCCTGTTCAGCAGCTTCGTGCTGCTGCGCGGAATTCCGGGCCGGATCGCGGTCGCCCCGTTCGGGATGGCGCACACCGGCGCATGGATCGTGCTGTACGCCGCCGCCTGTGTCTGGGCCACGGATACGCTGGCCTACTTCGTCGGCAGGACGTGCGGCCGCACGCCGCTCGCGCCGACGGTTTCGCCCGGCAAAACGGTCGAGGGCGCAATCGGCGGGCTGGCCGGCGCCGCGGTGGTCGGCGTGAGCTTCGGCGTCTGGATCCACCTGCCGTGGTACCACAGCCTGGTCGTCGGAATAATCGCCGGGCTGGCGGGCCAGCTCGGCGATCTTTTCGAATCGGCGCTAAAGCGGGAGATCGGCATCAAGGACTTCGGCCAGCTCATGCCCGGCCACGGCGGCATGCTGGACCGGGCCGACAGCCTCCTGTTCGTAATGCCCCTCGCCTATCTCTACCTGCGGCTGTGCGCGGGGCTGTGAGGACGGGTGTTCGGTATTCAGGTGTTTGGTATTCAGGTGTTCAGGAGGGCTTGCCACTCGGCGCCGATAATCCTGAATACCCGGGAGCCTGAATACCTGAATACCGCACCCTTACTTCTTGGGAGCGGGCGCGGTCACGTCCCAGCCCATTACGATGTCTACCTGCGGCAGGGCGGCTTTTAGCTTGGCCACGCCGTCCGGCGTAACTTTCGTCTGCCAGACGTAGAGATGCTTCAGGTTGGTAAGCGGCGTGAGCTGCTGGATCCCCGCGTCGGTGACGGCGTCGCCGTACAGGTTGAGATAGGTCAGCGACTTGAACCCGGCGACTACCGGCATGCTCGCATCCGTGATCTTGGTGTTCTCCAGATGCAGCTCCTGAAGCTCTTTCAGCCCCTTGATGCGCTGCAGACCGGCATCCGTGATAGGCGTCGTGCCGAGATCGAGGCGCACGACGCCCTTGAGTGGAGTCAGGATGGCAAGCGACGCGTCGGAGACGCTTGCGCCGGCCAGGTGTAGATTTACATCCAGGTGGTCGTCGTTCTGCGCGATCGGTCCGATCATGCCACCCATCTTCTCGATCTTCGCCACGGCGGCCGGGTCCAGCGGCGCTCCCTTGTGTGCCGGCGCCGTTGAGGCTCCGCCGGTCGCCGCCGCGCCCTTGAGGCTCGCGAGAAAGGTTCCAATTTCCGTCAGGTCCTTGCCCTGGATCGAGGAGGCGAAGCCCGGCATCGTCGAATCGGGGTTGTGCGCCTTCGGATTCGCAACCTGCGCGGAGAGCCATGCGACCGTGTGCGCCGGCACCGCCCCCGTCGCGGTCAGGTCGGGGGCGGCGCTTCCGCCCTTCCCGTTGATGGCGTGACACGTCGCACAGCCCCGCGCGTCGTAGACCTTCTTGCCGGCGGCGATCAGCGCCGCGCCGGGCTTCGCCGCGGCCGGGGCAGCCTTCTTTGCCGGCGGCTTCTTGCCGGGCCCGGCCATCGCGGCGACAATAAGACAGCTCTGGAACACCAGGGCCGCCGCGGCGGCCGTCGCGGCCAGCCGTGTCGTAGGGGTCAACGCTATCTCCTTTTCAGCCTGCTTCGGCCGAGCTCGAAGTCCGTCCGTCTTCATAACTGTTTTGACAAGCGAACCGGGCCATGGTGACATGCGCGCTACAGCGTCAGACGCTCATCGCGCGGCTCGCATTGCAGCGCGCAGTCCGCGGACGCGCTCCGGTTCCACGGGAGCGGCCACGTCTCCGCCGCGCTTCAGCCCGGTCCCGACGATTGCGCCGTCCGCGTGGGCCATCATCGCCGCGGCCGTGGATACGTCGAGGCCGCTGCCCACAAGGACCGGCGTGCCGGGAACGGCCGCCTTCACCGCGGCCACGTCCTCCGGCCGTGTGGGCGCGCCCGTCGACGACCCGGTCACGATCAGGGCATCGGCCAGACCGCGATGGACTGCGTCCCGCGCGGCATCTTGAAGGGAGCCGCCGCCGAGCGGGACGGCGTGCTTGACAAACACGTCGGCGAAGATTGCCACGTCCGCGCCCAGCTCCCGGCGATAGAGGATCGCATCGCGCGCGGCGCCCTCGATGATCCCCTGGTCCGTCACGGCGGCGCCGACCCAGACGTTGACGCGCACGAACTGCGCGCCGCAGACGTGGGCGATCGCGATCGCCGAGCGCGCATCGTTTCGCAGCACGTTCACGCCGATCGGAAGGCCGACGGCGCGCCGTACCGACATCACGGCGACGGTCATCCCGGCGATAGTGTGCGGCGGAACGCGATCCTTCGCGAACGGCGCGTCGAAGAAGTTTTCTACCATGATGGCGGTCGCGCCGCCCGATTCGAGGTCCCGCGCGTCGGCCACGGCGCTGTCGATAACGGCCTGCATGCCGCGCCCGCTGTCCGCCGGACTGCCGGGCAGCGCGGGCAGATGGACCATGCCGATGAGCGGCCGCCGCGCCCAGAATTTCTCATCCAGCCCGCCGAAGTTGTCCGACCTCACGTCCGCCTCCGTGCGCATGCCGGTCCGATGGTCCCTATTCTAC
>Ga0070735_10004605_pt1 | contig 11575 bp, 11 predicted proteins | sample Coa_R1_FD_66443 | JGI IMG/M metagenome (GOLD analysis project Ga0070735, IMG submission 66443) | Surface soil microbial communities from Centralia Pennsylvania, which are recovering from an underground coalmine fire - Coalmine... | ecosystem: Environmental > Terrestrial > Soil > Unclassified ... | reverse complement strand
ATGCGGTACCACGGCAGGTTCCGGCTCGGGCGGCGCGGTTCGTCTGGTCGCCAACGCCATCACCGGCAGCGGTCAGATCCTTGCGCGCGGTGGAGGCATTCCCTTCATTGGCTCCAGCGGCCAGTCGGGTGTCATCCGGCTCGAGGCCTTCAACAACACGTTGCCGCCCGGCAATACGGATCCGCCAGCGTCGCGGACGACGGTGCCAGGGCCGATCGTCAATGCGTTGTCGCCGACCGTCGCGATCACGGCGGTTGCCGGACTGGTCGTACCAACGCCCGCGACCGGCAACAGTGGCGGAGTCGACGTGGTGCTTCCGTCGCCAGGTCCAGCTGAGATCGATCTCTCGACGGCCGGTGTTCCGAGCGGCACTGTCGTCGAGGTGGTCGTCAAGCCGAGGGTGGGAAGCGGCGTCGTCACGCTAAACACGACACTCTCGAACTGCGATACGGCCGGCAAGTGCATTGCGTCGGTGACGCCGACGCTTGCCGCCGGCGCGTACGTGATCGAGGCTCGCGCGACGTTCCAATCGCAGTAAGCGGGACCCGGTTTGCAAACGCGGAGCGTCAGGAGCGGCGGCACCCCGACGCCGACGTAAAACCATGCACGGCATGATTCACCACCATGTCATAGCTCGGCTGGCGGCGCTTTCGCCAACCGACGACATGAAGTGGCCTTCACGCGGCCCCGCACTGACGGGAGACAACGGAGCCGCACAGCGCCGCGGGGCGGAGGAGAGAACAGGCCTGGAGGGCCGTGGGGCGTGAGGACACCCGCGTACCACACACTACCAAGTTGAAGCGCCGAGGGGATTGACAGATCGACGAAGACGGTCGCAACCGTTGCGGGCGGCTGGAGATTGAGAGTCGCCACGCCAGACGCGGGCTGTCTCGACTGTTCGTGCTCTGCGCGACACGCGTCAGCGGCCGTCTGATCGCTGGAGGTCTCCGGATGTGCGTGACGACAGCATGCCAGGCGTCCGGCGGCGGAGTGCTGCTAGCCAGCGCAGGCGAATCGGGGCGCCCAACGCCCCCAAAAGAACGACGGCCAGGGCCGCGGACAGAGTCTTCTAAGCCGGGGTCGCAGGTTCGAATCCTGCCGGGCGCGCTTCATCTTCCAGTGCCGACTGACAAACGACTGACAATCCGTGGAGCCTCAAGTTCACTTACGGGCACTCCCTCGGCTTTTTTCGTTTCTACTGACCCACCGCCCGCAGCTGGCGGCGGCGTTCCCAGACGCCGGTCATCGACTTGCGCAGTTCCTCGTCGGTGATGTTCAGATACCGCTGCGTCTGCTTGATGTCCGCATGACCGAGCATCAGCTGGATCGTCCGGATGTCCACTCCATCGCTCAGGAGCCGACAGGCGCCCTCGTGCCGGAGATCGTGCCAGTGCAGGTCGATCTGACGGAGCTTCTTGCGATCAACGCGCGCACCATGTTTCGCGCGCTTCGTGTCGTGGCCGTTCGCGACGAGCAGGAGCGATTCCCACGCCGTCTTGAAATCGGCGACGAACTCGCCGGCTGAGGAGCCGAACACGAAAGCGCTTGGGCCGAGGGTCGCGCGGCGCTTGAGAATCGGCGCGAGCCGTCCCTGTGGGTCGAAGGGTATGCGGCGGTTCTCCGCATCCTTCGCGTTGCGACCAGGAATGGCCACTTGATGCCGCTCCCAATCGATGTGTCGGTTTTGAATCCGCAGCATCTCGCCTCGCCGACAGCACGTCTCGAGAGCGCCGATGAGGCGGTCGTGCATACTTGGGCCGACGAACTTGTGGTCGGCTCCCGTCATCCCTGAACACGCTGCCAGAAGCGCCTGTTCCTCCTGCACGGCGATTCGACGATCCCGCTTGGTCTCCTCCTTGACCCTGATCGTCACGCCGAATCGGTGGAACGGCGTCGTCGTCAGATAGGGCGGGTCCTGGAAGCGGCCCCAGTTGATCGCAGCACGGAGCGTGCTCAGAGCACGGTTGACCGTCGCGATCTCGCGGCCCTTCCGATGCGCCGCCTTGAAGCGCAGAATGTCTGCGGCTTTCTCCAGCGCGTTGACCGGCAGATTGCCTATGGCTGCCTTGATGGCCTTCAGGCGGCTCTGGATCGTCACGGGATCGCGCAAACCCTCGGCCAGCACGTAGCTTTCGTAGTACTGGTCGAGAAAGTCCGCGATCGTCAGTCCCTCGGCTGCCTTCGGCACGTGTGGCGGCACTTTCGGATCACGGCCGGCGATGATCTCCGCGAGGAATCTGGGCTCCCAGAGTTTCTCGGCCGTCTGTTTCTCGGTGATGGGTTCGGTCGCCCCTCGCGCGAGCGCGAAGTCGTTCACGCGCATGCGCCAGCGTTTGCCGCCGTGCATGACGTCGAACCACCACGGGTGTGCACAGCGCGGGCTCGCGCGACACCCTTTCTGGTTGCAGATTTTCCGAACAGCCATCTGTCCTCCTTTCGTTTACGACGGACGCGTAGGTGCGCCGCGTCGAATCCACTCGAGCACATCATCCGGATGGAACCTCCTTCCTCGAACGCCGAAGCGCTGCGACACGAGCAGGCCGCGCAAGTAAGCGCGGCGCACGGTCTCCTCATGGCAGCCGACGAACTCCGCGACCTCGAATGCGGTCAGTAATCGATTCGGGAGTCCGCCTGTCGCGATCGACGCCTCCGTCGGTGGACGCGTTGCAGCCGCAGTATGCGCCGATTCCTCGTGCATCGTCTTCCTCATCAGTTCCTCCGCACGGCTGTGGCGTCGAGTGGGACCCTCGACGTCGGATTTCAGATGAACGAACCCGAGCGCGATGTGCGGCGCAGCGCGCGATGGCTTCAGACGATCGCGTGACGCGGCGGCTCGGTCGCGCGCAGAGTCAACGCCTGGCCCATTGGGCGAAGCAGAATGAGCGCTGCGGTGATGCGTCGGGGCGTGGCGGACATGCGCGACGCGTCGACGATCTCAATATTGCAGGTTTGGGTGCTTTCCGTCGCGGGTACTTGCCGGTGACGTCCAAGCGCTCCACGTAGGGCGACGTGGAGGGGTGGCGATTGATCGCCACGGCCGATGATCGCAACCCACGCTCGTTTCGTAAGAACGTCAACCTGAGCGGTTCATCGCCGCGTCGCGCAGCGCATCGATTGCGGGTGCGATGGGTACTTGGAGTCTGACTCCGGGTACCTCATCGATGGCGTCGCAATCAATGGCGTCAGCGGCGGCCCTGCGTTCTTGTTCACTGACCCGAGCGTTGCCCTGATGGGGGCGTCGTCTCAGCTTACGTACCGAACATGGCAATCTCCTGTTGACAATCTAGATGAGACTTCTCTATAGTCACCTCCTCTAGCCGAACTAGAGGAGGTGGTTCATTATGGCCCCCGAATCGAAACCCAGCGAGCTCATCCAGGGAACGCTTCACATGCTCATCTTGAGGACCTTGGCCCTCGAGCCGTTGCACGGGTATGGCATCGGTCTTCGTCTCGAACAGATCAGCCAGGGCGTCTTCAAGGTGAACGCCGGCTCGCTGTTCCCAGCACTCCGACGGCTGGAACGTGGCGGGCTGATAAAGGGGGACTGGCGGGTCACCGAAAACGGCCGGAAGGCGAAATACTACACGTTGACTACGCCCGGTCGTGCGGCTCTCAGGCGCGAAACGCGCGACTGGGAGGTGCAAACGACGGCTATTGCGAAAATCATGAACGCCACGCTCGGAGAGTCCTAATGCGCCTCTTCAGCCGCGTGTTCTCCGGTTTGCGCGCCCTTGTATCCAGAGAGCGGGTTGAGCGAGAGCTGGATGAGGAATTGCTCGCCTATCTGGACGCGTCGGTTGCGCAGAAGATCGCCGCGGGGCTGAGTCGCGACGAAGCCGTTCGCCAGGCTCGACTGGAATTCGGCAGCGTCGAAGCCGCTAAGGACCGCGTCCGCGATGTGGGATGGGAGTCCGTCGTGGTGAGCGGATGGCAGGACATTTCGTATGCGGTACGCGGCCTGCTCCGCGCCCCCGCGTACGGGTTCACGGCCATCGCCATGCTCGGTCTCGGCATCGGCGCAAACGCCGCCATCTTCTCGATCGTGGATGCCGCGATGTTCAAGCCGCTCCCGTACCGCGATCCTGGGCAGCTCGTCGTCATTCGCCAGGTTTTGAGACGCGGTACCGCCGAAGAATCCTTCCAAATCGGGATGACTTGGAATCAGGTCGATCGTTGGCGAAACGAGCCACAAATGTTTGCGGGAATCGCCACCTACACTGCGCACCGCGTGCCCGTCGACGGACCAACCGGGCGGAATCAACGGTTCGTGTCGTTGGTCTCGACTGACATGGCAGGGCTACTCGGTGTGCGACCGATTCTCGGGCGGGGATTCGTCGCCGATGATGGCGAATCTAATGCGCCTGTGGCGATGCTCTCGGAGAGTTATTGGTCGTCCGCGTTCAGGCGTGATCCCGGCGTGCTGGGGCGAACGATCGGCCTGGATGGTCGGCAGTACACGATCGTCGGCGTCATGCCCTCCGCGCTTCGCTGGGGTGTCGGCGGCGGCGACGTCGTCGCATGGCTGCCGTTAGACGAACGCTCATTGAGGGGACCGCACGGCCAAGTCTTCGTTGGCGCAATCGCACGCCTTCGTCCTGGACTCACATTGGAATCGGCGACAGCCGAGATGGCCCGCGCCATTGAACGCGTGGAAGGCGGAGTGCCGGCGGACCGGCGCTACGCCGCTGACCTCATGCCTCTCGACGCGCGGACCATGTACGACGCCATGAACAAGACGAGGCGCGCGTTGACGGCGCTCTTGGCCGCCATCGGATTCGTCTTCCTGATTGGCTGCGCGAATGTCGCCAACCTCGTGTTGGCTCGCGTGCTGGATCGGCAGCGCGAGATTGCCGTCCGCGCGGCGCTGGGTGCGAGTCGACCTCGATTGTTTCGGCAATTCTTCACGGAGGGCATCGTCGTCGTGGTCACCGGCGCATTCTGTGCGGCGGTGCTCGCCATCTGGACGGTTCAGGCCGTGCCTCAACTCGTCCCGGATCAACTTCAGCTCTTCGACGCCAATGCCCCGATCATCGATGCTCGAACCTCGATTTTCGGTCTCGCCGCTATGGTCGTCGCCGTGATCGTCTGCTGCCTGATTCCTGCGCTCCGTGTGGTGGCCAGAGATATGACCGGTTTGCTCGAAGCTGGACTGCGCATTGCTGGTCCGCCGAGAAGCGTGCGGCGGCTCCGGGCCACGCTGCAGGCTGGACAGGTCGCGCTGACGTTGGTCCTCCTGACCGGAGCTGGGTTACTCACGACCAGTTTCGTCCGGATGATTGATACACAAGCCGGATATGACGTCGATCGCTTGGTAACCGGGACAATCACGTTGCCGAGGCAGGGTCATGCGAGTCCCGAAAACAGCGGCGCGTTTTTCGAAAGCGTGTTGTCGCGCGTCAATGCTGTGCCAGGCCTTCGTGCGACCTACGGTCCGGCGCCAGCCAACTCGAGGAGCGGACGGTTCGTGCCGTTCGGGCGCGACCTGGAGCACGCGTCGGGCGGCGCGTTGTCAATCTATTTCGTCGCGCCTGATTATTTTGCGATCACGGGAATTCCCATGAAGTCTGGGCGGATGTTCGATAGCAGGGAAGCGTCGGCGGGAGCGCCAGTCGGCGTGATTGACGAGCGTGCCGCGGCACTGTACTGGCCTGGCCAATCGGCGATTGGCCAGCGGTTCCGGTACAGCCCCTATGATCCGTGGGTGACCGTGATTGGTATTGCGGGCCACATCAAGACGCATTGGTTCGCCGAATCGAACGGCACGATTCAGGTGTGGGTGCCAACTCGGCTCAGTCGTTTCACTCCGGTGCAGCGGCCGATCCTCATCCGGACCGACAGGGATCTGGCGTGGACTCTAGTGGTTATCGGCTCGACGATAAAGGCGGTCGATCGTGACGCGGAATTCGAAGATGGATCGCCGGTATCTGATTTGTACGAGGATGTGTTGAAGGAGCCGCGCTTCTTCCTGACGCTCATGACTCTGTTCGCCGGATTGGCGCTCTTGACCGCATCGGTGGGGTTGTACGGCCTCGTGAACTATGGGGTCGCCCAGCGAGCGCGTGAGATTGGTGTCCGGATCGCGCTCGGGGCCTCCGCTCGGTCCATCGTGCATCTTGTAATGCGCGACGCGCTAATTCCCGTTGCGCTCGGCATTGTCTTCGGGATTGGCGCTTCGTGGTGGCTGTCGCGCGCCTTGTCATCACTGCTGTACGAGGTGACACCTCACGACCCGAGCACGTTCGTGCTCGTGACGACGCTCATGGTCCTCGTCGTTGGAGTTGCCGCATACCTGCCAACTCGGGTTGCGACGCGGATCGATCCGATCCTGACCTTGCGCGCCGAATAAGCCGGCGCGAGCGGTGTGTCGAATTGAGTCAACCTGGATCGCTGACGGGCGCTCCCGATAATTGCGACCAAAAGGGAGCGCGCCGCGCGTGTCAAGGCCGCGCAGCGCCGAACGACAGCGAGGGCAGCCTTGCACACGCGCAAGCTCCCGGATAATCCACGGAACCGGAGCGCCGGATCGGTCGAGGGGAACGGCAGGGACTTGCGCGTCGATGCGACATGGTGCGGCGGCGGATCGCGCGCGTCAATGCTTCCCTCGCGTTCGCTCGGCGCTGCGCGGCATTGACCCGCGCGATCCGCCGCCGATTGCCAGCAGTTATCGCCGCGCCTGCCACGTGTCCGCGAATGCCATCGGCGGCGTACTTCTCACCTAACAAACGTTGGCCAAACACACGCACTTCGAGGCGCCGAACGCGGGCCGCGATCCGGTCCACGCGTTCGCATTCCCGCTCATTACATGACACGCGGAACCCAGGACGTGAACGACCCCGATCGGCCCCGGGGCCGCATTGCGGGGCGGTAGGCGGGGTCGTTCACGTCCTGGGTTCCGCTTCTGCGCTGATCGGAACCTTCTGTCGGGGGCGGCATAGACCGCCGCCCCATTGCTCGTCGGCGCAGTGAACGCAAAACGCTGGCGTCACAACGCTTGTTCGCGAGACGGCGTTCCGATGGTTGGTGCGATCTGGCGTCCGTAACGATGTTGGGGCCGGTTAAGGCTCCGGTTAAGAGACCGGTTGATGCCGCGAGCGGCTTCCTCTCCCTCTTTGTCGTCAGCAATATCTTGGCGGCCGTGCTCGTGTTCAACGCGGAGTATCGGCGAGAAGGATTCGTAGTCGTGCGGCAACACGATGCACTCGAGGCTCGCCCGTCCAGCGGCGAACGCCTCGGAGACGGCCAGCGGTACTGGCGTCAGCGCAGTCTCGCGATTGGTCAGCCAGCCGCGATACAGCCGCCTGAAGCGTGGACCGGCGAAGGTCGTAGCGCAACGATCAAATCGTGCTTTCACCACGTCGCCATCGTTCTTGTACTCGGTCCAGTCCGTGCGACGGCGGACGTGGAAGAAGTACCAGCTGAGATCGTTGATCGCCTGCGCGTCGAGCCGGTGCTCGAGTTCCTCATACACGGCTCGCTGATAGCTGAAGACCACGCGCTTGAGTGGGGACGGAAGCACGATCCGGAGCGTCCAGGTCGGCGTCGCCGCCAACAGCGGCACGTGCCCGACGAGAAACGATCGGAAGTCGTCAGTCCACGGCTTGGTGGCGACGTAGATGAGGACCGCGCGGCCTGCCGCGTCGATGCCGATCGGGAAGGTCCCGGGGAAGAGATCGAGTTCGTCCGAGCCGGGCTGCGAAGAGGGTTCAGACAGTGCCGAAGATGTCGTCGTCGCGAGCTTCGCGACCTTCTCCGACCGTGTTATCAACCATTCGAGCTCTGGACTGATTAGGGCCGCGTCGAGCCGCATTAGCCGCTCGACAACGGCGCGTGCCGACACGCTGCGCCGGTAGCGGCTGTCTGCTTCGCCGATGGCGTGATAGAGCGGCTTGGTGGTGCACGGCGATACAGCCTCGCGCGATTGTGCAAGCAAGGGATGGCGACGGCGAATCTGCGCCGGACCAGCTTGGTGAACAGGGCGTTGCACCGGTCGCCTCCGTTGGCGATACCGGCGAACGCGGCGTACTGGCGCTTAATGCACAGGCCCGAGTGCCGCATGACCAGGATGAGAAACCGCGCCTCGCGCTCGGTGAATCCGTAATCGATGACCGCCTGAACGCGTTCGGTCGCTGTCACCAGAGCACCTCCTCAGCGAGGCCGCCGCGATGTCCGCCACCACCGCCACGGCCGCTGCCGCCGCCGATCCGGAGGCTCGAGCCGCGGTAGCACGAGAACCCGGACCGGGCGACGCTGGCGCTGTGAGCGCCGCGGTAGTGCTCGGTGACGACCTCCACGTCCTCGTGGCGTTCCGCGCCATCTCGGTCTCGGTACTCAATGCGCACGTCAGGGAAGTGCACCTCCTCGTCGAAGTAGGGCAGGTCGCGCTCCCGGGCCCACTCGCGGATTTCTTCCTCGCTCCGATCAGGATGGCCGTCGTAGTCGCCGCGGTCACGGTCCCGCTCGTGAAGCCAACTCTGGTACTCGCGCTTGAGCTCGTGGTCGAGGACGACGCGATCGACGCGCCCGCCACGGTTCTCCAAGCGCTCCGCAGCGCGTTCGTACGCGCGATAGACCTGGACGTCGTGTGCGAGCTCTCGCTCGCGTTTAACGCCATGCCAGAAGGTTTGGCGGGCACTCTGATCGCGGTCGCGATGGTGTTCGAGTAGGCTCCGGCCTTCTTTCGTGAGCGCGACGGCGTGCTCGCGCGAGCCGGGCACCCGGACCGTCTCAACCAGTCGTTGCTCACGGAGATGTCGCAGATCGCTCGAGCGTGGATCGAGCGGACGGTCGTGGTCGTCGCGGAGATCACGACTGGAGACCACTCGAAACGCTCCAACGGTCGCCAGCGTCCGTGTCTCTGAACCACGGAGCGTGTATTCGCGACCCCGGTCGCGCACGATCTCGCGCTCGTGGCCGCGCGGCAGATACAGATCACGCGTGAAGACCTCACGCGGATCGTGACTGCGCTCGCGCTCCGGCCAGCGGGCCTCGTCAACGTCTTGGTTGGATTGTCGCGAGTCCCCCGGGCCACGCCCCAGCTCCCGCCCGTCGTTGTCGCGGTCGCGATTCGCAGATGGAGTCAAGTCGTCGTCATGGTCAACGTTGTGCGTAACCGTGTCGCGGGTCTGATCGCGGCTGTCGAAGTCGCGAGGATCGAAATCCATACGCCAGCCTCCGGTTGGTTGCTAAAATGCGGTATGCGAATCGCACCAGGAAAGGTGCGGAGCCGCGAGTAGTGAGAGATGCCATGACTTTCACCGACCGCATCGAAGTGAATCCGGACGTGATGCTCGGCAAACCGGTCATCCGGGGCACTCGCATCCCGGTCGAGCTGCTGCTGCGCAAGCTGAGCGAAGGCGCGTCTGAAGCGGATCTCCTCGATGCGTATCCGCAGTTGGCGCGCGAGGACCTTCAGGCGGCTATGCGGTATGCGGCCGACACGCTCGCGCACGAAGAAGTCGTCTTCATCGAGAAGGCCAAGGACACACGCTGAGACCAGGTCGTGCGTTTTCTCGCTGACGAGAGCTGCGATTTCGCCGTTGTCGCTGCTCTCCGTGTGGCCGGATACGAAGTCTCTGCGGTCGCGGAGATCAATTGCGGCGCTAATGATCCCGCCGTTTTGGCGCTCGCTCGTTCCGAACAGCGCGTGCTGCTCACCGAAGACAAAGACTCTGGCCTCCTCGCGTATGCCGGCGGCAAGCAGACCGCCGGAGTCATCCTGGTTCGCTTTCCGGGCAATGCGCGAAGCACGCTCGGGCATGCGGTCGTGAGCGTCGTTCGCGATCTTCGCGACCGCATGGCCGGCGCGTTCGTCGTCATCGAGCCTGGGCGCGCGCGCATCTCGCGCCCGCCAACAACCGAGTGATCGGGTCTGACAGACATGCCGAACAACCAACAGCCGGTTGTGCAGAGCGATCCTGAAGTTCTGAGCGGGACACCCGTCCTCATGGGCACGCGCGTGCCGGTCACGACGTTGTTTGATTACGTGGAAGCTGGAGAGCCCCTGTCGGTTTTCCTCGAAGACTTTCCGACTGTTTCGAAGGAACTCGCAATCGCTGCCCTGGAGCAAGCCAGGGATGCTCTGCTCGCAAAATGTAGTGCGTAGGAGTAATGCCGCTAGACGACTGACAAATGACTGACAATCGGTAGCGGCTCGAGGTGGTCCCGAGTGGTCGGGGGTTTGACAGAACGTCAGTAAAATCAGGGGCAGCGGCTCCACGCTGCCCCCGGTCGTCTCCTTTCGCGGACCTTCTAAGCCGGGGGTCGCAGGTTCGAATCCTGCCGGGCGCGTTTTCGAACACAAGACGGCGGCTATTGGAGCGTCTGTGAACGAAGCTGGTCGGCTGCAATCTTTGTCAGCTAGACATCGCCGCTACTGCACTGAGCAGTTGCCCTCGGCGGCCTTCACCGAGCTGACCTTAAAGAGCACTCCGTTCGTCGGCGTGCCCTTTCGGCTCTCGTTCAACTTGCCTCTGAGCTCGACACGCTGGCCGACGTGCTTCTGTAGATCGCGGTCATGGCCGATGAGCGTAACAGGAACGGTGCCCGTCGTGCCGGTCGCTTCTTGGACGGACGCCTGACTGCTCGGCGCGCCGGTCCTGACGTTCGTCAGCACGAACGCAGGCGCGGCGCTCGACGCTGTCCGATCGCGACGAGCGAGGCATCCTGTCATCGTGATGTCGTTCCCGGCCTTCAACAAGTCGATGATGCCGAAGCCCCCACCTGCCATTCCGCCCTCGTCCATCGTGCCGCCCTGCCCGGCCTGACCGGGATTGCCCGTGCCCGTCCCCGCGCGCGGGCCGGTCATCCCGGTGCCGCTCTGTGCGCTCGCGCCTGTCGAGAACGCGATAACGATTGCCGTGGCGAACAAGAGTTGACGCCTCATGATTTAGAGCCTCCGTGAACTCAACACGTTCACACATGGCCGAGTGCAAGGCTGCCGCCACCGTGGCGAACCATCGGGCGGCGGCTTTGCGTTGAAGAGGTCCATGACTCCGAGCGCGCCGATAATCCGGCACAGCTGTGCAGCCGTGACGATGGCAGATGGCACTCGTGGCTCGACATCGGCCATAGACCAGCTGACGCGTTCTGAGGTTCACCACGAGCTGCGCGGCAAGACTCATCCTGATAGTCGCTCTGACGCGCTCTAGTACTCGTCACTTCTGGAAGGGCCGGGGTGCGGCCGATCGCCATTGGTTGTGACTGCGACCATCTATCGGCGATGGCGTTGCCCGAGTTGACCGCGAGCCGTTCGATGGGCGCCCTCGCCGCGTCGTGGCAGGAGAGTCCTCGCGCCAAAACGGTGCGCGGTACGGGTCAGGGTCCCGAGCGGCGACCGTTAGCGCGGATCGCGGTAATCGCTCATCTAGGCGAGATCTTCAGCGTTGCGACGAACCTCGTCGGCGTCGGCGGAAGCGTGACCGCGAGCGCCTCCGCGGTGCGTGTGAAGGGCAGCGGTGCGGCGCCATGTCCGACGAGTTCGATTCGGCCGATCTCTCTCGGGTAATGGCCGCTCTCGCGCGCGAGCGTCTTGATCGCGAGTCGGCCATCTGCCGGCCAACGCAGCGCGAACGCGTAC
>Ga0070735_10004604_pt1 | contig 11578 bp, 15 predicted proteins | sample Coa_R1_FD_66443 | JGI IMG/M metagenome (GOLD analysis project Ga0070735, IMG submission 66443) | Surface soil microbial communities from Centralia Pennsylvania, which are recovering from an underground coalmine fire - Coalmine... | ecosystem: Environmental > Terrestrial > Soil > Unclassified ... | reverse complement strand
TTGCTTACTATTACTTCATACATAATAAACCAATTAAGTTATCCACAAAATCTGTGGATAAAAAAATGTCCAGTGAAAAAAAATGTCACCTCGAGCAAAGAAAAATGTCACCTCAGCGACCTTCAAAAAAGCCCGTAGAATATAGTCCTCCAGAAAAAAATGTCACCTCATCATATAATAATAGATATATTCATAGATCTTCTTTAACTTTATCCATGAATCAGATCGTAGCCCAAGCCACCGAGAAGCTATCATCTCAAATGGATACCAAAAAACAGAGCAGCCTCACTCCTAATTCGAATTCAAGACAAGAGCTCTTAGTGAAAGAGTTCGCAGAACGAAATGGCTTGAACGCTAATCAGGCTTTCATCTTATCCGACGAGGTGAACCAGGCTGTCATAAGAAAGTTCAAAATAGGGGCTCCTGTGAACGATTTAGAGGCATTAATAGAAAGCACCTACGAAACCATAGCTAGAATGTATTACTGGGTGGTGGGAAACAAAATGGTAGGGTAAATAGGCGAGTAAATGGGATTAATTCCCGGGGTTTATCCGGTTAATTGTCGGGGTATTTCCGAGTAATTATCCGGGTATTAAAAAACAGTGGAGATTCGATGTAAAAATTTAATTTGAATCTCCCCTTTTGGATGACTTACTTCCTAAAAGCTGATATCTTAGAATTAAGATTTAAATTTAAGACATTTAATGTGGGCAGACATTGAGAGGGTTGCGAAATGAGAGTTCTAAGGATAACTGAGGTTAAGGATGTTGCTGGGTCTGGTGATGTTGATATTCAGTATGAGATTCAAGTAGAAGATTTTAATGCGGAAAAAAAAAAGCTTTGTGTTCTTATGCAGTTTAGAGGTAAGCAAGAGGACATCATACAAGCAATGCGTGAGGTCTTCGTGATGTGAGGTACCAGGAATCGCAGGACCAAATAAATCTGGTTCGATGGTTCCGATTTCAATATCCGGAAATTGCGGATTTATTGGTTAGCTATCCAGCCGGTTTAAACCTAAGTCTTATGCAAAGACTAAGAGCTAAAGCGATGGGTTTAAGGGCTGGTATGCCGGACCTCCAATTGTTAATTCCAAACAATGGAAGCCATGGCCTGTTTATTGAAATGAAAACTGAGAAGGGTAAGGCAACCAAAGTTCAGCGGGAATTTCATAAGAAACTAGCTGATCATAATTATACCATTGTCATTTGTAGAGGTTTCGAAGAAGGCATGAGTGCTATTCGGAAATATCTTCGTTCTTAATATTTTTCCCTCCAAGTTCCCTTACCCATCGAATGTATATCATTAAAACGTTAAACAATCTACAGACAAAATTATTTAACAATCCAAAAAATATTTATTTAACAGTTAGCTTTGTGGTACAGTTATTAAAGTAATTACACATAAGGATATAGTTATGGATTTAAGGAAAGGATCTGGGGTTCCAGAAGGAAAACGACGCTGTATACGCTGCCATGGCAGAAAAAAGCTATATAAAGCTATGGGAGGCTGGTGTTTCGATAACTCAGGAGGGGAATTAAAGGATTGCCCTTTATGCCTTGGGGCCGGAGTTATAGATGTAATTCCTCCTGAAGATATTACATTGGTATGTCAAATGGCTGATTTGGAAGAAAAAGATTATGAGCAAAAAGAAAAACGACCAAGAAAAAAATCCAAAAAAGAGTCTGAAAAAGAGTACTAAACCCATTAGCGATTACCACAAAGCAAAAAGCGAAGAGTGTAGAAAGCTAAGAGAAGAAATTATAGAATCCGTTAAAGAATCATCAAAAGGCGGAAGACCTACAAAATACAATCAAGAGATGGCTGACTATATAATAGATCGCGTTGCTTCATCTAAGTGTGGTCTTCACATATTGTGTAAAGCGGATCCAAAGATGCCGGCCCAGGATACAATAAACGAATGGCGATGGAAATATCCTGAGTTCTCCGCACGGTATCTGTTAGCTAAACAACATCAATCTAATCTAATGGCTGAGTTTTGTGAGGAACTTTCGGATGAGAATAGTACCTACATGGACATAAGTGGTCAGGAAAAAGTTGATCCAGGATATATTCAAAGGCAACGTTTACGTATTGATACTCGTAAATGGTATGCCTCAAAGCTGAATCCCATGTTTGCAGACAGAAAACTGATTGATGAGGTTAAGACACAGAATGAAGATTTGAAAGCTGAATTAATGGCTTTAAGAGCTGAGTTGGCCGATAAGAACAAGAAGGAGTACTGATGAAAACACTAGACGAAAGAATAAGAGAAACACTCAAAGATTTAAATGGCACTCTTAAAGATGGCTACATAGAGCAAGAGTTTATCGTTGAAATTACAACCGCCATAAATCTAATTTATGAATTGGCCGGAGCACTAGACAGGGAAGATAGGATGAGAAAGTATCCCTGGAGATATGATAAAGACGGAATTCGTAAGGAGGGTTGATGCTATTTGGGATGGAAAGATTTTTTGATGTATTTGATAGGCAGGCAACTTATCTTGGGGAGATACCTACCGACGCTCAAATGTCATTTGTATTACCTCTTACAGCGGAGGAAGTTAAACTTCTAAGGTTGAGGTTTAATAGAGATGGAACGTACAAAGATAGCTTAAAGTCTATAGGAAAAGATTATGGTGTGACTTCAGGATGTATAAGTGGAAGAATAGAAAAGGCCTTAAGAAAGTTACGTCAACCCTCTAGCGGAGAAGATTTAAAAAGTTTTATCCAGGAAGAAGAAATACCTTTAGGAGGTATGGGAGTTTTAACGGAGTCTGAAAGAAAGAAGCATCTTTTAGATGCAAAGGTGCAAAGTTTCACAGAACGATTATCAAAGCTTAGAAGTATCCTCGTTAGGGCAGAAAAAAGAAGTTATGACTTCCATAGAGATTTAATAAACACAACACAAGAATACAATGATTTAGCTGCCGAATTATTAAGCATAAGAACTTGTATAGCCAGGCTAGACGAAAGAAATAAAGAATTAGTAAGGGATGATTCATACATATATCTTCACGATATAAGTGTGGATAAATATAAATTTAGAACAACATTGGCTAATGGTCTAAGAGGGGATAATATACGGAGTGTGGCTGAATTGGTTTGTCGAACAGAGAAACAAATACTTGAACTCCCGAATATAGGGATAAGGTATCTAAGAGAAATACAGGACGCACTTAAACAAGATGGCCTTTGTTTGGGGATGAAGATTGAAGATAAAAAATGATGATCATGAAGTTAAAAAAGATTTAGAACTTGCCATTGACAGATCTAAGGATTTGCTCATAGCTCTAAATGCATCTCATAATAAATTTAGCTATGGCGGAAAAGTAGATATGGTTTGTTACATAATAATACTGGAGTATTTTAACATGTTGAAACCTCATATAGAAAAACTAATAGAAAGGATTAAAAATGACTGAACAAGAAAAAGAATTTAATGAATTAATATTAAATACCAAACGTAAGGAACAAGAACTATCTTCCGAGCTTGGCATGGGTATAGAGGACTTCAAGGATAGCTTTTGGCGTGGCGTCTCAATACAAATAGGTGGCCCCGGAGATTTAATAAAAGCTTTCTCTTGGATTGTAGATCAGGTTGCGATGCAATGTAGCGAAACGATGGATGGTGCTGGATACTACAAGATTCTGTTCGCTGTAGAGAAAGTTGATACACAAGATGAAGAATCGTATTCTGTAAAGATGAGGGAAGCTTCTGAAAGAAGGAAAGTTATGTCTGATGATCTACAAGTAAAGCTGGATGAGTTAAGGAAGAAGTACGAGCAATGACAGATGAAGACTTTATAGAGATGTTTAATAAGGATAAAGAGGATACTAAAAAGGATATCGAGGAAATATTAACTTTTGTACTTGTCTTTTCAAAAGAGTTCGATAAGCTGGGTGAAAATATAAACAAGAAAGATTATATTTATTTTTCTATTATGAGACAAGAAATAAGGCAGGCAGCTGCTAGCGTTAATAAAGCTGTGTATAATTTTGCTTTAATAAGATGAAAACTGAAGAAACAAAAAGCAACCCAAAGGTTAATAAACTTACTGATGATAAGATAAAATCCTTAGAAGGTAGGGAAAAGGAGTACAAGGTTTCAGATGGTCGTGGTCTTTATATTCTCGTTACTCCACATGGTTCAAAATCATGGAAACTTAAATATAGATATAAGAGAATAGAAAAGAAACTAACCTTTGGTATGTATCCTTTTGTTAGTATTAAAGAGGCAAGACTCCGAAGAGATGATGCCTGGAGACTTTTAAATGAAGGGTTTGACCCAGTTTCCACTTATAAATACAAAAAGGCAAAGAATATTGTGACTTCATTTGATATAGAATATCAGGCTATAAAGATTAAAGATTATATAAAACATGAGAAAGAATTCTCGAGGGATATTTTACAAGCAGTAAATAGTATTAGAGCTATATGTGATGTCCTAAGCAAATTATTAGAAAAAAGAAGTAAATGAAGGTAGATCTTGATAAAGAAACCATGGTCGCCGAGCTTCAAGGAAGCCTTCTGGAATTCTGCAAAGTATTCTACCCTCTTCTCACTGGACGAGATTTTATTATATCAACCCCACTTGGAAGAGAATCTCATGCAATCACAATATCAAGGGCTCTCACAAGAGCAGCCAGACTTCAAATACCAAGCCACAGACTCATTATCAACGTCCCCCCAGGGCATGGGAAGTCGACTTTCCTATGTATGTGGGTGGCTTGGACTCTATCTAAGTATCCTGACTCTCGCTATTTGTACATATCGTATTCCAAATCTCTCGCTGCTAAGCATACAGAGACTATTAAGCGCATCATTAATCTTCGCCACTATCAGTATTTGTTCGACATTAGTATACGGTGGGACTCAAAGGCAAAAGAATTCTTCCAAACGACAGCAGGGGGCTCTGTAGCAGCTTTTGGTTCATCCGGTGCTATCGTCGGACAGGATGGTGGATTGCCTGGCTTAGAGCGCTTCTCAGGGGCTGTAATCATTGATGACTGCCATAAGATAGATGAAGCTCATTCTGAAACAATACGACAGAACGTTATCGAGAACTATCGAGAAACCATACAGCAACGGGCCCGTGGTATCAATGTTCCCTATATATTCATTGGCCAAAGAGTTCATGAGGCTGACTTAGCTGCTTACCTTCTTGAAGGTTATGATGGCTATGAATGGGAATCAGTCATCCTTAAAAGCCTGGATGAGAATGGAAATGCCCTATATCCAGAAGCATTCCCTAAAGAGTCGCTGCTTATAAAGCAAGATAAAGATCCATATGTTTTCGCTTCCCAGTTCCAACAAAACCCAGTTCCTGCCGGGGGTGCTCTATTCAAGAAAGAATGGTTCGTTACCTTGGATGAGGAGCCAGACATACTTTGTACCTTCATTACTTGCGACACTGCAGAGACCTCCAAGAACTGGAACGACGCAACAGTCTTCAGTTTTTGGGGGATTTATGAGATAGTTAACTTTGGTAAACCATCAGGAGAAATGGGTCTTCATTGGCTTGATTGTCTTGAGATTAGAGTTGAACCTAAGGACCTAAGAGAGAGTTTTGTTCAGTTCTATGTAGACTGTACGAGACATCGAATCGCCCCCATGATTGCCGCGATAGAAAAGAAGTCTACTGGCGTAACCTTGGTCAGCACCTTGCGAGATATTAGAGGCCTTACCATTAGAGAAGTTGAAAGAACTAGGGCGTCAGGCAGTAAGACCCAACGATTCTTGGAGATTCAGCCTTACATAGCATCAAAGTCAATATCCTTTACCTTAGGGGCAAAACACATAGAGTCATGTATAAGACAAATGATATCTATAACAGCCAATGAGACGCATAGGTTTGATGATATAGCAGATACATGTTCAGATGCAGTACGACTAGCGCTTATTGAAAAAAGTGTATACAGTATAGATAAGAAAGATGACACACGGAGTGACATCCTAAGCCAGTTGAATGACAGGTTTAATGAGAAATTATTAGCAGGGAAAGCTAAGTATGGCAGAGATAGCGAAAAAATATTCTGATAAACTACCGGACCTAAAAAAGACGGTTGAGGAAGCTCACAGGTACTTTGAAGAAAACGCATCAAGATTCAACAAGTTCATGAAATTCGTATTCAAGAGCTCGTTGAACCAACAAGAAGTTGCCGCTCTAATGACGACTGGCAAACCCACCATTGAATTTAATATTCTAGAAGCTTATATTTCCCGTCAAAGAGGGGAGTTCGCAAAGCATGAGCCCATGATTGAGGTCCATGCAGCAGATGGGGTTCCACTTTCTTCGCTTACCCCCCAATTCTTAGAAACCTTAAAGTTAGTTGAAGCTCACTTCAAAGCAATATTCTCTCCAAGTGCAAATGATATGCTCTCTTATAATGTCTTTACTGACCTTTTGGCAGGAGGCTATTCGGTCATTAAAGTCATGACAGAGTATGTCAATGAGATGTCCTTTGAGCAGAATATATGTATTAAGCGAGTTTTCGATCCAACCTTATGTTTCTTCGACCCACTAGCTAGAGAGTCCCATAAAGGGGATGGTCGCTATTGTGGCGAATTATCTCCCATGACTAAAGACGCTTTCCAGGAGCAGTACGGCAAGGACGCCACCAATAATATGACCTTTACACGGTCTCTTTCGGGTTTTTCATGGTCTTTCAAAAACGGAGAAGAAGATATCGTTCTCGTTTGTGATATGTATATGAAGAAGTCTAAGAAAGAGAAGATTATAAAACTCTCTAATGGCTATACGGTGGTAGAGAAGGATTATAAGAAATTCTTGGAGAAATGGGAAGAGCAAGGGCACATTGAACAACCACCAATACCGGTCGGTCAACCAAGAACGACAATAATAGAAACTATCTGTAGATATCGCATTTGTGAGTCTAAAGTACTAGAATATGTCGAGACCGATTTTAAGTATTTGCCACTAGTTTTTGTAGATGGAAATTCTGTAATGATTTCGGATGGTTCATCAGCAGGACAGATGACCAGGCCATATGTTTATCATGCTGAAGGGATACAGCGGTTGAAGAACTTCTCAGGGCAATGCCTTGCGAATGAGTTGGAGAACTTGGTACAACATAAATTTATAGTAGCAATTGAATCTATACCACCAAAATATCAGAACGCATATCAAAACGTACAGAAGGCTGATACTCTGGTTTACAATCATTTCCTGGACTCTCGTAACCCAGACATCACTCTCCCGCCCCCCCAACCTATTCAACGCACCGCAATCCCGCCCGAAATCACAAACACATTCAGAATGTCCGACGAGATGACTCAAGCTATTCTTGGTTCATATGATGCGTCTTCCATTGTGAATCGGGACAATATGTCAGGGATTGCTTTTGCTCGTTCAGCTATTCAAAGCAATACGGCTGCAACGCCATATATCGTTGGATTTATTAAGGGTCTAAACAGAGTTGCACAGATTATATTAGATTTAATTCCAAAGTATTATCGTACGCCCAGAAGTTTACCTATCGTATTACCTAATGGGCAGCATAGCCAAATTCAAATTAATAGGCCAGGTTCATTGTATATGAATTATGACCCTAACTCATTGGAAGTTAAGGTAGAAGCTGGTGTTAACTTTGCCCTGCAAAAAGAAGTCTCATTGAATACAATGCTTAATCTAATGCAGGCAAGCCCAATATTCGCTCAATTTATGAATGAGAATGGGCTACAGATATTACTAGATAATATAGACATTAGAGGATCTGAAGGTCTTAAAGAGAAAGCTGCCGAATTCGAGAAACAAATGCAGCAACAGAGACAGCAACAGCAACAAGCTCAGATGCAACAACAGCAGGCCCAGGCCGAACAAATTCAGCAACAAACTCAAATCGAACAACAAAAAGCTTCTCTTGAGATGCAACAATTCGAAAGGATTATGCGCTCTCCAACTCTGGAAGAGCTCAGTCTAATGTCCATACAGGAAAAATCTAGAGTTGATGCAGCTAATTTAGCTATAAAAGAAAGAGATTCTGAGATGAAGTTTGTGGAAACCATGGCTAAAATTAAAATGGAAGGTATTAAGGTAGATCAACAAGCAGCTCAGCAGGATGCGGAGACGGCCCGAGATTTAATTCAAGATATAGCAAGGATGTCAGAAGACTTTGAAGGAAGAGGCGAAAGAAACAGAGAGCGGTAATTTAGGAGCTAATGATCTCTTATATGAAGCTATAAAGAATTTACCCCTTAAAAATAAATGTGGTAAAAGGTCTAAGTTTGTAAAAATTGAGTTAGAAACTATATTAAAAAGGATAAAGGAGATTCAAGATGAAGGAACGTCACGCTAACAAGCATAGCAAACATGATATGGCTCACCACGCCGTTGAAAAAGTGAAAAAGATTAATAACAATCCTTTAGCTCATGGCCAAATGGGTATTAATCGTGATTTAGCTAAAGATGCTGCACGTTATAAATCAGAAAAAGGTGCCAACAAGTCCATGAAGGATAAGATGGATAAAGGTCCTAAAAGAGACCCATATAAATAGAGGGCGGTATGGCTAAGAACTTTATAAAAGAAGCAATAAAAAAACCGGGCGCGCTCCGTAAAGCATTGAAAGTTAAGGCTGGCGAGAAAATATCGGAAGAAAAGCTAGAGAAGGCTGAACATAGTAAGAGCCCACTAATGCGTCGTAGGGCCAATCTTGCTGAGACTCTTGGCAAGATGAGGAAGAAGAAATAATGGGATGAATTGTGAACGTTGCGATTCCATATTGAATGATATTTTCATATGTGATGTATGCCAATATGAAGTGCAAGAGATGAGAATTTGCAGAGAATGTGGCGTATCCATTTGTGGGAAATACCTCCTTGCGAAATATTGCACTATCAAATGCAGAACAAAAGCGCAGATAAGGAGAAACAATATGGTAGGTGGCAAGAAAAAGTGTCTTACTTGCAACGTTTCATTCTATGGGACTAATGAAAGAAAGTATTGCTCTGTTCATTGCGCTAATCTTAATAGGGGAAAACCTCCGAAAGCTGTAATTGAATATATTAAGGAATATTGCGATGCCGCTTATTGAAATGGACCTCTTTTGTGAAGTTTAGCGTGTTCACGGATAGAAATTAGTTGTAAATTCTCTATCCTATTATCTAGTTTATTGTGGTTTATATGGTGTATATGCTCTTTAAAGTCCAGTTTTCTACCAAGGTGCATTTGCATGATATGTCGGTGTTCTAATATTCGTTGACCATTTACAGTAATTCTTTTGTATTTGGTATTATTTCCATCTATAGATGCATATTTGGAATAGCATTTTTTAGAACAGAATTTTTTAAAAGAAATACGTGAAGGAGATACTAGAAAAGTATTTTTACAGTTTAAACAGTTTATAGGCTTTGTATCATTATTGTGAGATTTTTTCCCACATATGGACAATAACCTTTTAGGTTCTCTTTTTGGTTTTGTTAAATACCAAAGACATGATCTAGAACAAGCTAAAACTGTATTTTTTCTGTATTTTTTAACATAGAATTCTTTTTTGCAGTTACTACATGTTATTTGTATATTGGAGGATTGTTTCATGCCATTAAAATCTGGTAAATCTAGAAAAGTAATAGGTGAGAACATTAGAGAGTTAGAGTCTACAGGAAAGTATGAACCAAAGCAAGCTATCGCTATAGCTTTATCTAAATCTCGTAGACAAAAGTCACGAAAGAAAGTATAGATTAAAATCTAGTTGACTTTATTTCGTGTGTTGTCTAGACTGGTAGTATGAGAATTAGTGTACTGGGCACTTAAAAATCCAGGTTTCACTTTCCGATTTAAGGATTAAGTCGGCGAACTCATCGAAAGAGGAATATACCGCTGGCACGCGGGTTAATTGTGCAAAATAGGAAGGAATGTTTATGGATGAACAAAATTTAGTGAGCGGAGTCTCGCCTGAAATTCAGCCTGCGCCATCTGAAAAGATGTTGTCACAGTCGGAAGTGAATGCACTTATCGCCCGTGAAAAACAAGCTGCTGCGGCAAGAGCCCGACAAGAGGCTGAAAGAGAGTATCAACAACGTGCTGAGCAGCAACAACAAGCTCAGCAACAAACAATGCAAAAGCAACAAGGTGGAGAATATCCTTCTCAAGTTGATGCAGATACTATTTATCAACAAGTCCAAGAACGCTTTAATAGAGAGATGCAAGAACGTCAATTCCAACAGGAGATGACCAATGTTGCAAATCAATATCATGCGAAGATGGACGTGGGCCGCCAAGCATATTCTGATTTCGATGATATAACAAAAGATTTCGACCCAACCGCTTTCCCGCAACTAGTGTACTTAGTATCTGGTTTAGAGAATGCTGGTGATATCATTTATGACCTCAGCAAAAATGCAAGTAAACTTGTCACATTAAATGAGCTGGCCAAGACGTCACCACGTATGGCTCAGGTTGAATTAGCACGTCTGTCCCAATCTATCTCGCAAAATAATATGGCGAGACAAGAAGCAGAACAGAATCCTACGTCAATGCCTCTTAGTCCATTACAACCTTCCCGAGTTCCGGGAAGCAATGGTCAGATGACGGTAAGAGACTTGCGAAGCCAACCGTGGCTTAAGGGTTAACTTTTAGTTTCTGACATTGCTCCTTTGTTTTAACGACAAATGGAGATTGTCATGGCTACAAATATATTGCAGCAGGTTATTACATATAACGAAAGTAACCTTGCGCTTCTTTTAAACTCTTTTTGCTTTTTAAGTACCGCGAATAAAAAGTTCGTTGGATTTAATGACTCAGTACCAAAGAACTTAGGTGATACTGTATCGTTTGATTTACCACCTCGTTTTACAACGACTAACAGCTTGGTTGTTACATTCCAGCCTGCTGTTCAGCGTGTACAAACCTTGACGGTAAACCAACAAGCCAGTACTGCTTATGAATTCACAGCACAACAATTTATCTTTAACGTTCGTGATTACATGAAAGTTTTTGGTAAATCAGCTGTTTCTGAACTTGGTACTCAAGTTGAATCTAACGTTGCCCAATTAGCTGAAACTAATACTTTCAGATTCTATGGTGACGGAATCAATCCGATTAACTCCTATTTACAATTAGCTAATGCATTGGCTTTCTTCCGTAACTTCGGTGCAGCTACAATGGATACTAAGGGTTATCTCTCAGATTTAACCTTCCCTCTAATTGTAAACTCTGGTTTAAACCAATTTACATTAGACCGTGGTAACCGTGAGGCAATGAGCTGGGAAATTGGTGAATTCAGTAAATGCGAATGGTATCAATCTAACCTTTTGAAAACTCATATTGCAGGAACAGAAGGTCAATCTGGCTCAACATTAACTGTTGTATCAACTACATTAGATGCTAACGGTGCTGTTATTGCGATTACCTTCAGTGGTACTCACTCTGCTAGTGACGTTAACTCTGTTAAACAGTACGATAAGTTCCAATTTAGTGATGGCGTTTCTGGACAGCCAAATATGAGATTCTTGACATTCATCGGTCATAAACAATCTCAATCTCCTGTTCAATTTAGAGCAACAGCTGATGCGGGTTCAACTGGTGGTTCTCAAGTAACGGTAAGTATTTATCCTCCTT
>Ga0070735_10004603_pt1 | contig 11578 bp, 14 predicted proteins | sample Coa_R1_FD_66443 | JGI IMG/M metagenome (GOLD analysis project Ga0070735, IMG submission 66443) | Surface soil microbial communities from Centralia Pennsylvania, which are recovering from an underground coalmine fire - Coalmine... | ecosystem: Environmental > Terrestrial > Soil > Unclassified ... | reverse complement strand
GGCGTGTAATCCGAACCGTCATGAATCAGATCATGGCGGATGGTGACTTTGCGCACGGGATCCCACAACGCGATGTCGGCGTCCGACCCGATCGCGATCGTGCCTTTACGCGGATAGAGACCGTAGATTTTCGCGTGATTGGTCGCGCTGAACGCGACAAAACTGTTGAGGTCGATCCGGCCTTTGGCAACGCCTTCCGAGAACAGGATCGGCAGCCGCGTCGCGACGCCGGGGATTCCGTTCGGCACCCAGCGGAAACTGGTACGCCCCTTCGGCATGAGCTTGCCTTGCGGATCGTCATAGCGGAACGGGCAATGGTCGGAAGAAAATACCGAGAATACCTTCTGCTGAAGACCCTCCCAACATGCCTTCTGGCTGGCCTCGTCGCGCGGCGGCGGCGAGCAGACATATTTGGCGCCTTCCATGTTGAGCTGATCGAGATCCTTCTCGGTCAGCACCAGATATTGCGGACAGGTTTCGCCGAAAACCCTCAGCCCGCGTTGCTGCGCGCGACGAATTTCCTCCATCGCTTGCGCGTTCGACACATGCACGATCATGATCGGCACATCGACAAGTTCGGACAGCGAGATCGCGCGGTGGGTGGCCTCGCGCTCGACCGGTATCGGTCGCGAGGTCGCATGAAAGCGCGGCGCGGTATGACCGGCGCGCTCCAGCCGCTCGGTGAGGAAACGGATGGCGTCGAAATTTTCCGCATGCACCATCAGCATCGCGCCGGTCTCGCGCGCGACCGCCATGGTCTCCAGAAGCTCGCGGTCCGACAGCGCGAGCCCCTCATAGGTCATGAACACTTTGAGCGAGGTGTAGCCGTCTTCCACCAGCGCCGGCAATTCCTGACCCAACACCTGCTCGGTCGGATCGGTGACGATCAGATGAAAGGCGACATCGACATGGCATTGGCCTTCGGCCAAGGCGTGATATCGCCGCAACGCCTCGCGCAGTGTCTGGCCTTTCTCCTGCAAGCAAAACGGCAGCACCGTGGTATTGCCGCCAAACGCGGCCGAACGGGTACCGCTGGCAAAACCGTCCGCCATGACGATGCCATCGCCCGAAGCTTGCGCGAAATGGACGTGGCTGTCGATGCCGCCCGGCAATACCAGCCGGCCGGTGGCCTCGATGATCCGCTTCGCCGCGCCGAGATCATTGCCCAAAGCGACGATCTTGCCGTCGAAAATCCCGACGTCGCAGGCAAAAATGTCGGCCGCGGTCACGACCGTGCCGCCGCGGATGATGGTGTCGAGCGGCATCAGCGCGTTTCTCCTTGCTTGAGCTCGCGATGCTCGATGACGGCCGCGAGCGGTGCCGCAAGCCCTTTCGTCGGCTTGGGATCGGGGCGGCGAAAGGTGCCGGCGACCGCTTTGCGCGGCTTGAGCGTCGCGAGCGTTTCTGCCTGCCGCACCGCGGCCGCGATCGGATCAATCAAGGGAACCGGAATGCGGTCGCTGACTTTATCGGCAAGACCGGCGAGAGGCGCACCGGAAAGAATCACGACATCGGCCTCATCCTGTTCGACCGCGAGATTGGCAAGCCGCACCAGCCTCTCCTCCTTCTCGGCCTGAACCTCCGCGATCGAACGGAATGGTTCGTCGAGCGCGCGAATGCCGACGCAACGCGCCTCAAGGCCGTGCATGGCCACGCATTCCCGGTACCAGGGGGCGAGCGTGCGTGAAAACGTCACGATGGCAAAACGCCGCCCCACCATGCAGGCGGTGAGCATCGCGGCCTCGGCAAGGCCGATAACGGGAAAATCGAACAACTCGCGCGCGCCAAACAGGCCGGGATCGCCGAACGCGGCGATGATGGCCGCATCGATGCCGGATGCCACCTCTGCCAGCATTTCGAGCGCAATGGCGCCGCCGATCTGCGCCTCGGCACGGGTTGCGATATAGGGCACGCCGCGTTGGGCCGTCGCGGTGACGATCTCGGTGCCCGAGGATGCCACACGGACGCCCGCGGCATAAAGCAGTCCGGTCACTTCAGCCGTCGTATTGGGATTGAGGAGAAGAATTTTCACGATGCAGCCTTCCCATTCGTAAGGGTATCGGCCACGATCTCGCCGGTGCGCCGGACATGGCGGCCCAACAATTGCCCGGCACGCGCGCCATCGCCCGCTTCCAGCGCAATGAGGATCTGCCGGTGCTCATTCACCGATTCATTCCAGCGCCCGCGTGCCGACAGCGCGAACAGACGCGCCCGCTCCACCCGCGGCAACAGTGCCTCATGCGCGGCCTTTAGCACGGCATTTTGGGCAAAGCCGACAATGGCGCCGTGAATTTGCTGGTTGACCTCGAAATAGTCGCGCAGCTCGCCGCGGCCATGATGCCACTCGATCCGCCTCTGAAGCGCTTCGAGCCGCGCCACGTCCTGTGACGTCATGCGGATCGCGGCAAGCTCAGCGGCGCAGCGTTCGATCCCGCCGACGGCTTCGAACAATTCCGTGAGCTCCTCGCGCCGAAGCGGCGCGACGACGGCGCTGCGGTTGAGCCGCAATTCGACCAGGCCTTCGGTGGCGAGTTGCTTCAAGGCCTCGCGCAACGGCGTGCGCGAAATGCCGAGCGCTTCCGACATGCCGATTTCGAGCAACGGCTCGCCGGGTAAAAGATCGCCGCGCACGATCAACTCGCGAAGTTTGGTCGCGGCCTGTTCGTGCAAACCGCTACGCGGCACGCGCAAGGCCCGCCGCGGCAACAAGCGCGCAGCCGGACCGCGCCGAGATTGTTTTCTGCCACGCATCGGTTTGGTCTTGGCCATGGGCATCTCAATTGTTGGTCAAAGGCAAAAAGCGTGGGTCGGTAAACAGGCCGCCCCAGCCCTTGATGGTCCCGGGATCGCTGCCCGTGGCGATCAAACAGGCCCACAAGGTCACCGCAATCGAATCGAACACATTGATGCCGAGCTTGCGCTCGGCTTTCTCGGCGAGGCCCGCCCCGCGCATATTGGTGCAAACCACCGCGACGGCGTCGCACCCTTCACGCGCCACTTCGTCGATCAAACGGGCGATCTCGGCCTCGCTCACTTCGGCAAAAGAAAAATTGTCCGTGAGCGCAAGATGCCGCTCAGTGACGCAATTAAGGCCCTGCGACCGCCAGTTGGCCATGATCCGCTCCTGGACGTCGGCCGAATAGGGCGTGACCAATCCGATGCGCGCGGTTTCAAGCCGCCTGAACAAATCGCGATAGGCCAGCACCGTGGTGCAAGCGCGGATGCCGGTTGCGTCAGTGATCCGCTCGCACAGCCGTTCGTCGCGATCAAAGCCGAGCCAGCTTGCGGAAGTACCGTTCCAGGCAATGACATCGACCTTGGCATGGGCCAAGAGCTCGGCGGCGCGCAAAATTTCGCTGGCGTCGAATTGGCGCAGCGCGGATTGCGACAAAGCGATCTCGGTAACGCGGAAACGCGAGAAATGCACGGAAATGTCCGCGATACCGGCCAGCATCGCGTAGGTGATCGGTTCAAGCGCGGTGTTCGACGAAGGCGTGAGCATTCCGATCCGGGGCATGTTCTATCCTCAACGCGCGACCATGATCGTTCGGCCCGTTGGTTCAGACCGGCAGCCTGCGGCTGTAATCGATCAAGGTCGAACAGATCAGAAGCGCGATACCGGCGGCGGCGAAATACATCAAGGCGAGGAAGTAGGAGCCGGTCGCCTGCACGATGAAACCGATGATGATCGGCGTCGTGATGCCCGCGATGTTGCCACCGAGATTCATGCAGCCGCCGAGAAAGCCAGCGCGTTCGCGGCCGGCGAGCGCGGCGGGAATAACCCAATACATGCCGCACCAGCGCAGGAAAAACAGCGTCGATGACAGCAGCACGACGACCAAAACCGCGTTCGCCGTATAGGCCACCAGGAATATCGACACCGTCACCATAATGGCGGCGATGGCAAACAGCGTGCGGTAGACGAGATTCGGCGAGCCGCCCTGGCTGCGCCAGCGATCGCCGATCCAGCCGCCGACCAACTCGCCGACAAAGCCGGCAAAGAAGATGATGAACGAGGCGCCGCCGAGCGCCTTGATGTCGAGATTATGCACCTTGAACAAATAGGTCGGCATCCAGGTCAACAGACCGTAGAATGTCACGTTGAAGAACATCCAGCCCAGGCACATGCACCACACCGAGCGGAATCGGAAATAACCGACCCAGCTTCCACCCGTCGATGCCGGCGTAGCCGAATCTTCCAGCGCATGGGCTTCTTCAATGTGGCGCGCTTCCGCTTCATTGACCGAAGGGTGCTGCCGCGGCGAGTTACGGATGTAGCGCCACGCCCAAAGGCCGCACAGCATGGTGCCGATTCCGGCAATGACAAAGGCCGCGCGCCAGGAATCAAACGCGGCGATCAGCCAGGCGATCACGATCGAGCCCAGCGCGGCGCCGAGCGGCGCGCCGCCATCGAGCAGCGTCGCGCCACGCCCGCGCTCGGTTTGCGTCATCCAGAGCCCGTTGAGTTTACCGCCGGCCGGATAGATCGGCGCTTCGGCCGCGCCCAAGCCGAGGCGGGTCAACAGCAGCATGAACCAATTGGTGGCGAGGGCCGCGATCGCCTGGAACGCGCCCCAGAACACGGTTGCCAGCGCAATGACGATTCTGGGCTTGAAGCGATCGGCGAGCATGCCGCCCGGCACCTGCATGAAAGCGTAGGTCCAGAAGAACGAACTCAGGATCACCCCCTGCCACGCCGGATCGATATCGAATTCCTTGGAGATCAGCGGCATTGCGACCGAAAGCGAGGCACGATCGATATAGTTAACGGAGACCAAAAACAGCATCAGGAAGAAAATCTTCCAGCGCACCCCCGTCGGTTTGACGGCGCCGGTCGCGGCGATGACGGATACCTGCTCGTTCATTGCGTCCCCTCCCCATGCCAGCCGATCTCGGCAAACCTCGCCGGACCATCGCCCATTGACGGTCGGCTTGCCCCTTGCTGCCGGCGACCGCGATCAAGTCTGCGGCAAGGACAAGGACGCGGCAATGAGATTTTGCACGCTGCATGCAATATGCATTAAACTATTGATATAAATCATTTTTACTCGAAATAATTCTTGTCGTGCCTGAATCCTGTGTCACGGCTGATGATAATTTGAGCGGTCAGGCTAAAGGCACACATGAACCAAACGGCCGATCATTATTGCCGCGAAGTTTCGGCCGCCATAGCCATCAAGCGTTGCGAAACAAGGCAGGTGCGACAAGATCGGAGCCTTTGCGACGCGGCCCCACGCGACATTCACGTCACGGATTGTCACGACAACCCGCGAGCCTTTCGAAATCGGAACTCCTATGTCGCGCGGGCCGAGGCTTCCGCAAAGCGCTTCGTTCCATCCGTAAATGGCCGTGCGAACTTGCATTTTCGCCATCAAGCCCTTATATTGCGGTTATTCGATTAGCCGCTGTGCCTTGTTGAATGCGCCCGCGGGCCCCTTCCCAAAGACATCGACCAGTTGAATTGGAGTCGCGTGATGGTCACGCGAGATGTGCTTTGGAAAGATGAAGATGCCGACAGGTACTGTTAAGTGGTTTAATGGCCAAAAGGGTTTTGGCTTTATCCAGCCCAGCGATGGCGGGAATGATGTGTTCGTTCATATCAGCGCCGTCGAGCGAGCCGGCCTGACCGGCCTCGCTGAAGGTCAGAAGGTCAATTTCGAACTCAAGGCCGACAAGATGCGGGGCAAGGTCAGCGCGGAAAACCTCTCGCTGGCCTGAGCTGTTAACGTCATTTCACGGATGTACTGAAATGACGGACGCCCGCTCAATCCCAGGGATTGGGCGGGTGAATGCGTTTTGGAACGAAAGCCTGCCCCCGGACGCAGGTCCGGGGTGAATGTGGCTTCGCGTGGAGAAACGCGCCAAAATTAAGATTTTCAAGCGCCCGGTTCTAACGGTTCTGATTCAATCAGAAGCGGGTTACTCTTACGCCATGAATGGGATCGGAAAAGATGGTAAGCAAGAAATCGGCTGAGCCATCTCCCGAAAGCATCGCGCGCGCCAACCGGCAACGTCTGGCCCAGGAAGAGGGCGCGCGGGCGATGGAGGATGTTGGGCAAAAGGCCATCGCGATCCGCAAGAACATGGAGCGTCTTCGCGCGCTGCGACAAGCCAAGGAAGCGCAGGACGCCATCGCCCAAGCCGGGCTCCCGGACGCTCCAAAAAAGAAACGCAAGAAACCGCTTCCGAAATAAAAAAATGCCGGATGACGCCGCCAAGCCGTGAGCGCGCCGAAGCGTTACGGTCATCCTGTGAGTGCGTCTTGCCTCACTGCCTTCAGTTTTCGCGCCGCGTCCTCCCAGAAACACCGATCGACCATCACTAAAGTCCGGGATGCCACCCGGGCTTGCGGTTTGTGAATTCGCCAAAAACCCGGCTCATTCGGCGTCGTCGGGGGAGGCGATTCCGGCTGCCTCGATCTTTTCCGTCACGCCAATCTTTGCCATCGAAAGCAGATAAATTGTGGTCGCCTCTTTCATTTCGACGGCCACAGCCAGCGCATCTTCGATCATGCGGCTAAGTTTACTGAGATTTTGTTCCGGCATTGGAATATCTCTGGAGCGAAGACATGAAGGACGAAAAAGGCGATCCACCGTCAAACGTCATTAATCTGATACGCAAAACAGTCCGGACCTGCCCCTGACCTCCGTGAGAGCGCGTCAAGGCTTGGAGTTGGCAAGAGTATTTCTGACGATATCCAGCGCGGCACGTGAGAAGCAGACTGTCGAATTCGCAAAGCGAATCGCGGCCGAAGATACGAATATAAAAACATGATCGTAGCTTAAGCTCGCATGCGTCGTTCGGTTACCGGCTGCTCGACAATCGCCGGCAGATCGTTACCGCGAACGTGCCTCAAACGCGCCAACGTTCTTGCGTCAAAGGCGGCCGTCACCGCGACGATACTATCCTTGCCGACTTCCTGTGGAATGCCGAGCGGCGTGACCCTGAAATGCAATTGCACCAGGCGCAGCAACCAAATCGGATTCATTTCAATGATGATTTTGGAAACCCCGTTTTCCAACCCCCATTCCACGATCGCCGACAGCAAGAGGTTGCCGACGGGACTTAGCATTCGGCCCCGATCGCGGTGCTCTTTGGTCACGCAATAGCGTGTCCATTCCCAGATGTGCGGACCGACAGGGAAGTCGCCATCGCACAGATGCGGCATGACCTCCGATAGAAGGTGCGGGCGCATTGAAGGCAACATGCGCTGATAGCCCACGAGCCGATCGCCTTCGAGGTAGAGCATGTGAAGGGCGCGACCGTCATCGAACTGATCTATCTCGCGACCGTCCGGACGCGTAAGATCGTTCCAACCCAACTCTTCTACGAAGACCGTATGACGCAAGCGATAAGCCTGCTCCATGGCTTCCGCATAGGCGCCTATATTTTCAGCCGAAACTACGTGAATTCCCATTTGATCCCCCAGAACAAAACTTCGCGGGAAAATGGAATCGAAAGGGATTCGAGGCTAGTACGGATTCCCGTACCTTGATTTTATCGAATGATTCGATGCCGCAACGCTTGAACGACGGCTTGCGTTCGATTCGCCGCACCAAATTTCGTTCGAATCTGCCGCGCCATCTTGTCCACGAGGTGTTCGGAGACGTGCAGGATTTTGCTGATCTCCCAATCGCTTTTGCCTTCCGCGATCCATTGCAGCACGTCCGCTTCGCGCGGCGTCAGCTTTACCGGCGGTGGCACGTCAGCCAACGAGAGAGCGCGACCGAACGAATACATCGTCAGCAATTGCAGCGGTCCACGATAATGCGGCGGCAGTTCCCCGCGATCGCCGGCTATCGAGAAGCCCGCCGATTGTCTGTCGAGGGTGAGCATCGGCACGGTGAAGCCAAAGCCCAGATCAAACTCCTTTGCTTCGTCCATGATGCGTTTGGCGGAGGGGCATTCACGATAAGAACCCTCCAGCTCCGACCAGAAGAACGGCTCTGTAGATGTCATGATCCGTTGAATCGTCGGATCGTCGAATAGATATCCGTGCGAGAAATAACGTTGGCTCCATTGCTCGGGCCACCAATGCAAAACCACGTTTGCAACTTGTTGTTGCGCCGACATCCCGGACAAGGGAATGATGCCGGCGAATACCTGGGAAAATCCAAATGGCCTGACGACAGATAAAATCGTTTCCGATATGGCGGCCGCCGACCCCGCGCGATCCACGGCGGCAATAAATGAAAGGGTCTCATCCAAACTGCGCCGTGACATTTAGGGGTATCCGCAAATCACTGAGAGAGCCTCTTGTGATGCTAATATCATATCAGTGTCGTTTGCTAGCTAGTGCATGATCCGGAAAAGTGTGAAGCGGTTTTCCCTCGCGACAACCACCAAATACTTCGCGCTAACGCGGCCTTTTGGGTCCGGACCATACTCTAAAGCGCGATGAGATTTGGATGAATCGTCATCGCGCTTTAATTCTTTGTTTGAGCATGATCTTTTCGGAAAACCGCTTCACACTTTTCCGGACCATGCTCTAGAAAAGTGAAGACCCACGCTGTTGGAGAGTTTGTCGGGCTTCTCCTAGATGGGCCATGCCAAAACCTTATGGTGCCCAGGGGCGGGATCGAACCACCGACACTGCGATTTTCAGTCGCATGCTCTACCAACTGAGCTACCTGGGCACTGCCTAAGCCCGCGAGGCTTGAGGGAGCGGCGGTTTATAGTCAGGCAACAGGGCTCTGTCCACCACGCTTCGCCCAAAGGCTTCGCGTGCCACAAGCAAGCGACGAGCCAGCGGCGAAGCGTGTCTGGCGACACCCGAAGGGCGACGGTGGATTTTCTCGTAAGATATTGAACGGTAATAGTAAAATAACGAAGGGTCAATCCGCCTCGCCGTCCTCGTCCTTGCGACCGGGGATCGCGTAAGAGCCCGAGAGCCAGCGGTTGAGATCGACATCTCGGCAGCGATCCGAACAAAAGGGACGGCTCGCCTCCTGGGAGGGCTTGCCGCAGATCGGGCATGGCTTGCTGCCGCTCTTACCCGAGGATGTGCGGCGCGGCTTAGCTGGCATTCAACCAACCGAAGCGAATCGGAAATCCCTCGCCGCCGAGCAGCGTGGCCGACTCATAAAGCGGGAGGCCGACGACATTGGTATAGGAGCCGACCATTTTGACCACGAACGATCCGGCGATGCCCTGCACCGCGTACCCGCCGGCCTTGCCGCGCCATTCGCCGGAACCGATATAGGCCTGGATGTCATCCTCCGAAAGCCGCTTGAAACGCACGCGGGTCTCGATCAAGCGCTGGCGAAACGCCTCGCGCGGGGTCACGAGGCAAATCGCGGTGTAGACGCGATGATTGCGGCCCGACAACAGCCTTAAACATTGCGCCGCTTCGTCCACCAAGCCCGCTTTCGGCAGAATGCGGCGGCCGACCGCGACCACGGTGTCGGCGGCGAGGATGAAAGCCCCGCGCAACTCGTCGTCGAGCTGCACCGATTTGAGCGCGGCATCCGCCTTGGCGCGGGCGAGCCGGTTGGCGCAAGCGCGCGGCAGCTCGCCACGCTTGGGGGTTTCATCGACATCCGCCGGCCGCAGCGCATCCGGTTCGATGCCGGCCTGATTGAGCAGGCTGAGACGGCGCGGTGAACCTGAAGCGAGAACCAGTTTGGGACGGCCAAGCATGGGGGTTAAATCAGCGAGAGGGATTCGAACGCGAAAGCCGCGCGGAACCTATCGGAAGGCTCCTCCCGAGACAACCCGGCATGGGCATGGCCCGACATCTTACCGTCATGGAGATCGATGATTCGGGTCTGGACCATGCTCGAACGGCACATCAACCGCTCGCCGCGACGGATTTCGAAAAGCGTTTGCGAATCCGCAGCAATAAACCGTCGCAGACCTCGCGATAGGCCTCCATCTTTTGCGCGCGGCTTCCCTCGACACGCGAAGGATCCGGCGTGGGCCAATATTCCACCTCGGCGGCGAGCGTGCGCGTCAGATCGAGCGCTTTGTGATGGGCCTCCGGCGACAGCGTGATGATGAGGTCGAAATTCAATCCCTCCCAATCGTCGAGCTCCTCGAAGGTCACGGGCCTGTGCTTGGAAATATCCTGGCCCAATTCGGCCATCACGGCGACGGCAAAGGGATCGAGTTCGCCTTTCTTGACGCCGGCCGACCGCACATAAAGCGCCTGCGGGAACATCTGTTGCGTCAGGCTTGCCGCCATCGGCGAGCGCACACTGTTCTGGCCGCAGGCGAACAGCACGGCTTGCGGCGCGCGCACCGAAGACGCCGCCATCAGGTGTTTTTCAGTCGGCGCATGGCCCGCGCACAAACATCACTTGCGTTTGTCGCGAAAAGCCGGTGGCCATTTTTGGCGGGCATGCCGCTCATCCCTTCCAGTGCAGCACGCAGATCAGCGTGAACAGGCGGCGTGCGGTTTCGAAATCGAGCCGCACCTTGCCTTTCAACCGTTCTTGCAAAATATGCGACCCCTCGTCGTGGATACCGCGCCGGCCCATGTCGATCGCCTCGATCCGGTCCGGCGTCGCGGTACGGATCGCCTCATAATAACTGTCGCAAATCATGAAATAGTCTTTCACGATTCGCCGAAACGGCGTCAGCGACAATAAATGCGCCGCCACGGGTGCGCCGCCCTCGCGGCGGATGTCGAACACGAGGCGATTGCCGGTTATGCCGATATGCAGCGTAAAGGGCCCGCCATCGGCGCCTTCCGGCGCGAACAAATTCTGTTCGATCAAATCGTAGATGGCGATCGCGCGCTCATGCTCGATATCGGGGCCGGAGCGACCGATCGATTCTTCATCGAGCGTGACCGCCACGATGCGGTTTTTCGAATCGGCCCCTGGTGGCGGCGCGGTCATGGCAAATTGAGGCGTATTCCGACAGAGCGCGCGTGGGCATCGAGTCCCTCGGCCTTGCCGAGCGCCATCGCGGCCGGACCGAGCTTACGCAATTGATCGGGCCCGCATTTGAGCAGTGACGTGCGCTTGACAAAATCGAGCACCGACAAGCCGCTTGAGAACCGCGCCGAGCGCGCCGTCGGCAACACGTGGTTGGAGCCCCCGACATAGTCGCCGATCGCCTCCGGCGTGTGAGCGCCGAGAAAAATCGCGCCGGCATTGCGGATTTTTGCCGCAAGCCGCTCGGGGTCTTCGATCATGATCTCCAGATGCTCGGCGGCGAGCGCATCCGCAAGCGCAACCGATTCGTCGAGATGTTTGAGGCGGATAATGGCGCCGAAATCCCGCCATGAGGCGCGCGCGATCTCACCGCGCGGCAATGTCGCCAATTGCGCCTCGACCGCGCGCCCGACATCGGCCGCGAGCGCCGCGCTATCGGTCATCAGGATCGATTGCGCATTGACGTCGTGCTCGGCCTGCGCCAGCAAATCGGCGGCGATCCATGCGGGATTTGCGAAGCGATCGGCGATGACCAACACCTCCGAGGGACCCGCGATCATGTCGATACCGACTTTGCCGAACACCAACCGTTTGGCGGCCGCGACATAGGCATTGCCGGGCCCCACGATCTTGGCGACGGGTGGAATGGTCGCCGTGCCGTAAGCCAGCGCCGCCACCGCTTGCGCGCCGCCGACCCG
>Ga0070735_10004601_pt1 | contig 11581 bp, 9 predicted proteins | sample Coa_R1_FD_66443 | JGI IMG/M metagenome (GOLD analysis project Ga0070735, IMG submission 66443) | Surface soil microbial communities from Centralia Pennsylvania, which are recovering from an underground coalmine fire - Coalmine... | ecosystem: Environmental > Terrestrial > Soil > Unclassified ... | reverse complement strand
TCGGCGTGGCGCGGCGAGGCGACGAAACGCAGGCCGAACCGGTCGAGATCATAGAATGCGTTGTTGAGTGCGTGAATCTCCAGCTCGCAGCCGTTGCATGAACCGGCGTCGACGGCGCGAATTGACAAGCTGCGGCCGAGTCGGCGCCGCGCCGCGCGCTCAACCGCCTGCGCCAGCTCGGTCGCCGCCGCGTCGTCGATCGCCGGTGCGGGTTCAGTAAGCGGCTTGCGGATCATGCCTTCGAGCAGGTGCTTGCGCATGATCGCCTCAGAGATCGTGGCCCGAGTAGGAGCAGTTGAACGACTTGTTGCACAGCGGGAAGTCGGCGACGATGTTGCCTTCGATCGCGGCCTCGAGCAGGGGCCACTGGAACCACGACGGATCGCGCAGGTGACAGCGTGCGATCGTGCCGTCGCCGTTGAGCCGTAGCCAAACCAACACTTCGCCGCGAAAGCCTTCGACTAGCGCCAGGCCTTCGCCGTCGCCGCGCGGTAGATCAATGAGGGTCGGGCCAGCGGGTAAGCGTGCCAGGATCTGCTCGACCAATTCGAGGCTCTGCTCGACTTCGCGGATGCGGATCCAGACGCGCGCGTTGACGTCGCCGTCGACGCGCTTCGGCACGGCGAAGCGGAGTTGATCGTAGGGCGTATAGGCGAGATCGCGTCGTGCGTCGAAGTCGCGGCCCGAGGCGCGGCCGACATAGCCGCCGGCGCCGTATTGGCGCGCCAGCTCGGGTTTGAGATAGCCGGCGCCGACGGTGCGGTCCTGCAGCGATGCGGTGTCGTCATAGAGCTTGACCAGCGGCGGAAAGCGCCGCTGAGCCTCGGCGACCAAAGCGCGAACAGCGACGACGCCGTCATCGTCGAGATCGCGCACGACTCCGCCGGGCACGACGCAGTCGCGCATCAGGCGATGACCGAAAGCGGCGTCGGCCGCGCGCAGCACGCGCTCGCGCAGAACGCCGGTATGCGCGTGCATCAGCGCGAACGAAGCGTCATTGCATATCGCGCCGATGTCGCCGAAGTGGTTGGCGAGACGTTCGATCTCGGCCATCAGCGCACGTAGCCAAACGGCACGCGGCGGCGGCTCGGTTTGGAGCGCGGCTTCGGCCGCGCGAGCGAAGGCGACTGCATAGGCGACGGTGCTGTCGCCCGAGGTGCGGCCAGCAAGCTGCCCGCCGCGCGCGAGATCGGCACCGGCCATCAGACCTTCGATGCCTTTGTGGACGTAGCCAAGCCGCTCTTCCAGCCGCACGATGGTCTCGCCACCGGCATGGAAATGGAAATTACCGGGCTCGATGATGCCGGCGTGGATTGGGCCGACGACGACACGATGCAGGCCTTCGCCTTCGGCCGGCAAGAATGCGTAAGGCGTGCGCGCCTCGGCGCGCGAATGCGGCCATTTGCCATGGTCGAGCCACGGCCGGGTATCGCATGCGCCATCAGCGACAAGGCCGTAGAGATCGTGCATCGTCCGCTGGAGCCGTGCCGCCGGCGGATGCAGGGCGCCCACCGATGGAAAACGCCCGTCCGGGCAGGCGAGGCTCAGCACCGCGATTTCACCGCTCTCGCCATCGCGTAGCGCCATATGCGCGGTCCCGCGCTCGCCCCACAATCCCAGCAGCGTCGCACGCTCTTCGGCGAGCGCGTGAGCGGCTTGCGTCCACGTCGTTGCGTCGACGATCGCACGCGGCACCGGGCGGTGCACCGCGACGCGCCGTCCCTTGGCGAGGAGATCTCTTAGCACCGGCATGACGCGCTATCCGAGCAGCCGCGAGACATGCTGGAACCAGGCGACAAGCTGTGGTGGCAGATAAAGACCAGCCGCCAGTACCAGCGCAAGATGGGCGAATTGCGGAACATAGGACGCCTTGACCGGATGGTTTTGACCGCGTGGCTCGCCGAAGGCGATGCCGTTGAGGCGCAGTACCAGTGCGCCAAACGCGACCAGCAGACCGAAGACCAGCAATACCGCCAACAGCGGCGCGCGTGCGAAGGTCGAGCTCACCATCAGGAATTCGCTCATGAAGATGCCGAGCGGCGGTAGGCCGGCGATGGCGACGACGCCGGCGACCAGACTCCAGCCGAGCCATGGATGGGTTTCGGTAAGGCCGCCGATATCCGCGATGCGTTGTGTGCCCTTGGCCTGCGCCACGTGGCCGACGGCGAAGAAGATGCCGGACTTGGTCAGGCTGTGCATGGTCATATGCAGGAGACCGGCGAAATTCGCCAGCGGCCCGCCCATGCCGAAGGCGAAGGTGATGATGCCCATGTGCTCGATCGACGAATAGGCGAAGAGCCGTTTGATGTCGCGTCGGCGGTAGAGCATGAACGCGCCGAAGATCAGCGACGCTAGTCCCAGCGTCACCATTAACGGCCCGGGCGCGGCCGCAGCCAAGTTCGCCGCCATCAGCATCTTGAAGCGCAGCACGGCATAGAGCGCGACATTGAGCAGCAGGCCGGACAGCACCGCTGAGATCGGTGTCGGGCCCTCGGCGTGGGCATCGGGCAGCCAGGCGTGCAGCGGCGCGAGGCCGACTTTGGTGCCGTAACCCAGCAGCAGGAAGATGAAGGCGACGTTGAGCAGCGCCGGATCGAAGCGCGCGGCCTCATTGACCAGTCGGGTCCACACCATCGCCTGGACGCCTTCGCCAATCACCGGCTGCGCGGCGACATAGACCAGGATGGTGCCGAAGAGCGCCAGGGCGATGCCGACGCTGCCGAGGATGAAATATTTCCACGCCGCTTCGAGCGCTTCGTGGGTGCGATAGATACCGACCATCAGAATCGTGGTCAGCGTCGCGCATTCGATCGCCACCCACATCAGACCGATATTGTTGGCCACGAGCGCCACGTTCATTGCGCACATCAGCAATTGGTACATTGCGTGATAGAAGCGGAGGTAGGTGGGCGTCAGCCGGCCGATTTCGATCTCGTGGCCCACATAGCTGGCACTGAACACGCTGGTGGTGAACCCGATGAAAGTGTTGAGCGCGATGAAGACGACGTTGAGATCGTCGACCAGCAGGTAGGTGCCGGCCGTCGGGTGCGGCGTGAACAACAGTGATAACGCCGCAAGCAAAGTCAGGAACGCGGCGGCGACATTCAGCCGAGCGGTCAAACGATAGCCAGGCAGCAGCGCCAACACTGCCGCCGCCCCGAGCGGGATAAGAATCACCCACTCGACCCGGACGAAGACGAGATTGCTCATCGTCGCTCTCCGCGGAACTGATCGAGAGCAGCGAGATCAACGGTGTCGAAGCGCTCGCGAATTCGGAACAGGAAGATGCCGATGACGATGAAGGCGATCAGGACCGAGAAGGCGACGCTGATCTCGACCACCAGCGGCATGCCTTTGGCGCCGCTCGCCGCCAGGATCAGGCCGTTCTCGAGCGACATGAATCCGACGACCTGGCTCACCGCGTTGCGCCGCGTCACCATCATCAGTAGGCCGAGCAGCACGACGGCAAGGGCGAAGGCGAGATCCTCGCGCGCGATCGGCGCCGCCGCGGATGTAACGCGCAGCATCACCACCATGGAAAGAGCGACCAGCGCCATGCCGGCGAGCATGGTCGGGCCGATACCGACGACGGTTTCGATCTCGCGGTGGATGCCGAGGCGCTCGATGATGCGGCGTAGCGCCAAGGGAATGATGATCGCCTTGAAGCCGAGCGCGAGGCCAGCGGTGACGTAGAGGTGCGGCGCGTCCTGGATGTTGGCCTGCCAAGCCACCGACAACGCCAGAACCAGCGCATGCAGCGCATAGATATTGAGCAAGGAATAAAGCCGGTCCTGATAGAGCAGCGTGAAGCTCATCAGTACGAGGCCGCCGGCCAGGAGATGCGCCGTATCGAAGGGGAGATTCGGCATCAGAAGCTTCCCGAGACGAAGCGCAGCAGTGTGCCGAGCAGACCGAGCATCAGTGCCGCGCCGATGAATTGCGGCACACGGAAGACGCGCATCTTGGCGATCGCGGTCTCGAAGACCGCGAGCAGCATGCCGGCGATCGCAAGCTTGACGACGTAGGCCGCGGCGCCGATGAGCAAGGCGCGCGCGCCGGCGTGCGCACCGGCGATGCCCCATGGCGCGAAGATGCAGGCGATCAGCGAGGCGTAGAGCAAGAGCTTGAGCGCCGCAGCGAGCTCGATCAACGCCAGATGCCGGCCGGAATACTCCAGCACCATCGCCTCGTGCACCATGGTGAGCTCGAGGTGCGTCGCCGGATTGTCGATCGGAATGCGCGCGTTCTCGGCGATCGCGACAATGATCAGCGCGAACAGCGCCAGGCCGAGCGACACCGACAATCCGACCGAAGGCGAGTTCATGAACGCCGCGATGGTCGAAAGCTGGGTCGATCCCGCCACCAGCGCCAGCGTGAACACCGTCATCAGCATCGCCGGCTCGGCGAGCGAGGCGATCATCATCTCGCGGCTCGAGCCGATGCCGCCGAAGCTGGTGCCGACGTCCATGCCGGCGAGCGCCAGGAAGAACCGCGCGCTGGCAAGCAACGCAATGATGGCGATGAGATCGGCCGACCAGCTGAAGAGGAGTCCGGTGGCAAATGTCGGCACCAGCGCCGCCGCCACCCAGGTCGCCGCGAAGATCAGATAAGGCACGACGCGGAAGAGCCAGCTTGCGTTCTCCGCCAGCACCACTTCCTTGCGGAAGAGGCGCATGAGGTCGCGATAGGGCTGAAGAATCGAGGCGCCACGCCGGCGCGTCATCCGCGCCTTGGCCTTGCACACGAAGCCGATGAGCCCCGGCGCCAGCAGTAGCACTAGCAGCATCTCGGCGAACTGCACGGCGGCGTCGTGGATCAGAGCCATATCGCCAGCACCAGCAGGAGGACGACAAGCAGCGCGAAGACCAGGCTCAGATATTTGCGGATGGTGAGGAACTGGAACTGGTTGACGTATCCCGCTGTCGTCGCGACCGAGCCTTCGATCGGCGCGTAGAACCAGTCCCACACCAGGTCGCGCAGGCTCACGTGCAACGTCGCCGGCCGCGCATCGCCGGGTGGCGGCATCGTGACGCGCTCGCGCGCGCGGAACGCGAGCGCGCCGTAAACGCGGCGGATTGGCTGTGCGAAGCTCGCGGCGCTGTATTGCGTCATCGGACTCGAATCGGGCGTGCCGCAATCCCACGCCGGTGCGCGTCTGAGCGCGTGCGACGCAAAGCGATGGATCGTCGCCGCCGTGATCAGGCCGGCGAGGCCGATGAAGATGAAAACCAGCAAGCCGTCATAGGAGCTACGGCTCGCGGCGATCGGCACGATGCTGAGCCACGGATCGGTTGCTTGCGCCGGCATACGAGCGCCGATCAACGCCTGGCTCACCGGCGCCAGCGCGTCGATGACGAAACCCGGCAGGATGCCGGCGAGGAGACAGAGCGCCGCGAGTATGAACATCGCCGCCAACGAGAAGCGATCGGTCTCTTTGGCATTCTCGGCAACGAATGTGCGCGGCCGACCGAGGAAAGTGACGCCATAGGCTTTGACGAAGCACGCGGCGGCCAACGCCGCCGACAACGCCAGCAGCGCGCCGACCGCCGGCACCAGGATTTTCAATCCCCATTGCGCCACCGCCGGACTCAGCAAGATCGCCTGAAAGGTGAGCCATTCCGACACGAAACCATTGAGCGGCGGCAACGCCGAGATTGCGGCGCAGCCGACCAGGAACGCGAAGGCGGCCAAGGGCATGCGATGGATCAGACCGCCCAAATGCTCCATGTCGCGCTCGCCGGTGGCGTTCAGCACCGAGCCCGCGCCGAAGAACAGCAGGCTCTTGAACAGAGAATGGTTGAAGACATGGAACAGCGCGGCGGTGAGTGCCAGCGCCGCGGCCAGCGGCATAGCGTTGGCCTTGAATCCGAGAGCGAGGCCGATGCCAATGAAGACGATGCCGATGTTCTCGACCGTGTGATAGGCCAAGAGCCGCTTCAGATCGTGCTGCATCAAGGCGTAGAGCACGCCCATCACCGTCGTGATGCCGGCGAGCGCCAGCACGACCATGCTCGCCCACCAGCTCGGCGCGCCCAGCAGGTCGAGCACGATGCGGATGAAGCCGTAGACCGCGACCTTGGTCATGACGCCGCTCATCAGCGCCGAGACGTGGCTCGGCGCCGCCGGATGGGCGAGCGGCAGCCAGACATGCAGCGGCACCAGGCCGGCCTTCGATCCAGCGCCCAGAAGCACGAGCGTCAACACCAGCGCCGCAATCAGCGGCTCATGATGACCGGCGCGCATGACCGCGAAGGCATAACCGCCGGTCGGTCCGGCCAGCAGGCCAAATGCGAGCATCAGCGCGAAGGTGCCGAAGCTCGCCATCACCAGATAGATGAATCCGGCGCGGCGGTTGTCCGCGTCGCGGTGATGCGCCATCACCAGCGCCCACGACGTCAGCGACATGAATTCCCACGACAGTAGAAAGGTGAACGCGTCGTCAGCGATCACGACCAGGTTCATGCCGGCGAGGAACGCCGGATAGAACGGCAACACGCGCTGCGGCGCATCCTCGTGCGTGCCGTAGCCGAGCGCATAGAGGCTCGCGGCCGCGCCGCCAAGATCGACGACGACGAGGAAGAACGCGGCCAGCGCGTCGATGCGGAAATGCGCGCCGAGCCACGGCAGCCCGAGCGGCAGCACCAGCGTCGGCGTCGCTGCGCCGCTCATGAGCTGCGCGAGCGCGGTAACGAGGCCAACGGTGCACGCCACGAGGCTCACGCCGTAGACGATCGGGGTGCCGGCCCGCTTGCGCGCTGTTGCGACGCCAAGCACTGACGCAATCAACAGCGTCGCGACACAGGCGAGCACGGCGACGAGAGTCATGCGGGGCTAAAAAAAGTGGAAGCCTCTCCCCCATTTTGGGGGAGAGGGAAGGGTGAGGGGGTCAAGCTCGATGTTGCGGGTTTGCTCACTTCGAACTCGTCGCACTCGTCCGCTGCTTGAGCCGCACGCCGCGGCCGCCGTCGGCGCTGGCCGCGCCTTCGCCGATGAGCTCGATGCCGGCCGTCGCGAGCGCATTGACCAGCTTGGTCAGGGAATCAACGTTGCCGCGAATGACGCCGTCGCTCGCTTCCATGCGCTGGATGGTCGGTACCGACAGACCACTGAGGTCGGCGAGCTTCTTCTGATCGATGCCGAGCAGGGCGCGCGCGGCCCGCAACTGCGCCGCGGAGATCACGGATTATCCATGGAAACTGATGTATGAAACATCACTTCTAATGGATAATCCATGCCGCGGCCGGAGTGCAAGCGCAATCCGCCGCGTCGGCCTGTCGCGGCCGTCGCCTCTCTATCGATCCGTTCGAAGGCGAAAGGCGGTCGTCTACCCCGCCGCCGCGACCGCGCGCCGCGCCATCACGCCGACGAGATGCGCGCGGTATTCCGGGCTGGCGTGGATGTCGCCGTTGAGGCCGTCCTGCTTCTGCACGATGTTCTTGATCGCGTCGGCGGAGAAATTCTTCGCCAGCGCCGCTTCCATCTCCTTCTGGCGGAAGACGCACGGGCCGGCGCCGGTCACAGCGACGCGCACGCCGTCCTTGGTCTTCGCCACGAATACGCCGACGATGGCGTAGCGCGACGCCGGATTGGGGAACTTCATATAGGCGGCCTTTTCGGGGATCGGGAAGCTCACCGCCGTCACGATCTCGCCCGGCTCGAGCGCGGTCTCGAACATGCCCTTGAAGAAATCGTCGGCCGCGATCTTGCGCTTGTTGGTGATCACCGTCGCGTTCAAGCCGACCACCGCCGACGGGTAATCCGCCGCCGGATCGTTGTTCGAGATCGAGCCGCCGAGCGTGCCGCGGTTGCGTACCGCCGGATCGCCGATATGCGACGCGAGATGGGCGAGGGCGGGAATCGCCTTCTGCACCTCGGCGGACTCCGCGACCTCGACATGCCGCGTCATCGCGCCGATCACCACCGCGTTGCCGTCGCGCTTGATGCCTTTGAGCTCGGCAAGACCGTTCAGATCGACAAGGTCGCTCGGCTTGGCGAGGCGTTGCTTCAAGGTCGGGATCAGCGTCATGCCGCCGGCGACGAGCTTGGCTTCGCTCTTCTGCGCGATCAGCGCCGATGCGTCCGCGACGTTCTTGGCCTTGTGATATTCGAAATTATACATCGCCTGGCTCTCCCTGATTCCTAGGCGGCCGCCTTGCGACCGTTGATGGCGCGCCACACCCGCTCGGGCGACGCCGGCATTTGCAGATTGCTGACACCGACGGTGCTCAGCGCGTTCAGTACCGCGTTCATCACTGCGCCCGGCGCGCCGATGGCGCCGGCTTCTCCACACCCCTTCACGCCCAAGGGATTGTGCGTGCACAGCGTCGCGTGGGTTTCGACCGCGAACGACGGCAAATCGCCGGCGCGCGGCATGCGGTAGTCCATGAACGAGCCGGTGACGAGCTGGCCGCTCTTCGGATCGTAGCGGCACTCCTCGAACAGCGCCTGGCCGATGCCTTGCGCCAAGCCGCCGTGGACCTGGCCCTCGACGATCAGCGGATTGACGATGCGGCCGAAATCGTCGGCGGCGGTCATGTTGACCAGCTCGACCGTGCCGGTGTCGGGATCGATCTCGACCTCTGCAATGTGCGCGCCCGACGGGAAAGTGAAGTTCTTCGGATCGTAATAGGCGGTCTCGTCGAGGCCCGGCTCGAGCGTCTCGAGCGGATAGTTGTGCGGGATATAAGCCGCCAACGCGACTTCGCCGAAGCTCTTCGACTTGTCGGTGCCGGCGACAGTGAACTTGCCGTCTTTGAATTCGATGTCCGCCTCGGCCGCCTCGAGCAGATGTGCGGCGATCTTCTTGCCCTTGGTCTCGATCTTGTCGAGCGCCTTCACCAGCGCCGAGCCGCCGACCGGCAGGGACCGCGAGCCATAAGTGCCCATGCCGAAGGGCGTCTTGGCCGTGTCGCCATGCACAACGTCGACCTGATCGACCGGAATGCCGAGCCGCTCGGCGACGACCTGGGCGAAGGTCGTCTCGTGGCCCTGGCCGTGGCTGTGCGTGCCGGTGAGGACGGTGACCGAACCGGTCGGATTGACCCGTACCGCGGCGACCTCGTAAAGCCCGGCGCGCGCGCCGAGCGCGCCCGCCACCGCCGACGGCGCGACGCCGCACGCCTCGATATAGGTCGCAAGGCCGATGCCGCGCAGCTTGCCGCGCTTCTTGGCGTCGTCGCGTCGCTTGTTGAAGCCGGCATAGTCCGACGCCTTCAACGCCAGATCGAGCGTGCTGAAGTAGTCGCCGCTGTCATAGGCGAGCGCGACCGGCGTCTGATACGGGTAGGCGTCCTTCGGAATGAAATTCTTGCGGCGCAGCTCGGCCGGATCGGTCTTGAGCTCGCTCGCCGCCTTGTCGACCAGACGCTCGAGCAGGTAGCTCGCCTCCGGCCGTCCGGCGCCGCGATAGGCGTCGACCGGCACGGTGTTGGTGAACACGCCTTTGACTTCGGCATAGATCGCCGGCGTTGTGTAGGTGCCGGCGAGGAGTGTCGCGTAGAGATAGGTCGGGACCGCCGGCGCGAAGGTCGAGAGATAGCCGCCGAGATTGGCCAGCGTCGAAACCCGCAGGCCCAGGAACTTGCCGTCTTTGTCGAGCGCGAGCTCGGCATGGGTGACGTGATCGCGGCCGTGCGCGTCCGATACGAAGCTCTCGCTGCGCTCCGCCGTCCATTTCACTGGCCGGCCGAGCTGCGTCGCGGCCCAGGTCACCGCCGCTTCCTCGGCATAGTGATAGATCTTCGAGCCGAAGCCGCCGCCGACGTCGGGCGCGACGACACGCAGCTTGTGCTCGGGCACGTGCAGCACGAACGCGCCCATCAGCAGGCGGATGGCGTGCGGATTCTGGCTGGTGGTGAACAGCGTGTGCTCGCCGGTGGCGCGGTCGTACTCGCCGATGTAAGCGCGCGGCTCCATCGCGTTCGGCACCAGCCGGTTGTTGACGATGTCGAGCGTGGTGACGTGCGCCGCCTTGGCGAAAGCGGCGTCGGTTGCCGCTTTGTCGCCGATGTGCCAGTCGTAGCAGACGTTGTTCTTGGCCTCGGCGAAAAGCTGCGGCGCGCCCGGTTTCACCGCTTCGTCGACCGCGGTCACCGCCGGCAGCTCGTTATAGATGACCTCGACCAGCTCGGCCGCTTCCTCGGCCGCTGCCTTGCTGTCGGCGATGACGACGGCGACCGGGTCGCCGACATGACGCACCTTGCCCGACGCCAGCACCGGATGCGGCGGCTCCGCCATCGGCGAGCCGTCCTTGTTCTTGACGCCCCAGCCGCAGGGCAGGGTGCCGAGGCCGGCCTTGATCAGATCGGCGCCGGTGTAGACTGCGACCACGCCGGATGCGCCGGCGGCGCGCTTGGTATCGATATTTTTGATCGTGGCGTGCGCGTGTGGGCTGCGCACGAAGACGGCGTAAACCTGGCCGGGGCGGTTGATGTCGTCGGTGTAGTGGCCTTTGCCGGTGAGGAAGCGGAGATCCTCTTTGCGGCGCACCGGATCGCCGATCATGCGCGCGTTCATGGCCGCGCCTTCGTCATGGCCTCCGCACCGGCTTTGATTGCCTTGACGATGTTGTGATAGCCGGTGCATCGGCAGAGATTGCCTTCGAGCCACTCGCGGATTTGTTGCTCCGACGGATTCTTGTTGTGCTTCACCAGATCGAGCGCGCTCATCACCATGCCGGGCGTGCAGAAGCCGCATTGCAGACCGTGATGCTCGCGGAACGCCGCCTGCATGGGATGAAGCTCGTCGCCGTTGGCGACGCCTTCGATCGTCTTCACCTCGGCGCCGTCGCATTGTACGGCGAGGATGGTGCAGCTCTTGATGCCGTCGCCGTTGACGTGCACGACGCAACAGCCGCACTGGCTGGTGTCGCAGCCGACGTGCGTGCCGGTGAGGCCGAGCGTTTCGCGCAGGAATTGGACGAGCAAGGTGCGCGGCTCGACGTTGCCGGACATCTTCTTGCCGTTCACCGTCATGGTGACGTTGGGCATTTCGGAACCTCCTCGGTGGCGCGCGTGGCGCGGCCTTATTGGTTGGCGGGATTGTCGTGCCGGAAATCGGCCCGGGTCAAGCGTCAGCGGGTAAAGAAATAGAGGATCGCCGCGACCAGCACGGCCAGGATCGCTGCCCACGCCGCCGGCGGCAGGCGACGACCTTCGGCCGGCGCCGGCGTTGCGGCGGGCGTGGGCAAAGGCGGCGGCACTGGCGTCGGCGGCGCGATAGCAGCTGACGGCGCTGCTGCCGGCACGGGCGCGCCGACGATCGCCGCGAATTTGGCGAAGAAATCGTCCGCGTATTTGCGCGCCGTGCTGTCGATCAGGCGCGAGCCGATCTGCGCCAGCTTGCCGCCGACCTGCGCCGTCACTTTATAGGACAGCTTGGTGGCGTCGCCGTCCGGGGTCAGATGCACCTCGGCGCCGCCTTTGGCGAAGCCGGCGACGCCGCCGGTGCCTTCGCCGCTGATCTTGTAGCCGTTCGGCGGATCGAGATCGGACAGCGTCACCTTGCCGCCGAAGCGGGCGCTCACCGGTCCGACGCGTGCCTGCACCTTGGCGGTGAATTCGGTCGGCGAGAGCTTCTGCAC
>Ga0070735_10004600_pt1 | contig 11581 bp, 7 predicted proteins | sample Coa_R1_FD_66443 | JGI IMG/M metagenome (GOLD analysis project Ga0070735, IMG submission 66443) | Surface soil microbial communities from Centralia Pennsylvania, which are recovering from an underground coalmine fire - Coalmine... | ecosystem: Environmental > Terrestrial > Soil > Unclassified ... | reverse complement strand
TCACGAGACACCTCGCGGTGCCCCCTGCAAGACTCGAGGCCAGGATGGAGTCGCTGTTCTCCTTTCCTGTAGGGCTCTTGCATCCCCTACAACATGCCGGTTTATCCCGGCGCACTCCCAATTGCCGACAAGCCGGGATGGTTCTCGCGGCACGGGCCGCCTTTCGTTGACTCGCAAGTGCCCCGTCCGTAAGATGAAGCAACCCCAAGGCCAGGCATATCCCTGATGATCGGCCAAAGCATCTCGCACTACCGCATTCTGCAGAAGCTGGGCGGCGGTGGGATGGGTGTGGTGTATGAGGCGGAAGACGTCACGCTGGGGCGGCGGGTGGCCCTGAAGTTTCTCCCTCCTGAATTGAGTTCGGATGCGGCGGCGCTGGAACGCTTCCAACGCGAGGCGCGGGCGGCATCGGCTCTGAACCATCCCAACATTTGCACCATTCACGAAATCGGGCATCAGGACGGGCAGTACTTCATCGTGATGGAGTTGCTGGAAGGCAAGACACTGCGCGATCGCGTCCTGGGGCGGCCCTTACAGATGGAGGAATTGCTGACGCTGGCAGTCAGGATTGCAGAAGGGCTCGACGCGGCGCATCGGAAGGGGATCATTCATCGCGATATCAAGCCGGCGAACATCTTCGTGACCGAGCATGGTCACGCGAAGATCCTGGATTTCGGCCTGGCGAAGCTAACGCCGGAGCAGGGCAGTTCAGCGTCGCTGGGCGTGGCGCCGACGGTCATGAGCGAACTGCACCTGACCAGTCCTGGGATCGCGGTGGGAACGATCGCATATATGTCGCCGGAGCAGGCGGCTGGCGATGAACTGGACGTGCGCACCGATCTGTTCTCGTTCGGGGCAGTGCTGTACGAGATGGCGACCGGGCTGCCAGCGTTTTCCGGGAACACCTCGGCGATGGTGTTTGATGCGATTCTGCACAAGGCACCGGCGTCCGCAGTGCGACTAAATCCCAATGTTCCGGCAGAGCTGGAGCGGATCACAAACAAAGCGCTGGAGAAGGATCGCAAGCTTCGCTATCAGACCGCTTCCGAAGTGGTTGTGGATCTGAAGCGGGTACGGCGGGAGGTGGAGTCGGGACGCACCGGAATAACTTCCATTTACACGACGGCATCTACGGCTGCTACAGCAACACCGGCCCAGCCCCGCTCAAGAGTCAAGCTCACCGGGATCTTAGCCGCCGTTCTGGTGGCTGCGGGTGTTCTTGCATACTTGCTCCGCCCGACTTTGCCCCCGCCCAGAATCACGGGCTACACGCAAATCACCCATGACGGCTGGCAGAAGAATTCCTTCGGGCAAACCACTCCCATTGTGCTTACCGACGGGGCGAGGCTGTACATCCAAGAAACTGTTCATGGACGTTTTGTCGTGGCTCAGGTATCGGCGTCGGGCGGGGACACGGTCCCCATAGTTACGCCCTTTCCTAACGTGGCCTTGGACAACCTTTCTCCGGACAGGTCGGAGCTGGTTGTGGGGAGCTTCTCGGGCACTGAGATCGACCAGCCGCTGTATGCCGTGCCGACGCTGGGCGGCTCGCCTCGCCGTCTTACCGACCTGCCAGGACAGGATGCGATATGGATGGCAAACGGGGACTTGCTGGTCGCCAACAAAAACCAGTTGACGGCAGTAAGTCGCAACGGTAGTTCCCGGACCTTTTTGAGCCTCGGAGACACAACCTCGTCTGCTTACTGGTTACGGTGGTCGCCGGACCGGCAAACTCTACGCCTCACCCTGACGTTAACTGACCGAAACATGCTGGCGGAAGTCTCGGCAGATGGCAGCAACTATCATCGCCTGCTCGAACACTGGCGTCAGGGTGATGATGTGACGAATGGCAACTGGACGCCCGATGGGAAGAATTTCGTTTTTCAGACGGTTCGCAATTGGGGGCGGGCGGACATTTGGGCCATTCCGGAAAAGGCAGACTTATTCCACAAGGTCCACACGGAGCCGGTGCAGTTGACCGCCGGCCCCTTGAATTTTTACTCGCCGCAGCCAAGCCAGGACGGCAAGAAAATTTACGTGATCGGGGAACAGCCGCGATCGGAACTGGTTCGCTATGACGCCAAGTCGGGTCAGTACGTGCCGTATCTGGGCGGAATTTCAGCCCGCGGCGTGAGCTTTTCGCGCGATGGCCAATGGGCGAGCTACGTGTCATATCCGGAAGGCAACCTCTGGCGTTGCCGGATCGATGGCACTAATAAGTTGCAGTTGACCTCTGCTCCGCTCTGGGTGTACTCCGCCCGCTGGTCGCCGGACGGGCGCGAACTGGCGGTGGAAGCCTCGGAACCCGGCCAGCGCCAGCGTGCGTATCTCATCTCTGCAGAGGGCGGCACGCTGCGCGAACTCAATGCGGGAAAACTCAATGTCGCAAGTTTGAGCTGGGATGCGGACGGAACAGCGATTACATTCAACGATGCCTTTGAGCCGGGTCATTCGACGATCCGTTCGATTGACCTGAGAACCATGCAAGCGGCCGACGTCCCCGACTCTGACAACCTAGTTGGTCCCCTGCGCTCGCCGAACGGACAGTACCTTGCTACTACAACTGTGGCAGGCGACAAGTTATTGCTGTTCAACTTCGCCACCCAGAAATGGTCCGAGCTCGCGAAAGCTACGATCGGTTCGTTTGAGTGGTCTGCCGATAGCAAGCTCGTGTACTTCGACAACGGCTTCAGCACCGACCAGGCGGTCTATCGCGTGCGTATTTCAGACCGCAGAGTGGAGCAGGTTGCCAGCTTGAAAGATTACCGGCGCGTGGTGACGCCTTGGAACACATGGTTCGGCCTGACCCCGCAAGGCGATCCACTGCTCATGCACGATGTTGGTTCCCAGGAAGTCTACGCGCTCGACTTCGATGCACCTTGAGAACCATCTCCTAGTAGCGTCCTTCCACGAATATTGGCGCAAACGGCAGTTCCACGAATGTTTGCCGACAATTCTGGGCGGATGACGGGCAACTCTGAAGTAATCCCAAGGTAAGGTTGGCCGACCATCCACCCAGAATCGTCGCGCACACCGCGACTCCGTGCTCAGAGCTATAATTTCGCGGACAGATGGCCCTTACCACTGGCACGAAGCTCGGACCTTATGAAATCCAATCGCCGCTAGGCTCTGGGGGCATGGGCGAGGTGTACCGAGCCAAGGACTTGCGTCTTGACCGTATCGTCGCAATCAAGGTCCTGCCGGCGCATCTTTCCTCTGATCCGGATCTAAAACAACGCCTGGAGCGTGAAGCTAAAGCAATCTCCGCGCTGCAGCATCCCAACATCTGCACACTTTACGACATCGGTACGCAGGGCGGCACGGAATTCCTGGTCATGGAGTATCTAGACGGCCAGACTCTGGCTGAGCGCCTCCAAAAAGGTTCGTTGCCCGTTGAGCAAGTTCTCAAGATTGCAACCGAAGTTGCACAGGCTCTCGAGAAAGCACATCAACAAGGCATTATCCATCGTGATCTCAAGCCGGCGAACATCATGCTTACCAAAGCGGGCGCTAAGCTGATGGATTTTGGATTGGCCAAACCGAAGTTGCCGATCGCTTCCCCTGTCGCAGGCCCCTTCACTCCGTCGACGCCGACGATGAATCTCGCTTCGCTCACATCAGCGGCATCGCCGCTCACGCAGAAAGGTTCGATCGTCGGAACGTTCCAATACATGGCTCCGGAAGTCTTGCAGGGAGCGGAGGCGGACGCGCGCAGTGATCTTTTCGGTTTTGGATGTGTTCTCTACGAAATGATTACGGGACGCCGTGCTTTCGAGGGCAAATCGCAACTCAGCGTGTTCACCGCCATTCTAGAGAAGGAGCCGGAGCCGATCAGTGTCACGCGCCCGCTTTTCTTCCCCATGCTGGATCGCTTGACACGAGCATGCCTGGCAAAGGATCCGGCGGACCGTATTCAGACCGCGCACGATGTTGCGATGAACCTGGGCTGGGCGGCCGATGCCGCACCCGGCGATACTGCAAAACCCGGACCGCAATTCAACAAAGCCTGGATTGCTGGTTTGACTGTTCTTGGCCTCGCATTGATTGCGCTCGGAGGCTTTGTCGGATATCGCTGGGCAACACCTTCTAACATGCCGGTTTCGCTCCATTCTGAAATTCCACCTCCCGAGAAATTTCTGTTCGATGCGACCGGCGACGCAGGTGGCATGCCCGTACTCTCTCCACAAGGCGACAAGCTCGCATTTGTCGCCCACTCCAGTGAATCCAAGCTGCTCTGGGTTCGCTCGCTGAATGGCGACGTCGCGAAACAGCTCGATGGAACGCTGGGAGCAGCGCACCCCTTCTGGTCGCCCGACGGTCGCTACATCGGCTTCTTCGCCGGTGGCAAGCTGATGAAGATCCCAACCGAGGGCGGTCCAGTTGTCACTCTCGCCGATGCTCCCAATCCTCGTGGCGGCACCTGGGCCGTTAGCGACATCATTCTGTTCGCTGCAAACTATACCGGCGGGTTGCTAAAAGTGAATGCACAGGGTGGCACTGTTGAACCTGCGACCGCGCTGGATCGCACCAAGCATTCCACTCACCGCTGGCCCTGGTTTCTACCCGACGGTAAACACTTTCTTTTTCTCGCCACCAGCCACACCGGCGGAGATCCCAAACAGAACGGAATATATTTCGGATCTCTGGAAAATAAGGAAACTCGGCTGATCGTGAATGCCGACTCCGCAGCGCAATACGCGTCTGGGTACCTGCTTTACCGCGTCAATACAGCCCTGGTTGCGCATCCGTTCAACCCGCAGTCAGGAATCTTGTCTGGCGAGGCAATCCCACTGTTGAACAACCTTCGAGATGACGTCGGTGTGTGGCGCAGTATTTTCTCTGTGTCGCAAAACGGACTGATGACCTATGAAATGGGCAATGGTTCCGCAGTGAAAAGCCAGCTAATGTGGTTTGACCGAAAGGGAAACTCCACGGCCGAGTGCGACCCCGAAGAAAAGGGCATTGTTGACGTGCGCCTCTCGCCCGATAACAAGAAAGCCGCGTACGCGGGCGCGGGAGCCATTTTCACCTGCGATTTGGAGCGCAACACAAAAACCCGTGTCACGTTCGACGAGCACTTGCTTCTACTTCTACAACCCGCGTGGTCACCCGACGGAAACACGCTGATGTTTACCACACCGGTCGCGAAAGGCGGGGGAGAGGTTGAAGTTCGCTCAAAGGCCTCCGACGGTACCGGCCCGGAAAAGACGTTGCTCTCCCAGAGCGTCTACCGCTACCCTGCCTGGACGCCCGATGGAAAATACATCACGTATCTGTGGAGCGAAAGCGATACGCAAGTTTCTCTCTGGATCAAGCCGGTAACTGGAGATGCGAAGCCGGTAGTGGTCGTGCAGCCGCCTTCGGCACAGTCGAACATCACCAGTTATCGCGTCTCGCGCGACGGCCACTGGGTCGCTTACACCTCTGACGAATCGGGACAATGGGAGGTTTACATCACGACATTCCCAGAAGGAAAGGGCAAATGGAGGGTGACGAGGAATGGTGGAACCGATGCCGCATGGAGTGGAAATGGAAAGGAAGTGTTCTACAAAGATCAGAATGACGATTTCTTCGCGTGTCCAATTAATGCGAAAGGATCGGAAGTTGCAGTCGGTAAACCCGAGCGGCTATTCCATGCCAGCACACCCGGAATTGGATCGTCATTCGACGTCTCTTTGGACGGGAAGCGCCTCCTTGTGAACCATGCCGACGAAGAGATGCAGGCCCCGCTTCATTTGGTCACCAACTGGATCGCGGAATTGAAAAAATAATTCGGGGTGCTGATCCCGCGCCTCGGCTGTATTCGCTGGCAGAAGGAGGATGTTTCCGTACCGAGCACTGGTGAGACTCTGGCCGGCGGTGCGGTCTGCATGCTCGATGTTCCGGTTAACAAAACGAGCGCGGCATTTACCAAGCCCGTCGATCCAATCGTTGGCGAAATGATTTCCGCCTGGGAGAAGGTCCGCCCGAACGGCTTGAAGTTACCGGATAGAAAGAACGGTGAGATGGTCGATTTTCTTTTCCTGTACCGCCTCACAGTTGTCGGTCAGAGCTACTTGAACAACGTACTGATTCCCACGCTCTGCCGCAAGGCGGGAGTTCCAACCGCAATGTTCGCGGCAACATCACCAGCCATCGCGGCCGCTCCACGATTGCGTCTCCGCTCTTCAATGCCAAGGAGCCGATGACGCTTTTCGAATTGCAGGAGTGGCTCGGCCACCGCACCCCAGCTGCCACGCAACATTATGCCAAGATCACGCCAACCAAGCTGGCAAAGTCCTATGCTGACGCCGGCTACTTCGCGCGGAACCTTCGAGCGATAGAGGTACTCGTTGACCAGGAAGTAGTCCGTAACGGACGGGCTGCTACTGAGCCCTGGAAGTTCTACGATCTTGGGCATGGGTACTGCACGTATGATTTCTTCGATCAGTGCCCGCATAGGATGGCTTGTGCGAAGTGCACCTTCTATGTGCCGAAGGACTCGTCGCAAGTGCAGTTGCTCCAGGGCAAAACCAACTTGCTTCAGCTACGTCAAGAGATACCGCTGAACGACTCGGAACTGGCTGCGGTTGATGACGGAGTTGCTGCCATGGAAAAACTACTTGAACGACTGGCTGATGTCCCCACGCCGGCGGGACCGACTCCGCGTGAACTTGGAAATCGCGTGTGCGATGGTAAGGGCTGAAGGGGAGACGCCGCCGCACACTCGTAGCATTCCCCCCTTGCCGTACCCTTTCTCCTATCTCCTAGGACCTTACTTCACGTATTTTGGTGTCTCACCCGTTGACCAAGGATCGTAGGTTCGACAAAAAATGATGCGATCATTCACCGGAGGATGATCGAGCAGCCAGAATTTGACCAACGCCGGCGGGTCGGGATCCGAAAGATTGATGGCTCCGTCCTTCTGAAAGGCTTGCGCCGCGGCCTCGCCGCCATTAGCCACGATGCCGTGTATGACTTCGAGGCCGTAGCGGTCGGCCTCATGTTCACGATAGCGACTGAGGGTATTGACCGCGGGAGTGAGTGCGACGGTAGCCAAGGCCACGATTAGCGCTAGTACCGGCAGCGATGCCCAATCGTCAGGGCCGCGAATGCTCCAGGCCTGACCCCAGCGGACCAGCGCCCACACGAAAAGCCGATCGATGACGAAGAGCAAGCCCAGAGAGAGCGGCACACAAATCGCGAAAACGATCCAATCCAGGCTCAGCATGTAGTGGCCAATCTCATGTCCTAGAGTATGCAGAATTGCCGGGCCGGGTTCAGAGGCTATGATCGTGTCGGTAATAAAGATGCGTTTAGTCGGCCCGAACCCCTCTGAAGCCGCATCCACTTCCGTGGTTTTGTCGCTGACCTTCAACAGGTAGATGTGCTCGCGTGGGATGGCCAGCCCAACGCGATCCAGAAGCTTTTCAATGGAATCGACCAACTCGGGGTGGGACGCGTCCAGAGGCTCAAAGTTATTGAACAGCGGATCTATCAGAATGGGCTGCACGAACGCGATCAACACCAAAAGCGGAACCGCAACCAGCCACACGTAAAACCACCAGCGGCGCGGGCTGCACCGTATCAAGGAGTAGAGCAGCCCAATGATCAGTGTCCCGCAAACCAGCGTTCCCACTTCCGCTCCAGTCCATTCTCCAAGCCAGGATCCCCATCCCTGCACGGAAACACCATACCTACGCATGCGCCATTGATCGAGCGCGTCGTTTGGAAGCAACAAGACAGTAATTATTGCCAGCAGCGCCGGCGCGTAAATCAGCAGTTGCACCCAGCGCCGTTGTGACACTTTCTCGGCCCAACTACGAAGCCTCGGCGCGACACGCCATCGCACGAGCGCCCACAGAAACAGCAACGTGTAGGCCGTGGTAATGAAGTAAAGCCAGTAGCCGTGATGACGATACGCAATTGCTTGGGTATATTTTTCCGGAGACACCTGATATCCCTGAACGTGCGCTTGAGCCACGCCGCCGGATAGCAAAAGAATAGAGTTGATTCGATGCCACACCTTCACACCATCACTCATAGCGCAGCGCCATCACCGGATCCACCCGTACCGCCCGCATCGCCGGCATCGCGGTTGCGCCGGTCGATACCAGCAGCAAAAGCGCCGGAACACCCGCATACACCGCCAGGTCCCAAGCCTGAACGCCATACAGCAAACTCGAAAGCAATCGAGCCAGGAACCATCCCAGCCCAATGCCGATTGCCCCGCCCATTGCAGTAAACAAAACGCCTTCCCTCATCACCATTTTCACTACCTTTGCCTTCTGCGCACCGAGCGCCATGCGAATTCCGATCTCACGTTTCCGTTCCGTCACGGAATGAGTGATCACGCCGTATATACCTATTGCCGATAAGAAGATAGCCGCCAGTCCAAAAAGTCCCATCAGCGTCGCAACCATGTGCAGCGCGCTCGCCTGCTCCCTGATCTTTTGGGACATCGTCTGCATGTGCGTAACTGGCTGATTCCTGTCAACCTCGCTGATTGCGGAATGCACCACAGCGAACAACTGTTTTGGTTCACCAGAACTTCGCACGATGAAGTCCATTGCCTCGTCCGGGGCCTGCTCCAATGGGCGGTAGAGAACGGATCGGAATGTGCGGTCGTAGACTTCATGCCGTATGTCTGCGGCGACGCCGACGACGGTGATCCACTCAGGGTCGGCATCTCTTTCTAGTAGCTTCACTTTCCTGCCAACAACGTCCCGTCCCCACCATAACCGCCGAGCCATGCTCTCACTGACAATCGCCACCGCGGGCGCACCATCTCCGTCGCGCTGGTCGAAGTACCGTCCCTGCAGGAGTGGTATGTTCATCACTCGGAAATAGTCGCTTGTAATCGAGTCTTGCATCGCGGTGGGAAATTGACGGCTACGTACTTCAGCTTGCGCGTCAGAAATGACTTCCACTTCGTTCTCGTAAAAGCTGTACGGAACCCCGCTGGCCGCCGCGACTCCTTGCACTGCCGGAAGGCTGTTGATACGGTCGATCGCCTTTTCATAGAAAGCGGTGCGCTGCCGAGGCGCTGCATACTGAGAGGAAGAGAGATTGACGTGAAACGCGACTAGGTTCTGCGGTTCCCAGCCCGGATTATGATTTGCGAGTGCCGAGAATCCTTTCACCATCAGCCCGGCGCCGATTAACAGCACCACGGAAAGGATCACTTCGGAAATAACAAAGATATTCTGCAGGCGCTTTCCGCCCCCAACAATTCGTCCACCGCCTGTTTCCAGACCATCCCGCAAGTCCGCACGGGAAAGCTGCAACGCCGGGGCAAGGCCTGAAAGAACTCCTGAGGCAACGGCCACGAAGAGCATGAAAATAAATGCTTGCACGTCCACTCGCAAGCTTGTGGTATCACAAATCCTTCGCACCTGTTCGGGCATGTTGGTCCGTAGGACGCTCACACCCCACACCGCCAGCAGCAGTCCCACTGCGCCGCCCATTATCGCGAGCACAACGCTCTCGGTCAGAAGCTGCCTTATCAGCCGGATACGCGTCGCCCCAAGCGCAACGCGAATGGCGATCTCCCGCCGCCGACTCCCGGCACGCGACAGTTGCAAATTCGCGACGTTGACGCAGGCGATCAGCAACACGAAGCCAGCAACGAACAGAAGCAGAATGACAAATGCCCGGCTGTCTCCATCCACCAGTTGCGCTCGAAGACTTACGACAGACAATTCTCGTTCGCGATTTGCGCTGGGATACTGTCGCTGCAATTGGGTCCACAGTGTTTCCATTTCCGCACGCGCCGCCTCCAGCGTGGCGCCGTCTTTGAGACGCCCGACCGTCGCCAAGGTCTCTTTGGCGCGCTCGCTCTTTTCCGCACTTTTCAACGCTAGGGGCGCCCAGAACTGTTGTCCCCACAAAGGGAATTGAAAAGTCGCGGGCATGACTCCCACGATTTCGTAATTCTCTCCGTCAAGCCTTAGAGTCCTGCCTAGGACGTGACTGTCGCCGCCGAATTCGCTCTGCCAAACTCCGTAACTCAAAATGACTACTTGTTGATGTCCGGGCTGATGCTCTTCGTCGAGAAATATCCGTCCCTGCGCCGGCTCCGCTGCCAACGTTGCGAAGAACTCTTCGCTAACACGAACGCCATGGATGTCTTCAGGACCGTTCTGGCCCTGCACGCTCGTCGCCCATTCTTCGTAAGCAGCGATGCTTTCCAGACTCTTCGTCCGGACACGCAAGTCAATATAGTTGGCAGGCGCAAGCAGCCTTTCATCGCTGCCATGAGTGACCACGGACACCGACATCAGCCGATCTAGCTGGGGCAGCGAGACTGGCTTATTCAGCAGCAGCTTTGCAAAACTGAAAATCGCCGTATTCGCGCCAATCCCAAGAGCCATTGTAAGCACAGCGACCGCTGCAAAGCCCAGATCCTTATAGAACAGTCGGAGACCGTAATAGAGATCCCGAAGGGTCGACTCGACCCATAGCGTGCCGCTGGCTTCGCCGCACTGCTCCTTTATCACATCGATGCTGCCGAACTCCAGGCGCGCACGGCGCCGTGCTTCCTCTTCGCTCATTCCCGACTGGATATTGTCACGAACCTGGTAGTCGAAGTGAAAGCGAAGCTCCGCATCAAGACGCTCTTCTAGCTCCGCCTTCCTCCAAAGCCGGCTCCACCAGTTCATAAGGCCTCACCATCGGCAACTTGTAGAATCAGCCCGATCGCCTCGGAGAGTCGCGCCCAGTTGTCGCACTCACTCTTCAGTTGACGCCGTCCCTTCGCAGTAAGCCGGTAGAATTTAGCGTCTCGGCCGGTTTCGGACTCATGCCATTCCGCCGCAACGAAACCCCTATTTTCCAACCGATGCAAAGCAGGATAGAGCGAGCCTTGCTGAACCTGTAGCGCGTTCCTGGAAATCTGCTGGATTCTCTGTGCGATCGCGTACCCGTGAATAGGCTCTAGAGCGGTGACTTTGAGAATTAGCAAATCCAGGGTTCCCTGAAGCAGATCCGTTTTGGTGTTTGCCACTGGACACCTCAAGCGTCTACATATACAGCCATCATATGTAGAATGTCAAGGTATTCAGCCTACCGTGCACTCAGGGATCAGATCGAGACGGATTGAAAGTATCGAACTGGATAGTCCCGATTGGTGCGATTGTAAGTATCGGCGGCGTGTTTCTCGACACTCTGAAGGCACTCATTGAACGCATCGTTTGCGCAATCACCTGGTTTTGTTCGACTGGTTGTGGGGTTTCAACGATTTGACTCCTGATTCCACATAATGCACCGATCCGCAATGCTTCCGGTCGAAGATCGATGCTCACGTGGCGAAGACGCTCGAAAGCAAACCAACCCTTGTGCAGATTTCGTCTGCTTGGAACTCCCGCGAGGGCGCACCCTTGGGACGAAACCAGTACGTCGAATTGGAAATCAAGAAGGCGAAGGCCAACAGCACAGCCGCAAAGCTGCCAGCCGCACAGAAGCCCTGTGACAAGATGGCCGAGGCCATTGTCATGGACGGCGACAAGCGCGGACAGACCGTGAAGGTCTGCGCCGATCCCAATTGTCGCGTGCACCATCCCAATACGCCTTCTCCGCAGCAAGTCGCGAAGGAGCGGACGGA
>Ga0070735_10004599_pt1 | contig 11583 bp, 8 predicted proteins | sample Coa_R1_FD_66443 | JGI IMG/M metagenome (GOLD analysis project Ga0070735, IMG submission 66443) | Surface soil microbial communities from Centralia Pennsylvania, which are recovering from an underground coalmine fire - Coalmine... | ecosystem: Environmental > Terrestrial > Soil > Unclassified ... | reverse complement strand
GCGTCACCGCGAAGCGACTCGCTTTTCTCGCCCTTGGCGGCGGCGAACAAGTCGTCCTTGTCGCCCGAAATCATGTAGCTGCGAAGGATCGCGCGCTTGATGGATTCATCGCCGGTTTTTGCATAGATATCGGCGAGCATCTTGTGCGAATCAGCGCCGCCAAACATTCCCAGGTATTCGACGGCTTTGCGTTGCAGGTCGGGATTGCTCTGGCCGCTCGCGATGCGGCCGAGGATTTGTTTCGCTTCGGGCGAGCCGCTTTGCGCGATCACAAAGAGAGCTTTCGATTTTTCCTTGGGAGTGCCTGTGCCGTTCAGCACTTTTTCTAGCAATGGCAGAGCACGATCGGGAGCGCTGTTCATCAAACCCTGAATCGCGAGCATTTTGAGGTCTTCGTCGCTTTCGGAGTCGGGGCGTGGAGCCTGGCCCGAACGCTGTCGGACTTCGATCTCGAGCGCGCTGGCGTCTTTTTGCCAGCGGCTTTGCGGGAAGCGATGTTTTAATTCGGCGAGAGTGGCGAGTGCGGCGTCGCGTTTGCCCTGGCGATTCTGAGCGTAGGCTTCCCAATAGAGTGCGGCATCGGTCTGCGGGCCATTGCGCTTGGCGAGTTCGGCGAATGAGGATGCGGCGCGATCGTAGTGATCCTCGTCGAGGGCTTCGCGACCATTTTCGTACAGTTCTTGATCGCGGTCGCGAACTTCCTGCTCGCGATCGCGCTTTTCTTGCTCACGATCCCGCTTCTCCTGTTCCCGGTCCCGCTTTTCTTGTTCCTGATCGCGTTTTTCCTGATCGCGTTCGGCTTGCGATTGCTGGGGATCTTGTGACTCCTGCACGAAGTCGTCGGCTTGTTCCTGATCGGGGGCTTGAGCTTGTGCCTGCGCCATTGATGCCATTCGTTCGTGTGCGGCGGCGCGCGAGACGGGCGCGGCGATCAGCGCGACTCCCAGCGAGCCGTAACACAAGCCTCTGAGAATCAGCCTGCGCAGAATTTTCATTTCGACTACGGTCATATCTTGTTCCTCTCTCCAGTTCCTGAGCCGCTCTGCACTGTGGCGGATGCGGCAGTCCTCTCGCGTTGCTGCAATTCTTTGCCGACCACTCGGACCTTGAACAAGATTCCGCGCGCGGCGATGCGCTGCTGCATTTCGTCAAGCTGCGCGGGGGTGACTTCGCCGGGGCTGTGCGCGACGTCGAGCAACACGCGCTCGAGCTCATCAAGCACTCCGGCGAGGGCGGTGTCACCCTGTTCCAAAGCGGTCTGGCGATACAAACGATTTTCTTGGACGAGATCTGCGGCGCGGCGTCTCTCTCCCGAGATATTTATTTCTTTCTGCTTGCGGCTTTCGGGTTCGGTGTTGCCGAGTTCGATGAGCATCATTTCGGAGCGGCCGAGGTGTTCGCCAACGGCCATGACGAGGACGCGCTCGCGGATTTTTGAGGTATCAGCTGTAGCGACTTCAGGCCCGACTGGCGGCTGTTTCGTGACTCGACCTGCGACGAATGCCACGATCGCGAGCGCGGCAACCGCGCCCAGCGCCGCGAGACGCCGCGGCTGAAGCCACGCCCGCCATCCGGCAGCGATGCTGGTCGAATCGAACTGCCACCAACGTACCGGCGGACGCTCGGGCAAGCGCGGCGCGATCTTTTGCCAGACGCGCGCGCCGTAGTCGGCGCCGGGATCGGGCACGGGCAGCGAACTCAAGGCCGCAAGCACCGCGTCGATGCGAGCAAGCTCGGCGCGGCATTCGGGGCAATCGGCGACGTGCGCCGCGATGGCCTCGCGCTTTGCCGGCTCGCCGCCGTGATACGCGATCAATTCTTCCTCGTTCGGATGATTCATGATTCCGTTCCTACGCTGCGTGCTTGGCCGCGCGCCTCGACGAATGGCTCGAGCGCACGGCGCAATTTCTGGACTGAGCGAAAAATCGTGTTCTTCGCGGCGCTCGAACTCGACTTGAGCGCTTCGGCGATTTCCTCGATGCCTGAGCCGCCCCAGTGGCGCATGACGAACGCGGTGCGCTCCGCGGGAGTCAGTTGCTGGAGCGCGCGGCGCATGTGCTCGGCGAGCTGTTCGCTTTGCGCGAGGCGCTCTGGATTCGGCGCGGAATCGGGGACGAAACTCATCGCGTCGATCTCGACGCCGTCTTCACTAGCGCGAGGCGCTGGTTCGCGATTGGCGTCTTCACTCTTACGCTGGCGCATGCGATCGATCGCGTAGTTGGCGGCGATGCGATAGACCCACGTGCCGAAGTTGGCGCGCGCGGCGAACTGGCTCAATTTTTGATACGCGCGCAAGAATGCCTCCTGCACCACTTCCTCCGCGTCGTGCTGATTGCCGGTCATGCGATAGGCGAGCCGGAAGACGTTAGGGCTGTGGCGTTCGACCAGAACGCGAAAAGCATCGCGATCGCCCGCGAGCGTTCGCTCGACGGCGATGGCGTCACTGTCACCAGTGGCTTCCACGCTCGGCCTCATCCGGTTCATTAGACAGGATTTCGGGGTTGCGGTTAGGTTTGTTTTCGGAGCCGTAATCTCAGCGCGAAAGATGGATCAAGTGACTGATTGCAGGACAGTTAGTGTCGCCTGAGTTTCAAAATCGCCGGCAAGGGTGCCCTTCGAGGCTCAGGGCAACCCAGCGCTACCAAGGCTTCCATCGTTCATCAGGCTATTCGTAGCGGAGGGCCACCATCGGATCAACTCGCATGGCGCGGCGCGCGGGGACGTAGCATGCCGCGAGCGCGACGCCGAATAGTAGGAATGCGATGGCGGCAAAGGTGAGGGGATCTTTCGGCGCGACTCCAAACAACAAGCTCGACAGAAATCGAGTTAGCGCGAGCGCTCCAAGCGTGCCGGCCGCGATGCCGATCAGGGCGAGAGATGCGCCGCGACCGAGAATCAGCGCGAGCATGTTGCCCGGTTGCGCGCCCATGGCCATTCGAACTCCGATTTCTTGTGTGCGCTGGCCGACGGTGTAACTCATCACACCGTAGATGCCGACGGCAGAGAGCACGAGCGCGAGGCCGGCAAGAACGGCGATCAGCACGGAAGCGAAGCGACGCGGTGACAATGAACGTGAAAGCAAGCCGTCCATCGTTGTGACTTCGGTGACAGGCAAGTCGGGCTCGAGTTCATGGACGACGCGCGTCACGGCGGCGGCAATCGCGGCAGGGTCGGACGCCGTGCGGACCAAAAGATGTGAAGGCCAGCCGCCAGCGAAATAGGCGTCGTACGTGGGGGCAGCGTCCAATCCGAACTGATGAACGTCGCCAACAACTCCGACGATCGAAAACCAGCACGGCTTAGGATCGAGCGAACAGAAATTCAGCCGGTGGCCTATCGGGTCTTGGCCCGCGAAGAATCGGTGCGCGATGGTCTCGTTGATTACGATTTTGTCTTGCAGCGTCCAATCGTCGCGCGTCAGATAGCGCCCCTTCATCAGGGGAATTCCGAGGGTCGCGAAATATTCCGGCGTCACGACGCGGGTTTGGGCGACGGGGCGAACGGTCCCGCTTGGCAGAGGCTGGCCTTCGATCAGAAATCTCGAAGCCTGGCGCATTTCCGAGCCGAGCGGCAGCGTCGATATTCCGGCGGACGATTTCACGCCGGGCAATGCATTCACCCGCTGTTCGATTTGATCGAACTGGAGCGCCTGCATTTTGCCGATATCAAGCTGCTGCTGGTCGGTGAGTTTGTCGGCTTCTTCGGCCGGCAGCGTTGCCTGTGTGAGCTGCACGCTGAGCAGGTGGTCGATTTGAAATCCGGGCGCGGCATTAAGAAGCCGTCGAAAACTTTGCAGCAGCAAACCTGCGCCGATCAGCGGAACCAGCGCGAGTGCGATCTCGGCGACGACCAGCGTGTTGTGAACGCGATGACTTCCGGGTGCGCCGAGGCTTTTGCCTCCTTGTTTCAAGACTCCATTGAGATCGCGCATTCGAGCACGAAGAGCCGGAAGTAGCCCGCAGAGTATTCCGGCCGCTAAACAGACGACAACCGTGAATCCGAGCACACGAACGTCGATGCCGATTTCGCGGACGGCTGCAAGTTCGGGTGGCGCCAGTGCGGCCAGCGCCCGAATTCCAGCGGCGGCCAACAAGAGACCGACTCCGCCGCCGCATAAAGAGAGCAGCACACTTTCAGTCAAGAGTTGCCGTACCAGTCGCCCCGGAGCTGCACCTAGTGCGGTCCGCAGAGCCATCTCGCGATCTCGAGCGGCGTTTCGTGCCAGCAAGAGATTTGCGATGTTCGCGCAGGCGATCAGTAGAACTAACCCGACGGCGCCGAAGAGAACGAGCAACGTGGCCCGCATCTTTGCGGCAGATGGATCTTCGAGGTTGCGCACCATCGTTCCCCAGCTCGCATGGGAATCGGGGAACGCGACGGCTTCCTGGTGAAGCAACAAATTCATTTCCGCGCGAACCTGGTCGATCGTGACTCCGGGTTTGAGGCGAGCGACGGCAACCGTCCCGTGATGAACGTGATCGTCCATGTAGCCGTCGTGGCTCAGCGGGCGCCAGAGATCGATGTCGCGACCAATTTCGAACGTCGGGGGCAAGACACCGACGATTTGATATTTCTGGCCGTCGAGAGAAACGTCGCGGCCGACGGCGGCAGGATCCGCGCCGAAGCGTCGCTGCCAGAATGCGTGACTCAGCAACACGACGGCGGGTCCGTGCGGCTGGTCCTCTTCGGGCAGAAACGTTCGGCCGACGACTGCGCGTATGCCAAGAGTCGGAAATAAATCGAAGCTCGCAAGATTGGCTTGGACGCGTTCTGGTTCACCGATGCCTGTCAGATTGAAACCCTGTGGCGGTTGGTCGTAAGAGCCCATCGCGGAAAAGCTTTTTGCCTCGCGATGAAAGTCCAAATAGTCGCCTGCGGAGAGCCCGACCGGCTGAAAGTTAGGATAGGTATTCCAGATTTCGACAAGCGATGAGGGATCGGTGTAAGGAAGCGGCCGGAGCAGAACGCTCTGGACGACGCTGAAGATTGCGGTGTTGGCGCCGATACCGAGCGCGAGGGTGATGATGGCGATCGCGGTGAAACCGGGAGTCTTGCGCAGGGTGCGAAAACCAAATCGCACATCGTCCGCGAGATCGTTGAGCCAGGTTGCTTTGGCCATGCCCCACCTCGAGCGCTGTTATTCGCTGACCGACGGCTACTTTACTCCAGACGTTTGTGGCGGCAAGACGTAATCATTCAACGAGCGAAACTTAGAATGCGAGCAAGTTCATCGTCTCAGGACGGCGCCGGCGTGTCGCGCGGTTTCGCCCACCCTCTCAGCGTGCGGTATGATGTTGTTTCGAACGCAAAACGCGCGTCTTGTAGGAACGTCGAAGTCGCGCAGGAGATGCTGGTTTGATTCCACGTTATACCCGGTCGGAAATGGGCCGCGTCTGGAGTGACGCGAACAAATACGCCAAGTGGCTCGAGGTTGAACTCGCCGCCACGGAAACGCTCGCCGAAGCTGGAGTTGTGCCGAAGGATGTCGCCGCAAAGCTGCGAGCCAACGCCAAGGCCGACGCTGGACGCATCAACGATATCGAATCGCGCGTGAAGCATGATGTGATCGCGTTCACGATGGCGGTCGGCGAATCGGTGGGCGATCCGCTGGCGGCGCGCTGGTTGCACTACGGCATGACGTCGAACGACGTCGTCGATACGGCGCAGGCGCTGCAAATTCGAGATGCGGCGCAGATCATCGAGCGCGATCTCGTGATCTTCGGCGAAGTGCTTGATCTGCGCGCGCACGAATTCCGCCAGACGCCGCAGATCGGCCGCACGCACGGCATTCACGCGGAACCGATTACTTTTGGGCTGAAAATCGCGAACTGGTTTGCCGAGAATCAGCGGAACATCGGCCGTTTGCGCGATGCGGCGGCGCAGATGGCGATCGGGAAGATTTCGGGTGCGGTGGGCAATGCGTCGCATCTTGGGCCCGATATCGAAGCACGAATCTGCAAGCGTCTCGGACTCAACGTCGCGCCGGTCGCGTCTCAAGTGATTCAGCGCGATCGCCATGCGCAATTCGTCAGCACGTTGGCGCTGATTGCGGCGACGCTCGAGAAAATCGCTACGGAGATTCGGCATCTACAGCGCACCGAAGTCCGCGAAGTCGAAGAGCCGTTCGGCGGCGAGCAGCGCGGCAGTTCGGCGATGCCGCACAAGCGCAATCCCGTGAGCTGCGAGCAGATCAGCGGTTTGGCGCGCGTGGTACGCTCGAACATGGTCGCGGCCTATGAAAATGTGGCTCTGTGGCACGAGCGCGATATTTCGCACAGCTCGGTCGAGCGCGTCATCCTGCCCGATTCGACGATCCTGATCGATTACATGCTTAGCAAAATGACAACGATTGTCGGCGAGATGCGCGTGTTTCCTCAGCGCATGATGAAAAATCTCGAATCGACGCACGGACTCGTTTACTCCGGGCAGCTTTTACAGGATGTCGTGGAAAAGGGAATGCCGCGCGACGAAGCGTACAAAGCTGTGCAGGAGAATGCGATGGCGGCTTTCGAGACGGACACGAGCTTTCGCGATCGCGTCGCCAATGATGCGCGGATCAAGAAGTATCTTGATGCCGCGGCGTTGGCGCATACGTTTGATTTGAATCGGCAGCTCCGATATGTTGACGCGATTTTCGATCGCGTTTTTGGCGCGCATCCCGCCGGCGAATCCGGACGAGAGAAGACTGCCGGAGGTTGAGTTGCGCCTCACGGTAGCGCCGGCATCTTGCCCGGCTGTTTTTCTTAGTCGGGTGAAATCGCGGCGAGGTTACAAAACCCGCCGGCAAGATGCCGGCGCTACGAAGATATGCCGGCGCTACAAAACAAAAGGCGCGATCGAGTTTCCTCAATCGCGCCTTGATGCCTCTTCTGAACTCGGCTTGCGCCGCGCTCAGCTGCGGAGGCGGAAATTAAAGTTTACCGCACAACGCGGACCCCACAACAACAATTCGCTAAATAATTACTCGACGCGCTGCACGTAGCGCGCTTCCGAAGTATCGACGCGGATTTTGTCGCCTTCGTTCACGAACGGCGGTACTGATACGACCAGTCCCGTCTCCAATGTCGCCGGCTTACCGACCGCGCTGGCCGTCGCTTTTTGCAGCGTCGGCTCGGTCTGAATCACCTTCAGATCCATCGTATCCGGCAGATCGACTCCGATCGGCTTCTCTTCAAAAAATTCGATGCTCAGCACGGTGTTTGGGATCAGGTAGTACACCGTTTCGCCAAGCAGTTCGCGCGTCAGATGCATCTGCTCGTACGTTTGGGTGTTCATGAAGTGGAAATCGTCGCCTTCGTTGTACAGATACTCGAACTCGACCGAATCGAGAATCGCACGATCGACAAATTCTTCGGCGCGGAAGCGGTAATCGATCATCGTTCCGCTTTTCAGATTCTTTAGGCGTGTCTGCATCGAACCGCGCTTGTTGCCCGGCGTGCGATGGTCGGTGCTGAAAACGGTGTAGAGCTGGCCCTCGTGCTGGATCACCATGCCGGGGCGGAGTTGTGTCGCTTTCACGTTGCTCATGATTTTGCGAACCCGGAGCGCCGGGCTCGATGGCTCCTATGCGATGTCGACGCAAAACTTCTAGTTTCAGCGATTCCTACAGGCTTGCCGTGGACCTGCTGACGGCTGCACGCGGAATAACTCGAGGCACACTGGCGCTAAACTCAACCAGCGCGGGCTAACAGTATAGCGGCCCGTGTTTGAGGCGGTCAATCTTGTGAGGCTGGTGCGGACGGGCCGTCTGCGATGGGTGCCATCAATCGCGCGAAGTCAGAATGTGGTCGCAGGCGGCGGGCCGATCATATAATGTATCCGACGGATTTCTCGCGAGGCTCATTCCGTTGCTGCGCTGGCGCATCGCCATTCTCGTTTCCGCGGCCATCGCCATCAGCTATTTGGATCGGCAGGCTCTCCCCGTCGCAGTCAAAGCGATTTCGCAGACGATTCCTCTGACTAACGAACAATTCTCGGAGTTGCAGTCGGCGTTTCTGCTGACGTACGCGTTATTGTACGCGGGCGGCGGCAAACTCGTTGACGCGCTCGGCACTCGCAAAGGCTTTATGGCGATCATGATTTTCTGGTCGCTCGCCTGTGCCAGCAATGCTCTCGCGATGAATTTTGCGATGCTCGCCGGAAGCCGGTTGCTGCTCGGCGCGGGTGAGGGCGGCGGGTTTCCGGCGGCGAGCCGCGTAGTGTCGGAGTGGTTTCGCGTCGATCAGCGCGCGACGGCGATGGGCATCATCAATGGTGGAACGGCGGTGGGAGCTGTCGTCGCGCCGCCGATGATTTCGGTGATCATTGTTTATCTGAATTGGCGATGGGTCTTTCTTGTCACCGGCGCGGTGGGGCTATTGTGGGTGGTTTGGTGGGCGACGGCTTATAAAGATCCTAAAGTCGATCTTTCCGATGAAAGCAGCGCGGCTTCATCGGTCGTGGACCGAACGAGTCCGGCCGCACAGCCGACCATGGCTTGGATCGACCTGCTAAAAATCCGCGAATGCTGGGGACTGATGTCGGCCAAATTCCTGAGCGACGCAGCCTGGTATTTTTATCTTTTCTGGCTGCCCAAATATTTGTATGACGCCAGAAATTTCGACGTGAAAGCAGTGGGCAGCTTCGCCTGGATTCCTTATGCGGCTGCAGGTGTCGGCTGCCTGGTGGGCGGATGGTTCTCAAGTTATCTTGTGCAGCGAAATTTTTCATTGGGACTGGCTCGTAAACTCGCGCTCGGATTGAGCGCGGCTGTCATGCCGCTCATCATTGTTGTCACGCACGTACCCGTTTCGTGGGCGCTGGTCATCTTTAGCATTGCGTATTTTGGGCAGCAATCGTGGTCAACGTTGGTGATGGTGCTGCCGACGGATTTGTTTCCGCAGCGCGTCGTGGGCTCGGTAGCGGGCCTGGTGGGATTTGGTGGAGCAATGGGTGGAATCGTTTTTGGGCAGGCAGCTGGATATTTGCTCGATCACGGATTCGGTTATGACACCGTGTTCGCGATGGCCGGTTCGCTGCATATCATCGCGTTTCTGATCATTCTCTTGAGCGTGCCGAGAGTGGAGCCTGTCGTGTTGCAAGAAAGATTGAGTTGAGTGAAGGAGCCGAATGAAGATCACTGAGGTCCGCACACGCGTCGTGAGCTGGCGAGGCAAGACGGTGCGGCTGCCGCCGCACTTCTGCACGAATCCGATGGATTTGCTCGCGCTGCCGGAAGCATCGATGAGCACGTTCACGTTTCACGGGTGGCTGATTGTCGAAATTTTTACCGACGCGGGTCTCGTGGGCATTGGAAACGCCGCGCTCTCGCCACAGATTACGAAACAGGTCATCGATCTGTATTTGAAACCGCTGCTAATTGGGCAGGATCCGTGGGACATCGAATTTTTGTGGCAGTTGATGTATCGCAAGACGATGGCGTTCGGACGCAAAGGCATCGGAATGGTGGCCATCAGCGCGGTCGATATCGCGCTTTGGGATTTGCTGGGCAAATCGGCGAAGCAGCCTGTGTATCGTTTGCTCGGCGGCAGAACGAAATCAAAAATTCCCGTGTATGCAAGCCGGCTTTACAGCGTGCCGCTCGATCAACTGGCGAGCGAAGCAAAAAAGTATAAGAGCGAAGGCTACAAAGCCATGAAGTTGCGCTTCGGTTGGGGGCCATTAGATGGCGCCGCGGGCATGCAACGAAACGTGGAACTCGTTCGCACGGTACGCGACGCGGTTGGCGACGAAATCGATGTCATGGCCGACGCATACATGGGCTGGACGCTCGATTACGCGAAGCGCATGCTGCCGCTGCTCGAGCCGTTCCATTTGCGATGGCTCGAAGAGGCGGTGATTCCCGATGATATTCACGGATACGCGGAGCTGAAGTCGTACGGGTGCGTGCCGATCGCGGGCGGCGAGCACGAATTCACGTTGTATGGATTCCGCGAATTGTTGGAAGCGAAGGCCGTCGATTACATTCAGTTCGATACAAATCGTGTTGGCGGCATCACGCAGGCACGAAAAATTGCGGCGCTTGCCGAGGCGCATTCGGTTCCAGTGATTCCGCACGCCGGCCAGCTGCACAACTACCACATCGTCATGGCGAGTTTGAATTCGCCGATGGCGGAATATTTTCCGATCGTTGACGTCGAAGTCGGGAACGAATTGTTCTGGTACATATTTCAGGGTGAGCCGAAAGCGAAGGATGGATTTGTGGACCTCGATGCGAATGTGCCTGGCCTGGGCCTGACAATCGATGAGGAAGCGTTGAAGAAGTTCGAGGTCATTGGCTGATGAGATTGGTACAACTCCGCAATGGCAAAGATCGGCGAGTGGCGATTGTGGAAGAGCCGCAATTGCGTCTGCTTGACGGAGTGTCTTCGGTCTATTCGTTGGCGGAAGCGGCGATTCGCGATGGCGCGAAACTGACGGACCTTGCACGCAAGGCCGCCGGGACGAAACTGATTTTGTACGACGAAATCTACGGCGACAAGTCGGACTGGAAATTGATGGTGCCGATCGATCATCCGGGGGAACCGTCGCGATGCCTCGTTTCCGGCACAGGATTGACGCACCTGGGTAGCGCGAAGAACCGACAGTCGATGCATGAGATTGCGGAGGCAGAGCTGACCGACAGCATGAAGATGTTCCAGTGGGGCATCGAAAAAGGGCGTCCTGCTGCGGACGCTATCGGGATTGCGCCAGAGTGGTTTCACAAAGGCACCGGAACCGCGCTGCGTGCTCACAACGAGCCGCTCGAGATCCCGGCACACGCCGAAGATGGCGGAGAAGAAGCGGAAGTCGCCGGCATCTATATTGTTGGGCCCGGCGGCGAGCCGCGACGCATCGGTTTCGCGGGCGGCAACGAATTCTCGGACCATCAATTCGAGAAGAAAAATTACCTGAATTTAGCCGGCTCGAAGCTGCGGCAATGTTCGCTGGGACCGGAACTCGTCGTCGACACGGCGTTTGAATCGGTGAATGTCGATGTCGCCATCATGCGCGACGGCAAGACATTGTGGTCGAAGTCGTTTTTGTCGGGCGAGCGAGGCATGTGCCACAGCCTGCAAAATCTCGAGCATCATCACTTCAAATTTGAGACGCATCGAAGACCCGGCGATATTCACGTACATTTTTTCGGCACGGCGGCGCTGAGCTTCAGCGATGGCATTCAACTGAGGGATGGCGACGTGATGCAGGCTACGTTTGAAGGATTTGGCCGGCCGCTGCGAAATCCGGTTCGAACAGTCGGCGGCACACAAAAATTGGTGCGTGCGATTCCATTGGGGTGAAGAGTGTCGAAACAAAAAGTAGCGCTACTGGGCTTGGGAATTATGGGTTCTGGAATGGCGGGACGTTTGCTCTCCGCCGGATTTCCATTGACGGTTTACAACCGCAATCGCGCGAAAGCTGATGCGTTGGCGAAGTTGGGCGCTAGCGTTGGAGATACGCCTGCTGAGGCTGTGGCCGATGCGGATGTCATCATCTCGATGGTGTCGGATGACACGGCGTCGCGCGCAGTCTGGACGGGCGCGAACGGCGCGCTCGCGGTGGCCCGGCCCGGGACTTGCTTGATTGAGGCGAGCACTCTATCGG
>Ga0070735_10004596_pt1 | contig 11583 bp, 8 predicted proteins | sample Coa_R1_FD_66443 | JGI IMG/M metagenome (GOLD analysis project Ga0070735, IMG submission 66443) | Surface soil microbial communities from Centralia Pennsylvania, which are recovering from an underground coalmine fire - Coalmine... | ecosystem: Environmental > Terrestrial > Soil > Unclassified ... | reverse complement strand
CGGCTGTGCGGAGCAAGGGAACGCAATCGACAGTCTCCATCTGCTCGCAGGAGCCGGACCGCAGCGATCCAACAGGTGTCTCCGTGTAGTCACTTCCGGACGGAGCTGTGCCGGCCACGCATAACGAATGAGATCAGCCCTGAGAGCAACGCCAGAACGGCGATGAGCGGACATGCGATAGACGCATAGATGCCTCCTGCCGCCAGGAGGTCCGCGCAGTGGTGGCTCAGGCATACGCCTGCGATACTGGCGGCGTTCACTATGCCGGTGACGATGGCGAGAAACACCGCCAACAGGGCGAGCGTCAGCTGGTGCTCAGGGTGGTTCCGGGTCGTCCGTCCACCGACTATGAAGAGTGCGGCAAGGGAAAGGCCACAAACGACAGCGATGATCAGGCCCAGTAGCTCGACGTTTGCATCCGGGCTGGGATTCTCCAGCCAGACGCCGCAGCTACACGCGCCGCCGATCAGTGCCGCTACCGCCCCGAGCCGGAAGAACCACTCGGTTACCGTTGTTCTCTCTACCATGTCCTGCCCGCGACGCCACTCCTTGGAACTCCAGTATGGATCGGTTCCGTCATGGCATCTCTCCTTCCAGCGTCGATCTGACCACTTATCTTCATCAGTCTGCGCCACGAGAGCATTCCTGACCATGAGAAACCCACCCGTTTGCCGGAGAGATGCGTGGAGTTAGCACGCACGCTGGCCACCACCACCGCTCTTCTTTTCCTCTTCGCCCTGGCCCAGTACGCTCGCCGCCGCGGGGCCCCGACTGACGTGACCCGCCGGATCACGCACAACGCCGCCGGCAGCGCCGCCGCCGCGTTCCCTTACTATCTCCGGCTGCGTGATGTCCTTCTCCTGGCGGCGGGATTTACGGCGTTTCTGATCTGGACCGACCACCGCGGGAAGCTGGGAGCCATCCACGCGGTCAGCCGGCCCACGCTTGGCGCGGTGCTCTTCCCGGTCGGACTCGCCGCGGCGGCACTCGCCACCTGGTCTCATCCTCACGCCCTCTCCTTCGCCGCGCTCGTCCTGGCCCTGGCCGATCCTGCTGCCGCTCTCGCCGGTGAGAAATTCTCCACTCGCCACGGGTGCGCCGCCAGCAGCGTCAGCGGAGAACGCTGGCGGTCGCCCGGCTGGTGGGTTCCCGGCGGCAGCAAGAGCGCCGCCGGCTGCGCCGCCTTCTTCGTCGTCTCGTTGCTCCTGGCGACCGTCTTTTGTCTGGCATTCGGCGCCGCCCGGCCGGCCGCCATCTTCGCCGCTGCCGCCATCCTGACCGGCATCGAGGCCTCGCTCGGCTACGGCCTCGACAACCTACCCCTACCTCTCGCCGCCGCACTCCTCGGCGAGATTCTCCTCGGCCTCTGAGCCGACGTAACTCCCTTCATGGAGGGCAGCTCCTTCGGGAGGCCCGCCACGCCGGGCGCTGCGCCGGCAACAGAGGCACAGGGGCCACATCACCGCCGGCGCGCCCACCCGTCGAGCGTCCGCCGCAGTGCGTACACCCCGGCGACGAACAGCACGAAAACGAGCCAGCCGGTAAGCTCGGCATTCCCCGAGGCCATCGCTGCTTCATCTCGATCGGCCATCACCGCTCCCGCCGGCGCTGCAGCAACAGACCACCCAGCTGCAGTGGTACCTGAATAGGCGCGGCCACGCAAACCACCCGGCGAGTCACCCTCCCACCAAACGGCGCCAGAGAGGCAATGAAGAGCAGCATCTGCGCAATGCCCTGCTGGCGCACCCAGGACGGCTCTCCGCCGTGGAGAGTGGCATACGGCGCCCGCCGCATGCCGTCGAGCAGAAAAGCGTAGCGCATGAGCGGCGGCGCCAGCACGGCCCGCGGCAAGCCGCCCCATCGCACCGCTGCCAGCGCGGTGCAGAGTGTCAGCCAGCTATCGGCCTCCCGGTCCAGGACCTCGCCCAGCTCGCTGGTCGCCGTGTGCCGGGCAATCGGACCGTCGAGCCAGTCGCAGAGAATCGCGCCATAGAGAACACCCAGCCAGCCCATCCAGCCGGCCAGACCCCGCCGGTCGCGTACCCCCGAGGCGGCAAGCCCGCCGAGCAGAGCCGCCGTGGCTCCCCGGCTGAGCGTCATCACGTCGACCAGCCCGAGCTCGTGGCCTGTTCGCCGGTTCGCGCGCCTCGCCGCCAGGCCCACGAGGGCCTCCTGCACCAGCAGATTCCCTCCCATCGCCATACCGAAGCGACGGCCGGCGGTGAATCCATACCGTCTGCCTATAGCAACCGACAGCGGTGCAGTGCCGCCAAGCAGTACCAGGCTGATCCTGACGTATCGTCCCAAATCGAGCACGCTCCCCTTCTCCGCCGATCAGTATACGGTAGACCGCGGCCCGCGGCTTCGCCCTCTTGACGGAGATGTCCCGCGCCAGCCTTCGCTCCACGGTTTCACTCTTGCAAGAGCAAGAGCCCCGTGGACGCGACCATGGGAGTTCTCATCCACGGTGGTCCCCCTTTGAGTGAACAAGGTGTTGTGGACGCGACCTTGCGGGTGCCCTCCGGGTATCTCGTGCGTCTTCGAGCAACCTCCCCTGTAGCGCCAGGTCCCTCATGTGTCACTTGCACTCGGATACAATGGCGGCACCATACAAAGAGATCAGGGGCGGAGAGAAGGAATGAGGCACCGGCTGGCAGTGGCGCTTATCAGCCTGCTCGCTCTCCTCGCCTCGAACCTCCCCGGCGCGAACAGCCTCGCCGCCTCGTCCCCCCTGGCGAAGATCCGCTGGATCGGCCATGGCATCGCCGTGCAGCCTCCGGGAGCGCACAGCCGGAACGGCACGGTAAAGATGCCGCTCTTCAACCGCTACGGCCTCTCCACCAGCCCCATCGAGCGAGCGTCGATTGGCTTCAGCGACGGCACCGTCCTGCACATCAACACCAACACCGACATCATCCTGGTCAATCCGCATCAGACCCAGCTCCGGCGCGGCGAGGTGGCCGAGTACCTCGCGCCCGGCACTCACCACGCGGTGAGCTCCGATGCCGCCGTGGCCGCCGCCCTGGGGACGACCTTCGACGTGCGGGTTAGCGGCACGACCTCGACCTTCATCGTCCTCTCCGGCGCCCTGCAGGTGGCGAACAGCGCCGGCGCGGTTGTCGTCAAGAGCAACCACGAAACCACCGTCATTCCCGGCAAGGCGCCCACCCCGCCGGTGGGAGTCAACGCCCTCGCCGTCTTCGCGTGGACCGACGGCATTCCCACCCCGCAGCTCGACCACGACATCGCCCTCGACGCCGACGGCGGCCACATCATCGCCTTCTCCTCGCAGCAGCCGGCCGAGCAGTGGCACGCCGCGCACGCCATCGACGGCCTGCTCTCGCAGGGATGGGAGACGGCCGGCGGGCAGGTCACGAACCAGTGGATCAAAGTCGGCTTTGTCGGCGACAACTTCTATCGCATCTCGCAGGTGATCATCGATCCGGCCGCCACCCACGGCGATCCGGCGTCGGCCGACCTTCAGAACTTCATGATCCGGATTTCCTCCACCGGCACCGATGACGCCAGCTTCACCACCATCTATCGTGGGCATTGCGCCCACATCGATACGCTCCAGGTGTTCAAGCTCCCGGTCCCGGTACGCGCCAGATACGTCGAGCTGGTGGCGATCGACAACTACGGCAACCCCAACCGGCTGGCGGTAGCCGAGTTCGAGGTCTACGCCAGCACCAGCCTGTTTGCCTCGCCGCACGCGGTCGCCACCGATCGCCGCGGCAACATCTACGTCGCCGACGAAACCAGCAACCGGGTACAGGTACTCTCGCCGGCCGGCAAGCTGCTCCACCAGTGGGGGCAGAAGGGCCACAATCCAGGGCAGCTCAATCGTCCGGACGGTATCGCTGTCGACCGGCAGGGCAACGTCTACGTCGCCGACACCCTGAACCACCGCGTCCAGAAGTACTCGCCGTCCGGCCGGCTGCTGGCGCACTGGGGCTCATTCGGCTCCCGCATCGGCCAGTTCTACGATCCGGAGGGTGTGGCGGTAGATGCCACCGGCAACATCTACGTGGCCGATCTGGCCGGCATCGTGCAGAAGCTCACCCCGCGAGGGAAGGCATCGCTGTTCTGGGAGGATCCCGCCATCGACCTGCTGAAAGGGATCGCCGCCGGCATCGAAGGGATCACCCTCGACAGCCGCGGTGACGTGTTCCTCACCGAAGCGCTGTCCGACCGAATCGTCGAGATCGGACCGGATGGCCATCTGCTCGGCACGCGGGGGACGCAGGGCAGCGATCCAGGCCAGTTCTCCTACCCGACCGGCATTGCCGTGGACGGCGCCGGCAACGTCTACGTCGCCGACACCTTCAACAACCGCATCCAGAAGATCGACCCCTCCGGCCGTGCCACCGTCTGGGGTAGCTTCGGAGCCAGTCGGGGCCAGTTCGAGAGTCCGACCGGCGTCGCCACTGACCGCCGCGGCAACGTCTACGTCGCGGACAACTACAACAGCCGGGTCCAGAAGCTCTCGACCAACGGCAAGGTGCGGGCCGTGTGGGGGAAATACGCAACCATCCCGCAGGTACTGGGCCAGCCGGCCGGCATCGCGGTCGACACCCACGGCGACATCTACGTGACCGATGATGTCAACGATCGCGTCCAGCAGCGCAACCCCAGAGGCCACGTCACCGCCGTCGTCGGCTACCACGGCTTCCTGGCGGGAGAGAGCGGCGGCGGTCCGGGCCTGGGGCAGTTCTACTACCCGCACGGCATCAAGGTGGATGCCCGCGGCGCCATCTACGTGGTCGACACGTTTAACAACCGCATCCAGGTCCTCTCCCCGCGCGGCCCGGTCGGCGCGGTCGGAAGCCTGGGCACGCATCCCGGCCAGTTCTACTGGCCTGAGGGCATCGCGCTCGACCCGCGCAATCCGACCGTCTTCTACGTGGCCGATACCTTCAACAACCGCATCCAGAAATTCAGCCTGGTATCGAACGTCGTGCAGGCAACCCTGCAGTTCGGGTCACAGGGACAGGGCCCGGGACAGTTCCTGCTGCCGGGCGGGATCGCGGCGGATGCCTTCGGCAACGTCTACGTCGCCGATACCTACAACAATCGCATCCAGAAGTTCGACAGCCAGGGAAAGCTGCTCGACGTGTGGGGAACGCCCGGCCAGCTGGCGAGCGGCGAGTTCTTCTCCCCCTCCGATGTCGCGGTCGACAATCAGGGTAACGTCTATGTAGCCGACAGCGGCCACGGCGTGATCGAGGAGCTCTCGCCGTCTGGCCAGACGATCCAGACGTTTCGGAACCTGCCCGGTCCCGGCCCGTTTCCCAGCTGCGTCGCGGTCGACAAGCAGGGCAACGTCTACTACGGCGACTCGCTCAACAACTGGATCGTCAAGCTCGCTCCCGATGGCAAAGTCCTCGCCCTCTGGAACTAACGGGCCAGAATGGCGCGCAGTGCCGCCCCACTCTCCGGGTAGCGGAACTCGTACCCCATCGACTGGGCGGCGGCGGGCAGCACCCGCTGGCTGGCCAGCGCCGCCTTGCCCCGCTCCGGGCCCAATGCCAGCCGCATGAACGTCCCATAGAAAGGAACCAGGGCGGGCCGGCCCAGCGCCTCCCCGATCTGGTGGGAGAAGACATCCATCGTCACCGGATTGGGCGCGGTCGCGTTCACCACGCCCTGCACCTCGTCATGGGTTAGCGCGTAGACGATCAGGCCCACCTCATCCTCGAGATGAATCCAGGAGAACCACTGGTCTGGATTTCCCATCGTCCCCCCGGCGAAGAAACGGAACGGCATCGTCATCGGCGGCAGGGCGCCCCCGCCAGCGCCGAGGACGATCCCGGTACGCAGGATGACCAGTCGCACGCCGAGCGCCTCCGCCGGCCGCGCCGCCGCCTCCCACTCTCGGGTAATGAAGGCCGGGAAATCGTCGCCGGCCGGGCTCTCCTCGGTGACCGGCGTTGCGCCGGGTGACCCGTAGTAGCCGATCGCCGACTGATTGACCAGCACGCCAGGGCGCGGCTCGGCGTGGCGAATCGCCTCGACGATCGCCCGGGTGGACGCAACTCGGCTGGCGATCAGCCGCTCCTTCTGGGTGCGGGTCCAGGGCTTGTTGACGATCGGCTCGCCCGCCAGATTGACCACGCCGTCGGCGCCGGAGAGCGCATCCATCCACGCCCCGGGCTGCGGCGGCTGCCAGGCGAGTGCCTGCACCGACGGCCCGAGTCCGGCAGCCTTTGCCGGATCGCGGGTCAGCGCGATGATCTCGTCGCCGCGGCCGGCCAGCGCCTGTACCAGCGCCCGGCCGATGAAGCCGGTCGCGCCGCTGACGACGACCTTCATCCCATCACCGGCTCAGTACAGCAAGCCGCGCGTGATCTCGCTCCCGATCTCCGCCTCGTAGATCGTATCGGGATCGAGCGGGCGCTTGACGGGCGCCACGCCGTGCGGCAGCACGCGTCCCTTACAGCGCGGACAGCGGAAGTTGCCCTTACCGTCCAACTCGAGAACGTCTCCCTGGTGGGTGGGCAGGAAGACCAGATCCTTGAGCGGCGCCCCACGCCGCCCCTCCACCGATCCCAGATCGTAGCCGCAGTTGAGACAGCTCAGCTCCGCATGAACAATCACAGGACGTCCTTTCTCCTTAATGCCGAAGAGGCATGGTATCCCAACGGGCCGCGCGGTGCCAGCTTATGCGTATCCTGTACATCCTAGAGACAGTGGGCACCTCGGGGCCAGTAATCGGGCCGGATGGCCGGCGTCTTCTCCCCTCCTCTGCCCACGCCCGCGTTGCACCGCGCGGTGCAATGCCCTCCGGGGGCGAGGGGAGCGGGCGCGGGCGCCCTTGCAGAGACATTCACCATCAGGTGCCAGGCGTGAGGACGACGGCTCCTGTGCTCGACCGCCCACTGGCGCCCAGTCCCGACAAGGCTCCTCGCGCCGGGACCATGCCACACAGGTTCGATACCATAGAGAGAACCGCGGGGCTGTAGAGTAGCGGTCTAACTCGTCACCCTTTCAAGGTGAAGATCACGGGTTCGAATCCCGTCAGCCCTATACTTCGGCTCCCGCATCGTCCGGGTGTCCGCGGCGACGACCAGGCCGCCATCCGGCGCGACCACGGGCCGAGCGATGCCATGAGCACGCGGACGAATCGCACGACTATGTATCTGCGGATCGTCACCGGCAGCTGCCTCGTCAGGCGTTGATTCCCAGACAAGGCAACGCTACCCCAGCTTCCGAGGCGCCCTTGAGGGAGAGCCCGAGCAGCGGGACCGCCGGGAGCCGCCACCGGTGACGATGGCAGACAATGGGCCGTGCACGGCCCATCTCAACATCTGGCGCGGGCGCTGCTATGAGCGAGAAACTTCCTCATATCCTCCTCATCACCTGCCACGATCTGGGCCGCCATCTGGGCTGCTACGGCGTGCCCACGGTGCGGACACCCAGCCTCGACGCGCTGGCCGCCGGCGGCATCCGCCTGGAGCGCGCCTTCGCCACCGCCCCCAGCTGCAGCCCCAGCCGGGCCGCCATCGCCACCGGCCGCTACCCGCACAGTAACGGCGTCATGGGTCTAGCCCACCCGCCCTTCGATTGGGACCTCCATGCCGATGAACGCCACATCGCCGGCATCCTGCGTGACGCCGGCTACCAGACTCACCTCTTCGGCTTCCAGCACGTCACGCCGCATCCCGCCCGCCTGGGCTTCGACGAGCTACATAGCTTTGACCAATTGCGCGGCTGCTACGAGCCGGCGCTGGGCGCTCCGGTGGCGGAACGGGTCGCCGCCTTACTGGCCGATCCACTCCCGGACCGCCCGCTCTACCTCGAGGTCAATCTCGAGGAGCCGCACCGGCCCTACGATCAGGGTGGCGCGACGCCCGACGAGGAGCGCGGCGTCTGGATTCCCCCCTGCCTGCCGGAGGGCGCAGCGGCGCGGGAGGAGATGGCGGCGCTGCAAGGCGCCATCCGTCAGGCCGATCGGGCAATCGGCCGGATGCTCGCCGCGCTCGACGCGGCGGGGCTCGCCGGCTCCACTCTCGTCGTCTTCCTGGCCGATCACGGGCTGGCCATGCCGCGCGCCAAGTGCACGCTCTACGATCCGGGCATCGAGGTCGCCCTCCTGTTGCGCTGGCCGGATGGTGGAATCGCCGGCGGCCGGACGTGTCCCCACCTGGTCAGCAACGTCGATCTGCTGCCCACCCTGCTCGCGGCGGCCGGCCTGCCGGCGCCCGGGCGCACTCAGGGCCGGTCCTTCCTCCCTGCGCTGCGTGGCGAGCCGTTCGTCTCACGCACCGCGGTCTACGCCGAGAAGACCTTCCACAGCTACTACGATCCCATGCGAGCAATTCGCAGCGAGCGCTTCAAGTACATCCGCAACCGCGAGACGGCGTTTGCCGTCGAGGTGCCGGCCGATGTGGAGCCGGGCGCGATCTTCCGGAGCCACGTCGAGCGTTATCACGGCAGCCAGCATCCGCCGGCCGAGCTCTATGACCTCGACGCCGACCCGCTGGAGCAGCACAACCTCTCCGGCGACCCACACTACCGGGAGATCGAGCGCCGCCTCGGCGCCCAGCTCCGCACCTGGATGGTGGAGACCGGCGATCCGCTACTGAGCGGCCCCATCGCTTCACCCGCCGCGCGCCAGGCCTGGCAAGTGGGAGTCGGCGCCAGTGAAGCGCCCTGAGCGTTACCAGCCCACCGCGATCGGTTCCGGGCTCACCGTCAGCCGTGACGGCTCGCCGGCACTCCCGCGTCTCAGCCGTGCCGCCGGCAGGCGTGTCCCATCGCTCTCGTCTCCGCCCACGCTAATGCTCGGCACGCCGAGTAGATAGCCCTGCACGCCCCGACCGCCGCGCGCCCACGGGCCGGTCTCTCGGCTCATGTGCTGGATCATCTCGAGCATCTCGACCGTCTCGATCCCCTCGGCGATCACGTACGCGCCCATCTCACGGGCCAGCGCGAAGATTCCCGCCACCACCGCCCGCGCCGACTGGTCGGTGCCGGCATGGTAGATCACTCCGCGGTCGATCTTCACGAAGTCGACCTTTAGCTGGCTCAGCACCCCCAGTCCGGCATTCCCGGCGCCGGTATCGTCCAGCGCGAACTTGAAGCCGTGCGTGCGGAGCAGCTGCGCCTGCCGGACCACCGTGTCCGGGCGTATGATGGACCGCTCGGTCAGCTCGAGCACGACCTGCTCGGGTCCCAGCCCGGCACGACGTACCGCCTGGACCAACTCCGGCGCCGGCAGGCCGTCCCGTTCCAGCGATTCCGGGGCGACATTCATGAAGAGCAGCGTCCCGGCCGGCAGCTCCCCGGCACGTGCCAGAATAGCCGCCCGGCACACCGCGTCCAGTTCCCGCGCCCGGCCAATTCTGGTTGCAACGTCGAATGCGTCCTGCGGCCCGACCAGACCGTACTCCGTACCCGGCCGTGCCAGCGCCTCGTAGCCCAGAATCGTACCGCGGTCGATATCCCAGATGGGCTGGAAGGCAACCTCGACCTGCTGCTCCGCGAGCAGCCGCCGCACCGCCTGTGCCTGCGCCCAGGAAGCCACCAGCGTGCTCTCCCGAATCTCCTCAAAGCTGATCACCACATCACGGCCGCGCCGCTTGGCCTCGCCCAACGCCTCGCACGCCTGTTGGTTCAGCAGGTCGGCGTCGGCCTCTCCCGGGTGGATCGCTGCCAGCCCGCAGCTGATTGTGGCGCCGGCCAGCAGTGATGGCGTCTCGGCGCGCAGCCGGTCAGACAGTGCCATGCCCTCGCTGAGGGGCGTGTTCGGCAAGATTACCGCGAAGTCGTCGGCGCCGAGGCGGAAGGCGTGGTGCAGTGCCGGCGCCGCGGCCAGCACACCGCCGATCGCCACCAGAATGCTGTCGCCCCGCTGTCGCCCCTGCTCCTCGTTGATGGCACGAAAATCGTCGATGTTGACGCGCGCCAGGCTCAGCGGCGTCCCGCGCTCCGCAGCGGCGCGCACCTCTCGCCGCAGCGCCTCCTGGAAGCCACGCTCGTTCCCCAGACCGGTGAGGTGGTCGTGCAGCGCCGTGCGTAGCAAATCGCGGTTGAGCCGCTGCAGCGCGCGCACGTTCTCCCGGCTCTGCACGACGTACTGGCGCTGCACGTAGTGCAGCATGAGCAGGGGAACCGCGAAGATCAGCACGCCCACAACCCCCAGCGCGGTGAATGCCACGCTCAGCGCCAGGCCGCTCAGACAGAGCACGATGTAGTGCGGCATCAGCCATTGATAGTTGGCCCGCCACATCTTCCACCCCGACAGGGCGTCCCCGTGGTCTCGCGCCAGCGTGATGGCCATGGCCACCAGGCCGGTCTCCACCACAAAGTAGCCGAGCGCGGCCAGCACCGCCACCGGCACCAGAATGTCCAGGTCACGCGCGTTGAGAGGCAGGGCGAGAAGGCCCAGCGCCCCAACGGCAATCGATCCGCCCAGGATGTGCACCGACCAGTTGAACAGTGCTCGGTGGAGTTGACTGAAGCCGCGCCGCTGCCGCGTGTGATGAACCAGCGCGATCACCCCACTGACGCAGGCCAGGCCCGGAATACCGGCCAGCAGCGCCGCGGTAAAGGCGATCCCTACCGAGACCGAGACCGTTCCCTGCCCCGATAGGTCCACCTCCAGCACCTCGGCCAGGCCACCCAGCACCGTGAAGAGGACAATGGCCACCGCCGAAGTCCCGCGCCCATTGAGCGCGCTCATGAAAAGCAGCCCGAGCCCGGCGGCGGCCACCGTGATCACGAAGGAAGTCTGCGCCCAGGACGGCGCCATTCTCTCTACAGTCGGGCTCGGCGGCGTGGCCTCCCAGATCGCTGGCTCGGCCCGCTCGATCCGCTCCGCCGGCATGGCGGTCTCACCCGGCACCGGTCTCTCCAGCGCCGCCGCCTGCGACTCGGCTGCCGGCACCTCGCTGGCGCAGATGACCCGATTGCGTCCGCTGCTCTTCGCGGCGTAGACCGCCGTGTCCGCTATATGCAGCAGCTCGGTCGTCGTCCGCCCGTCGTGCGGATAGCACGCCACTCCCAGGCTCATGGTGACTCCCAGGTCGTCTGCTGCCGGCGATACCGAGAACCGTGCCCCTTCAATCGCGCGACGCAGCCGCTCCGCCAGCTCCAGTGCCTGCTCCTCCTCGACCTCCGGCAAGATGAGCGCAAACTCCTCGCCGCCGAAGCGCGCCGCGATGTCGTAGTCCCGCACCGTGGCCTGGATGATGCCGGCCACGCCGGTCAGAACGGTATCACCCGCCAGGTGCCCGTAGGTGTTGTTGATCTCCCGCAGGTGGTCGAGATCGGCCATGATGACCGCCAGCGGCCGGTCGAAGCGATGGGCCCGCTCCAGCTCGGCGGCGAAGAGGGCGGCGAAGTGGCGGGCGTTGTACAGCCCCGTCTTCGCATCCGTCTCGGCCTCCCTCTTCAGGCGCGGCACCATCAGCGACTGATAGAGCAGGCCTACCGGCGCCAGCGCGGGAAGCACGAACCAGGGCTTCACCATCCAGAGCTCCGCGACTGTGCAGCCCACACAGAGCAGGACGAAGTCGCTGAGCAGTGACCCCCCATCCAGAATTCCAGACTCCGCCCAGGGTACGTGACGCGCCAGTACCA
>Ga0070735_10004595_pt1 | contig 11585 bp, 13 predicted proteins | sample Coa_R1_FD_66443 | JGI IMG/M metagenome (GOLD analysis project Ga0070735, IMG submission 66443) | Surface soil microbial communities from Centralia Pennsylvania, which are recovering from an underground coalmine fire - Coalmine... | ecosystem: Environmental > Terrestrial > Soil > Unclassified ... | reverse complement strand
GATACCACCGGCGATGGCGGGACACATGGCGCAATGTTGCTGGTAGATTGCGGCGCCATTTTGGGCAAGGCTGGCGCAGGACAACGCAAACAGCACGAGCCAACGTGGTTTCACGAATGCCTCACGGACGAGCGCCGGACGCGCCAGTATAGCGCTCGATGCTTGTCAGCTCTGGAAGATCGGGAACCCAGGGGAGACGCTACTGTGTCCGGTACCACTCCACCGTGCGGCGCAAGCCTTCTTCGAAATCGACAGTGGGTTTATAGCCCAGGCCCGCTTCCGCTTTCGAGATATCGGCGAGGGAGTGCTTGATGTCGCCGCTGCGCTCCGGGCCGTGCTTCGGCTGTCCCGCGAAGTTGGTCAGCGGCTGCAGCAGCTTGAACGTTTCATTGAGTGTGACTCTGCGGCCTGTAGCCACGTTAAAGACCTGTCCCGCCGATTTTGCCGCGGGCACTTTGCAGGCCAGCAAATTTGCGTCGACGGCATTGTCAATGTAGGTGAAGTCACGGCTCTGCTCGCCGTCGCCGTGGATCGTCGGCTGCTCACCGTCCAGCATCAGCGTGATGAATTTCGCCAGAACGCCGGAATAGGGCGATGAAGGGTCCTGGCGGGGGCCGAAGATATTGAAGTAGCGCAGACAGACGGTCTCGAGCTGGTAGCAGCGGTAGAAGGAGACCATATACTGCTCGCTGGCCAGCTTGGCCACGGCATACGGGGAAATAGGATCGGGCTTCATGCCTTCGTGCTTGGGGAGTGTGGGCGTGTCGCCATAGGCGGAGGACGAAGCGGCATACACCACGCGCTTCACCTTGGCATCGCGGGCGGCCACCAGCAGGTTGACAGTGCCGTCGACGTTGGCGCGGTTGTTGCCAAGAGGATCGAGGACCGACTTCGGTACGGAAGGAATCGCCGCCTGGTGGAGAACGAAGTCCACTCCGGCGCAGGCTTTGTGCATAGCATCCAGATTCAGGATGTCAGCTTCATGGAAATCGATACGGTCGAGAATATCCGCGATGTTTTCGCGTTTGCCGGTTGAGAAATTGTCGACGCCGCGAACTTGTTCGCCACGGGCGAGCAAGGTATGCGCGAGCGATGATCCGATGAATCCGCCAATGCCAGTGATGAGATAGAGAGACATGCCCTCAACATCATAGCAATGCGGGGCAGGATGCCTGGTCAGAATTTGTTCCCCCGGATCAAATGAATCACAGCATCTGGGGAGGAGGAACTTCGCCCGGTTTGGCGGGCGTCTGGCTTTTGCGGACGATCCTGAGGAAGTCTTCGCGCATCAGCATCTGGCGGCTTTCGAAGAATTCGATGAGTGCTTGCACCGCGGCGCCGGGATCGGTAATCAACGGTACGGCATTCAAAGGTCCAGTCGCCGGAAGCGAAGACGCAATTCCCGGTCCCATGATTACGCAGGCATGGGTGATCGTGGCCAACATCTGGCGCAAATGTGCCTGGTTTTCCTCGGACATGTCTACGAAAGCGATGCCCATGCCGAGGTAGGGATAATTGACCCGCACGGTACCTTGGGTTTCGATGCGAATGCCGTTGGCTTCCAGCTTCAGGTGCAGCAGGGTTCCTGCAGGATAGGTGGCCTGCGCTTCGACGTAGCAACCATGCAGGCTGATGTCAGTGAACGAGGCCCAGGTATTCACGTCGCGGCCCTCTTGCCGGATCTGTACGCTGCCTTCGCATTTGTAACGCCGGCTGCGGCGTTTCTCGGCGCCTTGGTAATGCTCGTCGACCGGATTATTCGAGCCCGGGTGTTCCTCTGCGGGTGGCGCAACCGGCCGCTTGAGCGCCTTCAGATAAGCGATGCCGTCATTGATTTCTTCTGCCATAAATCCCGCCTGCGGTCGAGCGCCCCTTGAGTGGAAATTGGCTTCCGGCAGCCACGCAAGTGCATTTGCCGGGAACTCTTCTGTCTCTATCGGTAGAACTCTGATTTGAGTTTAGGTGGGGGAAATACGAGGTGCGGGTTAGAAATCTCTAACCTAGAGGCGCTGTCGAGGATGCCTCACCCGCAGGCGATTGCTGTGCCAGTTGCCGGATCTGCTTCCAGAGTTCCTCGCGTCCGGCGCCGGTCTTGGCCGAGTAGGGAAGCAGGCGCGCCGAGGGATACTGGCTGCCAAGAGTTCGCAACGCGTTCTGCAGTTGATTGTTTGAGAGCCGGTCGCTCTTAGTGCCGACCAGAAGGAATTCCCGGCCGGTGGCGTTAAGGAAGTCCAATAGGCGACGGTCGCTGTCCTGTGCCGGCACGTTGATATCGACCAGGGCCACGCACAGTGCGAGGGTCGGACGGTGATTGAGGTAAGGCTCGATAAATTTAGGCCATTCCTGGGAAATCTCGCGCGAAAGTTTGGCATATCCGTAGCCGGGCAGGTCGGCGAAAATCATCTCGGGACGCGGCTTTCCGGGCCACCGGATCTCAAAGAAATTGATGCTGCGGGTGCGCCCGGGAGTGGAACTAGTGCGCGCCAGCTTGGTCCCTACCAGGGAATTGATCACGCTGGACTTGCCGACATTGGAACGGCCCAGGAAGGCAATTTCTGGAACGCTCGGAGCAGGGAAGTGCGCGGCATCGGTCGCCGCCGCCAGAAATCGGGATAGGACCCTCATGCTCAAGTGTGCAACGATGGGCGGGAAATTGGCAAGGAGACGGGTAGATCTGGGAATTCATTTGACAGCAGAGGTGGCGGTACATAATATTCAACCGTATGGTTGAATATCAACACTCCGCCGAACTGGATCGAGTCTTTTCGGCACTGGCGGATCCTACCCGGCGGGCAATCCTACGGGCGCTGGCGGATTGTCCGGCCACGATCAATCAGATCGCGCGACCGTTCCCGGTCTCGCTGAATGCGATTTCCAAACACGTGATGGTGCTGGAGCGGGCGGGCTTGTTGCGCCGCGAAATCAAGGGCCGGGAGCATCACTGCTGGATCGAGCCGCGTCCATTGCGGGAAGCTGATGTTTGGCTGGAATATTATCGGCAGTTCTGGGAATTGCGGATGGATGCCTTGGCAACGTACTTGGTGCGCAAATACAAAGGCGCGAAGAAGGGAGGGGCGCATGGAAAAGACCGCTGATGGGAACCATCGGATCGTAGTACGCCGGAGGATGCCGGTGCCGCGGGAACTGGTGTACGAGTCTTGGACTGACCCGGAGAGCATCCGGGAATGGATGTGTCCCGGGGATGTCATTTCGGCGGAAGCGACGCTGGATGTGCGGGTGGGAGGAGCGTTTCGCATCGTCATGCGCAGCAAGGAGCGGATGCATGAACATGTCGGCACCTACGAAGTGGTGGATCCGCCGGCAAAGTTGAGATTCACGTGGGCGGGATTGGAGACTCCGGAGGAGATCACGCGCGTGACGGTGGAGTTCGTGGCTCGGGGTCAGGAAAGCGAACTGATCATCACGCACGAGGGATTCTCGAAAGGCAAGGAAGCGGAACGTTACGAGATGGGTTGGGGGACCATTGCGGACAAGTTTGCTGGGTATCTTGCGCACAGCCAGAAGCCGTCGCGTGGCGTCAGTTCCCGGCACTAAGATTCTGGGCCCGGTGAAGGCCCACCACTGAAAGGAACCCATAATGTCTGAGGAACAAAACAAGGCCGTGGTGCGCGAATTCACTCGGATATTCAAGAACCAACACAATGTAGACGGAATCGAGCATCTCTTCGACCAGCGATTCCAACATCATTTCCGCATGCCGATGAGTCCCGGCCTGGAAGGATTCAAGCAGGTAGGGCGGATGATGAATGGAGCTTTCCCTGATGTGGTGGTGAAGGAAGACGACCTCGTCGCGGAGGGCGACAAGGTTGTCGAACGAAGCTCGGCGGTTGCGACGCATAAAGGATCGCTGATTGGAGAGAAGCCGACCAACAAACGAATCCAGTGGACCGAGATTCACATTTACCGCATGCAGGACGGGAAGATCCGCGAACACTGGGTGGAAATGGCAATGATGGAACTTTTGCAGCAGATTGGAGCGCTACCGGCGATGATGCAAGCCGCCTAACGTTCGGGCGCGATACAGGAAACGACAAGGGGTGTTCTTGAAAGGAGAAGGGATGCCGATTTATCAGACCGGGGAATACCGAATGAAGGCGTCAGGCGTAGAAAAGGTTAAAGGCGCAATCAAAGAGTTCGTCACTTACGTGCAAGCGAACGAGCCAGGCACCCACATGTATCTGGCCTGGCAGCAGACGGATGATCCGACGCATTTCCTGCATCTGTTCATTTTCGAGGATGCGGCCGCACAGGTTCGACACGGGGAATCCGATGCCGTCAAGCGCTTCGAAGCGGTCTACGGTCCGGAATTGGTTGGGGAAGAAGTGGAGTTCACCGATTACGAAATGGTGGCAGGGAAACGGGGGAACACTCCCTGGTCGGTCGAAAGTTAGAGGGAGAGGAGTTCGGAGAAGGCGAGACTCGACTGCTGCTCTTGCGCATCAGCCGTCGCAGTGCGGATGAAACGCGGGCTCCGACGGGGCACACAACGGCGCGAGTGGAATCCGCACGAGGATCGCGTCGTCCAGCCGCACAATCAGGGCGGAGAACTTCTGCTTGCCCACATTGTGCATGGCCTCGTAACGGGGATTGAGCGGTTCCACATCCACGCGGAGGGGTGCCTTGGCGTCTTTGGGCACGTCGAAGCTCACGTGGACGTCGGGCTTGCCGTCTCCATCGATGTCAACAACTTCGGAGACGCGAGAGGGCAGAGCGCTCGCGGGTTTCCAGTCAAGCTGCACAAATGGTTTCTCGCGCTGCAGCATGTGCGGAGAGACTGGCCGGTGAATCTCGATGGTGTATCCGGCGGCCTGGACCGTGCGCACCTTCGGCCCCCCGGAGTACATCTCGTCCACGTGAAGTCCCAGGCTGGAAAATCCTTTGGTGAAGATGCCGTAGAGAAGAAACGGGGCCAGCACGGCGGCACACAGCGTCAGTCCCGCTGCGGAGTAACCGAGTTTTGCCGCCAGTTGCCTCATCATTCGGACCTCAGACCTTGGACCTCACTTCGCTTCGAAACTCAAAACTCGAAACTCGAAACTCTTCTGCGTCCTACAGAACTACGTGCAGGATAGTGGCGACACCCTGCGCAATGATGCTGCCCCCGAACATGATCGCCATTGCCCAGGCGGCGTAGAGAAACATCAGACGCGCGCGTTCTGGTTTGACCGCGACCTCCGTCCCGCGGATGTGCCACACGACTGCATCTTTGGGGCAGGCGTCCACGCACGCGCCACACTTCATGCAGGACATAAGGGTCTCGCCGCGGGCAATCGATTCGTCAGTCAGCGACATCGTCGGACAGCTTTTCTGGCAGAGCAGGCACGGTGCGCACAGGGTGCCGTCGATCTTCACTTCGAACACGCAGGTCTTGTTGAAGATCGACTGGAACGCGCCAAACGGGCAGAAGAAGGCGCACTGAGCTCTTTTCTTCGTCAGCAGCGGCAGGCCGATCACCAGCCCGGCAAACAAGAGCACGAAGATTCCGTTTTGCACCAAGCCTACAGTGTTGCGCGCCGCCACGTATTCCGAAACTGCCTTGAAAGGGCAGAGCCACATGCAGTATGCGGGCTCGAAGAGCGCCAATGACAGCAGCACCATTGCAAGCAGCACAGCCCATGGTCCGTAGCGCCAGCGCGGATCGATCTTGCGGAGCTTCGCCTTGGCTGGGATTGACGCCATGCCCTCTTCGATCCCGCCGAAGAAACAGGCGTAGCTGCACCAGCCTTTGCCCACCACGATCGTGATCGCGAGCCAGATGCCGGCCATCGCGGCCATCCCTGCGCCCGACATGCCTCCGCCGGGCAGGATGGAGCCTGGAAAGACCAGTGTCTTGGTGAAGGCGGCCGGCAGAATCAGCAGCGGGATCGGCAGGTAACAAAATGGCGTACGGCCGGCGATCATTTCCTCGATGGGGATTCCCATCGTCCCGCGCATCACCATGACGTTGTGGATGAATCCCACGGGGAAAAGAAGTCCCAACGCTACGAAGAACCAGCGGCGCCAGCGGTAGGTTTTCCAGGTTCGCATCATCAGGAAGAAGAGAACTATCATGAACGCGCCGGTGAGGATGGCCGCAATGCGTTGCGCACGGTTCGCGTGAGCGAAGGCTGGGGTGAACATCAGAGCCGACCAGAGGGAGACGGGCAAGGTCAACAGAACGCAGCGTCCGATGCTGCGTGGTTGCGGAGCGGAGACGGCTTTAGTAGCCATACGCGCCCTTCCCGATCAGGATGGCCAAACCCGCATAAAGATAATAGAGAGCGATCAGCACCATCGCCATGCGTGCGACCGTGGTCACAGCTTCGTTACGGCGTACCCAGCCGAGTCCAGCGAAGGGCACGAACCAGACTGAGGTTCCCAGGAAAAATGCTGCGAAGAAAAGCACAGCGGCTGCAACGCTCGCCGCCTCCGCCGCGCGCACGCCCGCTGCCAGGAACGGCGGGCAGAGACTCACTCCGGTCAGGAAGCCCAAAACCGCCGCGGCGGAAACCCGGGGCGCCTTTACAGCGCCAATGTTAACCAGTTCTGCCCTTGCGCACGAATGCCCGCGAGCCCGGCCCACTGCGTACGCATAGCGAAGCAACACACACCCCAGCAAGAGATGGATGGCGGCGAACACCAAAGGGTGCCTCCCGGGGGCGAGACGCCCCCGCGACAGCCGGCGGGACGCCGGCGCTACGGTTTATTGATGCGCGGTGGGAGCGTCGGTGTTGCCGGTCGTCAGCGGCGGCGTAATCGGCTCGGTGACTTCCTCTGCGACCTTGGGCAGGGGCGATTCCAGCGCGATCTGCAGCACCTGATCCATGGTATCCACGAAATGGAGTTTCATGGCGGTGCGCAGGTTCTCGGGAACCTCGGCCAGATCCTTCTCGTTATCTTTCGGCAGAATGACCTCGAACAGACCGGCGCGATGCGCAGCCAGCAGCTTTTCTTTCAGGCCGCCGATGGGCAGGACTTTGCCGCGCAGGGTGATCTCTCCAGTCATAGCCAAATCCCGGCGCACGGGAATCTTGCTGAGTGCGCTGGAGATGGCGGTGGCGATGGTGATGCCTGCCGATGGACCATCCTTCGGGATCGCGCCCTCGGGCACGTGCACGTGGAGATCGAGATTGCGATAGAAGTCACGGGTCAGGCCGAGCCGGTGCGCGCGCGAGCGAACATAGGACATGGCAGCCTGTGCAGATTCCTGCATGACGTCGCCCAGTTTTCCGGTGAGTGTGAGCTTGCCTTTGCCATCGACGACCGTCGCTTCGGTGCTCAGAATCGAGCCGCCGACTTCGGTCCACGCCAGCCCGGTGACCAGGCCGACTTCGCTCTTCTCGTGTGCCAAGGTGTCGCGGAACTTGATCACGCCCAGGAAGTCATTGACGTTCGCCCCGGTGATCGTGATGTTGTAGCTCTCGCCTTCCTTGACCACCTTGCGCGCAACCTTGCGGCAAACATTGCCAATCTCGCGCTCCAGATTGCGGACGCCAGCTTCGCGGGTATAAGAGCGGATCAGGCCAGTGATGGCCTCATCGGTGAACTTGATGTTCTTTTCGGACAGTCCCGCCGCGAGCATTTGCTTCTTCACCAGGAACTGCTTAGCGATCTCGACCTTTTCCTGCTCGGTGTAGCCGTGCAGCCGGAGCACCTCCATTCGGTCTTGCAGGGCGGCAGGAATGGTGTGCATCACGTTGGCCGTGGCCACGAAGAAGACCTGCGACAGGTCATATTCCACGTCGAGGTAGTGGTCGACGAACATGAAATTCTGTTCGGGATCGAGCACTTCGAGCAGCGCCGCCGACGGGTCGCCGCGGAAATCCATCGACATCTTGTCGACTTCGTCGAGCATGAAGACGGGATTCTTGGTGCCCGCCTTCTTCATCATCTGGATAATCTGGCCTGGCAGCGCGCCGATGTAGGTGCGCCGATGGCCGCGAATCTCGGCCTCGTCGCGCACGCCGCCCAGAGACATGCGGACAAACTTGCGGCCAGTTGCCTTGGCGATCGACATGCCCAGCGAAGTCTTGCCCACTCCCGGAGGTCCGACAAAACAGAGAATCGATCCCTTGGGATTCTTTACCAACTGCCGCACGGCGAGAAATTCAAGGATGCGCTCCTTGATCTTCTCCAGCCCATAATGATCTTCGTTCAGAACTTTTTCGGCGCGAGAGATATTGCGGATTTCCTTCGAGCGCTTCTTCCAAGGCACAGCCAGCAGCCAGTCGAGATAGTTGCGCGAAACGGTCGACTCAGCCGACATCGGCGGCATCGCTTCCAGTTTCTTGAGTTCCTGCACGGCTTTGTCTTTGACTTCCTTGGGCATGCCTGCAGATTCAATCTTCTTTTTCAGTTCGTCGAACTCACTCTTCTCGCCGCGGCCCAGTTCCTTCTGGATGGCCTTAATCTTTTCGTTGAGGTAGTACTCTTTTTGCGCCTTTTCCATCTGGCGCTTCACGCGCGACTGGATGGTGCGGTCGACGTTGAGCTTTTCGATTTCGATATCGAGCACGTCGGCAATGCGCGTCATCCGCTCGGCGGGATCGAAAATCTCCAGCAGTTCCTGCTTTTCTTCAATCGATAGTTGAAGGTTGGCGGAGATTACGTCCGTGAGCTTGGCCGGATCTTCCATGCGCACAGCCGAAATCATGGTCTCGTAGTTCAGTGCCTGGCAAAGCTTCACGTATTGCTCGAACAGCGAAGTGACCCGTTGCATGCTGGCTTCGAGGGCCGGGTTCATCTCCGTGGTAAAGCGGGCGACGCGCACGGTTGCCTGCATGTAGCCGTCGGTGTCGGTGACCTGGAGAATCTTGCCGCGCTCAACGCCTTCGACCAGAACTTTAATGTTGCCGTCAGGGAGTTTCAGGCTCTGCACGATATTGACGATCGTGCCCACCTGGTAGATCTCGTTAGCCTTGGGTTCGTCAATGGAGGCATCATGCTGTGTGGCCAGGAAAATCTTCTTGTCGGCCGCCAGCGCCTCTTCCAGGGCGCGTACGCTCGATTCGCGGCCCACTACGAACGGTGTCATCATGAACGGAAAGATGACCACGTCCCGAATGGGCATCATGGGCAGCTTTTTCGATTCGTACTTTTCCTTGGATGTAGTCACAGAATCTCCCTGGGGTGACGGCCAAACCCGACAGCCTACCTGATTCTACCTTGTCTTGATGGTCCAGCGAAATGGCACGGAAGCTGTAAGGGTGGGTCGCTGCCGTTAGTTGTAGCCATAAGGAGAGAGCGGCCATTCTAACGGCAAATGAACCAACGACTAAGCGCGAATTGCTATCCTGCCTTCTCCATTACCGTAGCGAAGGAAGCAGTGCGCTTTTCCACCATTTCCCGGGTCACTTCGAACTCTTTCAACTTCTTCTGGCTAGGCAGATTGAACATGAGGTCGAGCATGAGCTCTTCCAGAATCATACGGAGCCCGCGAGCCCCCACCTTGCGTGCCATAGCCTGGCGCGCGATGGCCCGCAGAGCCTCGTCGGAAAACTTCAGCCGCACATTCTCGAACTCAAACAGCCGCTGGTATTGCTTGACGATGGCATTTTTCGGCCGGGTCAGGATTTCGATCAGGGCAAATTCGTCGAGATCCTCGAGCATGCCGACCACCGGCAGACGGCCGACAAATTCGGGGATCAAGCCGAACTTGATCAGGTCTTCCGGTTGTACCTCCTGCAGCAGTTCCTGGCTCCGCTTCTTTGAACTGAAGGCCTCTTCCTTTTCGGCGTCCTCACCGCTGCGGAAGCCCAGCGACTTCTTGCCCATACGTCGGGAGATGATCTTATCGAGCCCCACAAAGGCTCCGCCGCAGATGAACAGGATATTGGTGGTGTCGACCGGCGTGAATTCCTGGTGGGGATGCTTGCGCCCGCCCTGCGGAGGCACATTAGCGATCGTGCCTTCAAGAATCTTCAGCAGCGCCTGCTGCACGCCTTCGCCGGAGACGTCGCGGGTGATGGACGGGTTCTCGTCCTTGCGCCCGATCTTGTCAACTTCGTCAATGTAGATGATGCCAGTCTGGGTGCGGCTTACGTCACCGTCGGCGGCCTGGAGTAGTTTCAGGATGATGTTCTCGACGTCCTCGCCAACGTAGCCCGCTTCCGTCAGAGTGGTGGCGTCAACGATGGCGAAGGGAACATCCAACATTCGCGCCAGAGTCTGGGCCAGCAGCGTCTTGCCGGTTCCGGTGGGGCCGATCAGCATGATGTTGGATTTGGTCAACTCGATGCCGTCGCCCGTCTTCTGCCGGTTCATGAAGATGCGCTTGTAGTGGTTATAAACCGCGACGGCCAGCTTCTTCTTGGTCTGCTCCTGCCCGATCACGTACTCATCGAGGAAGGTTTTCACTTCCTGCGGCTTGGGCAACTGGTTGGGAGTGCTGGACGGTGGCGTTGCAGTGCGGTCGTCTTCCAGGATGGAGTTGCAGACGGCAACGCACTCATCGCAAATGTAGGCGCGCGGATAATCGCTGGGAGATGAGATCAATTTCGCGACCGCGTCCTGCGACTTATGACAGAACGAACAGCGTAGGATCTCGTCAGTTCCCGACTTGTTTTTCACTCGGCTCTACTCCTTCAGCGGTTCCACGGCATGATCGAACCTCAAATTCTGTTGACCGATCGCCCATGCCGTTTCAGTTCAAACCTCAGGCGCGAAGGCCGATCATACCGCTTTTGCCGTCTTGTAGATGATATCGTCTATGATTCCGTATTCCTTAGCCTGCTGCGCGTTCATGATGAAATCGCGCTCGACATCTTTTTCCACTTTGTCCAGTTTCTGCCCGCTATGCTTCGAGAGTAACTGGTTCGTTATCTCGCGCATGCGCAGGATTTCCCGGGCGTGGATGTCAATGTCGGTAGCCTGGCCGGACAACCCTCCCATAGAGGGCTGATGTATTAGAATCCGCGAATTCGGAAGTGCCAACCTCTTTTTGGGTTCGCCTGATGCCAAAAGTAACGCGGCCATAGATGCCGCTTGGCCAACACAGAGAGTCATGACGTCGTTTTTCACGTATTGCATGGTGTCGTAAATCGCCATGCCGGCCGTAATCGAACCACCGGGAGAGTTGATGTAAAGCTGAATGTCCTTCTCCGGATCTTCTTGAGCCAAAAACAACATTTGGGCGATCACCAGGTTGGCGATGTTGTCGTCAATGGGTGTGCCGATGAAGATAATGTTGTCGCGGAGCAGCCGGGAATAGATGTCGTAGGCGCGTTCGCCGCGACCGGTCTGCTCGATGACCATCGGGACCAGCATCATTTGCGGATCGTTATTTTTCACGTTCACCTGCCACACTCCGCCCCGTCGCCACCTTTTGCTTGCCTGGGGAGGATTCGAAAGAGCCCGCGCATTTTCGGACGTTACGCGGACTGATGATAAAGAAATTCGAGGGTCTTGTCGCTGCGGATTCTGTTCCGGATTCTATCGAGGCCCCCATCTTGTGTCAATCGAGCGCGGACCGCTTCCGGAGTCTGTTTTGTCTGCTGGGCGAGTGCGTCGAGTTCATGATTTAACTCGTCTTCGCCCACCTCAATTTTTTCCAGCTCCGCAATGCGTTCCAGTAACAACGACGACTT
>Ga0070735_10004594_pt1 | contig 11591 bp, 9 predicted proteins | sample Coa_R1_FD_66443 | JGI IMG/M metagenome (GOLD analysis project Ga0070735, IMG submission 66443) | Surface soil microbial communities from Centralia Pennsylvania, which are recovering from an underground coalmine fire - Coalmine... | ecosystem: Environmental > Terrestrial > Soil > Unclassified ... | reverse complement strand
GCATCTGGCATAAAGCCATGGTCGAGCGCTACAAGTCGAAGAGCCCGCGTTCTTGGGCGTTGCGCTTCCACACGCAGACCGCGGGCTGCTCGCTCACGGCGCAACAGCCTTACAACAATGTGGTTCGCACCGCCATCCAGGCGCTCGCGGCGGTCCTTGGCGGAACGCAGTCTTTACACACCAATTCACTCGACGAAGCGTGGGCGCTGCCAACGGAATTCGCCGCCACTATTGCGCTGCGTACGCAGCAAGTCATCGCGCACGAAACCGGTGTGACAAACACCGTCGATCCTCTCGGCGGCTCTTATTTTGTCGAAACCTTAACGAACGAAGTCGAGCGCGGCGCGTGGGACTATATCGAAAAAATCGACGCCATGGGCGGCATGGTCGCGGCCATCGAACGCAGCTACCCGCAACGCGAAATCGCCGAAGCCTCCTACAAATACCAGGTAGCCGTCGACAAAAAAGAAAAAATCATCGTCGGCGTCAATGATTATGTGGCAGCAGAAAAACCGCTCGACATTCTGCAAATCGATGAGACCGTCGCCCACCGCCAAGCCGAACGTCTCTCGAAACTCCGCGCCGACCGCTCCAAAGCCGAAGTCGATCGCCGCCTAAACGCCCTCCGCAAAGCCGCCGAAGGCAAAGACAATCTCATGCCCTATCTCTTCGACGCCGTAAAAGCCTACGCCACCGTAGGCGAAGTTTGCGACGCCCTCCGCGAAGTCTTCGGCACCTACGAAGAAGTAGCCATTACGTGATGCGTCCGCAGGAATTGAGCTACACTTTCCCACAAACATGCCTGAGAAGAAAATACGAGTATTGATCGCCAAGCCCGGTCTCGATGGCCACGACCGTGGCGCCAAGATCATCGCCCGCGCCTTGCGCGACGCCGGCATGGAAGTCATCTACACCGGCCTCCGCCAAACCCCCGAGATGATCGCCACCGCTGCCGTCCAGGAAGACGTCGACGTCATCGGCCTCTCCATCCTCTCAGGCGCCCACAACACCATTTGCCCGCAGCTTATGAACCTGCTGCGCGAAAAAGGCATGCAGGATGTCACCGTCCTCGTCGGAGGCATCATTCCCGAAGCAGACATTCCCGCCATGAAGCAATCCGGTATCGCCGAGATTTTCCTCCCCGGCACATCCACGCAAGACATCGTCGAGTTCATCCACAAACGCGTGGCGCGCTGAAGCCGTCGGCGATCACGACCTACGCCAGCTTTTTTTCGAATTTGACGCGCGTGTACAGCACCTGAAAGCCTTGCTGGACAATATTCCGCTGAGAGGTGCTGCCCGGCTGCGCGATGCTCACCGCCAGGTCGCTCCCCGCTTGCGACGCACGCGCCAGGCGTCTTTGCAGCAAAGCAGTTTGCACGCCGCGCCGCCGCGCCACCGGCAAGGTGCTGGCCCCGAACAATCCCGCCACCCCATCATGCAGCGCCAGCGTCCCGCCTCCTGCAATTTTCCCGTCCACGCGAGCCAGATAACATTCCGTCTTGGGCCCGAACGCAAACAGTTTCATCACTTCGAGGAGTTCCTGTGACACCGGAAATTTCTCCGCAAATCCTTGCGACACCGTCAGCGTCCACACATCGATCTGATCCTTGCCGATTTTCTCGATCGTCACGCCCTCGGGCGGCTCAGGGCAAGTTTCGTCCGGACTCACCTGCCGCGCCATGACATTGGAAAACTCCGTAACGTGATATCCGCGCTGGGCAAAATGCTCGACAAAAGTAGGATCGGCCAGCGGGCAAGTCTCCACGCGCACGGCTTCGTCGCGGCTGCGGTAAAACTCCTCCAGGCGGTCGAACTCTTCTGCGCTTACCGGCCCGTCGAGGCCCATCCCCACAGCCTGCGTGATCGGCGAATCCTTGCCGCAATACACCGCAAACCCGCCCGCCAAGCGCCGCACCGCCGCGCCGCTCGCCGGTCGAAAACGTCCAAGCGCCTCCGCGCACTCGACCGCAGCTTGCGCTTCGGCAAGTTCCACACGTCGAGCTAGTTCCAAATTCAGCAGTAACTCTCGCATGCTTGGTTTTTAATTTTTCCCTTTGTCCCGGTCCTGGTATTTCTGTCGCACTTGACGCATTAATATCTTAATACGTTTCTTTTGTGCGGCGCCAGTTTCGGGATTTGTTTTTCGCAACAGAAACTCCTGCTCGCGCCGGAGCTTCCGCCAGCTTTCCAACCGATCCGCGCCCAGCGTCCCCGAAGTGAGCGCACCTTGCACGGCGCAGCCAGGTTCTTTCGCGTGCTGGCAATCGCTGAATCGGCATTGCGCGGCAAGTTCATCGACGTCCGCGAAAGTTTGCGTCAACCCTTCCGCCGCGTTCCACAACTGAAGTTCGCGCAAACCAGGCGTATCGATGATCATCGCCCCGCTCGGCAACACAAATAGTTCCCGCGAAGTGGTCGTATGCCGCCCGCGGCTGTCGCTCTCCCGCACCGCATGCGTCGGTTGACGCTCTTCATCCAGCAAGCGATTTACCAGGGTGGATTTTCCAACGCCAGAAGAACCAAGCAACACAATCGTTTGTCCTCTTTGAAAGCTGGCTTCTAACGCGTCCAGCCCTTCCCCGGTTTTCGCGCTGACCAAAAGAACCGGCGCGCCCATCGCGATTCCCTCGATCTCCGCGGCCAGTTCCGCCGATTCCTCGCACACGTCGGCCTTGTTCAGCACAATCGCAGGACGCGCTCCCGATTCCCAGCACTGCGCCAAATACCGTTCGATGCGCCGCACATTGAAATCGCCGTCCAGCGCCGCCACGACCAGAGCGACGTCGATATTCGCTACGATCACTTGCTCCGCGATCTGCTTTCCCGCTACTTTGCGAACGAACCGGCTTCGTCGCGGCAAGATGCGTTGAATCAATGCGTTCGCTTGCCCAGCCTGAAATTCAACGGAAACCCAGTCGCCAACAGCGGGCCAGTCTCCGCCACCCTCAGAGTCCTTACGAAACTTGCCAGAAGGCTCCGCCCAACACTCTTCAAAATCCCCCGCTACGCGCCACAACCCACGCTGCTGTGAAACCACACGCGCAGGCACGCCGCCTTCACTTTCGCTTTCATGCCACAGCGCCTCAAAATACGCGTCCCAGCCTAAATCCTGTATAGACACTTGAAAATCCTCCCGCTGCCCGCAAGCAGCCACGCGCGCATGCGTCCGGCAAGCTCAAAGAACGCCGCGCGGCTTCGCGTTTCGAACGGACACATAGCCCGTTCAAAAACGCAGTGATTCTTTTTTGAGAGAAGCAAGTGAGAGGGAAACTCTCGACGAAACGCTCGACTAATTCGAAGCGTCGTCAGAGGCACACCCGCCCGCAAGAATTTCAACTGGGGTTTTCACAGGCGCCTCCGGTAAAAACGTTTTCAGTACCCTTGCAGGCACCGTCGAAAGTGATTCTAGACCTCCGGCAAACCTGCGTCAATGCAGGGTTTTGCGACACTCCGAAGTCCAATTCAAACGGCATCGAGGTTACCGTTTGGATTCGGAGTCGAGTAAGATTTCCCGCAGAAGCGTGCCGCTCCTAAACTGAAGACTGGAGCACAAATGCTGGGCTACACTCTCGGGCCTCTCTTGGCCGTCCTCCCGCGTCGCTGGCGCGAATCGCTGCCGATCACCCGCGCTATAAACTGGCGGCCCGCGATGGTCCTCAGTGGCCTCATGGAGTCCGCGCTCGCACTTGTCGCGCTCGTGTACTGGTATTCGTACTCGGTAACCCACTGGGCGGCCGACGCAATTTTTTCCGCGATCGAGCACGGCGCTCAAATCGATCCGCGGGCGATGGGCTTCGCCGGTCTGGCGGTAATGTTCCTTCACCCACTCACCTGGTTCATTGCGTACTGCGGCGTCGAGGGCATCGTCCGCTTCTGCGCGGCATTCACAGACACCACAGTTGGCGTTCTGCCATTGTTTCTCGCGGATAAGACCTATCTCCTCATCGCTCGCCGGCGAAATCCTGAAATCAAATCAGCAGGCAGTATTTCGCAAGGCCACTTGGCGTCCTTCCTCCACGCTTTTCGTGAACGAATCTCGACCTCAATGTTGCCCTTGGTTCCTGACGAACTCCGTCTGAGGCAAAACGGATCGGAGGAAGTTCTGGAAATTCGCTCGTGCCGCGCGAAAGCTGACTGGATTCCTCCGCGTGTGGTGCGTCACGAAGACCGCTATTACCAACTCGAGGCGTCCATGCAAGGAACCGCTCCGCGGCCGTTTGTTTACGTATTGAGACGATTGTCGGCGGGCGTTCCCGGCCGTAGCGTACTCATCTATTCTCCCGAACAAACACCGGTGCTCGCAGATCGTTGATCGCCTGCCGTCTAACCCGGAAATCCAAGCGGCCTCAGGCTCGCGGAATTCTGCGGCGAACCTTATACTGTTGACCTTGGCGTGCGACGGAGCTTTTGCGCGCCTCACCAGGGCAAGCGCTACACGCGCTTGGCTTTGGATCCCAGCGCGAGGTCTGCGAGTGGCCGCGTCCGTTCTGAAAACCAATGTGAAAGCGAAGTCGCCTGACTTCGAAAAGAACCACCGCCGCATCATTGATCTCCTGACAAAAATAAAGAACGAAGAAGAGCACCTTCGCCAGGGCGGCGGCGCGAAAGCCATCGAATCGCAGCATAAAAAAGGCCGGCTTACCGCGCGCGAGCGCATCGCGAAGTTGATCGATCCTGGCTCGCAACTTTTTGAGCTTGGCGTTTTTGCTGCTTACGAGATGTACGAAGAATGGGGCGGAGCGCCGTCTGCGGGAACGATTACCGGACTGGCAAAACTTTGTGGGCGAACATTTATGCTCATCGCCAATGACGCGACGGTGAAAGCTGGCGCGTTCTTCCCGATGACGGCGAAGAAAGTGATTCGTGCACAGAACATCGCCATCGATAATCATATCCCGACGATTTATCTGGTCGATTCCGCCGGTGTTTTTTTGCCGCTGCAGGAGGATGTTTTTCCGGACACGGATGATTTCGGCCGCGTTTTCCGCAATAACGCGGTGATGAGCGCAATGGGCATTCCGCAGCTCGCTGCCATCATGGGCATGTGCGTGGCCGGCGGCGCGTACCTGCCACTCATGTGCGACCACATTTTGATGACGGAAGGCTCGGGTTTATTTTTGGCTGGGCCCGCGCTGGTGCAGGCCGCGATTGGGCAGGTTACTTCGGCAGAAGATTTGGGCGGTGCGAAGATGCACTCGCAGATCAGCGGCACCGTCGATTTTCGCGAACCGGATGATGATGCGTGCATTGCGCGGATTCGCGCGCTGGTCGATAAAATGGGCGCGGCAACTCCTTCGCCCTTCAGCCACATTGCGTCACGCGAGCCGCTCTATCCCGGCGATGAAATCTACGGAATATTTTCGAGCGATCCCGCCAAGCAATACGACATGCGCGAAATTATCGCGCGCATCGTCGACGCGAGCGAATTTGAGGAATATCGCTCCGAATATGGCGAGACGCTCCTTTGCGGCTACGCGCGCATCGGCGGATGGGCCGTCGGCATCGTCGCGAATCAAAAAAAGCACGTACAGACGCTGGCACGCGGCTCGGACCAAAAGCGCATCGAGTTTGGCGGCGTGATTTACACCGAGTCCGCCGAAAAAGCTGCGCGATTCATTCTCGATTGCAATCAGAACCGAATCCCGCTGATTTTCTTGCACGACGTGAACGGTTTCATGGTCGGCAAAGACGCCGAGTGGAGCGGCATCATCCGCGCTGGGGCGAAAATGGTGAACGCCGTCGCCAACAGCGTGGTCCCAAAAATCACCGTGATTTGCGGCGGTAGCTTCGGCGCCGGAAATTACGCCATGTGCGGCAAAGCCTACGACCCGCGCTTCATGTTCGCCTGGCCCACGGCAAAGTTCGCGGTCATGAGCGGCGACGCCGCAGCCAACACGCTCGCCGAAATCAAACTGAAGCAACTGGAACGCGAAGGCAAAAAGGTCGACGAGAAAGCCCGCAAAGAAATGCTCGAAAGCGTGAAGGCCACCTACGAACACCAAACCGATCCGCGCTACGCCGCCGCACGCTTATGGGTGGATGCTATCATCGATCCCGCCCACACTCGCGACGCCCTGATCAGCGCCCTCGAAGCCGCCGCTCTAAATCCCGACATCCGCGAGTTCAAAACCGGCGTCTTACAAACTTGAAGAGGTCAACAGTCCACAGTTGAAAGTCGAAAGTGAAAACAAGAAACAGAAAGTAAGATAGAGATGCAGCGATTTACAGAACTCAAGGTTTGGCAGCGCAGTCATTCTCTCGTGCTCAGCGTCTATCGTATGACAACTGGATTTCCTCAAAATGAGAGGTACAGACTGATTTCGCAAGTGCGAAGATCTGCCCTATCCGTCCCCACGAATATTGCAGAGGGCTCGAAGCGACTCACCAGTCACGAATACGCTCGATTCTTGAACATCGCGGAGGCTTCCCTGGCCGAAACAGAATATCTCCTTATGGTTAGCCGCGACTTGGGCTACATCACACCGATCATGGCCGATAAGTCGTTCGTCGAGATCTCTGAACTTTCCCGAATGCTTCACGGATTGCGGAAGAAAGTCGAAGTTGCAGGACGAACCAGCGGCCCCGCTGGCACGCAACAAGGAGCCACTCATTGATGTTCGTACCAGGAGCCCCTCTCTAATGTCCGCTTCTTTTCACTTTCGACCTTCAACTGTCGACGGTCGACCTCTTTCTCTTCGCATCGAGGCCAAATGGAAACGGTGAAGCTAGTTGAGTGCCCGAGGGATGCGTGGCAAGGACTGCCAGATATTATTCCAACAGAGTACAAGGCTGACTATCTGAAGCAACTCATCCTAGCTGGATTCAAGCATATTGATGCAGTGAGTTTTGTTTCGCCGAAACATGTGAAGCAGATGGCGGACAGCGAAGATGTCATGGCGAAACTCAAGGCTTCCCTTTCCGATGGCGTTGAACTGCCAGAAATTATTGGCATCGTCGTGAATGAAAAAGGACTTGAGCGAGCGCTCGCGACGGCCGGCGTAACCACAATTGGCTACCCCTATTCGATTTCGGCGTATTTTCGACGAGCGAATGCCAACATGACGAAGAGCGAATCCCGCCTCCTCGTCGAAAAACTGAGAAAGGAAACTTTGGCAGCCAAAAAGGATCTTGTCGTCTACATTTCGATGGCGTTCGGCAATCCGTATGACGAACCGTGGGGACCAGAAATCGTTGCGGACGCCTTGGAGTGGCTGAAAGGGATTCGCGTGCGAACGGTTTCGCTGGCGGATACCGTCGGAACCGCATCACCGGAACTTGTCGGGGATCTCTACCGCCAGGTGAAAGACCACTTCGCGGGCATCGAACTTGGTGTGCATTTGCATAGCCGGCCCGAAGACGCCGAAGCAAAAATTCTCGCGGCCTACGAAGCTGGTTGCCGGCGGTTCGATAGCGCTCTGACTGGGCTCGGCGGGTGCCCTTTTGCAGGAGACAATCTCGTGGGTAACATCGCCACTGAGGACGTCCTGGCTGCCCTGAAAAAGGCTGGCGCCGATCCGGGGATTGATTCTGCGCGGCTCGGGGTTGTGCTGGGCATGGCCAACGAAATTCGCGCGAAGTATGCACACGCGCCTCTGGTGAATTAGAATCATTCAGAGGTCAAGCGCCGTCCATGTTTGAAACACTGACACTCGAATTTAGCGGCCAGCTGGCCACGCTCACGTTCAACCGGCCGGAGAAGCGCAATGCGATTTCGCAGCGCATGGTCTCTGAAATTCAGTCGGCTTTGGATGAGGTAGAGACGAGCCGCGCGCGCGTGGCGATCGTTACCGGCGCGGGAAAAAGTTTCTGCGCGGGCATGGATTTGGAGATGCTCTCGGCGATTGCCACGCAATCCTCGGCGGACAACATGGAAGATTCGCGGCGCATGGCGAAAATGTTCCGGCGCATCTGGAGTTTTTCCAAGCCGTTGATCGCTGCTGTGAATGGCGCGGCGCTGGCCGGCGGCTGCGGCATCGCGACGCTCTGCGACTTCACCTTGGCAGTGCCCGAGGCAAAATTTGGTTATACCGAAGTTAAGATCGGATTTTTGCCGGCGATTGTTTCCGTTTTTTTGACGCGACAAATCGGTGACAAGCAAGCGCGCAATTTGCTTCTGACTGGCCGCTTGGTGGATGCAGCCGAAGCCCTGAGTCTGGGACTCATCACCGAAATCGTGCCGCACGAACGTCTGATGCAGCGGGCGCACGAATTGGCGGACGTGCTGATCGCTGCGAGCCCAGTAAGCCTCACGCGCGCCAAGCGGCTGCTCACTTCGGCGGCGGCGGCAAGCGTGGATGAAGACCTGGAACGCGCGATTCTCGAAAACGCGCGCATCCGTTGCACGGCCGACTTCAAGGAAGGGCTCGCTTCGTTTCTCGAAAAGCGGAAACCCGTTTGGAGCACGGACGTGGAATAATCCACGCCAGCGAGCGCTTCGATTCACAGGACATGAGAATGATCGAATACCACGACGCGACAGTACGGGTGCGCTACGCCGAGACCGACCAGATGGGCGTGGTTTATCACGCCAACTATTTGGTGTGGTTCGAGGTCGGCCGCGTGGAACTGATTCGCGCATTGGGCATCGAGTACACGCGCATGGAAAAAGAAGACGATTGCCACATCGTGGTGGCCGACGCGCACTGCCGGTATCTCCTTTCGGCGAAATACGATGAAGTGCTGCGCATCCGGACGCGCATCGCGGAATCGCGAAACCGTATCGTGAAGTTTTCTTACGAAGTGATTCGCGGCGCAGACAGTAAATTGCTCGCGACGGGCGAAACGACGCACATCATTTGCGGAAGTAACGGCCGGCCAAAATTGCTGCCGTCGAAATACCAGAGCGTATTTAAATCCGTCGTCGCGCCGCAACCCGACCGGAGCCAAGCATGAGTACCGATGCGAACAATGCCCGGAGCATTTCGCTGAATGGCAACGAACTGACGTTCGCGCAGCTTTATCGCGTAGCGCTGTTCGGTGAAGCCGTTGGCCTTGCTCCTCCTGCGGTCGAACGGATGAAGAGTTCCCGCGCCGTGGTTGAGCGAGTCGTAGCATCGGGAACGACGGCATACGGAATCAACACAGGATTCGGAAAGCTCGCGTCGGTGCGCATTTCGGCGGAGCAAGTCCGCGATCTGCAAGTAAACCTAGTGCGCTCGCATTGTTGCGGCGTTGGCGCGCCGCTTGGCGAAACGGAAACGCGCGCGATGATGCTGCTGCGCGCGAATGCTCTCGCCAAAGGCTTGAGCGGTGTCCGTCCGCTGGTGGTGGAGACGCTTTGCGCGATGTTAAATGCGAGAGTACATCCGGTGATTCCCTCGCAAGGATCAGTTGGCGCTTCCGGTGATCTTGCGCCGCTGGCGCATCTCGCAGCGGTGGTGATCGGCGAAGGCCGCGCCGCGTACAAGGGCGAAATCCTTGATGGCGGCGAAGTCATGCGGCGCGCCGGAATCGAGCCCGTCGCGCTGGAAGCGAAGGAAGGGCTTTCGTTGCTGAATGGCACGCAAGGGATGCTAGCCCTGCTGAGTCTGGCGCTTCGCGAGGCGGACATTTTGTGCGATAGCGCCGATGTTGCCGCTGCTCTTTCTCTTGACGCGCTGCGCGGCAGCCCCGGCGCGTTTGACGCTCGCATCATGCATGCGCGCGCGTATGCGGGCGCTGCGACGACGGCGCGAAATCTGGCGCATTTGAACGAAGGAAGCCAGATCCGCGAGTCACATCGCTCAGCGGAGAAAGATCCGCGCGTTCAGGATGCTTACAGCGTGCGGTGTACGCCGCAAGTGCATGGAGCGGTGCGCGATTCGCTGGCACAAGCGCGCGAAATGGCTGCGGTAGAGTTGAACAGCGCCACCGACAATCCGCTCGTCTTCGTTAGAGAAGGTGCCGTCAAGGCAGGCGGAGCGAAAGAAGACGGTGGAGGCGACATTATCAGCGGCGGAAATTTTCATGGACAGCCGCTCGCAATGGCCGCGGACCAAGTTGCCGTGGCGCTGGCCACGCTGGGCGGCATTTCCGAGCGGCGCATCGAGCAGATGACCAATCCCCTTACCAGTATGCTTCCGGCGTTCCTGACGCCGGAGCCGGGGCTGAATTCGGGCTTTATGATCGCGCAAGTTACGGCAGCAGCTTTAACCAGCGAGAACAAGGCTTTAGCCGTGCCGCATTCGGTGGACTCGATCTCGACTTCGGGCAACCAGGAAGACTACGTCTCGATGGGCATGAGCGGAGCGCGCCGACTTGCCCGGATGCTTGAGAATCTGAGGCATACGATTGCGATCGAGCTCCTATGTGCCTGTCAGGGGATTGACCTGCTGGCTCCGCTGAAGACCGGTGCCCTTGCGACGAGGGCATACGAAGCCGTTCGAGCGAAGTCTGCCAAGGTGACGCAGGATCGGCCATTGGCGGCAGAAATTGAGGCTGTTTCGTCCCTCCTGGCCGACGGCACCGTTGCGAGAACCTTGCGTTGAGGGCTAGCCGCACCTAACTCAATAAGTACAGATGCGGCTGGTCCCCCGGTTTTCTGTAAATGTTGATTCTAAATAACTTAACTTTTCCGGAAGTCCTTTGAAATCAACACTTGTGGACTCCTGCGCAGATGTTGATTTTAAAGGATTTGGAAGCAGCCATCTCGCTCGATATTCCTTTGAGTCAGAAACGTCGGCGCGCGGATTAAGCACAACCGGGAGTTGCGTTCGCGCTGAACTAGAAGCCCCGCCTCCGAGCTAGCTATGTTGGAATCGGCTTTCTAGCGTGCCGCAGAACAAACAAGAAAAATCGGTCTGGAGTGGTGCTGGCCTGAATCGTGGCCACAAAAAGAAAGCGGCAGCTTGCGCTGCCGCCCTCCACACTCACAAGGTTATACAGCCCTGATGGTACCAGTAGTGGTAGATACTAGTCAATATAATCCTTATGCCATCTGCGAGTATTCCATAGTCACAACCCTGCCGGCAGCACACCCTATGAAAGCACCGTGCTTGCAAACGGTTAAGTAGTTGATGGTTTTAGAAGAAGAATTAGGGCTTCGCGGCGAGGCTTGCTTTCAGGTCGGGGCCGATACGCTCAACGATCGATTCGGCGGGGGCCTCGCCGACAAATCTCTGAAGTACCGCGCCGTCGCGTCCAAGCAGGACATACGTCGGTAGGGCGTTGACCCCGAACTGGTGCTGTAGACTGCCGTTGGAGTCCAACCGCTGGGGCCAATTCATTTGGTTGGTGGAGACGAAAGTGCGCCAGGCATCCTCGTCGTCGTCCTCACTGATGCTGATGACGATAAAGTCGGCGCTCCCGTAAGCCGCCTGAAGCCGCTTGAGACTTGGTAATGAACGGCGGCACGGACCGCACCAGGAGGCCCAGAAGTCCAGCAGGACGACTTTGTTGCGAAACTCGGGGAACGGGGAACCGGAGGCCGGAGAGTTGTCGGAGTGGAGCCGGGAGCTGCGGGACTGGCTGGAGCGGTGTCTGCAGCGTAGACGCCACGTGGCATATTGTCGTCGTCGAGAACTTTGGAGACTTTAGGGGTGGGCGAGGTGTCGCCCTGCTTCCTGGCACGTGCGGCACGGGCCATGTCAGCAAGGGACATGGGTTGGTTG
>Ga0070735_10004593_pt1 | contig 11591 bp, 12 predicted proteins | sample Coa_R1_FD_66443 | JGI IMG/M metagenome (GOLD analysis project Ga0070735, IMG submission 66443) | Surface soil microbial communities from Centralia Pennsylvania, which are recovering from an underground coalmine fire - Coalmine... | ecosystem: Environmental > Terrestrial > Soil > Unclassified ... | reverse complement strand
GGCACTGACGGCGTGGCATACAGCCAATACTGATTCCGTTTTCGTGCTGCCCTCCTTCGTGAACCTTTGTGTCCTTAGTGGTTCATGGTTTTAAAAAGCCTGATTTAGCAATATCCTCTTGGTATGTCGGTTGAAACCGAAGCTCCCGCTTACACTCCCATTCGCGCCCCGCGCGGCACCACGCTCTCCTGCAAAGGATGGCAGCAGGAGGCCGCGATGCGCATGTTGATGAACAATCTGGATGAAGAAGTAGGCGAGCGCCCGCGCGACCTGGTGGTTTACGGCGGTACCGGCAAAGCCGCGCGCAATTGGGATTGTTATCACGCCATCGTCCGCTCCCTCAAAGCGCTTGAGAATGACGAAACTCTTCTCGTGCAATCCGGCAAGCCCGTCGGTGTATTCAAAACTCACGAGTATTCGCCGCGAGTGTTAATTGCAAACTCGAATTTAGTCGGACACTGGTCGAACTGGGAAAAGTTCAACGAGCTCGAACGCGCTGGCCTCATGATGTACGGTCAGATGACCGCCGGCTCATGGATCTACATCGGATCGCAAGGTATCGTGCAGGGCACCTTCGAAACATTCTCAGCCGCGGGCGAGAAACATTTTGGCGGCGATCTCGCTGGAAAATTGATTGTCAGCGGGGGCATGGGCGGTATGGGTGGCGCCCAGCCTCTCGCCGCAAGCATGGCCGGAGCGGCATTTCTTGGAATTGACGTAGATCCCGAACGAATAAAGAAACGCTTGAAGACCGGCTATTGCGATTTCATGGTCACAACGCTGGATGAAGCCCTGCGCATTCTTAAGAATGCCGTCCGCAAAAAGGAAAATGTTTCTGTCGGGCTAGTTGGAAATTGCGCCGACATAATTCCCGAACTCGCCGAACGCGGCGTGGTTCCTGACATCCTCACCGATCAGACCTCCGCCCATGATCCCCTCAACGGCTACGTCCCCAATGGAATCTCGCTGGCGGAAGCGGTGGAACTGCGTAATCGAGATCCCAAGGCCTACGAAGAAAAATCGCTCAACGCCATTGCGCGGCACGTCGAAGGCATGTTGCGATTGCAGAAGATGGGCTCGATTACGTTTGATTACGGCAACAATATTCGCACCTTCGCCTTCCAACAGGGCGTAAAGGACGCCTATGATTTTCCCGGATTCGTGCCCGCCTACATCCGACCGCTTTTTTGCGAAGGCCGCGGGCCCTTCCGCTGGGTCGCGCTTTCCGGCGAACCATCAGACATTCATGTAACCGACGATCTGGTGCTCGAATTATTTCCCGACAACCACATTCTTCGCCGCTGGATTGACCTCGCACGCAAACGCATAAAGTTTCAGGGGCTGCCGGCAAGAATTTGCTGGCTGGGGTACGGTGAGCGCGCGCAATTCGGATTGGCGATGAATGACCTAGTGAAAAAGGGCAAACTGAAAGCTCCGATTGTGATGGGACGCGACCACCTGGATTGCGGCTCAGTCGCATCTCCCTTCCGCGAAACCGAGAGCATGAAAGACGGCAGCGATGCCGTCGCCGACTGGCCGCTACTGAACGCTCTATTGAACACAGCCTCGGGCGCGTCTTGGGTCTCGATACATAACGGAGGCGGAGTCGGAATCGGCTACTCCCTCCATGCGGGTCAAGTAACTGTGGCGGATGGAACCGAAGCCATGTCCAAACGCATCGAGCGCGTTCTAACCACGGATCCGGGCACCGGCATTATCCGGCACGCTGACGCTGGCTATGACAACGCCAAAGCGTTCGCCCGCGAAAAGCGCATCAAGGTACCGATGGACTGACAACCGCATTCCCCTGCGTCTACCGGAAATATCATCCATTTGTAAAAATGTGCACCAATCTGGTGACAAAGTGAAGGAATTTGCGGTTTAAATTTTAAAAATATTCGTTGAATGTTCGATTGAAACCCTTGCGGGGCTGCTGGTTCAGGTATACTGGCGCACGCAGGGTTTGGTATCCAATCTGCGAGTAGTCTACTCCCGCTGAATTCAGACCCCGATTTCCCATCCGTGGCTAAGGAGAATCTATGAAGAAAACCGCTCCCGGGTTTTTGCTTGTGATGATGCTCAGTCTCACAGCATTCGCTCAAAATGCTCAAATAACCGCCAAGAAAGATGCGCTGCCGAACACTTTCCTGAGAGGAAAGCATGTTAGGTTCTCGCGTATTGCACCAGGCGGCCCTCATGCGGCAAAGAAAAATATGCCGAATGCAGCCAGCCTTTCTCTCAGCGCCGCTGCGACTTCAACGACGTGCCCGCCACAATCGATCAAACTTCCATGCGTGGACACGCTGATTAACAACAACAACTTCTTTAAGGTGCAAGGGGTGTATTTCGACGGCACCACTCGCGACATCTGGCAATACGACCTTGTCGGGAAACCGCCGGCGAGCAATACCTCGACCATCTTTAACGCTCCCGTAATTCCCATCACCATCAACATGCTGAACGCCGACGGGACACCCCGTTCGATTGTCACCAATACCACGAATTGCCCCAACTGTGTGCCCAGCGCGCTCGGAAAGACGGTTCGGCTAATCTCCCGGCCGCAACCGTTCGTTCAACCTTTTTTGAATAGCCCGGTATTCAAATCGGCTACCTTCAGCAGCAGCCCGGTTCCTACTCAAATCACGGACGCAGAAATGCGTGCCCAAGCCGGCGCAAGAGCCACAGAACATCCGCAGTGGCATACACTGCTCGCACCCAGCCTGAAAAAGGGCGAGACAATGGCCCTAATTGAAGGCACGTATTTCTTTTCTCTCAACAACGACGGCAGTTGCTGCGCATTCGTTCTGGTCGATTCGAACGTCTTCAGCAACGAACTATTCCCGCCAACCGCGCCTCCGGATAACTCCACGGTTATCGGCCAGGCAGAGGTCGCTGGTTCAATGACAACTCAAGACATTTCCACGTTCCTATTCCCAAATACGTATTTGTACGATAATGGCAATCCCAATGACTGCTGCGTGCTGGGATTTCATTCATTTGATTTCGAGCCGGGCGATGCCAGTAATGGCAATCGCACGAGATTTTTCGTGATGAACTATTCGAGCTGGATCAGCCCTGGTTTGTTCGCCGATCCGAATTGCGCAACCAAAGACCCGGAGAACTGCTTCCAGGATGTGACCGCTCATAGCCACGAGATCGCGGAAACGTTCAATGATCCATTCGTCGGTTACGACGGAGTTCACAACATCACGCCGTTCTGGCTGAATCCAGCGGGTCAATGCCAGGACATCCTGGAAGTGGGAGATGTAATCGAGGACCTGCCCAATCCTACTTATCCGGTGACGATTGGTAACACTTCTTATCATCCGCAAACCGAAGCATTGGTACCCTGGTTCGAGTTCCAATCGCCTTCAACTGCGCTTCACAACGCTTACAGCTACCCCAATGAAACCGTGCTGACGGAGTTGTCGGCGCCGCAACCGCTGAATTGCGCCGGCAAGTAACCCTGTGCTTTAGCTCGTCCATCTCACAGGCCCCGCTGAGCGATACGCGAAGCGGGGCTTTTTTTCGTTTGCTTGTGGTATGCCAAGGTCAACGCTGTAATATCCTAAGTTGCGAAATTCCATGCAGAATACAGTTCCAGCCTCCGCCGCGGCGGTAGTTAACCAGGAACACGATTGAGATCTCCGCAAAATAAATCCAGAACTCCCCGACCAGTTCTTCTGGTCAATATCGGCCAGTTGCTTACTCTGCGATCGGCTTCAGGCGACCCAGGGCCCCGGCGTAGCCATCATCTAAAGGAACTTGGAATCATCGAAGACGGAGCCGTCCTCTGTGTCGGTGGAAAGATTGTTTCAGTCGGTAGTACTCGAGAAGCCTCGCGAGACCTATGGATCAAGAAGAATCGTAATCGCCTTATCGAAATCGATTGCGCCGGTAGAGTGGCTTTGCCTGGATTCGTCGATTCCCACACTCATCCCGCATTTGTCTCGCCGCGCTTAGTCGATTTCGAAAAGCGCATCGCCGGCGCCAGATATGAGCAGATTGCAGAAGCAGGCGGCGGAATTCGCTCCAGCCTTGAAACCGTACGCTCTGCAAAAAAACCTGAACTCGCGGCAAAGGTTCTCGCGTCATTGCAAGAAATGATGACGCAGGGCACTACCACAGTCGAGGCTAAATCCGGATACGGCCTGTCCCTGGACTCAGAATTGAAATCGCTCGAAGCCATCCAACTGGCGGCCGCGGAATGGCCCGGTACAGTAGTTCCAACGCTGCTCGGCGCGCACGTCGTCCCCGACGAATTTCGAAATAAACCGCAGAAATACGTCGAAGTGATCTGCGATCAGATGATTCCGCAGGTTTCCAAACGCAAATTGGCGCGCTTTGTCGATGTGTTCTGCGATCGCGGTGCCTTCAGCGAACAAGACTGTCTCAGGATTTTTTCCGCAGCCCGGAAGAATGGGCTCCACGCTCGCGCGCACGTCTCACAACTCGCCCGCACACCCTTGGCAAAGTTGCTCGCCATGAATCCCGTATCGCTCGATCATATGGACCATGTCGATGAAACTGACATCGCACAACTGGCGCGCAGCGGCACGATCGCGACGCTTGTTCCCGGAGCAAACTATTTCCTTGGACTCAAATATCCGCCAGCGCGAACATTGATCGACGCAGGGGCCGCCATTGCCCTTGCGACAGACTTCAATCCCGGCTCATCTCCGACTGCGAGCATGCCGTTCATTCTTTCGCTCGCCTGCACGCAGATGAAAATGTCTCCCGCCGAAAGCATCGCGGCAGCCACCATCAATGCCGCATACGCCCTGCAGCTTGAGCACACCAAGGGATCGATTGAGCCTGGCAAAGACGCGGACATCGCCATCTTCAATGTTCGCGATTACCGGGAACTTCCCTACTGGACGGCTGCGAACCGCTGCGAGGTTGTGATTGCCGGAGGCGCCGCAATCGAGTGCCGCCGTGATGCGTGGTTTGGAGCATCACTGATTCGATTGTTATAATCATTCCCTTAACGCGCGCATGACACGCTCACCTTTATCGCTTCCGTCGTGATTTCGCTGCTATCCGGTACGTCAATAAAGCCAACCGGACCAGCGGACAAAGTGGCCAGGTAGCTCAGGTGGTAGAGCGCAGCCCTGAAAAGGCTGGCGTCGGCGGTTCAACTCCGTCCCTGGCCACCATATTTTCAATCACTTGCAAGCTGTTCTCCTGGTCACTTGGTCACAATTGGTCACAATTGATCGGTCACGTTTGGTCACAATTCAATTAACCAAACGGCTGAGTCCTTCGACCACTCGTTGCTGGCTTTCGGGTACGAACTGCTGGTAGATGTCCAGCGTCGTGCTCGAACGTGAGTGCCTCATCTGTGCCTGCGCGTCCTTAACGTCGGCTCCGGCCATCTTCAGCCAGGTCGCGTGAGATGTTCGCAAACTTCTCCAATTCACCTATGGTAGGCCCAACATGCGAGCTGCAGGTTTGATGAAGCGTGTGAGAATGTTGTTATCGCGGATGGGCTGCCCAGATCGAACGCTTTGGAAGACGAGATCATCTGGGCCATCCGCTTTCACAACCTTGTACTTACGGATTTCGTTTCCGGCCTTCACCTGAACCGTGAGCTTTTTGAGTTCGTGGATCCGTTGGATAACGCAGCTATTCACTCCGATGGTCGCGTTGGAAGCTTCGCTCTTCGGGGCCCCCCAATCACCACGACAAAACCGCTCGTCGATAGTGATCGAGTTCGCTCCGATATCGTTCCAGCGCAGGCCCGCCAGTTCGCTGACCCGCAGCCCCGTATAGATCGCCACGTAAACCATCGAAGCGTAGGGCTCAGGAATCAATTCAACAAGTTGCTCGAACTGCCGTGGAGTGAGGTAGGGTTTGTTGCGCTTCTTCCCCCGCTTGTCTGGAGGTATGCGGAGCGATTCTGCTGGATTTCGTACCAGCAGGTCGTGTTGCACAGCAAAGCGCAGCGCACTCGAAAGCACGTCACGGATTTTGTCCCGCGACTCGTGCGAGAGTGGTTGGTTTGTTGTGCTTGTTGTGAGTTTTGAGAAATTAGGTTTGAAGGGTCAATGTAGTGAGATCTCGCAGGCAGCATTTTCCGAACGCGTGGTCCGAAGGTATTCACGATAACATGGCCTCCCGGCTTCACTGCGTGGGCAACTTGGCGAATATATGCCGCACGGTCGCCAAGCAAGGTAAGAAAATGAAACACTGCTCGGTCATGCCACACATCGTAAGCAGAACGCGGCAGTTCGACTTGTGTGACATCGGCGACGAGCCAATGCACGCGCTCAAAGGCCTTGCCCAACCGTTTTCTGTTCACATCGATGGCTGCTTGCGAGATATCGAGGACTGTGATGTTCTCGTACCCACGGGCGAGGAGGTCATCGACGAGCGTGGATTCACCTCCGCCTACATCGATAATGGATGTAGAGAAGTCGCTAGCGGCACTTTCGATGAGCTCCAGCGAGGTCTCAAGGTGCGGTCGGTACCAACTGACTGCGTCTGGAGCTTTCTCCGTGTAGATCTTTTCCCAATGAGTCTGTGTATTCATACCGATCAACCCCCGCTACTATTCTCCTGATGATAAACCTGTATAGCTTCCGGAACCGCTGTACCCCACCAGCAATGCGAGCCCGACTTTGGAAATGGAGCGAGGTATCCCGCGTCGATCTGTTCGATATTGAAACCGCTTTTGCCGATAAGAGACGGAATGTCACGTGTCACATGACAGCCCTCGAATGCCCAACGAAAAAGCGGTTCGGACCTCTCCTGCCAGCGTCGCACGCAAGAATCCGGCGATAGTCCGTGCTCGAAGAAGATCAGCTTTCCGCCGGGCCTCAAGACCCGTTGGATACCCTCAAGGGCTTCCAGCACGCCGGGTATCGTGCACAAAGTAAAGGTACTCACAATTGTATCGATGCTGGCGTCCGGCAAAGGAATCCGTTCTCCTGGGAAGTCCAGAAACTCGATGTCCAGCTGTGTTCTCCCCCTTTGCTCCTCGGCACGTCGGAGCATCCCTGGATTGGGTTCGAGAGCATAGACTCTGTTTACCGTTGCCGGATCGTAATGAGCGAAGTTCACGCCAGGACCAACGCCGATCTCCAGGACATTCCCTTTGGCCTGAGGGATAATCCGTTGCCGAATTTCCTCGATGGGTTTCGGATTCCCTAGCCAGCTTACGAGATGCGGATAGACATGAGTTCTGTAGAAAGACATAGGTGCCTCCTGCATCGCGTTTCGATTCGCGCCGCATTTCGCAGCACAACCGATTCAAGATGCTATTCCACTTCTAATTCCTTCCAGGCGCTTTGCATACGTCGCCACCTTGAAACGTCGAAGTTTCCATCGTTGAGCGCCTCCACAAATGTGTTAAATATCTTGACGAAATCACGAAAGCGGCGCATCCACTCTTCGTCTCCGAGCTTCGGTTGGGCAAATACATTCCTGGACAAGAGCGTGAAGATCAGACCGAAGCTCATGCGACGGGTCATTTGCGCACAGTTCCTTTTGCGCGAAGGGGTATTTGCTAACGATTGCAAAGAGCGGAGCTCCCTTTGCTATCGTGCGTGGCCGATCGCTTCACACCAGGCGAGTGCGACGAACAGCGAGTCGCCGCCGGGCTTGTCTTTCAGGCTGCAAGAGCTTGGTGCCGCAAACTGCGCCGCAAGCGATGGCCCAATCTTCCGCAAGGTTTCGGTGATCACATCGTAGGAGGCCGTCATGTTCTCAACGGTGAATCCTGCCTTTCGCAGCAACCGTCCAAGCTTGCGCCCGACGAGCGGGTCTCCGGGGTTTTTCTCTCGATTCGCGAGATATGCCGCTAGCCCCTGTGCGGGTCCCTCGGACTCCGAATCGATGAGAATTCCTCCCATATCCCCGGCTCTTATCCCAATCGCTCCTCCCGGTTTCAAGACTCGCCGCAACTCCGCAAGCGCGGCGCATGGATCGGTGAGGTGCTCGAGCAGAGCATGGGAGAAGACTGCGTCGAAATACTTGTCTTGAAATGGAAGTTGATAAACGCTCGCTTTGCGAAATTCTACATTCAGGCCTTCGCGCTCAGCCTGCTCACGGGATTTTGCAAACTGCGAATCCTCAACATCGATTCCGGTGACGAATCCCGGCGCCACCTTGCGCGCCAGTCCCAGCGTGATGCTGCCCGGACCGCAGCCAGCATCAAGCACGCGCCAGCCAGGCAACAGTCGGGATAGAAAGAATCCGGCGTGGGTGTCGGCCGTGCGTTGCTCCATGAAGCTCAGGATCGGTGCGCTGTAGCCTGGGGCGTAAGTAACGGTTTGCATTTCAAATCTCCTTTCGTGGTTTCAATTTGGCCTTCGAGCTTGTGGATCCAGCGCAGTTCGTCCTGGACCAAAGCCAGAACACGATCGAGCGCGATGCCGCCAAACGATCTGGGCGCAGTTGCTTCCCGAAGTTCTGCCAGTTGCGCAGCGCGGGAACCCAAGTGCAACTTGCGGGCGTCGAGGATTGCTCGGCGCTTCTCGCTGGGAAAGACATCAAAAAAAGCCACTCGAAAAAGGAACGCCCCATCGTCAGCGGCCTCCTGTTCGCTGAAAATGGAAAGCTGTTCCATTAAGTGTTTCTTGCCAGTCGCTGTGATCCGATACTGCTTTCGCGTCTGTCCCCGATCACCTGGAACGGAACTTTGTCGCACCCATCCGTTCTGCACGAACTTCTTCAGAAGCGGATACACCACGTTGGGGTGCATGGCTTTGCTCCCGAAAATCAGGCCAGCGGTCTCTTTCAAGGCATATCCGTACGCGGGGCTTCGAAGGAGGGCCGCGAGCAGTACAAGCTCAGTCATGATAGTATCAATAGTGACCTAATAAGAATTGAATGTCAAATATTTCTCGTTTCGGAAGTGTGCGGTCAAAACCCTGCCAGAGGTGGTCACGGTCGCTGGGTGGATGGTCAGCGGTCCGGCATCAGGACGAATCTCAAGGAATGCTATGCCGAGAGTGGCAGTTCCATTTGGCTTCCAGCTTGCGGGGGCAACTTAAGTCTCCGAAGGAATGACCTCACAATCGTTTCTCGCCAATTCTTTGCTGCAGAACGCGCAGAAATACAAGCCACTCACCTACATTCTTGACATCGGCGGCAGCTTCGAATCGTTGACCCGCATTTTCGGTGGCTCATACCTAAACGTCGGCCATGAGTCTCGAGATTTCACGATCAATCCTGTGCGCGGCTTATTGGTATGCGGGGTCTGAGCCTGTTGGCGCACATTCGCCCACCGTGCTCTCTGAGCAGCAGCCATGCGCCTGCGCCCCCAGCCGTTACAACTCGACTTCCTCTCGCAGCCGTCCGCGCTAGCAACCGTTCCTTCCGACCAAATTCTCAAGCACGGAAATTGCTGACTCCAACTTCTTGACCTGGTACTGCGCTTGCTCGCGCTCTTCTCGTAGCTGCAGCAGCGCACTCGTTAGGTTAGCCATAGTTTTTTCCTCTCTTAAATTAATGCAGCTGGCTATTGTAAAGGTTCTGACGACGTGGGCTTACGCCACAGCACTCTGCAAACACCAACGAGCGGATTTGGGGGTTGCCCTTCCCGAAGACCGGTCTGAATTTAGGGCTACCCAGCGCCTGGGTCGTCAAGTGCAAGAAGTGCGGGTGCACGATCAATCGCCGCGCCATCGATCCGCAGATCGAGCACTCGGAGCCGGACAAAGCCGGGCCCCCGCCCCAAGACACTGTCATCGTAACCTGCTCATGTTGTTGGGCTGCCTACAGGTACAGCCCGGCTGAGGTGTTCGACCTGCTCGAAATCGCGGTGCAGGCGCCTTCACAGGGACCCGAACGCTTTGTAAACTCCTGGTTCGCTGACGGCTGTTCAGCAACTATCATCTAGCCGGATTTGCGGGCGAGAGTTGGGGGGACTTCGTTTCCTCTATCGGCGCAATTAGCCTCTGGTAACGTGGATCGGCATTGAGCTGATTGAAAGCGTGCCACTGCGAGAGGCCTACGATTCCGAAAATCTTGGCGTCCTGTTCGAGTGCTCCCACGGCCTGATCACGCTCGTTGAGGCCTACATCAATCAACGCCTCAAAAAGCGGTTCATCGGCGCTATGCCGGGCCATCTCCTTCAGGGCCAATAACAACTTCCTTGCTTCGTCAGTATGCCCTGTCGCCGCCAGCAAATAACCGGCTTCGCCGAGCGTGCGCGGATTGGTTGACCCCAGCGCAAGCCCGGCGCGGGCCTCCTTCAATGCTTCCGAAGGATTTCCGGTCTCCAAATCAGTTAGAGCCAGGGTCTCGTGTGGCTGGTCGAAGCCTGGCTGCAGTTCGATTGCCTGGCGGAGACGGACTCGGGCCTCGCCGTATCTGTTCGCCGCATACAGGAATGCCCCCTCATCCGCGTTGATGATCGCAGACAGCGGATCGAGTTGGCGCGCCGTTTCGACTTCCGCGATGGCCTCGTCTGATTGCCCCAGGAAAAATAGGTAAAACGCCAACCAGTGATGCGCTGTCGCATAGTTCGGATTGAGAGCAAGCGCCTGCCGAAATTCAGGTCCCGATGGCTCCCAAACCCGGGCATTCAACGCGATAATGCCAAGGGCTGCATGCGCTTCGGCTAACGTGCCATCCAGTTCGAGAGCGTGGCGCGCGGCCGCAGTGGCCTTTGCGTAGGTCTCTTGGACTGCGACGCTATCGTAGGAGGGCATGAGCGCGTACGAGTTCGCCAAACCGGCGTAGGCTGGCGCATAATTCGGGTCTCGGTCTATTGCTTGTTGGTAGTACTCGGCGGCCTTGGCCAGACCGGCTGCCGTCCGCTTATTCCAATGGTAGCGCCCCAGCAGGCAAAGTTCATACACCTGAGGATCAGGGGGGCGCGATTTTGAAGAATCAATTGCGTGCCTCGCAGTGAGCGTGCTCCCGACCTGCGCCGCGATCTCCTGCGAAATCTCGGCTTCGACATCCAGCAGGTTCTTTACATCGCGATCATACTTTCTTGCCCACAGATGGCGGTCTTCCGTCGTATCAATTAATTGGACCGTGACCGTCACCCGGTTCCCGGATCGCGCGACCGCTCCCTCCACGATGGCTTCCACCCCGAGTTCCTGAGCAATCTGCGTCATTGATTCGGTGGTTTCCTTGTAGCGCATTACTGAGGTTCGAGAGATGATGCGCAAAGGAAGAGATTGCGCAAAATTGGTGATCAAGTCTTCTGTGATTCCGTCAGCGAAATAGTCCTGAGTGGGATCGGGAGATAAGTTTCTAAGAGGCAGCACTGCGAGAGAGCGAATTTGCGCGGTATGAGGGGCCTTCGCTGATTGGCCGTGAAACAGCCACAATCCAGCACCTACCAAAGCCACTCCCGTAAACCCAGCAAATATCCAATTAGAACGAGCAGAGTGGCGGCCCGCTGTTGGAATATTTTCTTCCGAGCCTTTGGCATTGGCCTCCCGGGCTGAAACAACCGTTGCAAGCTGGTCCGTCTCCCTCACCTCCACCGGAAGAAGAAATTTGTATCCCTTCTTGGCTACGGTCTGAATGTATTTCGGGTTCTCCGCCGAATCACCGAGCGCATCCCGCACTTTCTTGACCGCGACATTGATGCCCTGTTCATAGTCGACAAACGTGTCGCTGTCCCACAT